>Ga0164315_10001174_pt1 | contig 19531 bp, 12 predicted proteins | sample GuaBasSedimGuay6_FD_113737 | JGI IMG/M metagenome (GOLD analysis project Ga0164315, IMG submission 113737) | Subseafloor sediment microbial communities from Guaymas Basin, Gulf of California, Mexico - Guay6, Core 4569-2, 0-3 cm | ecosystem: Environmental > Aquatic > Marine > Hydrothermal vents... | reverse complement strand
CCCTTGGTGATCTTGAAGGAGCTTACCTCCTTCATCTTCCCCTCAATATAGCTTAACAGAATCATCTGGCCCCGCTGGTTGTAATAATATAACATCTGATCGGCCGCAATTAAGGCGCCTTGTCCAATTTTCAAGGAATCGGTGAGAATTCCTGTTGAGGCATCGATGGAATATATATACTGACTATGCGTTCCGCTGGTATAAAGATGATTGTCAATCAAAACAACTCCGCCAAAAAAACTATCAAAGCCCGGATTCCGCCATGCCTGGGTAATTTCAGTGCCATTTTCCGAAAGGTCTAGTCTGACTCCACCATTGCCATCACCAGCAGCGTAATAGATAGATCCATCTCTGTAGATTACAGAATTTGCATGGGAATCCCCAATCCCGATTTTCTCACGCTCTTCTTCCGTATAAACATCTTGATGGTGAAACCATAGTAAATCTCCTGTCTCCACATCCAATCCTAACAACTTGGCTGCTGTAAAAGTGACAAACAGCTCGTGGCCCTTATGCACCACCAGTTTTCCGGGATTATAGCCCGAACGCTCCCCAAAGCCGGGATTGCTCCAAACAAGTTCGCCGGTCATTCGGTTAAGGCCCACCACATTATATTCAGGTCCTCCTGGGGTCCAGAATACCCTGTCCCCCGAAATAACTGCTGCCTCGGAGTGTCCGTGTAAGGGATAAACTCCCTGAAAGTCCTCTGTGAATTTTTTAGACCACACCAGATTGCCATCGGCTCTGTTTACGCAATAAAGATCCCCCATCCCTGTTCCGATATATATCAGATCATCCACAATGGTAGGAGAGGAGCGTGATCCGGGAAAACTGGTAACCCATTCCCTTCCCAGGGTGGTTTGCCACAACTTTGTGCCGTCCAGGTTAAAACAGTACAAGAGGGCCATGCTATCCACTTCGCCTGTAATATAGAATTGATCCTCTGTAAATTGGGGAGATCCATAGCCCCTTCCCAGGCTTTCTACTGTCCATAGTTCTTTCGGCCCTTCTTCAGGCCAGAGTGTTAACAAATCGGTATCGGGATAGATTCCAGAGCGATCAGCACCGCGCCATTCATATATTTCAGGCTGGGATGATGAGCAGGAAAGTAAGAAGAGAAAAAGAGGAATAAAATATTTGGTCATGACCTTAAATAGTTATGGTTTGAAAGGCTCTAAGTTAGTATATTGTGCAAATGTTTAGCAAAGAAACCTACACCGCGCGCAGGAAAAAACTGACAGAAACCGTTTCAGGTGGCCTAATCCTGCTTCCGGGGAACGAAGAGTCCCCCATGAACTACACGGATAACACCTATCATTTCAGACAGGACAGCACTTTCCTGTACTATTTTGGTATTAATCAGGCATCCCTTGCAGGAGTCATTGATGTGGATAGTGGTGAGACCATGCTTTTCGGTGACGATTACAGTGTTGAAATGATTGTGTGGACCGGGGTAGTTCCCAGTATTGCCTCCCTTGGGGAAAGTATTGGCATTACAAATGTAAATCCTTTTTCAGCTCTTCAAACCGTTGTCTCTGAGGCGCTTTCCAGCAAGAGAGCAATCCATTTCCTTAATCCTTACAGATCCGATATTCTCATACGGCTGGCTGAACTCCTGCAAAGCAACTACCAGACTATTCCAGGAAAGGCCTCCCTTGAACTAGCCAAAGTGGTTATTGCCCAACGTGAAGTAAAATCGGCTGAGGAGATCGCTGAGATTGATAAAGCGGTAGATATAACGGTGGAGATGCACCTGGCAGGGATGCGGTATGCCCGGCCAGGTATGCGCGAATCAGAGGTGGCTGCAAAGGTGGCTGAAGTTGCTCTTGCTGCTAATGGAAATCCTTCCTTTCCCATTATTGCCACCATTAACGGGCAAACCCTTCATAACCACTACCACGGCAACATCATCAAAAGTGGCGATCTCTTTTTGCTGGATGCCGGAGCAGAGACTGAAACCAGTTATGCAGGCGATCTCTCCAGTACCTTTCCCGTGGATCCTACATTTACACCCATTCAGAAAGAGATCTATCAGCTAAGCCTGGATGCACATATGGCTGCTGTTTCCATGTTACAACCAGGCACGGCTTTTAAAGAAGTACATCTGACCGCTTGCAGAACCATATTCGAAGGACTTAAGGCCTTTGGACTTACAAAAGGAGATACATATGAAGCAGTGGAAGCAGGGGCACATGCCTTATTCTTCCCCTGTGGTACCGGCCATATGATGGGGCTTGATATACACGATATGGAAAACCTGGGGGAACAGTGGGTCGGTTATGATGGCATACCCAAATCAACCCAGTTCGGATTGAAGTCCCTCCGTCTTGCTAAAGAGCTCCATCCAGGCTATGTATTGACCATTGAACCGGGGATCTATTTTATCCCGGATCTGATGGACCAGTGGAAATCAGAAAAACACCTGGAGCAATTCCTGAATTATAAGGAAATAGAGAAGTTCAGGAACTTTGGGGGATTGCGTAACGAGGAGGACTTCCTGATCACTGAAGAAGGGGCCAGACGCCTTGGAAAAGCCTTGCCACTGACTATCGAGGGAGTGGAAGCAGTCAGGGCACAATAGATAATGATGTCATACCCAAGAAAAATAACGCCCATCACATCCTGCTGTAAATACAATCTGTGACGAGCGTAATGAAATAATTCCGGATCTACCTTATCAGGCTACGAAAGTATAGGCTTTTCCAACCTTTCCAGCTCTACCAGTTCGTCCAATACGGTGGATATAACTGTCGTGGGTTTGTGGTACCTGGTAGTTGATCACATGGGATACATCGGATACATCAAGTCCGCGTGAAGCCACATCAGTTGCTACCAGCACCTGAACACGACCCTGTTTAAAAGCCTTCAGAGCATTCTGACGGGCATTCTGACTCTTGTTGCCATGAATCTGATCTGCCTGGAAGCCAGCCTTATTTAGCTTGATGCAAAGACGGCTAACCCGGTGCTTGGTTTCTTCGAATAGCAAAACCTTTTTGAACTCATTCTGAGTCAGCATTCCCTGCAGGACCCTGAATTTGTCTTCTCCCGGCTTCAGCTTGATCACCTCCTGCTCAATAGCATCGGCCGAACTGTTTCCCTTGTTCACCTTCACAGTTACATGATTCCTTAGAATATTGTTGATCATCGATTGCTGCGATTTATCAAGGGTTGCTGAGAAGAGCATGGTGTGATTACGCTGTTTCATTCCAGCAAGAATTCGGTTCACGTCCTTAATGAAACCCATATCAAGCATGCGATCAAACTCATCCAGTACCAGGGTCTTAAATTTACCCAGATCAATGGCACGGCGATCTGTGAGATCAAGCAGTCTACCGGGTGTGGCAATAACTACATGGGTGCTCCTGCGCAGGTTCTGCAGATCCCTGTTGATATTGGTACCGCCAATAAAACAGGCACTGTAAAGCCCCAATCCTTTGGACATGCTCCTAAACTCCTCTTCGACCTGAAGAGCCAGTTCACGGGTAGGTACTACCACCAGTGCATAAGGATTCACTCGTTTATGAAGCAGTTGTTCGATAATAGGAATCAGAAATGCTCCGGTTTTCCCGGTTCCTGTTTGCGCAATCCCCAGAAGGTCCTTGCCTTCTAATAATGTCTCCAGGGTTCTATCCTGAATTTCAGTAGGTCTTTCATATCCCTTTACTTGAAGGGCATGCTTTAGTTTTGAATCTATAGGAAGCTCTTTGACCAAGCGGTCTGAACGAAATACTTTTTCTACCACTGAATGATTTGCTTCTTTCACCAGGAGAGAAGGATCGAGTGTCGAGGCTTTTTTAGCCGGACGGGCATTGTTACGGTTTCTGTTGTTTGAACCCTGAACTCTTTTACGTCCAGAATTCGAATGATAACTGTGTCTGTTGTTTACTGTTGTATTACTCATATAATAGTTTTTGAACAGCCTTATTTCAAGACTGCTATATTGTTTAATTTGACAAACTTCAAAGAGTTCGTCGCCTTAGCTGAATCAGAAAAAAAAGAGAGGGGTCCCTGAAAACGGGGAATACTGCCTAATTGAAAAGTCGGCTAAGAAAGCGACAAAGGTAATCAAATATTTCACATTCCAATCAAGGAGCCAGAGCAGACAACATTAGAGGGAAAGATTTGAACTTTGTCTGGAATAATAAGACCTTTGCAGTAAACATTGCATAAATGAAGTTTGAAGAGTACTCTATTGCCGATGGCATCAAGACCAGCATCTCAAAACTGGGTTTTAAAAAGCCCACCGATATTCAGTTTAAATCCATCCCGCCCATCCTGAAAGGGGAGGATGTACTTGCCATTGCTCAGACTGGTACAGGTAAAACTGCTGCCTTTGCCATTCCGGTTCTTCACATCTTACAGGAACGTAAAATTAAGGGTCGCCCCGATGGGGTCAAGTGTCTGGTAATGGTTCCTACCCATGAGTTAGCAATTCAAACGGAAAATGTATTCAGAGTACTGGGTAAACACACCAGGGTAAAAGCTTTCGCCATTCACGGAGGGGTAGAGCAGGATCCGCAAATTGCACAACTTAATAAGGGAGTAGATGTATTGGTAGCAACGCCTGGTAGAATGTTCGACCTGGTAAGTCAGGGTGCACTCCAACTTCAGCGGGTGGAAATCCTGGTGCTGGATGAGGCCGATCATATGCTGGATCTGGGATTTATAAAGGATATCCGGGACCTGATGCGTCATCTGCCCAGGAAGCGGCAAACCCTATTTTTCTCTGCCACCATTGATGAAAAGATTAAGAAGATCGCTTACTCCCTCGTGACAGATGCCATCCGCATCCAGATCTCACCCAAGGACCCGGTTGCCAAAAATATCGAACATGGGGTGGCATTTATTGAGATGGATGACAAGCGTTTTTTCCTGGAGAATGTGATCACTAATAATCCGGATCAGAAAATCCTGGTATTTGTAAGGACCAAAGTCCGGGCCGAACGAGTAAAAAAGGCCCTGGAAAGGGTTGATATTCAGGCTGAGACCATTCATGGCGATAAGGAGCAGGAGCAACGACGGCGCATTATGCAACTCTTCCATAAGGGAGAGATAAAAGTGCTGATTGCCACAGATGTAAGTGCTCGAGGTATCGATATCCCCGATGTGGAGTTCGTCGTGAATTATGACCTCCCCGAATCTCCGGAATACTATGTGCACCGGGTGGGACGTACCGGCCGGGGCTCCCATAAAGGTCAGGCCATTTCCTTCTGCAGCAAGGAGGAGAGAGAGATGCTGGCCATCATTGAGGAGCAGTTGGGTAAACCGATCTACAGAACCGAGATATCCAAGGGCTTCTACCGCGATACCATTGAATCCTCTAAAGAGAATGAAGAAACTGACTGGCAATCCCTGCTGGACCAGGAGGAGACCTTTCAAAAAAATCGAAAGAAGAAGAGAAAAAACAGACGCTGAAACTTACCATGAGGAGGCACTCTATTTCCGGTCCCCGGTTTCAACTATTGTTTTGGACAGTTTACAATAACGGAATAAGTCTCATAAATTGTACATTTGACGGAAATGAACAAGCTTATAATCATTACCATCCTTGTTTTTGTACTGAATATCCCCTTCGGGTACTGGAGAGCTAATGTAAAAAGGTTTTCCACCCAGTGGTTCCTGGCCATTCATATACCTGTGCCATTTATAGTTGCCATGAGGATTCTTGGAGATGTCGGTTTTAGCTGGCATACTTATGTGTTTCTGGTAGGTGGTTTTTTCCTGGGACAAAAACTTGGTTCCATGCTGATGAAGAGGGTCCACAACCACTGCCAGCAGGAGAGTTCATGCCTGGTTATGGACCTGCTTCGTTGTATTAAAGCTTGATAACAATTAATTGATGCATCACAAACTCCTTTATATCTTTCTTTTGGTTTTCCTGGCAAGCTCCTGTGATATGGGGGGAGAAGGAGGTGGAGAGCCAGGTCCGGGTACGCCAGTACTCAAAATCCTTGAACCTTCCGCTATGAGCGAAACCGGATTCCAGCTAAACTGGAGTATTCTCAACCCGGCGGGATTTAACACCATCGAGGTATTGGTATCAGAGGACGAGGAGATGACTAAAATCGTCAAGTTTATGGAACTGAATGATATCTCAGCACCTTATGTAATATTCGATGGTCTGAAAGGAGCCACAACTTATTTCTATAAAGTTTCCCTGAAGAATCAAGGTTCTATCGTAGTTGAAAGCGACTTGAAAAGAGTCGAAACATCCTTCAAAATGGAAAGTTTTAATCTTCTCACTGAAGACTCCTATTCACTAAGCTCCAAGCTTGCTTATCTTGAATCCATTACAGGCAGTAGACCCGGGATTATTATGATGCATGAGTTTGGGGTATGGGTAAATCCCTGGGTCGGCTCAGCTTTACTGAAACAGCTTGTTGCCGAGGGCTATGTTTGCCTTACCTTTTTCTTCCGGGGACATGGCACCTCTACCCCTGTAGATGATCTAATGACCTTGACTAATGATAAAGGCCTTCTGGCCAAAGACCTGCAGGCAGCCATTGATTATATGAACGAGCATGAATTGGTGTCAGGTACACTTGGGCTTATTGGGGGCTCCATGGGAGCCATAATGGCCCTTGCCGGGAATGGGTATGAAGAGGTACTTAGCTCCGTGGCACTTTCTCCCACGAGAGATGGCGTTTTTGTGATCTTTCCCAATATGACACTCTCTTCTGTCTATTACCTGGTCGGAGAGCTGGATATTCATGATCAGCAGGGCGCTGATTTTCCTGCCGAGACAAATGCCCTTTATGATCTTACGGAGGAACCCCGGAAGCTAAATATTATACCCGGGACTTCGGATCATGGAAGCAACCTCCTTAGCAAAGATAGCCTGAATGCATCCATCGAAGAATGGTTTCTTCAGACCCTTCCAATGAACTAACTATTCATGCCTGAGTGAGTCTGCCGGATTCACATTGGCAGTCCGCACGACCTGTCCTCCTACAGTAATCAGAGTAATCAAACTTACCAGTAGTAGTGGGATCAGGAAGAACCACCAGCCTATACCTACCCGGTAGCTAAAATTCTGTAACCAGTTGTGCATAATATAATAGCCTAAGCCAAGTCCGATGGGAACTGCAATCAATACCTGGATCATGAAATACCTGAGCAGGAGGACCACAGCCTTCCCGGAGGAGGAGCCCAGAACTTTCCGCAGCCCGATTTCACTTCTGCGTTGCAGGGTGGTATAGGAAGAAAGACCGAAGAGCCCCAGGCATGCGATAAAGATGGCAAGGAAAGCAAAGAGGCCGAATACTCTTCCAAATTGCACTTCATTCTTATACTGCTCATTGTAATAATCCTCCAGGAAAAAGTACTCGAAGGGATTCAGGGGAAAGAAGAGCTGCCATTGTTCCGCGGCAAAGGTAAGGGCCTCACGGGTCTTTTGTGCATTCACCTTCAGGGAATAATAACCGTTCGGATCTTCAAAAAAACGGAATATCAGAGGTTCATACTCTCTGTGCAATCCTTCCTGGTGGAAATTTTTCAGGACACCCACAATATTGAACGTATCTCCCCAGAAGTAGATGGGAACATTCATTGCTGAAGCATTGTCCTCGAAACCCATGAGTTCGATGGCAGCCTCGTTGAATAATACTGTGGAACTGTTCTGACCAAAATCCCTGGAAAAGTTCCGGCCCTCAATTATTTCCAGTCCGTAGAAGTTTACAAAATCAAAATCAAAGCCCATGACTCGGTATTGATTGCTTTTATCATCTCCATCACTGAGTTTCCTGATTCCCCCCGCATTCCAATTCGGCTGTCGGCCCGGAACTACTATGGAGGCCGAAACCATCTCAAAATCGGGATTGCGAAGCACTTCCTTTTTAAAGGCCGAAAAAGTCTCCGAATAGGTGGAATCGTTCACACTTGGTCCCTTGAGTACCAGCACATTTTCGATATCTACACCGAGATCACTGTTCCGCATGAAACTGATTTGCAGATAGACCGAAAGAGTGCCTGCTATAAGCAGGAGGGAAGTGGCGAACTGAAAAATTACCAGGATCCGACGCATTCCGAGTCCTCCGACCTTTAGTTCAGATACTCCCTGGAATACTGTGGTAGGTTTAAAAGAGGAGAGGAAAAGAGCCGGGTAGATCCCGGAAAGGAAGGCCCCGGCTACAAAGATCGAAAGCATTACAGCCCAGAAGCTCGCATTGGCCCCCATAGAATAATCAAGCTGTTCGCCGGTAAGCAGGTTGAAAGAGGGGTGGAATAAGAGAACCATTAGCACAGCAAGCAGTATGGCCAGCAGATTGATCAGCACCGATTCGAAAAGGAACTGGACCAGTACCTGAGATCGAAAAGCTCCGGTGACCTTGCGCATGCCCACTTCCCGGGCTCTTTCCAGGGAACGGGCCCCGGACATATTGATAAAATTGACCCAGGCAATTACAACCAGGAATACCGCCACTACAATCAGGGCATAGACCGAGCGTGCGTTCCCCCCGGGCTCCGCTTCAAACATAAAATCCGAATGCAGGTGGATGCTTCGAAGGGGCTGCAGGTGAAACTCCATTCCGTCGCCGTAGCGTGCCATAGCTTCACCGGTCTGCTCTTCCACAAATGGAGGAAGTTTGGCCTCAAATGCTAAGGGATCCGTTTCAGGATGAAGTTGAATATAGTTAAAAAAACCATCCCATTGCCAGGCAGCGTTGACCTCCGGCCCACGAAAGCGCACCAGGGTTTCCCAGGAAACCAGGATATCGGGTTTCAGGTGAGAGTTCCGGGGTGCATCCTCGTATACCCCGCTTACCTCCAGCTCAAGGCCCCCGTTAAAACGCAAACTTTTCCCTACAGGATCTTCATCACCAAAATACTTACGGGCCGTGGACTCGGAAAGCATCATCATCATTGGGTTCTCCAGAGAACTGTGGCCATCCCCCTTTAGAACCTTGAATGAGAAAATATCAAAAAAGGAGGTATCCGCCATGTACATCTCTTCCTCTCTGAACTTTATTTCCCCATAAGTCATAACACCATTCATCTTTTGAAAACGGGTAAAATTCTCCACCTCTTCAAAATTTTCATAGAGGGCCTGACCTACTGCCGAACAGCCTGCAGCCCATTGTGTGGTAATCTCTCCCTGATTAAAGCGGTCCTGCTGTATCCGATAGATCACCTCTTCGTGTTCATGGAAACTGTCGTAATTGATTTCATAACGTACATATTGGATAATCAGCACAAAAGCAGCCATTCCAATGGCCAGTCCCAGGATATTCACAAGGGAAGAAATTCGGTTTCTATAAAGATTTCTGAGGGCGACCAGGAGGTAATTACGAAGCATGGGGCAAGCAAATAAGTTGTTGATATGATATCAATATAGTAAAGACGATAGGAATTACAATTCATTACAGATTAGAATATATATATTAGAGGTCCCAACTAAGATACTATGACTACAGAACAGACATCAAATCCGACCCGAACCGGGACAAAAGAGAGACTATTATCACTTGACACCTTACGAGGCTTTGACATGGCCATGCTCGTAGGCGGGGGTGGCATTATCATAGCCCTTGCCAATCTTACAGGCTGGAACTGGATGGAAGCTCTTGCCACACAGCAGCATCATGTGGAGTGGGAAGGCTTTCGTTTTTATGACCTGATTTTCCCACTTTTTATGTTTATTAGCGGGGTAGCCATTCCCTATGCCATTACTTCAAAAGTCGAAAAGGGGGTCGCAAAATCCATATTACTGAAGAAGATCTTTATTCGCCTGCTGGCGTTGATAGGGTTTGGACTCCTTTACAATGGAATATTGAGCAGAGGATTTACCAATTTCCGCTATGTAAGTGTTCTTTCCCAGATTGGTTTCGGATACTTTTTCGCGGCACTTATTTATCTGTATTCCAGAAGCATTAAAGGTACCATATACTGGCTCGTGGGTATCATGGGAGGGGTGGCAATTTTGCAGCTCTTCGTCCCGGTAGCCGGTTATGGAGCAGGTACCTTTGAACCTGGAACTTCCATTAATGCCTGGCTGGATCAACTCCTGATCCCGGGAAGACTTCACGGCAAGGTGTTTGACCCTGAGGGCGTATTATGCATCGTCTCGGCAGTCACTATTACCATGATGGGAACCCTTGCAGGTTACATTATTCGGAGTGGGAAGTCTGCGCCTGCAAAAAAGGCTCTGTATATCGCACTTGCCGGAGTAGGGGCAATTGTCGTTGCTCAGATTCTAAGCCCTTTCTATCCCATCATTAAAGCGATGTGGACCGTATCTTATGTGCTGAAGGCTGGCGGTGTAAGCGCATTGCTGCTGGCACTGTTTTACTTTGTGATTGATGTGAAGGGCTCCAAGAACTGGACCCTGTTCTTCCGGGTATTTGGAATGAACTCAATCACCATTTATATGGGATCCCGTATAATTGATTTCCATGACATCAGTCGCTTTTTTATGGGCTGGACCTCTGTGCATTTCAATGAGCTGTGGGGGAAGTTGTTTATCGTTATTGGTGTGCTCGTATTACAATGGGCCCTGATGCTCTTCCTGTACAGAAGGAAAATCTTTCTGAGGGTTTAGGGAATAAGCTGAGGAACTAAGCCAGGATCACATCGATCCCGGCCTCCCTGAATTCTTCTTGAAAAGCAGGATCAAGGTCTGCGTTAGTGGCAATATGCTGAATGTCTGCCAATTGACAAACATTAGTCAGGCCTGTACATCCGAATTTACTTGAATCGGAAACCACAAATACATCCTTTGCCTTTTGAATGATGTGGCTGGAAATTTCTGCCCTGAACATATCGCGCAAGGTAAATCCATCCTCAGTGGTATATCCATCTATACCGATAAAAGCTTTGTGGATGTTAAGCTGATCGATACATGCTCTGGTAATCTTACCAACAAGAGTTTCACTGTCATGCTGATATATGCCTCCCAGGATCACAATATTGGCCTGGGTATTTTTTCTGAACTGGCGTGCTATGTATACATTGGTAGTCATGATAGTAACCTTCTTAATCTTTACCAGTTCCCGGGCAAACAAGACATTGGCTGATCCTGATTCGATTAGGATGGTTTCCCCTTCATTGACCAGGGAAGCCAGTTTTTTTGCGATGCTGAGTTTCTTTTCGTAATTCTTGCCCAGGCGATTATCCAGGTCATCTCCATCCTTCAATACGGCACCCCCATGAACGCGTCTTAACAAGCCTTCAGCCTCCAGGAAATTTAAATCCTGTCGGATTGTTACAGAGGATACATCCAGATGTCTGGACAAGTCATTCACCGAGGTCCGGTTATCCCTTCCAAGAATCTCAAGGATCCTGTTTTGTCTTTCGTTCAGCATGCTATTCAAGGCTTAGTGCAGCTGCTCCAATTACTCCGGCATCACCGATAATCTCCGAAAGTGTGATTTCAATGGGATCGTGGATCATATTTCCAGCCAGCTCGTAGAAGGTCTCCTTAATTTTATCCAGGTAGAACTCTCCCCAGTTGGTGAGCCCGCCTCCCAATACAATCAGCGGAGGATTCAGGATCTGAAACAGGTTGTACAGACCGATCCCAACATAGTAAGCACTGTCGGTGATCACAGCCTTCGAAAGTGGATCATCCATATCAAGGCCCTTCTTCAGTGTCTGTCCGTTGATCTTGGAGACATTGAAATTGGGGGGCATTTTTATCTTTGTTTCCATACCCTCTTTCAATTTCTTTTCAAAGAGGTGGGGTAGGGCCTGGCCACAGGCGCAAGCCATAAGGCACCCACGGTTGCCACATGCACAAACAAGCTCACTGTTTGGTTCCACAATGGAGTGCCCAAATTCCCCGGCTGTTCCTGTCATCCCCCGGTAGGGCTTGCCATTGATGATCAGTCCTGCTCCAATGCCCGTACTGATGGTCACAAAAATCATATCCTCATATCCCTTTCCAGCTCCGAATTTATGCTCTCCCACTGCCTGGGCATTAGCATCGTTGTCGAGAATAACTGGAATTTCGAAATGCGCTTGTAGTTTATCACGCAAGGGATAATTGTCAAAACCCTCCAGGTTGGAGGTGGTAATAATAACCCCGTCCCTGAAACGGATATGGCCTGCACAGCCTACACCAAGCGCAGGCAGGTCGGACTCTTTCACTTGATTTCTCTGCAGGAGTTCCTTCACATGACCGGCCACCATATTGACCATGCCATCCTCTTCTTCCTCTTCCACGTGGGCACAGGTGTATATTTTGTCCAGAATCTTACCATCTTCATCAATTAAAGCGATGGAACACTTGGTTCCTCCGATATCGACTCCGCAAAGTACTCCTGGCATGAGATTAGAAATTTAGTGAATGTTCGGTGCGTGCAATAATGTCATCCTGTGTATCGGGAGATAAAGTAGTAAAAAATGCAGAATATCCGGCTATTCTCACCACCAGATCCCGATATTTTTCCGGATCTTTTTTAGCTGCAAGCAATGTTTCCCTGGAGACAATATTGTATTGTACGTGCCAGCCTTTCAGCTCGGCAAAGAATGTACGAATCACAGAAATCAGCTTATGCTTGTCTGCATCCTTTTGAATTGCAGCAGGACTGAGTTTCTGATTAAGCAGTACTCCACCCATGATCTCTTCGGTGGGTAGTTTGGCTACCGACTTAAAGACTGCGGTAGGTCCTCTCAGGTCGGTTCCGGAAGAAGGTGAACTTCCTTCTGCTACAGGAGTAAAGGCCTTCCTTCCATCAGGAGTGGCTGGCACTACAGCTCCGCTGGGCACATTGGCAGAGATGCTTGAAGTACCAGCATAGTACCTGCAACCAATGGGTCCACGTCCATGACGGGTGGTATGGTAGTTTTTTAGTTCTTCGATAAACTCCATATAGGCATCCCTTAACAGAAGATCCACATAATCGTCATCATTTCCATACTTGGGAGCAAAGTTCAGCAGCAACTGCCTGATTTTCTCGCCCTCCTTGCCTTCAAAATTTCCTTCCAGGGCCTCCATAAGCTCCTCCCTGCCTATCTTTCCTTCTTCAAATACCAGCTTCTTAATGGCTGCCAGCGCATTTCCAAGGTTGGCGATTCCCACCTGCAGACCAGATATAAAATCGTACTTGGAACCACCTTCTTTAATGGTCTTCCCGCGGGATATACAACTGTCCACAAAGGCGGAACATAGAATATCGGGTACATGCTCCTCAAGTGCCGTATCAACAGCTGTATCGATCTCTACTGTTTTCCTGGTGTAATAGTGAATCTGGTGCTGCCATGCTTTAAAGAGTTCATCATAGGAGGAGAAATTAGTGAAATTTCCGATCCCCTTCTGAAAGGTTTGCCCGGATTGACTGTCGAATCCGTTATGCAGTGTTGCCAGGAAAACCCGCATCAGGTTCAGGAAACTCATGCCGGTGCAGCGATATCCCCATTTTCCGGGTACAGCAATCTCAATACAGCCAATGGCTGAGTAGTTGTAGGCATCTTCCCGTTCTACACCCATATTAATCAGCTCCGGAATGACTACCTCATCGTTATTAAAGGACGGCATGCCAAATCCTTTTTCAATCACTTTCATGGAGGCCATCATAAACTCCTCGCTGATCCCTTTATGAAAGCGTACTGAAAGATTGGGCTGAGTCAGCTTCATCCTTCCCACCGATTCAAGAATAAGAAAACTAAGTTCGTTTACCGCATCTTTCCCTTCGATGGTTTGTCCCCCGATAGTTACATTCTGATAGAGCGGTCCTCCGGCTGAAAAACGGGTATGAGACCATGGCCTTATCTTATTAACAGACAACAACTTAATCCAGGTGTTCTCAAGTAATTCTGAAGCAAAGGCTTCGGTGAGTTTTCCTGCTTCCAGATCCTTCTGATAGAAGGGGTAGAGGTACTGGTCAAGCCGTCCCAGTGAGACTGAATGCCCGTTACTCTCAATCTGAAGAATCAACTGCACAAAATAGACCAGTTGCAGTGCCTGGTAAAAGTCCCGGGGTGGCTCTTCTGCAATTACAGCACAATTTTCAGCAATACGATGCAGTTCCGTAACCCTATGTGGATCATTGCTCTCCTTACTCAAGTAGATGGCCATATCGCGATAGCGCAGGATAAAGGCCTGAAAGGATTCAAGCCCGATGGCCAATGCACTGTAAAACTTATCTTTTCGAACACCTTCACGATTGGAATGATCCACTCGCTTATGGTGCAGCTCTATTTCTTCAAAATATCCACGTAATCCCACTTCCAGGATTTTCTGAAAATCCACAGCAATATGGGCATCTCCCGAAGTAAGATTGCCAGTGGCTTTAATGATGGCCGAATCCTGAAGGTCGCGCAGTTCCTGTGTCATAAGCGCCCTGCCACGATCCCAGAGCACCTTGCCCTTCCACCATTTTGCGATCTTCTTAAGCTCTTCTTTATGCTCTTCAGTAATAAAGAAAGCATCTCCCGGCCGCTTATCAAGCTCATCCATCTCCTCGGGAAGCCAGTCTACTGCATACTCGGGAAAGATAGGAGCTGCGCGATGACCAGATGACTGGTTACCCACGATTAACTCACCCTCATCAATGAATATGGTCATCTTTTCCAGGGTCTTCTGCAATGCCAGCGCACGCTTGATAATCACAGGCTGTTCTTCATTATCCCGGTAGACTTCAGTATAAAAGCGTGCTCTTTCTGTACAAACAGTAGGTTTGGTACTTAATACCTTTTCCCTTAAATGTGCAATCCGCTCTGTTATCTTCGTCGCTTGTTCCGTGGCTATCATCTTATCCTCCAATTTTCGTTTTAAATCCTTGTGATTCTGCATATTGTATATAAGGTAGCAGCTCCTCTTCCCCAAGCTGTGCTTTGCTGTCGAATAAATAATCCATTCCAAGCATCCTGTACTTTTCTACCCCGAATGTGTGGTAGGGAAGGAAGTGAATTTCATTGATTCCTTTGATGGTAGAGACAAAGTCCACCATCGATTGTATTTCGCTCTCTGAGTTGTTAAATCCGGGAATTACCGGTACCCGGACCACCACATTGACCCCAAAGTAGGCCAGCTTCTCCAGATTTTCCATCACCAGGTGGGCATTTCCATTTATATACTGCCTAAACTTCACCGGATCTGTATGTTTTAGATCCACCAGAAAGGTATTTACCAGACCAATGGTTCTTTCTACCAAGGCCCACTTCACATGAAGTGATGTTTCCATATTGGTATTGATACTGCGCTGGCGGAGGCGCTGCAAGAGAAGAACCAGCTCTTTACCCTGTGCCAATGGTTCTCCACCAGAAAGGGTAACACCTCCATCTTCACGGTAAAAGGGGAGGTCCTTTTCTACCTCAGCAAGCAATTCATCCACACGCAGACTTTCCCCAGAGATAGTAAGTGCTTTGGATGCACAAACATCTCTTAACTTTTCAGGATCAGTAATCAGCTCGCGTTTGATTTCCAAACCATTATTGCTGTTTTGACTGATGGCCTCGGGAACTGTTAATGCACAATCTCCGAAGTTCTTACAGCTCTTACTATCGTAAAGAACGCTTTGTCCAAAGGATTGGCTTTCGGGATTACTGCACCACTGGCATTGTAAGGGACATCCCTTATAGAAGATCAGGGTCCTTATGCCATCTCCATCATGCGTTGAGTAACGCTGGATATTAAAGATCATGTTGCAGTACGATTGTGTTCAGTACTACAAAGATAATAACTTTCATATGAAAGCAAAACAACTTTCGTATAAAGTTATAAGACCATAAGCTTGAGAGATGCTTTGGATTTTCCTGAATGCACCAATTGAACAATATAGATACCTGGAGAGAGGCCTTCACGTGATAAACGGTACGTCTTATCTGTAGGCGCCATTATTTCCCGGACAATTCTGCCATGTATATCCCTGACAATCAAAAAGGCATCTGCATTGCTGCTTTCAGATACTCTAATAAGCGTCTCATGATGAAAGGGATTGGGAGCAGCTACCAACTTCACTTCGGCCGGAAGCGAAAAGCGGTCTGTTAGCCCTGTGCCAATCCATTTGCCATCATACACATTGATTGACACTCCAGGTCGCGGTAAGCAGTTATAATGGATGTAAGAGCCGAGAGTATCCTGTTGAACCTTCATATAGTTCATTTCGCCTTCCGGACCCACTGTAACTGTATCTTCAGTCCAGCTTGCAGGTAAGTAGACCTTCAGCGTCAGCTCCACATTAAATATGGAATCCTCCAGTGCATCATCTGCCTCAAATGAGAAGTGTCCGGGTTGTGAATCCATCTCACCGCTTTCCAAGTGAAAGATCTTTAATGCATTACGCTCCCTGATATATTTATAGATCCGTTCATATGTATCGATCCAGAGATTCCTGTTAAGAGCATATTGCACCGTTTCACTAAAAAGCGCTCTGCTGTAAGTATAGATCAGAGAATCTTCATCAAAGGGCTCATCCAGCAAATCGTGATACATCAAAGGAAGATAGGTGCCGTAAGTTTCTGCCATAGAAAGTAGGTTATCCACGTAGGCAGGGGAGGTAGTACTGAGGATGGGCCAGGATTTAAGGGCATAAAAGTCATAGGGCGTGGCCAGGTTAAAGCCAAACTGACTGCTTCGGGCCGAATAGAAGTACTGCGAAATATACCCCAGGGTTTCATAGCGGAAACTTCCAAAGGGAATGGACATGGAGCTTGTATATTGATTATAGCGTTCATTGAGCTCCTCCACAGAGCCTGAAAGAACCTGTGTGAGGGAGTCCACATTTCCCGATGCTGTAAGAAAGCCCAGGTTGGAGTGGTTTGTCGTATGGGAAGCGATCTCATGACCTTTGTCTTTGTATTCGCGTACCAGGCTGGTGCTGGCCAGCTCTCCGTCATAAATAGCACTTGTATCGGTGAAGATATAGAAGGTCCCTTTCAGTCCGGCCGCTTCCAGTTCCGCTCCCCCAAATTCGAATGCTCCCCTGTAGCCATCATCAAAAGTAAAGGAGATGGCCCCTTGCATATCATCTTTCCAGGTGGTAGCGCTTACTAGCGGTTGGTGAATAAATGATCCGCTCTGAACAGCAGTGATGCTTGCCATGTCGAGCTCATCCGTAGCAGCGCTAAAGGCTAATTCCGGAGCTTTGAAAGTGCTTAACTCGCTTTCTAAAACCAGGATCTCCTGGTCTCCTGAGCCCGGATTATCGTAGAACAAAGCCAGATCAGTGGCTGTGTCTCCGGTAAAGTCACCACCAGCGGCACGTAATGTATTTGTAATGTAGGGCTCCGATTCAATGAAAGCGATATAATCAACAGGTGCGAGCTGCCCTGCTGCAGCCCCTTCAAATACTGGTATTACCAGGTCGTGGTCTATCGGATCTTCTTGCAATACTGCGATATCAGAATAGCCATCCAGATTATAGTCCCCGGAGAAGGCGAACTTCATGAAGGAAAAATCATAGGATGCCTTGGTCGCATCATATGCAACAGGTAATAATGAAAAGGAGTCCCCTTCAGATTCAAAAATAAAAACCGACTGTTTGGTCTCAGGTGCTGTACCGAAATAGTTGTAGAATACAGCAATATCGGGCTTTCCGTTGCCATTAAAATCGCCCGGACAGGCAAATTTCAAGGCAGTAAAATTAAACTCATTCCTGTCTACATTATACCAGGACTGGGGCTCAGAGAAGCCTGATCCTGTGGATTCCAGCAAATAGATGTTCAATAGTTCCAGGGCGGGATCGTTGTAAAATAGCGCAATATCATCAAGTCCGTCACTGTTGTAATCACCAGCCACAGAGAAAGAGACATAATCAAAATCCAGATCTATCTTCAATATTGAAAACCAGTTTCCCAAAGGAATGAACGTCATACCGGTGGAGCGGTTTACTGTCACCACTGAACAGGTAAAAGCCGGATTCATATTAGGAGTGTACTCCAGATCGTTGAAAACCACCAGCTCATCCACTCCATCGCCAGTGAAATCACCCGAAAGAGTAAGTCGTGGATGATTCAGAGCAAGATCAGAATTGCGTGCCGTAAAGGCATCTTGCATCCTGTAAGGGGTCTTTCCATTATCAAATAGGAGATAGGATAGAATTTCATCCCCACCTTCGTAAATGGCCGCCAGGTCGCTTATTTGCCCGGAAATCTTCCCAACAAACAATACACATATTAACAAGGGAGCCAGTAATCTCATGCTTCAATTAACGATGAATCCGATAAAAGGTTTACAGTTCAGCAAATATATCATTTATGCTCAGCAAAATCTCAAAATCAGATGGATCAACGCCACATTTCACTACTTTTAAATTATGAAAAAACCAGCAATTATTTTACTGCTTTTTATAAGCAACATATGTGCAAATTCACAACCTTACGAAAATACCTGGGAATCATTGGATTCGCGTCCTATCCCCACCTGGTTTGAAGATGCAAAATTTGGGATTTTTATCCACTGGGGGGTCTATTCGGTACCAGCCTGGCGAAAGCTGGAACCCGGACTATATGCCTCCTATGCCGAATGGTACTATGCTCGTGTTATGTTCAATCCCGATAACGGGGGAGAAGATTTCCATAACAAGAACTATGGGGCGGATTTTGAATACCGTGACTTTGGTCCCATGTTCAGAGCCGAACTATTTGACCCCGATCTTTGGGTTGACCTTTTCAAGAGAGCTGGTGCCAGATATGTGGTGTTGACCTCCAAGCACCACGACGGCTACTGTTTGTGGCCCACAAAGAGTCCGTTTAAAGCAAACTGGAACTCCATGGATGTGGGACCCAACAGGGACCTGGTGGGAGATCTGACAGATGCCGTTCGGGCCAAAGGGATGAAGATGGGTCTCTACTATTCCAATATTGAGTGGGAAAGCAGTTGGACCCACCGTACCGAATCAGGCTATTACCTTCCTGACAGTGTAATTGAAAAATACAAGATACCTGATGATATGTATGTGGATATGCATATGAACCCACAGCTTAAAGAGCTGGTAATGAACTATGAGCCCTCCCTGATCTTCGCCGATGGAGGCGAATGGGATGGAACAGATGAGTACTGGAAGACCAGGGATTTTATGGCCTGGCTCTATAACGATTCACCTGTTAAGGACCAAGTGGTTGTAAATGACCGCTTTGCAAAAGACATGCCTGGCAATCACGGGGATTATTACTCAAGCGAATACCAGGATACAGATGCTGTTAGTTCGGGGCATCCCTGGGAGGAGAGCAGGGGCATCGGAGGTTCCTATGGTTTCAACAGGGCCGAAAACATCAATGACTACAGCAGTTCAGAGGAGCTCATCCATGAACTGATTGATATTGTGAGTCGTGGAGGCAATCTGCTGCTGAATGTGGGGCCCACTGCCGACGGCCGGATCCCTGTAATTATGCAACAACGGCTTATGGATATAGGCAGCTGGCTGGAGGTCAATGAGGAAGCAATTTACGAGAGCAGGAAAAGGGACCGGACCCATCAAGAGAACGGTGAACAGAAACTGTATTTCACCACCAAAGATGGCTCTACATATTGTCTATTCGATGAATGGAGTAAGGAGATTAATGTAGATCTACTTGCTTCCGAAAGGGTTAGCGGAGTTTCCCTTTTGGGTTGGGAAGGGGAAATCCAGTGGAAAATAGAAGGGGAGAAGCT
>Ga0164315_10001173_pt1 | contig 19534 bp, 19 predicted proteins | sample GuaBasSedimGuay6_FD_113737 | JGI IMG/M metagenome (GOLD analysis project Ga0164315, IMG submission 113737) | Subseafloor sediment microbial communities from Guaymas Basin, Gulf of California, Mexico - Guay6, Core 4569-2, 0-3 cm | ecosystem: Environmental > Aquatic > Marine > Hydrothermal vents... | reverse complement strand
TTCTTCTGTCTTTACAATCTCTGTTTTATCCTCAGTTTTGACTGGCTCTTTTGCCACAGGATTAGTGGCAGTAACAGTCCCACTAAACGATGCTGTGGAAGGAACTCTAAGTCTTTCTCCTCTTTCCACAAAATCTCCAAGGCCTGGGTTAACAGCTTTCAAATCATTTATATTAACTTTATATTTTTTAGCAATACTCTCTGTGGTTTCACCCGCAACTACAACATGTCTGTAGTCTGTAAGGACCTTAATATTTGGATTAAAACTTACCGTATTAGCCTTTTTTACTGGCTTTGGAGTAGTATTTCTTGTCACTTTGTTAGCCTCCGGTGGGAACTCAGCCCTGATTACACTTTCAGGTATTTCAACTGGAATTTTTAGATATTCGCCCTCTCTAAAAGGAGGATTTGCATATGGATTCGCCTGGCGAATTTTGTTTTCTGCCAGAAGATAAATATCCGCTAAATCTGAAAAATTTTCATTTTTGGTACATACATGATAGAAAAAATCAAACTCTGCGTCCTTAATTTCCTGCCTAATCTCTGTCTCTTTATTAACTGTTGGAATGAACAATTCCTGATTTACGTTAATACCATTTTTTGTGGCAGGGTTCTCAAAATAAATTTCATCTACACTTACATTGTATGCTTTAGCTATTGAATAAACAGTATGGCCTTTCTCAACAATATGTACAAAATATTGTTTTCCATTACGTTCTTCAACCCTATTGGTTGGTTGAATTACAATCGACTGAGCCATTACAAGACTGACTATCAACACTAAAAAAATACTTACAAAAGTTTTCTTCACAGTTCTAGATTGTTTCTTGGCAAATTTATTCAAATATATCACAAAACGAATAAATAACGCAAAGCAAAAGTAAAATGTTGCTAACCCTACTTATTAAACTTTCTCTGATACTTTGTTTATCTGACTTAGGCGGTTGTTTTGTTTTGTTGGATTAACACATGCAAATAGGATTAAGTTGCAAACTTAATCTAGTTCTTGTTAACTGTTGCACAAAGGTCCTCAAAGAAGACACAGAGATTCACTAAGCAAAAAAAAATGAATTTTCTATGTTTTGGACAGCATCATTAATAGTTACAAACTTAATCCAGTACATAAAACTTTGACTAATACAACCAATGACAAATGACTAATAACCAATGACCAATAACCTTCCCTACTCCCACTCAATTGTGGATGGTGGTTTAGAACTAATATCGTAAACTACTCTGTTTACTCCTTTTACCTGATTGATAATTTTATTAGATACTTTGGCAAGAAACTCATATGGTAGATGTGACCAATCGGCAGTCATACCATCTGTTGAGCCTACGGCTCGAAGAGCAACAACCTTTTCAAAAGTGCGTTCATCACCCATAACACCAACTGAATCAACAGGTAATAGCACGGCAAGAGATTGCCATACATCATTGTACAAATTATCATCCTTTAATCCCTGAATGAAAATATGATCTACTTCCTGTAGTACTTTTACTTTTTCGCGGGTTACTTCGCCTAAAATTCTTATTCCAAGTCCTGGTCCCGGGAAAGGATGTCGGTCAAGAATGTAAGATGGCATATTCATCGATCGTCCTATGCGCCTTACCTCATCCTTGAATAGTGTATTTAAAGGCTCAACAATTTTAAGTTTCATAAAATCAGGTAAACCACCAACATTATGATGAGATTTTATTGTTGCAGATGGCCCTTTTACAGAAATGGATTCGATTACATCGGGATAAATAGTTCCTTGCGCAAGCCATTCTACATCCTGAATCAGATGTGCTTCCTGATCGAATACTTCAATAAAGGTATTTCCGATAATTTTACGTTTCTGCTCAGGCTCTTCCGCTCCTTTTAAAGCATCAAGAAAAAGGTCAGATGCATCAACACCTTTTACATTAAGACCAAGATCTTTGTATGAATTTAAGACTTCTTCAAATTCATTTTTTCTTAATAATCCATTATCTACGAAAATGCAATAAAGATTTTCTCCAATTGCTTTATGCAAAAGTATTGCTGCCACTGATGAGTCAACACCACCTGAAAGACCTAGTACAACCTTGTCGTTTCCAAGTTTCTGTTTTAAGTTAGCAACAGTGGTATCAACAAATGAATCGGGAGTCCATGACTGCTCACAACCACAAACATTTACAATAAAATTTCTTAACAGTTTAGCACCTTCTGTAGTATGATAAACCTCTGGGTGAAACTGAATCCCAAAAGTTTCTTCATCTCTAATTTTAAAGCCTGCCACTTTCACAGATTCAGTACTTGTAATAATATCAAAGTTGTCAGGAACATTTAAAATAGTATCGCCATGCGACATCCAAACTTGTGAATTATGCGACACCCCTGTCATCAATCTGCATTCTTCATTAATAAATCCGAGGTTTGCTCTACCATACTCACGGATTTTGGATGGCAATACTTCTCCCCCATCATTTAACGCTAAAAATTGTGCTCCATAACAAACTCCAAGTAATGGAAATTTTCCACGTATGTCTTTAAGTTCTGGATTTGGTGCATCCTGATCCCTAACCGAAAAAGGGCTTCCTGAAAGGATTACACCTTTAATATTCGATAAATTTTCAGGAACTCTATTAAATGGATGGATTTCACAATACACGTTTAACTCCCTGACTCTACGTGCGATAAGCTGAGTGTACTGGGAACCGAAATCTAGGATTAAAATTGTTTCTTGCATGAGGCAAAGGTAGAGTTTTTTTGCTTCTTTTGCTTCTGAAAATATGGATACTATGGCGTCTTTAACGACTTTGTTTTCTTTAGTGTAGATAACAAGTCGAGTAAGAGCAACAACAGCAGCAACAGTAGCAATAACAACTGGCAACTATGGCTTCTATGGTTATTGAGGTAGAAAAATATTCAATTGCAGTAATATCAGCCACAGAAGCAACAGCCGCAATAGAAACAATAGCAGCAACAACAGCAGCATTTTTATTACTTTAGCAAAAAACTAAATCATGGCTAAAAAACGGATAAACAGAAAAAAACCAAACAGCAATAATTCGACTATTACATTGGTGATAATTATTATTATTCTTGCAATTATTTCTGTTGTTACTGCATATTTCATGCTCGATGAAGAGGATAAACCTAGTCAGGATTTAATTGAAAATTTGACCAAAACATCAAACACAGATGTTAATACAGAAAACACTATTGAAAATAAGGTAACAACCCCTATTGATGGAACATGGGTAAGTAATTACGACGGTGCAATGCTTACAATTTCAGGAACTACTTTTAGTATTGAGATGCCATCGGTGGACGCTTCATCAAAAGTTAAGGGCTCAATTGCTGTACAAGAAACAATAGTAAGTTTCACTAATACTTCTGGCAATAAGGCATGCATTGGAAAAGAAGGACATTACAACTTTAGTTTTATTGATGATGAACTTATGCTAAATAAAATAAAGGATCCATGCGATAGTCGCGCTCAAAGAATGAGTGAAACCTGGTTCAAACTTTAGGAGTTCTGAGTTTGGAGTTTGAATTTCAAGACATATTACAAACCCCATAAACACAGATATCAGACTTAATAAATTAATTTGGCTTTGTACTCACTTTCATTTTTTAGTTCATCGATAACTACCAAACGAAAATCATTCTCTCCTTTTTTCAATAGTTCATCGTAATTGTAAACCAGTAAATTATTTTTAGGATCGTATTCCATTAAAATCCATTCATCATTAAGATATGCATTGTATGATGAGATACCAGTTTGTTTGTCAGAAATATGCATTTTGATAGTCTTCTGTCCGGATATTTTCTTCTTACCTTTAATATTGATTGCTATTATTTTGGGTGGAATAGTATCGGCAGCTAGAGTAAAAAAGCCTAACAACCGAGACTTTGCAGTAATAAATTCACCACTCTGTTTGGAACCAGCGTACCAATACTCTTTATTATCAGGACTGTATGCAATGTAAAGTTTTGACAACAACTCGCCTAAATTTGTATCCGCTTCAATTTTGACAGTGAAATATTTTTGAACTGGTACAAAGCGATTATGCAGTTGGTAAACCTTCGACAGATTATCCTCACCTCGTTCATTTTGATCAAATTCAAAATAAAATGATCTGTAAAAAGAATTAGCCGGAAAACTAACTTTAAGACCATCTTCTTCTATGCTATTCTTTTTAGAAAATTCAAAATATCTTGTGTCATCAATTCTTGAATGCTCATGAGAAATAATGGTATCATTTGACTTAATTGAAAAACTCAATGAAGATTTATTGTCATATGCATCCCTAACAATAAACTGAACTTTATGTTCCAATGTATCCTCGAAATAATGAATACCGTTATTTAACACATCCTTGTAAATAAACAATCTGTTATTGGTATCAATTTGGGTTCTCACATACTTTGAACTCTTATTTTTGTATCTGTTGTAATCTATTAAACTATTAAGGTAACGCGTTGTTGAAAAAGATAATTTATTCATTTTCAACCCAAACACCTTCGCTGAATCAATTTGCAAAGAAATTTCAAATACTCCATTCTTATTGTTTATCTCATTCATAAGATCATGAGTCCATATTCCAAAAGCAATGTTTCCACTCACAACAATATCAGGACTATTTTTAAGCCTGTGTTTATCACCCCATCCATCAACAGCAAAGAAAACCGTATCATTTTTTCCATTAATTGTTGAGTTTTTATCCACAGGATAAATGGCTACCCCTTTTATTTGCGGTCTCGTAAAATCCTTAACCTTAATACTTTCAAAGAGTAAAGGGTTTACTGGATACTGAGTCGATTCTTCCCTGATTTCAAAATGCAAATGAGGTCCCATAGAACTTCCTGAATTACCTGATAATGCAATAACATCACCCTTTTTGACTGGAAATTCATCCTTCTCAGGAAATGATTCTACAGTATAACTTTCCTTTTCATATTGAAGGTTTATGACGAATTCTTGTAATTTATCATTAAATTTTTTGAGATGTCCGTAAACCGATACATATCCATTGGGATGAGTTATGTAAATTGTTTTACCATATCCTCCGCCCGATACTTTTACCCTTGACACATATCCATTAGCAATAGCATAAACTTTTTTACCCTGAACTCCCTGTGTTTTTATGTCGATACCCGAATGGAAATGATTTGAACGCAATTCACCAAAAGTGCCACTTAAATAAAGAGGAATATCCAAAGGTGCTCTAAAATATTTTTTTGGATACGACTGAGAATAAGTAGATTGTAAAATAAATATGGAGATAATTAAGAGAAGAAAGTATCGCATTTTCTGAATCAATAAAATTTAAGATTTGGTTTATCCAACAAAATTATAAGTTTAGGCCCTTTCGTTAAACATGATTTAATAAATTTGTCAACAAATATTATTGAAATGAAAACAGTAAAAGTCTTAGCAATTATTCTATTCTTTCTAGGACTTCAATCAGCATGTAACAAGAATGAAAGTAACGATAAAAATAAACCTTTCATTGTATTAAATGGAAATCCATACATGAGTTGGCCTCTTAATACTGATTTTGTTGATCCGGGAGCAAAAGTTTATGATGTCACTGAAACAAATGACACAATAGAAATTTCATTCCGCTTAAACACATCTGGAAGTGTAAATAGTAATGTTACAGGAACTTATGAATTAAAATATAATGCTACTGATGAAGCAGGTAATGCTGCTGATGAGAAAGTCCGCTCGGTTACAGTGTTAATTACAAAGTAATGAATGTGAATTCAAATAAAAGGAGAATTGTTTTCATAATCAATCCGATTTCAGGAGGAAGGAAGAAAGCAGATATTCCAAAAGTAATTTCTGAAGAAATTGATGGAAATAAATTTGATATTGACATCCGTTTTACTGAACATGCAGGTCATGCTGGAGATATTAGCAAACAAGCTGTTGATGAAAATATTGAAGTAATTGTTGCCGTTGGAGGTGATGGAACAATTAATGAAGTTGCTTGTCAGATGATTAATACCAAAAGCATACTTGGAATTATTCCTCAGGGTTCGGGAAACGGGCTGGCAAGGCATTTGGGTATTTCAAGGTCTGTAAAGAAAGCATTAAGATTAATCAACTCTGCACATACAATGAAAATAGATACTGCATCCATCAATGGAACGCCATTTATTAGCATAGCAGGTGTTGGCTTTGATGCAAAAGTTGCAGAATTGTTTGCCGAAAGTAAGAAACGTGGTTTCTTCAACTACCTTAAAATTATTGCAGAAAAGTATGCCGGTTACAAACAAAAAAAATACATCATATCTCTTGAAGATGGAAAGACCATAACAACGAATGCACTTTTTATCAGTTTTGCCAACTCTAACCAGTTCGGCTACAATACATCAATTGCACCTAATGCACAACTTAACGATGGCAGGTTAGATCTCTGCATTGTTAAAAAACCATTTCTAATGGAGTTACCATTAATTGCCAACCTACTTCTACTCAAAGCAATTCATATTTCACCACATGTTGAAATTATTCCTACTTCTGAAGTTATTGTCAGACAAAGTAAAAACCGCAAAGTAAATATTGATGGCGAGGCTATTAAATTGGGAGAAGAATTGAATATTAAAGTCAGTCCACTTTCTTTAAATGTAATAATACCATAAATATGTCGAAAAAGAAACAGAAATACACAGGTGTTGTTTATTCAACAAATACCAACTTTGAGTATGACTCAGATGTAGAGAATGAAGAAGAAACTCTGGCTCCTAACCAACAAAACCTGAAAATTTTTCTCGACAAAAAACAGAGGAAAGGGAAAAAAGTAACTCTTATTACTGGCTTTGTTGGAAACGAAGATGATTTAAAGGATTTAGGCAAAACCATAAAAAGCAAATGTGGTGTTGGAGGAAGTGCTAAAGATGGAGAGATACTCATCCAGGGAGAATTCAGAGAAAAGGTAAAAACTATTTTAAAAGGGCTGGGCTACAAATGTAAACTGGCTGGCGGTTGAGGAAGACTGCCTGTCTACCGACCAATGTCGATTAGTTAAGAATTCTATTAAAACAAAGAGCATCTTTGCGAGGGAGGTACAACCGAAGCAATCTCATACCGTAGAGTTCATCGAGATTGCCGCGCTGCGCTCGCAAAGACGAAATTCCTTAATTTCTTAAATCTTTTTACGAAACATTAAGTACCTCTGCCAAACCAGCAATTTTAAATATTTTCTTAATCATTGGAGAAGAGTTTCTTAAGGCAAAATTATCCTGATCTACTTCACGTGCTGCCTTAATACAAATACGAATAAATGCCGAGGCAACGTAGTCCACCTCCTTAATGTCGAAAACTATTTTTAATGGTTTTTCATTATCACTTATGATGTAATCCCCAATATGTTCTTCTATTTCATTTGAGATATTACGACTATTTTCAGTGTCTAGCCTTCCCTTGAAATGAAAGTTTAATGTATTCTCAGATGTGTCAAAATTAAAGTCAATCATATTTCTTGTTTTAATAGTTTTTGTAATATGTTTTTAGTAATGTGTCGGTATCGATGGATTCATCGAAGTAATTTTCAAGATTAAACTTGAACCAATGGGTATTTTCTTTTCTACGACAAACCCTTTGAACATTAAGCAGATGATGAGCACTTATGTTTTCAGTGGTAATATTTTTTCCACCAGTACCACAACCAAGTGTTAATGAGGTATGCAAAGTATTATACAATCCACCAACAGCACCCTGCGATGATGGCGAGTTCACAACAATACGACCTGCATTCATAATTAGGGAAAATTCATTAATTACTTTCTCCTCGTTTGCGTAAATAGCGGCAGTATGCCCAATCCCGCCTAAAAAATTCAAATCAATGCAAGTTTTAATTGCAGATGAATAATCATCACAAACGTAAAAAGCCAAAAACGTAGTTAATATTTCCTTTGACAAAGGGAACTCCTCGCCAACACCCTCTGGCTGAGCCAAAATAATTTTTGTTCCTTCTGGTATATCTATCCCTGCCTTATCGGCGATGAATTGTGGAGGCTTTCCAACAACTTCAGGATTCATGCTCCCTTTATCCTTGACAATCAAATAATCCTCCAGCCTTTTAGTTTGATTTACATTTGCAAAATAGCAATTCTGCTTTTCAAACTCTTCAATAACTAATTTTGAAATTTCCTTCTCAACAACAACAGATTGTTCACTGGCGCAGATGGTACCATTATCAAATGTTTTGGAAGCAATAATATTTTCAACAGCGAAAGGAATATCGGCAGATTTATCGATAAACACAGGCACATTACCAGGTCCTACTCCAATTGCAGGATTTCCTGAACTGTAAGCTGCATGTACCATTCCCGTCCCACCCGTTGCCAACGTAAGTGCTAAATTTTTATGCGCCATAATTGCATGTGTCAGGTCTCTGGAGCCATCATGTATTATTTGAATACAATCTTCAGGAGCACCTGCTGCCAAGGCTGCCTCATAGCATATTTTAACTGTTTCGGTGCATACATTAACTGCTTTACGTGGCGGACTAACAATAACGGGATTCCTGGTTTTCAATGCAATAAGCACTTTAAAAAGAATTGTAGAGGTAGGGTTTGTGACTGGGATAATCGCAAAAATAGGTCCCAGAGGCTGTGCTATTTCAACAATACCTTGTAGTTCATCATTATTTATCACGCCTACTGTTTTCTCATTCTTAATATTACCATAAACCATTTGGGTGGCAAGTACATTCTTCAATACTTTATGCTCCCATACACCAATATCAGTCTCCTCTTGCGCCATCTTTGCCAGTTTAACACGATTGGCAAATCCGGCCTTAAAAACACTTTCAACAATTTTATCTGTAGCTTCCTGATCGAGTTGCTGGAATTCAGCCGCTGAAATCACCGACTTCAGCAAAATATCATCAGCTCGTTGTTCAATATTTTCCATAGTATGTATATTTTAGTTTAATAATTTTCGTGAGCAATAATTCGTTTTTCCCATTTTTTCTACTGTATTTAACACTATCGCAAAGTGATTTAACAAAGTGTATTCCTAATCCTCCAGGATTTCTTTCTGTGATTGGTTTGTTAAGGTCTGTCACAACTGGTTCATCATTCAAGTTAAATTTCTGACCATCGTCAATAATAATTATAGTAATAGAGTCTTCGTTAAGGTTAAGGTTGAGGTTTATTGCTATCTCGTGCACTTCGTCATCTTCAAAGGCATAAAAAATAATATTCGATACCCACTCTTCAATAATTAGGTTGAGTTCAAAAATATCAACATCAGATAGTTTCCACTCTTTAGATATCTTATTTAGCAGCAGATCAACTTTCTCGATCTCACTTAGTTTATTCTTTAATATTAGTTTCTTCGACTTTTTCACTAAATATTTTCAGTTATTAACCAAGTTGACATATCCTCATTCTTGCAATTATCAAAAAATTAAATAAGTCTTTAATTGACACACCCCTGATTCCCCTCTCAAGTGGGGATAATAGGAATTTATTTTTTGATAATCACAATCATTTTTACCTCATCAAGTTTAGTTTCTTCTATCATTATTTTACCAATACCGACAATAAAGTAATATCATCCGATTGTTCCGCATTTCCTGTAAACACCTCTACATCATTCATAATCTGTTCAATACTTTCAGCAGGAGTTCTATTATTACATTTTACTTCAATAAGTTTTTCAAGTCTGTTTTCACCATAAGGCTCACCACCCATATTCATGGCTTCCGACACACCATCGGTGTAAACAATCAGATTATCACCTTCTTCTAAAGTGGTCTTTCCCGATTGATATTTTTGATCATAATAAATTCCAAGAGGTGTTCCATGAGTTTCTTCTATAGTGATTAGATTTCCATTGTATTTAAGAACATAAGGATAGTTATGTCCTGCGTTACAAAACTTCATTTCTCTGGTTTTAAGATCTAGGATTCCAAGAAACATGGTAACAAACATCATATTTTCATTTTCTTCGCTCAGGTCTTGGTTCATACTGAAAACAATGTCAGAAGGATCATCAATTGTTTTGGCTTTTGCTCTAAGTAGAGTAATTGTAATAGCCATCATTAATGAAGCCGGAACTCCTTTATCCGAAACATCTCCCACAGCAAAACATAATACGTCATCTTCCAAAAAAAAGAAATCATAGAAATCGCCACCCACTTGACGAGCAGGATTTAATATGGCATGTAAGTCCACATCAATCCTATTGGGAAAAGGTGGAAATATTTTAGGGATCATCCCCAATTGGATATCGTGTGCAATATTCAATTCGCTTTCAATTTTCTCGTTGGCAGCAGTAGTTTCCTTTAGATTAATGACGTATTCTTTTAGTTCATGCTGCATTCTTTTTAAACTATTACCCAATATCAGTAATTCTCTTGTATTCAGACTATCAGGGATTTCAACATCAAAGTTACCTCTACCAATTTTTGTGGCAGTTAATGACAACTCGGTAAGTGGGTGAATGATACTTCTTGAAATTAGAATAATAACAACGATCAATACTATGATTCCCAGAAAACCGATTAACAGCATCTCCCAAAATAACTCATTCAAATCCTCAAATAATTCCTTTTCAGGAAAAACAAGTGCCATCGACCAATTACTATTACGAAGAGGGGCATAATATATTCTACAAGGCTCATCATTAAACAAAGGCTGGTACTCCAGAAAATTACTTTTACCCATCATCATTTCCTTAGCTATTAATTCCAGGTCTGAACGCTGATATTTCTGAGCTAAACTTGACATGGTTTCTGTCATTGTAATTTGATCTTGAGGATGGGTAATAATTGTTCCATTATTTGAAACTATGAAAGCATAACCCGATTCGTAAATTTTAATGGAATCAATTAATGTTTCAAGCCATGTAAGAGACATATCGGCCGTTACTACACCTGCAAATTTTCTATTGCTGCCAGTATCTGCATAAAATGGAATTGAATAAGTTGCCATAATAACATCACCACCTCCCTCATCGAGATAAGGTTCTGACCAGATAGAAATACCCTGCTCTTTTGGAATTTTGTACCAATCCCAATTAAAATAATTATAATCTGTATGGCCAAGTTCCTTGTATTTAATTCCTTCTTCTGTTCTGTAGAAATAAGGAGCAAATTGCTCTTGGTCGTTTACAAAACTATTTGGTTCGAAAGCAATACAACTACCAAATAATTCGTCATTATTCTTTACAACTGCATTCAGCATTTTGATTAGTTCTTCTTCCTCAACATCAGTCTTTTCGATTATGTACACCAGCCTTAATGGAATTTTTTGAATAGACTTTAATACCTCCCCTATTTTAGTTATAGTAGTGTTGGTTAAATGCATAGCAACTTGTCTGGATTCATTGAGTAAAAGTTTCTTGGAAACTTGATAATTATAAAATAAAGTGAGGAAAAACAATAATGAAACTACGGTTAAAATGTAGATACTAAACTTAAAAGCCAGACCTCTGTTTGTAAACACTTTAGCAATCTTTAGTAAACTTGTTTTCAAGGGATTACAGAACATTAAAAACCACCGGGAATCCAAGTCAATAATTAAACTGGTTTGTTAGCTTAAAAATAAGTAAAATTACTATTGTATGTACATTTTGAAAGAAAATAAGGGTGGAGTTGCTCTATTACTCACTTCTGGTTAACGAAAATTATTTCTGTATCTTTGCCGGCGTTAACTCAATTATTAAAAACTAAAATTTTCGTTATGAACTATTCAATTAAGAAAACACAAATATCAATAATAAGCATCATTTTTCTATTTGCAATTAGCCTGAGTATTGGTTGTAAAAAAGATGATAATCCACCTGATCCAGAACCTGAAACATACAAATCATATGTAAGTCACGAATTAGTGGCTTCCTACTCAAGCGAAGGCATTAAAGATTTATTCCTATCATTTGAATCTTTTTATCCCGAAGTTTCTACGCTTACAGAAATGGTAGAGTTTGATGTAAAAGTTTACAATGTAACATACAAAACCATGTTTCAAGGGCAAGAAATAGAGGCATCTGGTTTAGTAAGCATTCCTATTTCAGCAGATAAAAGTTTCCCAATGATTAGTTTTCAAAATGGGACTAACACAGCCCATGCTGAAGCTCCAACTAAAGACCTTAGTAATATTTTATTTAATTATCTAAAAAGTACTGCTGCGGCTGGATACATTATGCTAATACCTGATTACATTGGATTTGGCATATCAGAACAATTTGTACACCCATATCTACACAAGGAAAGCACTGTATTATCTGTTGAAAATCTGATATTGGCAGCAGGTGAAATGATGACAGCAGACCTAATTGAAGCAGATTGGAATAACAAATTGTATTTAATGGGTTATTCGCAAGGAGGATGGGCCACTTTATGTACTCATAAAGATATTATTGATAAAACTGATTTAGGCTTTGGTGTTAATGCCACGGCCTGTGGAGCAGGTCCATATGATTTATCAATTGTTCAAAATTATATGGTTGAAGGAGTAACATACCCTCAACCAGTTTATATGGCATATTCTGTAATTTCATACAGTGAGTTAGGACTTATCACCAATCCATTAACTGATTATTTTAATGAACCCTATGCAACACCACTGCCATCATATTTTGAGGGTCAGTACAGTAATTCAGAGATTAATGAATTACTTAACGATACTGTTGCAGCGTTACTAAGTGATTCTTATTTAAATGGTATGGATACTGATACGAAATACGAAGATCTAAGAGATGCAATGCTTGATAATAGTGTATTTGGCTGGTACACTCAGCAGCCTATTCGTTTATATCATGGAACCAGCGACAACTATGTTCCACCAACTACTTCTATGCAAATTTATGATAAGTTTGTTACCCTAGGTATGGGAGATAATGTCTCCTACATTCCATTAGTAGGACTTACCCATGAAACCGGAGCAATACCTACAATTTTAGATGCTTTATTATGGTTTACCGATTTGGAATATGGCATAACTAACAACAATGAGCAAACATATTTGAAGATTGATGCCTCGAAGCCTCAGATGATTATTGAGTAGGACTTTGTGGCAAATAAGAAACTGTTGGATTAATTAACACAGTCACGAGTGACCGCTGCATTAAACACTCGTACTGATTGGCATAATAAACAATCGTTTTAATGTGGTTTATTTAATCTTGGTCGCTGTTTTAGTATCAATAAATGTCTAAAAAACTCATGCCCAATTCCAAAAACAAGGTATAAGATTACCAGATCGACTATAAAATAGTTTGATATTCGTTCGAATAAAATAACAGTGGCCAAAATATGCATCAGCCATATAAATTTCGTTAAATGCCATCCATCAGTAATTGGAACAAATAATGTTGAACTTCCAAAATAAACTTCTCCATCTTTTGGGTTATGATTTTTCCATTTATTTTTCCAAGCAATTGAGTTATCCCAAAATTGATTTCCTAATAATTTTATATTCTTTCTGTCAAAATAATCTGCCAGTAATTTCCATCGAGATTGGTCGTAATTATGTTTCGTCCCAATGATGTCCATGCTAACCTCCCAAAATGTTCCGATAAATATTAATATTAAACTTACCATATTTCAAATTGCAACCAACAAGCAGCGAATAACACTGCTATGGTAATTATTTTTCTTTACCCACATTGAATCAATAAATTATCTGACTGAGAAACAATAAGTTGAGAGTCGTGGGCTTTTGGTGTCATTTTATTTATTCTTATTATCTGTTTTCAAATATACAAGTTTTATTTACAAGTTTTAAAACTTATGTCTAAATTGCAAGCCCAATATTTTAATACAAATCATCAATATTTATAAAAATGAAAAACATAATTTTTCTGTTTGCATTGATAGTACTTTCAGCATTTTCGCTGAATGCTCAAGATTTAAAAGGCAAACTAAGTGAAACAACTATTAATGAAATAAGACAAAGTTTTGAGCAAACTCCTGAAAATGTGGCTTTGCAAAACGCTGTTAGTCATAACGACATAAAAAAATTGGCTAAAAGCCGAGAAAATGATGGTGCTGTAAATCATTACTTCTCAAATGAAGTAAAGACCAAAGGCATATCAAATCAAAAAAGTTCAGGAAGATGCTGGCTTTATACTGGCTTAAATACTTTAAAACCAATGGTTCAGGAGACTTACAGTCTTAATGAATTTGAGTTTTCACATACTTACAACTTTTTCTGGGATCAGTTTGAGAAGGCCAATCTGTTTCTTGAGATCGCAATCTCAACTGCCCACCTTCCGCTCACCGACAAAAAAGTAGAATGGCTTTTTAAGAGTCCAATTGGTGATGGCGGACAATGGACAACTTTTGCAGATAATGTAAATAAATACGGACTTGTTCCAGCCAATGCTATGCCCGACTCCTACCAAAGTGAAAAGACTGCTACCATGTCGCGCTTGCTGAGAAGAAAATTAAGAGAGCAGGGAATTGAAATAAGATCAGTAACAAAAATGCGCATTGCAAATGAAATGAAAGAGCGCAAAAAAATAGAAATGCTTAAGGATATTTATCGGATTTTAGTTTTAAGTCTGGGTGAACCACCAATGGAGTTTGAGTGGCAGTACAAGGATAAAGATGGTAATCTTAGCGAAACAAAAACCTACACTCCTAAAGAATTCTACAAAGAGATTATTGGCATCGACCTTAATGAATATGTAATGCTGATGAATGATCCAAGACATAAGTACTATCAACTTTATGAAGTTGAATTTGACCGTAATCTTGTAGAGGGTGCAAACTGGAAATATATTAATCTCCCTGCCAATGAAATAAAGGAAGTTGCTAAGAAATCAATACTTGCTAACGAGGCTATGTATTTTTCATGTGATGTGGGCAAACAATTCGACAGCAAGGCAGGGATGCTTGATGTTAATACCTACAACTACAATGATTTGATGGGTATTGAGTTTGGAATGGACAAAAAACAAAGGATAGAAACCTTTGAAAGTGGGTCAACACACGGAATGGCTTTGGTAGGTGTAAATATCCTTCCGGATGGTAACATTGACAAATGGAAACTTGAAAACAGCTGGGGTGTTACCAAAGGCAATAAAGGCTATTTAACAATGACGGATGAATGGTTTGATGAATATATGTTCAGATTGGTAATTCATAAAAAACATCTGTCAGAGAAAACTCTCAAGGTTCTCGAACAGAAAGCAGAGTTACTCCCACCTTGGGATCCTATGTTTGCGGTTGAAGAATAGTTATTGGTTATTGGTCATTGGTTAATTTATGATTTCTAAACTCTGAACACAGAACACTTTATGCAAGACATTACTTCAAAAGATTACTGGAACAAACTCTATGAAGAGGGTATGACTGGATGGGATATGGGGCATGTCTCACCTCCCATAATGGAATATTTTGACCAACTCACTAACAAATCAATTAAGATTTTAATACCTGGAGCAGGGAATGCCTGGGAAGTTGAGTACTTACATAAGTCTGGTTTCACAAATGTCTTTCTATTGGATTTTTCTGAAAATAGTATTGAAAACTTCAAAAAGCGTTGTCCCGATTTCCCCGAAAACAAAATAATTAAAACTGACTTTTTCGACCATACCAAAACGTATGACCTTATTATTGAACAAACATTTTTCAGTTCTTTCCATCCCAAAAACAGACAACGATTTGCAAGTCAGATAAATAACCTCCTAAATAATGGAGGTAAATATGTAGGCCTTTTATTTAACCATGGATTTAATTTTACAGGTCCGCCATTTGGAGGAACACCAAGAACTTATTTCAACTTATTCAAAAAAGATTTCAACTTTAAATATTTTGAAACTGCCCATAATTCAATCAAACCAAGAAATAAAAGAGAACTATTTATTTTGTTGGAGAAAAAATAACAAAACATTCTCAATATTTTCGTAAATTAGCTCCTTCACAATCAATTGTTTAATTTAAAGATATTTAGCATGGGAAATAGCATTTTTAACACGTTTGGTACAATCAAAAAGAGGGAACAACTAGCATCAGTTGAGAACGAAACTAACTCAAACTCACTGATTTTAGAAAACCATGCACCATTTCCAGGTTACCATGGATTAACTGTTCCTGACAGCCTTGAGCCTGACTCGTTATTTGCTATTACAAAGTTAATGCATAAAGAACAAGTTGTTATTCGGGCCATTCAGGAGGTTAAAAAAAGACTTTCATTTGATTTTGATGCAACACCAGGTTATCTTACTCTTAAAAATGAAACAAGAAATTTTATTCGATTTAAAGGATTAAAGTATGTTTTGGTAGGAGAGGTTTTGGATGAGTTTAAAAAGCAAGGAATCGATTTTAGAAGATCGAAAAAAGTGGCTTCTTACGACACTCTCATCAGAGTTCATAAATTTTTTAGCCTTGAACAAATTAGTGAATATATTTTCAAGGATGTTGATAATAAAAATATATCATACATTAAAGTCCCTTCATTGTTGAGGTGGAAATCGTTTGAAAAAATGACCATTAGTTGCAAAAACAACTGCGATGACAATAATTTCGATGCTGCGCTTGCTAGTGTTATTGTGAATAAAGGAATAGTTGACTTTGTGAGAATTTATGATAAAAATATAAGTATGGAGAAACTTGAAGATATTAAGAAAAAATATTTCGAGGCATTCGAAAAAATCTAGTTTCTTAGATTCCAGTACTAAAAAGAATTAATTTTACAAACCGGAACTGGTAACAGTTTTCCGGTTTTGTTTTTTATAAATGATTGTACACTTTATTAATCAAACTAATGGAAACATATATTAAAAATATTGGTGGCTTATTAACTAAGTATCTAAGCCAAACAGGTATAAACCAAACATGGGCAGAAGATATTTCGGATTTCACCATTTTAATAGGCTTATTTGTTATTTCTTATGCAGCCTATTACATTACCTGGAAAGTGGTAAGAAAAATATTAATTCCAATTTTTCAGAGATCAAAAAATCAGTTTGATGACCTTTTAGTTAAAAACAAATTTTTTAGAAGGCTTTCAATGTTGGTTCCCGCAATGATACTTTTTAACTTTTCAGAAGACACCCTCACTCATTTCCCATTTTTTGCTAATACAATAATTACTCTTATTGAGATATTCTTTGTAGTGATTGTAATATTAATAATTAACAGTTTACTTTCAACGCTTAACGATTATTACCAAAGGTTTACTTTTTCCAAAGACCACCCCATAAAGAGTGTCGTCCAGATAATAAAAATAATCACCTACATCATTGGTATTATGGTAATTGTAGGCAGCCTGTTTGATAAGGATATGAGTTCGTTATTAATGGGCCTAGGAACTTTATCGGCTGTTATGATGCTGATATTCAAGGATCCAATTCTTGGTTTTGTTGGAGGACTACAACTTATTTTCAACAAAATGGTTTCCATTGGCGATTGGATAAGTATGCCAAAGTTTGGTGCTGATGGAGTTATTCTTGAGATAAACCTAACAACCGTTAAAGTTCAAAACTGGGATAAAACAATCGTTACAATACCAACCTACAATCTCATCTCCGATTCATTCCAAAACTGGAAAGGAATGGAAAACTCAGGTGGGCGGAGAATAAAGCGTCATATTAATATTGATATGGACAGTATTCGTTTTTGCACACAAGAAATGCTTGATAAATTTGGTCAAATTGATGTTTTAAAGGAATACGTAAATACTACCCAAAAACAAGTTGAAGAGTACAACGATCAACAGAACATTAATCCTGAAATTTTGGTAAATGGCAGGAGACAAACAAATATTGGTGTTTTTCAGGAATATTTAAGAGAATACTTGAGTAACCGTAGTGACATAAATAAATCTATGACTTTTATGGTCAGACAGTTACAGCCATCTGAAAAGGGGATTCCAATTGAGATTTATGTATTTACAAAAACCATAGAATGGATAGAATACGAAGGAATTATGGCTAGTATTTTTGATCATGTTCTGGCTGTTGTACCGGAGTTTGACTTAAAAGTTTATCAGTTTCCAACAAGTGGAGCAAATGTAAAACTACCCTTTGGTGGATAGGTGTTATTGCTTTGCCAGCCGAAACTTTAGTGTAGGCTGGGTTGCTGGTCATTGGTCATTAGTCATTAGTAGTCATTAGTAGTCATTAGTAGTCATTAGTAGTCATTGGTTATTAATTGTCCAGAGAAGACTAGCAAATGTGCTTATTATTTAATTATCAGCCTTTTCAATCTTTGCTCTTAATGATTTTCTAACTGCAATTAGTCTGTACAAACCGATTAAGAACAATATTGGTGAAAGAGCAACAAAGCCCCAGCCTAAATAGGTAACTTCTGCAAAAAAGTGAATCTGGATAATTGAAAGTCCGGTTCCCAAAAATATAATACTTGACCTGAAATAGGCTAGAAATGTTCTCTCATTTGCTAATCGGGTTCGCTTAACTGCTAATACATCCCGCAAAATCATTTCGTTTTCTTTCATAATTCAGATTTTTGTTCAAAGGTATAAAACTCACAAATAATCTCCTGCTTCAAATTTTAAAGAAAACTACTATACTCCTATTTTTCCAGGATACAACAATCTATTCTATGTCTATGTATGACTTACTAAACTAATTCTTTTTCATCATTGAAGCTGCCATTTTAGTAACAACACTTCTAGGTACAAACCTTTGACTAAATGCCAGAATAGCATTTTTTGTCCCATGCATCGACAATACTTTCTTCTTTTTCATTTCCTTAAAAGTAAACTCAGCAAGACTTCTTGATGTGGGTATTTTACTTTCAAATTCACCTTCTTTAAATCCAGCAGTGTCAGCAAATTCAGATTCTGTTGCTCCCGGATTAATTACAGTTACGAATACATTTTTTGGTTTTAGTTCATGGGCGATTGCCTCGCTAAAATTGAGAACATAGGTCTTGCTTGCAGAATAGGCTGCTAAATAAGGGACAGGCTGAAATGCTGCCATTGAGGCAATATTAATAATATGGCCACTGCCCTGTTTTATCATATCAGTAGCATACAAATGAGATAATTTTGTTAAACTCAGAATATTCAAACTCAACATCATTTCAATTTTACTAATATCTGAATCTACAAACTCATCAAATAATCCAAAACCTGCATTGTTTATTAATACATCTGTAATAATACTCAACTCTTTCGTCTTTGCATGCAAGATCTCAGCAGAATCAGGTTTAGAAAGATCAAGAGGAAAATAATCAACCTTAACATTATGTTTTTTCTCAATAGTGTTCTTCAGGTCTATTAAGTTATTCTCCCTTCGAGCTGTGATAAATAAATTGTACCCATTTTCGGCGTAAACGTGCGCCAATTCCAGCCCAATACCGCTGGATGCTCCTGTAATTAATACTGTTTTCATATTTTCTATTTTATTTCACGCAGCGATGCGGCGGCGCAAAGAAATTAATATTTAAATTATTCTTGTTGGTTCTCTTTATTTCATCAAGTAAAATTATCATCAACTTAATTTGCTACCCAATTTCTCCGCCTTTTCCAACCACTTCTTACGTTGTAACTCTGATGACACTTTAACTGAACCAAAATAAGTTCGCCTTTCCATTTTAATACCACAAAAGTTCATAATGTCCTTAATGGTTTT
>Ga0164315_10001171_pt1 | contig 19559 bp, 16 predicted proteins | sample GuaBasSedimGuay6_FD_113737 | JGI IMG/M metagenome (GOLD analysis project Ga0164315, IMG submission 113737) | Subseafloor sediment microbial communities from Guaymas Basin, Gulf of California, Mexico - Guay6, Core 4569-2, 0-3 cm | ecosystem: Environmental > Aquatic > Marine > Hydrothermal vents... | reverse complement strand
TAATATCCTTGCCTAGCTTAACTGCTATCAAGTCTCCTACAACTAAACTATCTAACCGTTTCCACTCCAACTCGTGAATGTTATTTAATACCCTAATCCTATGTTGACTACTACCAGTCAATTCTAACCCAGATTTGGTTATTACTTCTTTACCTAATACTTCCCCATTATAATAGAACTGGTTCACAGGCTTAAGCCCTTTCTCTGTGGGTACCAACACTTTGGAATCAATATCACAAAAAGTGTCTACTGCTCTATTATCAGACAAACTTCCTAACTTAACCAATCCTTTGTCAGTATTAATTCTGGAGTCTAGAGATATACATTTACTACATGACTGATCAATATACTTTGAAAAAACCTTTAATACAGCGAGATGCTCGTCTATACTTAACTCTGTAGCACAAGCGAATTCGTTGTGCCCGGCCTTTAAAGCCGCTTTATATCCATAATCCATTATAGTTACATTCTTACACAAACCGCTGTTCTTATCAACCCTATGTTTACCGTCCTCAGATATAAGAATAACTTCATCAGCTACCCTCTGTTCTTTAAGATAATCAGTCTCGAACCACTCACCTTTATGTATGTTTGGGTATTCAAAATCTACCTTTTTTCCTTCAATCCTATTCCAACGAGTAAACTCTTTGGCAAATATAGGTTCCAACCCACCAGAAATATTACCAGCCACAATTGATAAAGTACCGTTTGGTGCAATGGCAGATACAGCAGAATGCCGCAATCCGTGTTTCTTAATAAGAGCAAGTGTATCCTTCTTTAATACTCCACTGTGTTTAATAAATCCACCTTGTAACGCTTTCTTATCCCACAAAGGAAAAGGACCTACCTCTTTTGCGAGTATGGCTGATGATCTATATGCTTGATTGATAAATTCTGATAGAATTACTTCTAACAAATCAATACACTCTTTGCTTCCATATCGTATATTGGACATCATCATAAGCGAGGCTACGCCCATTAAACCAACCCCTATTTTTCTTTTTAATTTAGCGGCATCTTCATACATCTTCAGTGGGTAATTAGATATCTCTATTACATTATCTAAAGACCTTATCATGAGATCTATATCTTCTTTAAATTCATCCATGCTGAATTTATTTTCTGTAATATCGTAGTATTTAGTAAGATTAATGGATCCGAGGTTACATACATCACCAAGTTCAATAAGCTCACCGTTATAATACTCAGGACCTGTGTGTCCAACCACCTCCGCACAATTTGAAACGTTACACCCACCAGTCCAATAAGTATGAGAATCATTATCAACAGTTATATCAAAAACTTCCTCTTCAGATATAAATTCTTTTTCTACTACTTCAAAAGAAATTTTTTCTTTTGTAGAGAACTTTCTTTTGTTTATTAAAGTCAACTTCTCATTTTTATAATTCTGTATAAAACCAATTATTTTCTGAAAAGAAACTGTGTGTTCTATTATATCCAAATCATAACTTTCTCTATTCTCACATTCTCCATTGTCAAACTTAACTTTAGTTTTTTTATTAGTCGTTATAAAAGACCTTATACCTAAAGAAGACAACATAACCTGCACATCCTCAACAAGAGCCTTCGATGCGGCCTTCAATCTAACTGACATTGAGCCCTTTCTTGTTATAACAGTACCATTAGCTGAAAACAACCCCATTAAGAACGAACACGCTTCTACTCCGCCAGCTTCAAAATATTTTTTAGGTACTCTACGTTTAAAAGTTAATGGTAACTCATTTGATTCAAGTGTTGTTTTAACTGTATATGCATAGTCATCTATTCCAGGACGATGTGCAAGTATAAAGTCTTTGAGATATGAGTTATCTAAATAGTCTTTATCATTTTTTCCCACACATAAATAAATTAAAGAATTGGACGCCTTGTGAACAGACCCGTCTCCTATAAGCAGACCATCAACAACAGACTGCCAGTTATATGTAGTAGAATTTTTATTAGCCGTATTAAGACACACTGCACGACCTACAGATGTATCAATACATAAAGCATCACAAACCTCAACCTTGATACCATCAGAAACTATTTTATGGTTTTCAGTCCCATAAAAAACAGATGCGGTTGTTTTGTATTTATATACTTTTTTTTGTCCAGAAGAAACTTTATTAGTCACCCTAGTCCATCCATCATCACTCCAAATTACAGAACCAACATGTATATTCTCCATGATACGTATACCGTTTGGAGTCATCACGGTTGCCCAAGAAGGCTGACAAGGGTTGGTAGACGTCATACTACCATTCAAGTAATGCAAGTTGTTCATACGTCTAGCATTATCAATAAAAATAATACCAGGCTCATTCCTATTGTAAGTACTATTTAAAAGAAGATTCCATAATTCACGTGCTGGAAGAGTCTTATATATAACAAATGGATAACCTTTATCTCCCCAATTTTCAAAGTTACCATCCCACTCATCGTCATATTTATCAAAATTAATATCCGGGAACCATAAATCCCAATCAGTATCTTCTTTAACAGCGTACATAAACGCATCTGTAACAAGTACTGACATGTTCATTTTAGTTAACCTGTTCGGTACTGCTTTAGCAACAATAAACTCCTCAATATCAGGATGGTTAATGTTCATAGTCACCATGGTAGCCCCTTTCCTTATGCTTTTCTTTGAAGGCTCTCCTTGATAACTATCATTTTTATCGACACTACCAGCTGTGATTATTTCTGATGTCTTGTCAAATATTTCTAGAAATTTAATTGCTCCTGGTGTTGTAACACCTATTTTACGAATTAAAGTTTTCGCCGGCCGAAGAAAGTTTGCACAAAACCCAACACCGCCCTCAGTCTTTAAAGTAATAGCATATTTAGTAACCATATCCATAATACCTTCTAAAGAATCGGGGTTTTTTACAATAGACTCAATAAAACAATTAAATAAGGTTAACCCTTCCTCATCTACACCTATATTAGAGTTTATTCTGCCTCCAAATAGTCCACGAAAATTTTTAATAAAATCTACAAGTGCTGCGTGACGTTTTTTATCATCTTTAAATATGTTATCAGCAATTCTATAACAAAATTGTATGAATGTCTCATCATTGTATTGGTACTTATCTTTCCAAATTTTTTCCTGAAAAGGGTCTATAAACATAATTCCTCCTTATCTACCAGTCGATCCAAAACCACCACTACCACGTACTGTATCTTCTAAAGTATCTACTTTTAAAAAATAACCAACATAAACAGGTGAAAACTTCATTTGAGCAACAGCATCTCCACTTTTAATTTCTACAACATCTTCTCCTAAGTTAATTAAAGCTACCATAATTTCTCCACGAAAATTTCCGTCCACAGTACCTGGAGTATTAACTACAGTAAGACCTTTTTTCCAAGCCAAACCACTTCTTGGTCTAATTTGAGCCTCAAACCCCTCGTCCATAGAAATCTTTAAACCAGTCCTGGCTAAAACTCGTTCCCCAGGATGAATTGTATAATCTTCAACCACCCTTAAACTACAAGCAGCATCACCCTCTTTCTCGTAAGTAGGTATCTTTGCATCTGGGTGATTTGTTGTGTAAAATACTTTTAATCCGTTTGCTAGCATTTAATTAATTCTCCTAATATTTATAATTATATCTATTATGTAATATAGATTGATACCAAGATTGGTGCCAATCTCTTTCGTAATTAGCCCTTGAATTGCAACTCCCACACAGTGTTATCAAGTTTTCCATACTGCAATTCTTTTTGATGTAGTCTATATGGTGTACATGTAATCTTTTATGTCTTTTTGTACAATCTGGATTCAAACATCTATACCCATCACGTTCTTTAATAAAATTTTTATATTCTTTTGTCCAATCTACACAGTAAGGTTCACAAGAAATACCACCTTTCCAGTTTGGATGCCCAGAACCTGACATTTTTATATTAGAACATGTTGGGCAACGTACCCCACTTTTAAAAGAGGTCAAACCAACACTGTGGATATGCCCAACAGGGCACTTATATTTTAATTTTTTCTCACCATTAATATAAATATTTGTCAAAAGGATGTAACCTTCTTGTTCAAAAACTTCCTTCGCCTCTTTAATAGTTATTACAGGCCTTCCGTTACAATAAGGACATCTATATCCTCGTCTAAAATTATCAGCAGATGTCTTATGGTTATGCCCATTAGGGCATTCATACTCTAATAGAGATTTAGCATTCTCGTACTCTTTAGAAAGCAATGTGTACCCCTCTTTTTCAAAAGACAATCTAATTTCATTTATATTAAGACGTTTATTCTTTGCACATTTAGGGCATCTTCTACCTTGCTGCCAACTGCTATAAACTATGCTATTAGTGTGTCCAATTGGACATTTATATAATAAATGGGTATAATTGTTAGTATACTCTTTTGATATGAGAGTATACCCTTCTTTTTCAAATTGTTCTTTAATATATTTATATGTAAGTCTGGTCAATGTTATTCTTGGTCAGCTCCGCATTTAGCACATACAAGTTTAGTTCCAAATTTACTGTGAGGCACAAACTTCATTTCTGTATGGCCACATGTATTTTTACCATCTGGTTTATTACTACAAGATTCTTTTAACCAGCTTGGGCCAATCAGAGTATCGGTTTCCATAGGAATAGTAGTAAAATATTTACCAAAACCATCAATAATAGATTGAGCAACTATAGGAGCCACTTCATACTTCTGATCTTCCGCCACCTCAACTACTACCTCATCATGTACACTAAGTATAAGTTTCGCGTCATAATTTTTAAGACGTTCCACCAACATAGTCATAGCTTCTTTAATTGTGTCAGCGTTAGAGTTATGAACTATTACTCCGTTAGCTGTAAAGTAATGAATATTATCACACATCATATCATATGTATCTTCTTTACCTCTATAACTTAACTTAACTTTTTTACAAAAATCAAACTCTAAATATTTAGATAAAATTAGTTTCTCTTCACACTCTGGCATCAAAGCATAAAATTTCCTCCAACTTGTAAAAGAACATTTACCTAATTTAAATCTTCTTAAATATTCTTTTTCATCTTTAGAAAATTCTTCTAAATAATTATAACTTCCACGTAAAACCTTTTCTATAGTCTTAGGAATAAACTCTGGAACAACACTATTATCTACAAACTCATGATTATTATTTTCACTAATTAAACATCGTTGTTTTTCTAACACAGAAAATCCTATATGTTGTTCAAATTTATAATTAAATCTTTTTGGTATCTGAATTTTGTAAACATATTCATTTTTCTCAATATATATTTTCAAATTTGAATTGATACCTAATGTAAATAGTAATTGGTGCACCCCATTAGCCAAGTATTTCGATGATGTAGTAAAATTTGGTCCTGATTTAGTAGTCATTCCACCATTAATAGAAAACAACCCATTTAACAATTCACCTTTATTAGTAACAGTCTCTGTATAAAAATACTCAGGAATCTTCTTTTCTACATACTTAACATAATCTAAACCAATATGTTTCATAAATCCACATACAACTGCTGAACTAATTTTAGACACATATAAAGGTATTTTTCTATCTTCATTTAATACTTTAATTTCAGGCTGATACCAAAATAAATCCTCTATATAATTATTAAATTTAGCAAACAACCCTATCTCATGTTCTTGACAAACAAATCTAAAATGATTACGTTTTATAGAACAATTATCACTAAGTAAACAACCACATATAAAAGACAATTTAATATTCATAACATTAGGACAGTTATAGTCATATCCAGAAATATCAGTAACTTTCCCGTCAATAATGTTTAGCGGTACTAAAATAAAATCATTTTTTGATATATCAGACACCGATATGTCAACCGTAACCCCAGTATTATCAATTATTGGTAACTTGTGTTCTTTAGTAATCCCTAACTCGACACCATTAGATAATTTTAAATTATAAACCTTCTTCTTACCAGAATAAATACCGACTGCATTATCGTCACCAAACCCTGTTTTAATTTCTACACACTTATCAACACAATTTTCTATAACACCAATGCCTTTAATAACACTACCTGCACACAAACATCCTTGAATACCTGCATTCTTACCCTGTCTTTCTATCCTACTTTGTATCATTCTACGATCTGGGTGGTCATGAGGAGGCATATTATAGTAACGTCGACGACCGCTAACAGTAGTACTGTGTCTATTTCGTACAGCGTCCTTTCCTGCCTTATCTAAATACTTTTTAACTCCTTTATAGGCATTAAAATATCTAAAAATAAGATTTTCTGCTTCTTTTTTGGACACTTTTAATCTCTTAGATAAACCAACTGCTGACATACCATAACAATTATGTACAATAAAACCATTTGCTAAAAAATATTGATGATTTTCAATAGATAAATCGTAAACTCTTTTAATACCTTTAGTTGTTATAGATTTTATTTTTAATGGAACTATATTATTTTTGTATATAAAATCAAAAAATTCATCGTATTTAGACAACTCTTTTAGGTAAATATTTCCAACGTTATCACCACACATACTTTCGCTAAATCTACTTTCTAGTTGAGTACTTACATAATTATTCAACACAACATCTTTAATCCTTTCTTTATGGCGGCCCACAAAATAAGAGGAAATACTATGCTTCACGAGATTTATATATTTATCATTTTTGACCTTAGTTAAAAATCCAATTTCAGACATAAACAATTCATTAGTCACAGTTATAATAGACAACACATAATAATTTTTATCGTAACCACGCCTTCTTTCTATAGTAATAGATGATAACACCCCAAAGTTTAGAAGCACAGTCTGAATATCTTTTACAAGTTTTTTAGAGTTGCTACTGTAACATATTTTACACCCTTTACCGTTTTTCTTAATTGTACCATCCCCTTCAAACAACCACTTCAAAAATTCTACCTGATGTTTTCTCGGTGATCTTTTTATACAATCAGGAATACCAATATCATCAGTCTTGTTATGCCACTTAATGTCTAAAATAGTAACAAGCCACTCAGCAAACAAAACAGAATTGATCGTATATCTCTTATATTTACCATCATGGATAAATACCCTGTGGCCAAACAGATTGTTAAATAATTTATCCATATTATATATAAATTCTTTGTTTTCTTTACTAAAACCAAACGCAACAACCCCATAATTGGAGCTACCTCTTGTTTTGAACACACTTCCTTCAGCAATAAATAAACCTAAAAACGCCGCCACACATGAATTGAGTTTTTTTGGTAAATCTATATGTTTATAATTAGTAGCTTTTGACACTTCAAACTTGTCAAAAAATACTTCTTCATCTGGAAATAAGTTAGCTCCCTTTTTGATACATACTAAATCAGTATTCAAATTCAAATCTTTTAATTTCTTATCAACATAATCTCCATCACTGTTTATTACTTTCATTTGGTGGTCTGCTGTTACTTCTAATGTATAACCGTATTTAGTTTTAATTTCAAAAACTTCTTTTTGTCCCATAAAAGCACTATCTATTACTTCGTTAAAACCAACATCATGTGCTACCTTGTCTCTAGCTTTAACCTCTTTTATTTTTTTTATTCCTAAATTAGTAATAATATCAGTATCTTCCGACCCGCAAAGACCAAAATTCACAGATTTTGCTGCGTTACGTTGACGCTTCTGTACCTCCTCATAAGCAACCTTGAACATTTCCGAACCAGTACGTGTATGTAAATCCTGACCAGTAGCATATGCGTCAATGAACACTGGATCTTTTGATAAATTACCAAGAATACGGAGCTCTGCACCAGACATATCAGCAGTTAATAATGAATACCCTTCTTTAGCTACAAAACATGAACGAAACTTTTGCTTCTTTGGTATGTTCTGTAAATTTGGATTAGCACTACTCATACGACCTGTAGCAACCATTTGTCTAAAGTTTGTATGTAATCTGCCAGTTACTTTATTAATTTTAGCAAGTAGTGTTTCGGAATAGGTGCTTATAAGCTTATTAGCTTTTCTATAATCAAGTAGTGCATCAATTACAGGCAAGCCTTGATGCTTTTTTAAAGCTTCTTCTGCAGTACTATCAAGTGGTAAACCGTATCTACTTAAAGCCTTTTTAAGTTGTGAAGGACTATCAATATTAGTTAGAGATACCCCAAACATAGTGGCTTGTGCCTGTGATTCTGATAGGGTTTCTTGTATAATATTGCAAACATTGTCTCGTTCATCCTTAACTTCATCCATCATTTTTCGCCACTTATGCTCGTCTATACAAATTCCATTTAGTTCCATTTCGCATAACGGGACTAAGAATTCAAACTCCAACTGTGCAACACCCTCTAACCCCTCTTTCTGTATATTAGGCCACTGTAAATCTTTAATCATCTGTAAAGGAACTACGTCGTTAGCTGCATACTCTAGTTGAAAAGGTTTATATTTCTGATAGTAATCAGCAAAAGTATTTCTAGGCTCTTTAGGCATATATAAACCAAGATGTCTAAAAACTAAAGCATCCAAACTAGTTTTTGTAAAACCAAGCCCAAGATAACTCAACTGTTCTATAAGCATTGTATCATATATATTATCAAGATAATACCCGCGATTTCTTTTAATGATTTTCATATCATAAGATGCATTCTGAAATATACGGACCTTTGTTTGGTCTTGAAGCATTGGATCTAATACTTCTGGGTGTAAACTACTGTGCTCAGTATCATGTCTTACATCAAAAACAAAAACCTGATCTGGTATTCCTACCTGTAACAAAGTCCATCTAGCTTCATAAGGGTCAAGAGCAGTTGCTTCAATATCCATAGAATGTATCGGGTAATTATCTAAAATAGACATCGCGTTTCTCGCTTCTTCTTCTGTGGTAACATATTTATAATTAGGTGATGGAAGTAGCGACTTTGTATCTTCTATTAATCCTGACATTAACCCCTCCTTCCGGCTGCAGAAATAGTATCAATAATTTTAAACATATAATTATACCACTTATGCTCTGCTAGTTTTCCTTGCTCAAAAATCGGTACAGTGACTATATCAAGCACCATTGAGTATTTTTTACCATCCCCAAACTTCTTAGCCCTCTTCAAACAACTTACAAAGTAACCAGATACAGATATCCTAACAGTTTCTACGGGGATTGTCTTTATACCACCAAATATTTCGATAGCTTCTATCCAACTACCTTTATTAAGTGCCCGACATAGTTCAAGAACCCTAGGTTCATCCTCATCTGACATTACACTACAGATTTCTTTAGCTGCACTAACAAGCCAAGACCCTTCAGTAGCCACCTGGTTTACCCACACAATTGCATTACGTGGTACTCCTTTTGATTCCTCAGCAATTAAATCCAGCACGTCTACATTATAGTGAAACCCCTCGAACTCACATATGTTCTGTAGTAGGCCCCGTACTTTTTCCATGGGTATTCTACTAAAATTAAGTACAGAGCACCTATCAAGAAACGCTTCACCAGCATCCTTCTTTTTGCTACGTAATTTTTCAGGTTGATTGGTACAAAAGATGAAATACACATGTTCATAGCCAGCTTCTATTGGCTTAAGGAGAAGATCTTTAGCAGCTGTCGTAAGTTCGTGTGCTTCGTCGAAGATTAAAATCTTATATCTCGTATCAAAAGGGGACAATGGAAGTTCTCTTACCATTGCATCTACATAATCTTTTCCGCCGGACTGTCCTACATTAATCTCTTTAACCCCTAAACTATTTCCTTCGAGTATAGTTCTACACGATTTACATTTTAAACATGGGGTAGAACTAACACCCTTCTCTTCACAATTTAACCCTAGAGCAATTATCTTTGCTGCCGTAGTTTTACCGCACCCAGCATCTCCAGTAAATAACTGCGTATGGGGAACTTTTCCTGAGTCTAATGCATTCTTAATAATTCGCTTATTAGTTTCGTTACCAAGCATCTCGGTAACAAGACAGGGGCGATAGACTACATTAAGGTCATTAGACCCACTTGAAGTTTCTCGTCTTAAAATCATATATAAACCTCCATTCCTTTTCCTGTGATGTAATTGGACTTCTATAATATAATCACAAAATTGAGCTTGTCAAGTCTCAATTAAATATATTCTTTTACGGCAATTACTTTCATCACCACGTTTTTCTTCTAAAACATAAGCTCCCCAAGAAGTACCCAAAAATATAACATTACCATCACCATAAATAGACGTATTTTCAGTCACATATAAATCTGATATATATGCTGAGGATATTACATCGTTCTGAGACGAACTATACGTATAACTATCTCCATTATCGTATACCGCGTGAAGCTCTGCAGCATCAAATAAATAGTTTATACTTTTACCACGTTCTACCACTACAACTGGTGGGTTTTGGTCATAATTTCTTACACGTACCCAATCTATATCAAGATCCGGCTTATTAGCCCCTGAATTATAAGAAAACCTTATTTTTCTGTAACCAGAATCCAATGTTGCTGAAGTTGCCACAGTCTCCCCATCATAATTAGAAGCTTGATAATCCGGCGTTTCTACTACAGTATGAATTTTCCATTCTGTACTAAGTAATTTTGTTCCGTACGTAGTAGTACTTACTCCTTGTGGATCATAAGTTCTTATGTAATGCGGAAATTCATGCCAACTATCGTCAACCCCTACATAAGAAAGTACACTATCTAAAAAAGTTAATGTATAATCCATGTCATCTTCAAGATCAGTAGTACGATACTTTACTTTAGTCTCTATAACCCCACCAAAAAAAACCTCATTAGAGTACAATTTAACCGTATAATCGTTATTGGTTGTTCTAATAGATAAAACACTATTAGCTACACTATATGTATTGGTAGAAGAACCGCTGTCGTCAAACTTCCAACGCTCCTCATTTAGTGTTGTACCTTCAAAATGGTCGTATAATCTAAACGTACCCTCAGCACTAGAAGTATCTACTACAGAACGATTTCCATATATTATATATAATTTATCTACACCGCTTGATAATTTTACCCAAATATCTACAGGAGAAACATAATCCCAAACCTCTATAAAGTGTGGAACACACTGTCCATTACTATCTATTATTCTAACATCTATACCATCTTGCATAGCTTGTGTATAAATATTATCTGGTTGTGTTATTGGAATTGTTAATTTTAATTGATAATTATCTTCTGGAATAGCTGAGGATAGATTAACTTCTCGGCCATAACTCCATCCAAAAAGATTAGCATCAAGCCCTTGTATATCTTTAAGCGGATTTACTACATAATAATAATCACCCTTACTAGTTTGAAAACATTTACTAGAACGAGAAGATGTTTGATATTCTCTAGTGTCATTAGATATTTTTATTCTATCAACACCAGATACTGTGGATATACATAAGTAATCACCTGACCCATGTATATAGTTTACATCGTTAGCTGTTATGTCAGGATAACTTTTGTACTCAGAAAATGTTATAGTACCGGTTACAGTACTAATTGGAGCTCTGCATACACCAGAAAACGATGTTGCTACATAAAGATAATCATCGTTTGCCCAAACAGAATTTACCCCGCCTGAAAAAGTTGCATAACTTACCAAAGATTCTGAAGCAAGATCATATATTTTTACACCAGTAACTGATGCTTTAAACACATACGGATCTACAGTACAAATATTTCTATATTTTTCTGGTGTCAAAATACCAAAAGTTTCATCGTATATAATACTAAATTCCGAGTCAAATACTAAATGAGAAAATACCTCATCATTGTGTGACATGCCCCCACCATCGTCTGCTTCTTCGGCATATATTTCAAAGTAATCTAGTGCCCAAAAACACCCCCTAGCCCATGAACCATCCCAACCATTAAGTGTGTTAACTTGTGAAAAAACTATCGGAGGCTCACTATAAGTTTGCATATATGTTACTTTGTGTGGTGTGTCACCGACCCCATCACTAGAACCATCACTAAATTTCCCTGTTTCAAAAACTGTTTCCCACGGTAATTCACCAGAAAATTCTGATATGGCTACCCACCCAGCAATTTCATCAGCCGGAGTTTTATTAGTACATTGTTTTTCTTGAAATACTTCTGCCCCTGAAGAGGTAATAGACATAGAAGAAACAGACATAAAGTCATTATTATTGAAGGTATTTAAGGTCACAAAAAATGCAGGATCTGTAGAAAAAATAGTTTGGAAATTAATGTTGACGGTATTGAAACTACCTGGACCCTCTGTAGCATTATGTACAGCTGTTGCAGGAATGGATGTTGTGCCTGCTTCAACGTTTAAACCACTAGGTAAAAGGTATTTGCCGGACTCAATAACCATATAAGAAACCCACTCACTATAATGGCCACCATTGTCCCATTCCTGCATAAAAATTTCACAAGTTAACGGTGTAACATTCCTAACACGAACATCAATAGACTCACCACCAACTCTCGTCATGATATATGCTATAACTACAGGATTTTTATATAAATTCTTAAACGTGATTGTTTCGTATATATTCCCATACGCAGCATCTATAACGTCACTGAGGAGTATTTTACCCACTTCCATTCGTAAAATAGACAATTATTCACTCCTATCCTTACTAAGTTTGTAACTAAATAAAGTATCATACACGTAACACAGCACACCATTACCACTATAAACTGGAATCACATGGTCAGCTACATTTTTTACCTGCTGTGAAGCATCCTCAGGACACATCGATAAACTAGACATCTTCATACATTCTATGTCAGAATACATACTTCCTATATATAGTACATTATCTGCTGTAATATCATAACGCCGCAACATATTATTAAATATTTCTTTCTTACTTCTCTCAGCAAAAAAGAAAGGTATGTTCTTTTTCTTACATGTAGACATACTTATAGCTGCGTCAATTGACAAAAAAGCGAAACCCCAATCTTTTTTGATAAAGTTTATTGCCTCAAATTCCTTAATACAGAATTGTTTGAATAAAGTGATACCCATCTCACCTATACCGGATAGGTGTTCTGTTATTACACCATCTACTTCACTTATTATAAATTTTATATTACTTAAATCCAAAAAAATTCACCTCCTTTTCCCTTACTATCAACTATATAATTTACTTATCAAAAAATTCACATATAGCTTCACTAACATACACTACCTCACTATATTTTAAACCTGGGTGTATAGGGAGTGACAGCAAAGTTTTAGATAATTCATCAGATATAGGGCACTCAGTAAACAATTCCTTATAGACAGGCTGACGATGGCATGGTATAGGATAATGAAGCCCACAAGCTATTTCTTTTTTTCCAAGAAAAGCTTTTAATTCATCACGAACAACTTCAGATTGACATTTTATCTCATATAAATGAAACACTGGATAAAGATCGTCAGTAGGTAATTGTGGTGTAACTACAGGGGCCCCATCTAAAAGGTCAGAATACACTACAGCAGAATTTACACGTGCGTTATTCCAAGTATCTAAACAGTTAAGCCCCCTACTAAGAAATTTAGCATTTAAAGCGTCTAGTCTTGAATTAAATCCTTTATGAATATAATCAAACCAGGACCCTTCTGACCTGCCAACATTCCCTAACTCCCTAACCATTATAGCCAACCTCTCGTTATCGGTCACTATTGCTCCTCCTTGCCCAAGACCTCCAAGATTCTTAGCTGGATAAAAAGAGTAACAACCAACATCTCCAAAAGTACCCGTCTTTTTATTTAAACACAAAGCACCCACAGATTGAGCACAATCTTCTACCACAAATATATCTTTACCACTAACAAATGACATTAGTTTCGTCATGTTTACTGGGTGACCGTATAAATGTACAGGCATTATCGCTTTAGTCTTATCTGTAATAGCACTTCTTATACTATCAACATCTATAACATAAGTTTCTGGATTAGGGTCAACAAACACCGGCGTTGCTCCAGTATGTGATATTGCGAATGCTGAGGCAATATAGGTGTTAGAAGGCACTATCACTTCATCACCTATACCAATACCTAGGGCCAACAGAGATAGCCATAACGCGTCTGTACCAGAACCAACTCCAACACAATATTTTTTTCCATGAAAAGCTGAAAACTTTTCTTCAAATTCTTGTGACCCTATAAATCCACCAGTACTAAGTACTGCCTCTGTATCAGCTAGTACATCATTTTTAATTACTGCGTACTGGCTTGCCAAATCGACGAAATTAACTTTCATTATTTATTCCCCCTTATGTTCTTAAACTCATCTATTTACTAGTTATACACCATCACGTTTCTTTTTTAAATCATTAGACTTCTTAATAAAAGCCAACGCTTCAGAATCGTGAATTTTACTAATTAATTCTATATTCTGCATAACACAGTGACCACCGATTACTCCAGGATAATGTGGTGGAATTATATCTTCTATATGTTTAAAGGTATCTGTTACAGCCTCATAATTTAAGTTAAATTCATCACAAATTCTCTCCACCTCTTGGGCCCAAGCTATCATATAACCGAAGAAAGACGTGGCCAACACCTTCTGCCACTCTACATTACCAACACCACGTATAACTCTAACGTCAGCAAAACCGACAAGCTCAAAAAACCCTACCAACTCTTCTTCCTGTTTCTCTGTCAATGTCTCAGGAACCCCTAAATATTTAGGGTATCTTAGCATATCTTTTTTCATCTGATTACCTGCATGCTTTCCTTGTACTGGAGAATGAATAACTGGGACCGTCAATTTATCTTGTATAGCGTCAATAGTGCCAGGTATCACAGTGCTGTGTACAACCACAAACAATGCCTCTGTATATATAGCAGCATCGATAATAATTTCATTAAAATTTCTAATGTTTCCGGGTATACAAACATGCAAGATGCTGCATGCCGTAAGCTCGTTACCTGGAAAATGAATAGGATCAACCGGTAACGTGTTGAATACACCACTGATTAATTCGTACAAAGGTTTACCTATCTCTCCTGTTCCCATACATATTGCAAAAGGTGTATCCATTTATTTCTCCTTGTAAATAAAATATATATCCTTACCATAATATTCAACATTTGAATGTTGCCAATCATTTATTTTACATATCTTTAAGTAGTTATGATTGAAACAATGTTCTCCACTTGTAGCAGAGTCGGGCTTACTATTATCTCTCCATGTAATTACTATAACTTTACGTGAAACACGTAAAAGCTCAGACATTACTCCCTCTATGTTAGACGGTCTTTGATGCAATAAAACTTGACTTACAACTACTGCGTCAAACAAATTGTCTTCAAAACCAGTTTCCCCTACCTTGTCACTCACTTTAAAATCGAAATCAAAATTATAGTTATCACTAAGCAGAGCTAACTTTTTTGTATGTTTGTCAGTTATATCAAAACAAAATAACTTTTTGATTTTCACATATGCTGGAAAAGTTCGACCAACACCTGGACCGAAATCCAGCACAGAACTACAGCCATCCAAGTGAGTTTTTATATAAAATAAATGTCTATCATTAAAAGCCCCAACTGCTGGGGAATTTGGGTCCTTTCTTGCATTCCAGTAAGTTATCTCATCATACATTATAAAATATCCTCATCTTTATGAATAACGCCAACTTGTTTTTTAGTGTTCTTAAATGTAGTTTTGTCTGACCCTAATTTTTCAGCAATATATAACATAGTGTTATCAAAATCATTTACAATATCTTCATACTTTATAAAAGTTAAATTTGGTTTATCAATTTTTAACCAAGAATTTACATGTTTAGTATGCCATTCCTTTAAACTCATGTTTTTAAAATCAAAAGCAAAACTACTGCGACGATTCTTACTATCTCTGGCCTTATTAAACGCTTCCTGTGTAAATTTATCAAGTGCTATGTTAGGAACAACCTTGTCAGAAGCGTAGTCACTCATCTTCTTATCGAATAAAAGATCATTAATATCAGTTGTTCCTATAGAAAATCTACCACCTATTTTAAGTAACGATCTGGCTGTAGTATAAAAATCTCTATATATGTAAATATATAATACATCTTGCTGGAATACCGAATGTTGGTTTCCAAATTTATGACTACCATTCTTAAAAAATTCATAAAAATTAGGCAACTCAAAAAAATTTTCATTTATAAGATAAGCTAAATAATGATTACCCGCTCTTTGATGCCCTTTAACTTCTACTGTTCTATAGTTCACATTATCTCCTTAAATATCTTATTAAAATTGTTATAACATGCTTTTTGACTGTGGTATTTAATGGCCCACCTCCGCATCTCTTGCCCTTGACGTCTTCTATTTTCTTCAGAAGAAAAAAACTCTAACATTTTTGAAATGTATTCACCTTGACGTCCAATATCGTAAACAGGGTATTTATTGTCAAGCAATAGAAACTTCTTATCTCTATCTCGAATGCTACCAAAACACGGTATCCCCATCATAGCTGCCTCAACCAGTGTGTACCCGTAAGCCACATATATACCGTGAGTAAAAATGTCACATTCATTAAACATTCTTTTTAGAGCATTAGTATGTTTTTCTCCCATTATATAGTGTAATGGTATCTTACTTTCTATTTTTAACAAACCTTTTCGTTTTTTATGACTAACCATAAAAGGAGCAGCTCCGACACAAAGATTTTCTTTGCCTATTTGTTTGTAGCTCCCCCTAACAACAAACTGTCTTTCGTCTACTGGTTGACTACATAGTTTTATATCTTCTGATGGGTAGTTAGCAGTTAAACCAACCAAAACATCACCGAAAGTATGAAGAACTTCAAAACTTCCTCTTCTATGGTAATGAGAACTAGAGTTAACTACTAAAACTCTCGGACGATCTTTCAATCGTAAACCCCTTATGTAACTAGTTGTCCCACCACTCTCAAAAATAATGTATAAATCTGCCTCACTAATAAGAGCGTTACCTTTTTTCTTTTGGCACCAATAAGCAATATCATATTTACCGGCAAAACCGCCTTTATGCTGAAACAAAGTGAGAAGTTTAGCATCGAGTTTATATCTTTTGAGGGCTTGAAAAACGTTGTAACCTGCATTGGCCCAATCTTGTGCAGCTATACCTACAATCTTGACACTCATCAAACACCTCCTGATGATTCCAGTTTGCAAATCCCCGGCCTAATGGCGTGGGTTGCAACGTTATCGAGGCTGTATCCAAACCCGAAATTAAGAATTACTTTAGCTGAATTAATATCGCGGTCATGTTGTACCACACAAGCACTGCATTCACAGTTCCTTACGACAAGATTGCTCATTTTATCACTCCTTTACTGTATAAGCTCTCTGGGGCGTTGGCCCCCACCATTATAATAAGTTCCCATTCAAAATTTATATTCTCTTGAAGACAAAGAGATTCAAGTGCTGCCCATCCTATATATTTAGATCTAAAAAACGGAAGACCTACAGATAATTCAATCATTTCGTTCTCCTATTTTAACAGCAGGATTTCCTGCCCATATTTCATACTCAGGTACATCTTTTGTTAGAACACTACCAGCACCAACCACAGCACCTTGGCCTATATGTCTAACAGTAATAATTAAAGCAGATTCTCCTATAAACACATCCCCATCTATAATCAAATCTACCGCTTCTATTCGCTGATTATCCTTTCTAAGTCTTCTAGATTCCTGCCAGTTATGTTTGTGTGTAAAAAAATGAACATATTTAGAAATCTCTGTATGTTGACCGATAGTAATATTACCAGTCAAATCAAACTCACATCCCTCTCTTATGTGTACTGGTTTAGTTAAAGCTAAACAACCTACGCCCACATCTGCATGTTGACCAAACAATTTGTACGTTGGGTTGGACAATGATGCATTATATTTTATCGCAGCTATATTTTTTAATTTCTGATTCATATTATGCCTTTATCATACAATATATTGGGGTACTTTATTGAATTAAAATAATTATTATCTATTGTTTTATGGAACCCGTGAGTCTTTACGTACTCTTCAGTCACTATACCTGGTGTCTCGTCTCTCCTATTGTGCACTGGTTCATGACCCCTTATCCCCATTTGATGCATGTGGTGTATAAGATATTTTGTGTTAGTAACATCAGGATGGTCATACATACGAACACTGTTGTTAATAAGATTTCTATCTGCTGATTGTTCATCCTCATAAAATCTAAGGAAGTTATGGGCATTATTTGTCTCCCACTTTATCTGAGGAATGTTTCTATAAATTCTTACCTCTCCACCATTATTTGGTTGATGAATAGGTTTGTGCCAATCAAAACTATACATATAGTTTATTCTATAGAACCCCCAACCTAGCATTTTGTCATTGTCCAACCAACTGTGAATATTTTCCCAAGCAGCGTCCTCAATGAGCTCGTCACAACCCAAACATAATATCCAGTCCCCTCTCGCCGCACTTTGTAAAATATTTCTTCGGTCTCCTTCATGCCAACCAGGACGACCCCTAAGTGGGGACGGTTGTGGAACCACGTAATAACGAACTTTATCATACCTCTTTATAACAGATAAAGTATTATCTGTACTACCTGCGTCTAAACATACAATTTCATCTACGTAATCGTACATATGTTCTATACAAAGATCTATCCATCTATCCTCGTTGAAGGTCAATAAGCATGCTGACAATTTCATTTTAGTATAATACTCCCGTCCCAATCATCCAGATGCTCATCAAAATTAACATAATCACTGTATTGTTTCGTTGCTGTATGAGCGTAAATTCTGTCACGATCAGTAATAATTTCTCTCAAATTTTTAATTCTATCTTCGAAAGTTTCTCCTGTTAAACCACTTCCAGGTCTATTTCTTCCGTAGAAACCCACATTACGTACTCTAGCCACATCAACCGTAGTTGAGTTGTAACCCTCTTTTATAAGAGCAACATCTACAAGTCTATTTATTAACCCCGCTTGTTGGTTATGCTTTCCTTGACCGACTTTAAACTTATACGGGCGAGGAAAATACTCTTTGAACATTTCATCCAATCTATTAACAAAATAAGATCTATGACTATAAAAAGACTCATCAGAACATTTAGCAACATAATCTGTCCAAAATTCTTTAGAAATACATGCCCCTGCAGCATCATATGCGTGTCCTATGTTTACTTTATTGATATTACCGCCTTCTGTGTATGTTGCAAGACTGTGGACAGAAAATTTATCTTTATACTCTTCAATTAAAGTATGATAAAATTTAAAGAATGTTTTATGCACAACTATGTCATCAGCTTGGAAAAACACATAATCGTCTGTCTTTTCCATAGCCACCTTCATGGCTTCCAATATATTTCTGCTTAAACCAAAATGCTGGTTTCTAACAAGAACAACTTCTACAGGAAATGGAAACGTCTTTATGAGTTCTAACACTTTAGGATCATTAGGAGCTTCAACTGCAAAAACAAATTTAAGATCTGGAAACTGATAATAATTATATGCTTCCACTAAACTCTCTGTAACTAGAGCGAACATTTCCGGTCTATTCCAAACTGCAAATAACATTGTATTACTCATCTTTTAAACTCCGATTCTTTTTCGTTAACAATTATTAACAACGCACGCTGAAGATATTAATTTCTTCAGCGAGGGTGAATCTCCCAAAGATCTTACGAAGATATTTCTAGCTCCATT
>Ga0164315_10001170_pt1 | contig 19572 bp, 10 predicted proteins | sample GuaBasSedimGuay6_FD_113737 | JGI IMG/M metagenome (GOLD analysis project Ga0164315, IMG submission 113737) | Subseafloor sediment microbial communities from Guaymas Basin, Gulf of California, Mexico - Guay6, Core 4569-2, 0-3 cm | ecosystem: Environmental > Aquatic > Marine > Hydrothermal vents... | reverse complement strand
TGATGGTTAACTCGGTAAGATCACAGGAACATTTATTGGAGGAAGCTACTTTGTTTCTCCATCAATTAGAATCCCACTTGCCCGCCAATAAGCGCAAACTGTTGCGGATGGTGCATGACAAGGAAGCCATTTTACGCCATAAAAAAGTGCTGATTGCCGATGATGATATGCGTAATACTTACGCGGTGGCAAGTGTTTTAGAAGACAGAGATATGGAAATTGTCTGCGCCAAAAATGGCAATGACGCACTGGCAAAGTTGGAAGAGCATGATGATGTTGCTATTGTGTTAATGGACATTATGATGCCAGAGATGGATGGTTATCAAACCATACAAGCCATCAGAAAACAACCCCGCTTTTATAAATTACCTATTGTGGCTCTGACGGCGAAAGCGATGAAAAGTGACAAGGCTAAATGTATAGAAGCGGGTGCGAATGATTATTTATCTAAGCCGGTGGATACGGATAAATTGATTTCGTTGATGCGGGTGTGGTTGTATCGGTAATGGGTAATGGGCTTGATTGAATTTATCTATAACTACAAGGATTGTTTATAAGAAAGGATAATCAAATTTCTCAGGAGTACAAGGCGAACCTTGTACGAAAATTTCTCAGGAGTACAAGGCGAACCTTGTACGAAGCGTTTAGTTTATCAGGAGTACAAGGCGAACCTTGTACGAAAATTTCTCAGGAGTACAAGGCGAACCTTGTACTAAGCGTTTAGGGGTGGGTAGAGTGTCGCAAAACCCACCCGACAAACACCTAGCACAAGGATCGCCTGAAACGAATGATTAATAACACCCGGTTTCGTACAAAGTTCGCTTTGTACTCCTGAACCACCACAATCTTCGCCTGAAACGAATTTTAGTCTCGAAACATTTAGGAGTATTCTACTCGATGTTCAAGTTTTTTAAACCTATCAACCAGGGGCAACCCAACGCCAAAAACTTGAACCTAGAGTTATATTACTTGACAATCCCATTACCGTCTTCAATATTTCCGCTTTGAGGTGACAAGCGTCGCAATAATCTCCAAAATAATCACCAAAAGCGGCAACCCAACACCACCACTCACCAACCCAATCAACGAACCTGACGAGCCGAATAAAAAATACCCAATGATTAGTCCAATGATACCGCCAACGATGATGAGAAAACGGAAAGCTTTTAGCAAGACGGGACCTACCGCCTCGGTTCCAAACACGGAACGCGCTGCTTTAGCGATTTTCTTAGGATGAATCCTCAGCATTTTAGCAATGGAAAAATATATCGTTTGTTGTTTTTCCGCCGAGGTACGCAATGTTTCTCGTGCCTCTTCAACGGTTGTATTTGAAATCTGTGCAACAAAGGCCGGCAAATCCTCGTTGTTGGTGGATTGATACAGACGTGCAAGGCTGGGTAACAAGTAAGTTGTAATACTATGGGTATCATGAAATTCAGCCCATAGATTGAAAGCCGTTATCAAATACTCCATGGAAAGTTGCCATTGTGCTTGCTTCTGTGCTATCACACCCAAAGCATGGTAAGTGCCAGCCTTTTCATGCTGGATTTCCAGTTTGAATTTGATATCCAAAGACTTTTTTAAATATTGTTCTGCTTGTTGCCATTGCTGCTGTTCTTTGGCTACCGCGCCAAGTTGATGGTAAGTGCCCGCTTGTTCATAGCGGTTGTTAAATTTTATTTCGATTTCCAGTGCCTGTTTTAAGTATTGTTCCGCTCGTTGCCATTGCCGCTGTTCTTGTGCCACTATGCCAAGTTGATGATAAGCACTACCATTCAATTCGCTACGTGATTGTTCGTCAACATGGGCTAAATTCTCGGTTAATTTCAAAGCCTCTTGATACACTTGCTCAGCTTGTTTGTATTGCTCAAGTAGCAGATGTCTGTAAGCCACATTCTGCATGACTTTGACAAATTCTTTCGCCACTTGTGCCGGCAATGCCAAGATGGGTTTATTAGCTAAACGCGCCAAAACCGCTTCACCCACAGCCAAGCCTTGTTGGTGCTCTTGGGTGGTCTCAAAATAGAGGGATAATGCCCAATAAATATAATGGATCGATGTCTGCGCTGCCAATGCCAACTCTAATGCGTGATTTAGATTGTCATATTCTATAGAAACGAGCTTTTTCCCCAGTCGTTTGTCTTCATATTTGTTGGAATTCAGCAAATCTACCAAAACTTCACCGATGGCTTCATAGTGTTGCCGAAATGCTGTGTTGATAGCTTGTTGAACGTCAGGTTGAGCGTTATGTAAACGGTGACGCATCAAATAAGGGAAAATGGGTTGTATGTAAAAAACCACAGCTACATTAGGATCTTGACATAATAAGCCCCTGTTTGTGGCTTCTTCCAACAGCATGTCCCATTGTTTAAAAGGTAAATCTGCTAAAATCGGCAGCTGTTCTAATCGTTCCGTGTATTGTGACATGTGGTACATATTAATCACCCCAGCAAATGGTGCTAAACACAATATTAGTTGCTGAGTGGCAGGTGAAAAATGACCATAAGCGTAATCAATGCACGGCAAAATACTTTCCCTATTTTTTTCGCTGCTCAACTCAAGGTGTTTATTGTCAGCCTGTAACGCAACCAGCACGTCTTTAGGGGTTTGGTGGGCGACAATTGCCAGCACCACTTCTAACGCTAACGGATAACCGGCTAATAATGACAGCAGTTGTTGTAAAGCTTCAAAATTACCCATAGCAGGTAGAGGGGAATCGGCGCTGTCTGCTTTTGTCGTTTTTCTCTTGGCAAAAAATTTTTTAATCTCCCCCTTTGAAGGATGGAGGTTAGGGGGTATTTCTTCACGGTAAAAACGGGCGTTGTGATACGCAAAAATATTATCGACTAATTGCGAAGTGGCTTCGGCATCTAAACCCGACAGTGGATAGCGATTATCGCCAAATGTCTCTTTGGCTAACCAAGCTTCGTCGTGGCGGGAACCTAATAATACCAGCGTTTTACCAGTCACTAATTTTTTTAAGAAATTGCTGAGTTTTTGCTGTTCACTGGATGCTAAAGTGTTTGGAATCGCTAACGGTGAACCGGTGATCGATTCTAAGTTGTCCAAGATCAATAAATGCCGCTCAGTGCGTAAGCGTTTCGCCAGCCTTTTTTGCTGGGTTGCGCTACTCAAGGATTGAAATTGTTGTTGTTCACTGACTGTCATCAACTGTTGAGCAATAGCAACCAAGATGTTTTGGCGGCGCCAGGCTTGTTCGTCATAGCCAAAATAAAATACTTTATCGACAAAATGCGTGGTTTGCCACCATGCGCCAAGGTGATGCAACAGGGTGGTTTTGCCCGCACCACCCATGCCTTGGATTAATAATACGTTGCACTGCGACAATAAGCGGTTTTCAATGGCTAACACATCTAAATCGCGCCCCACAAAACCATATTGTGTTTCTGGGGAGGTATAACGCGGTGCTTGTTGTTCCCGATAAGCGACTTTTTCATCAGGGGTAAACTTTCGCAATGGTAAAGAAATTTTTTGGTGTTGATAAACCGCCGGCAATAACCAGTCTTCTAAATCTATCTGTTGGTTAAAATAGGCTTGGCGCGTTTTATCTTTATGCAATTTCAAACGCGCCATACGGATAGCCGTCGCTAAGGGATGCGATTCAAATAACTTGGTATATAACGTTTCCATAAATTTAATTGTGGCAGAAACGCTGACAGCATAAGCCATCGTTAACACGGTTTGCGCCCCAGCTTGCATTAAATCACTGGCTAACCCCGTCTCCGCCGGTTTTGCCGACTGGCACGCATTTAATACCACGATAGGAATACGATGCGGTGCTAACACTTGTTCAACTAACTCGAAGGCTGCCATCAAATCTGCTTGATTTTCGTTATCCCCCCTTAAAAATAAGAAGGCTTTTTTGCCCTCGTAAGGCTGCAACGCTGCCCGCGCATAACGCGCCTGAGATAGAAAATGCCCCGATTCGCAACCTTGTTGCACCGCTTCATAATTGAACACTGCCCCATGCACATCAAAATGAATGACATGATAGTAGCCGGTGCCATGCTGAGCGGTTGTGGTTTCTAAATGATTTAGCAAAGCGCGATAAGTTCCGGGACGTAAAATATCAATATTGACGGGCAATTGCGCTTCATCCAGGCTTTCCACTAGCGGCTGTGAAATGGTACGATGCCCTACATTATTTTTCCCATTTGGGCGTGCTACGACTAATAAGACATTAATGGTTGGCGAGGTTTGCCCGGCTACCATCGGTGGGGGAGAGCCTTTAGCATTGCGTGTGATGGGATGCTGCAATGCCAAAGGCTGCGCCTGTTTGGGATCTTTCAGCGTTTCCCAATGTAACTGATGAAAGGCGGCTGAACCGACAATTTCTATTTCTAAATCAGCAGCTTGTACTGATTGGCGATATTTGGCATAGGCATGGGATTTGAAAAACACTTGTTTAAATAAATCCTCACCATAGAGCGGGAGACTGGCAGCGGCTTGGGCAAACTTGACTTCATTGGTAAAGGGCAAACTCAGAGATTCTTCAAAATACGCTTGCAAGGTTTTTTCTTTTGGTTCGGAGAAAGGGTTTTTAATGGTAATGAGGTAAGGGGTGCCGTTGTTGAAACTGAGTTCGGCTTGAAATGTGTTGTCATCTGGTTGTTGTTTTTCATGGATGGTGATAAAAGACATAATTTTTTCCTTTGCTTAGGTTTTAGAAAAATCGGTTGAGCCGAAACCGAGATAGGTTTGGCAAATATTTTACCACCTATCCGTTTTTGAACAAGCACAACCAATCCCAGAAAAATACACTGGTTTGCTATATTAATATAGCACCAAAGGGGCTTTAAAACTTAGCCCCAACGGGGCGTATTATTAAACAGAGGGGCAACGCCCCTGGCTCAAGCCTTGCTTGCACAACCAAAATTTCTATCGTGCGTGCCATTAGCCTTTAGAGTTGTACTGAGTTTCGATTTCAAAATTCCTCATTTTCACACCCCAGTTTATGATCTCAAACAGTCTCATTTGTTGATTTCAGGGAGTTTTATAGTTTTTCAGAAAAATAATGTAACGATACGGATGCTATACCTCGATGGGATAGTATCCGTTAATTTTGACTTGTGAAATTAATTATATAAACATCTATAGGTGGATTTCATTCGTTGATTTCAGGGATTAGTTGTACTTAAGTGATAGGTGTTAAGGTAACTCCCAAATAATAATATACCAAGGTTCGATTTATCCCCCAGGTTGCACCTCAATGCCATTAAGTTAAGCTTTTTCATGAGGGCAACCATAAAGGATTGCCCCTACACGAGATAACGATTCGTAGGGGCAATCCCTTGTGGTTGCCCGAAACGTATGGCAGTGAGGTTGCACCTGGGGCTATTCACATTCAACTGACTGAAGGGTTGGGCGTTGGTTATAAGCGGGAAAATAGAAAGGGTGCAGATATTTTGAATTCATGCCCTTGTAAATATTGGCACGAAGCCAAACAAGGCAAACCCTAAGATATTGTTACAAATAGGACGTACGTTAATTCCAAACGGATACTATCCCGAAAAGGGATAGCATCCGTCAAATCATAGTGTTCAAACGGATACTATCCCGAAAAGGGATAGCATCCGTCAAATCAGAGTGTTCAAACGAATAAGTACCTTCGCTAAGAATTTTAAGGTATTTTGAGAGAATCATGTAGGGTGGGCAACAATAAAACGTTTGTCAAAATACTTTATAATACCTGATTCAGTACTTATTATCCAGAAAATTGGTAGCAGTTGTCAAATCATTGGTTTAATTCGTTAATTTCTGAGATTCGTTGTACTCATCGTGGTACTCAACTTAGGAACGTGCATAATACAACTAGGGCAACCATAAAGGATTGCCCCTACATGACGGTTCGTAGGGGCAATCCCTTTGCGGTTGCCCTATTTCAAAATACCTGAAAATTTATGGTTCAGTACTTACCAATGCTCTCACAACCTATATGTTTTCTCTATACTACCATGGTAAAGCTGATTCTAGACTGAAGGAACTCGCATTAAACGCTGCGTATCGTTATGATATGATATTTCTTTGTGAAGACGACATCATTTATGACAACACTTGGGATCGTTCTGGCGAAACCCATCGTCACACGTTCCAAAAACAGATAGTTGCTCCATTTTTTCGACTCTTTGGCACATTAGAGAAACGGACTGAAAAAGTGTCAGAAGTATTGGAAAAAGTCACCAAATATGGAAATTTGGTGGATTTACTAGTGGGATGGAGTCCAAACTTTAGTTTGGACGGCCTCTTGGGAGGAAAAAAACGATGCAAATATGGGTTGATGCTGATGCATGCCCCAACGTTATAAAAAATATCTTATTTAGAACGGCGGAAAGGCTTAGTGTGCGCTTAACTATGGTAGCCAATCAGCCGGTAAAAATTCCGCCTTCAAGATATATTAAAGCAATTCAGGTGCCGGCTGGCTTTGATGCGGCCGACAACAAAATCATCCAACAAGTGCAAGCAGGTGATTTAGTGATAACTGCTGATATTCTCCTTGCTGACGCAATTATTAAGAAAGATGCTTATGTGCTTAATCATCGAAGTAAGTTTTATACCGCAGATAATATTCAACAGCATTTGTCGATGCGTCATTTTCTGGAAGAATTAAGGACTGTCGGTGTGGACACCGGGGGGCCGCCACCACTTAGCAATGCTGATCGGCAAGCATTTGCTAATGCATTGAATTGTTTTTTAGAATCCGCGAAAAATTGAAGGTTTCTAACTTAGGGCAAAACCTTCAAGGTTTCCAAAACCTTGAAGGTTTCTAACTGAAATTAGTTATCTGAAAAATTATAGTATCTCCTGGTTTTAATCCTTGTAGTTCTTACCGGTTTATCCTTATTTCTCGTGCAACGTTTCCACGCCTTCCCAGCCCGCCAGCACACCATACTTTCTCACAGCGTTCCATATACCACCTAGCTGCCTTATCTTGCGGATTTTTATGTATAATTTCGGTAAAAATTGGGTGCGCGTAAATCAATTTTGCCTCAGCATAAAAATGAAGTGCTTGTTCAAAGTCAGTCTGAGTTTGTGTTTTTAAATGCCGAAGTTGTTGAGGGTTGCTATCGTACAGTTCAAAAGATTTTAGGTGCATTTTTTCTCGTCATTAATAACTATAAGGATTAATTATAATAAAAGATTGGCTTAAATCGATAAACGACAGATGTTTATAAAAATACTGATTGTAACGGATTTTGGGGATGCTTTGGTAATGGGTAATTAAACAACTGATTGTTTTTCATATAAATATATTTTTTCACTCAAAACCTTTGAACTTTAATAAAATAACGAATATACCTCTTTAAAGCATCAAACACGGGGTTCCCGTGGATGGTGATTAGGGGCATCGCATTTTTCATTGCGTTGCGTAAAAAATTAGCATACTGTGGAGCCTCTTGCAAAACCCCAGGTTGATACCTTTTTAGGCAAAAGTTTGCTAGAAAAACTTTTGCCTGAAAGCCTATTCGAGGCCTCGAATTCAAATTCAACCCCGTGGGGGTGAAACCAGGTTTTCTTAAGGCTATTCACTTTTAAAAATCTCAACCCCAAAGGGGTTTTCAGGCCTGAAAATGTGAATAGCCCCAGGCGAAACCTCTCATAGTTATACACAAGTTAAAACTATCAAAGGTAGGGTGCTTACCTTAGCACCATTTCTCAAAGCATTCCAACTTTATGGTGCTAAGGTAAGCACCCTACATAATATACTTTTATTTCAACTACTTAAATACTTATGTATAACGATGAGGCGAAACCTGGGGAACGTTTAAGAGTTTTGCAAGAGGCTCTGTGTTTTGGCAATTTTTCAGATAGATATTTTGGGAAATACCGCTATGCAGTATGAACGAAACATTCACTGTTATTGAATGCACAAGCTTAAAAATTTGTATAATAATTTCGACAATGTCACATTATCAAATTGTCGGAGCGATAAACTCGTGCAACTCAACTTGGAACGAAGAAAAACCGCGCCGTCATTGAAATGTATTTGATGCAAAAACTTTTGCGTCAAATATTGTCAACCTATCGTTATTTCAGAAAAATAATTTCCGTTAAAAACCTTCAAGGTTTAGCAAACCTTGAAGGTTTTGCCCCGGCTATTTTTCTGAAAAGCTATGGTAAATGTCAAATGACGCATTGTCAATTATCAAAAGGAGTCTCCATTGAAAAAGAACGTTGCTTTATTCGCAATCTGGTTAAACACGGTACTTGCCGTGCAATCCGCGCAGAGTTTTTGCGGATTTTATGTGGCAAAAGCCGACGCTCAAATCTTTAATAAAGCGTCACAAGTGGTACTTGTCCGTTCTGAGGACAAAACCGTGATGACAATGGCAAATGATTTCAAAGGCGATTTGACAGAATTTGCGGTGGTGATTCCGGTGCCCACTTTTATTAACAAGGATCAAATCCACATCAGTGATAAAAAAATCATTGATCATCTGGATGCTTATACCGCACCGCGGTTAGTGGAATACTTTGATGAAAATCCTTGTGCGCCCATCGTATTGTATGAAGCGGCTCCGATGATGGAAATGGCGGAAGATGAATCTTCTTCAATTTCTGGTGAAAGGAGTATTGGCGTGACAGTTGAAGCCGAGTACACGGTGGGCGAGTACGATATTGTGATTTTGTCAGCCACCCAAAGCACTGGGCTTTCAATTTGGCTGCGGGAAAATGGCTATCGGATTCCAACCGGGGCAGCAAAGGTGCTGGGTAGCTACATTAGGCAAAACATGCGTTTTTTTGTGGCTAAGGTGAATCTTGAACAACAGTCCAAATTGGGCTTTAATTATTTGCGCCCTATTTCTGTCGCGTATCAATCGCCCAAGTTTATGTTGCCAATTCGACTTGGCACGGTAAATGCAGAGGGTACCCAAGAGCTTTTTATTTATGCTCTCACCAAAAAAGGGCGTGTCGAAACTACCAATTATCGCACGGTTAAATTACCCACTGGTATGGATTTACCGGTTTATGTCAAAACGGAATTTGCAAATTTTTACCGGGCCCTATTTGATAGCCAAGTGAAAAAAGAACGGATGCAAACCGTCTTTTTGGAATATGCGTGGGATATGAACTGGTGTGATCCCTGTGCGGCCTCACCGTTGTCAGTTAAAGAACTACGGGAACTGGGTGTTTTTTGGGTGAATGAAAACGCAGAGCGTCGGGGTTGGAAGAGGCAAGCCAGAGATGTGTTTGTGACGCGCTTGCATGTGCGTTACACGGCCGATAAATTTCCCGAAGATCTGATTTTTCAGGAAACGGCAGAGCGCACGAATTTTCAAGGCCGTTATGTGTTGCGCCATCCTTGGACGGGCACTGAGAATTGCCAGGCGGCGCAGAAATACCGCCAAGCATTGAAGCAACGGCAAGAACGTGAGGCACAACAATTAGCGTCGCTGACGGGGTGGGATATTAATCAAATCCGCCAGAAGGTAGGTATTCCCAGTAGTCCCGTGAAGGATGATAACCAAGAAGAAAAAACTTGGTGGCAAAGGCTTTGGGGGGAATAAGTGCCTATAGTATAACTTAGGAACCTGCATAAAATAACTAACAGTCATTGAAAGTAGGGGCAATCCTTTATGGTTGCCCTAGTTGTATTATGCACGTTCCTTAGTTTTACGGATAGCATCCCTTGAAGGGATGCTATCCGTCATTACTTGTACAAATGATAACTGATAATTAATTAATAATTAATAACTGTTGGTGGTTACATAGGAGGGTTAAATCGATGCTCGCCAGATCTGTTCCAATGTCAGATGAAGAAATAGAAGCCGCACTTGCTAAAAAAGGTAAACAAATGACTGTCAGAAGAGTGCTTCCAAAGTCTGTTATTGTTTTATTACATAAAAATGCCTTTGCGCAAGCGACGACTTTTTATGCAGCCCACAAAGCCATACAAACCTATACAACATCCCCTTTGGTTCCAAGCAAACAAATAGAGTTGTTGAAAGTGCTTTTTAGTACGCAGAGTCTGTCTGCGAGGGCAATGGCAAACATCACTAATAAAACTGGACTTTCTGAGGATAACGTTAAGGCGTTAAGTACTGTGTTGCCGCAAAGCTTAAAAAAGCAGATGGAAACCCCAATGGAGAATCTCCTGATGTTTGGGCAAGCCACTTCACGAGATTTACCCGCTTTGTCTTTGTCCCAGACACAAAAGATGGTTGCTGAAGATATTCGGGAGCGAAACAAGAAACTAGAGCAAGAAGTGAAAGAACTTCTTGACGCGAGACGTGACGGGAAAATTCTTCAAGTCGGTGTCATGCTGGATGTGATTACTTCAAGTGATTATCCATTTTGCCTTTTAAACAAGGTGCAATATAGTGCTTCTGAATTTGGCTACAGCCATTCTTTTGAGTGTTATGTTTTGCTTTATGCTAAAAAGATGTTCAATGAACACAATAAGTTATCAAGCATAGCAGTTTGGTTACAATTGTTTCCGGTTAATGCGGAGAACGGTCCTAGAATGTCTAAAATGCCGGTTGTTTCTAAGGTGAAATATGTGAAATATCCGGATGGGTTGGTATTGTTCCAATTTGCGGATACTGCCGTTCAGGTTGAGCTATCAAGCTTACAACAAGATAGCCTGTTGCTTGATGCTAAACCAAAAGAGCAACTGATAGAAGAAATGAAACAATTTGTCCGAACAATGAGTGCCCCCGGGAAAAAGAAACCGGGCATTGCGCTTCACGTTACTTTTACTCATTGTCCTGATAAACCTATAGATATAAATGGTCAAGATATCTGGGGGTAAAGTAAAATTGTGAGTTGTGAAGTATTAAAGTATTAATTATTTTATGCACCTTTAGAACTTCATTTCTGTGATTTTATTAAATTTTAGTAACTACTCAGCCCTGAAAGGGCGAATTATTATAGCCTGGGGCAACGCCCTAGGTATTTAAGCCCCAGGGCTGCGCCCTTTTCACCTTTTGTACCTGGGGCGTTGCCCCAGGCTTTAATAAAACGCCCTTTCAGGGCTGAAAGTAGTTACAAATTTTAAATAGTTTTGGGTCAAAAATAGATTTGATTTTTATAAAAGACAATCTGTTCTTTAATGATTCTATTATCCATGATCTATTAGCGGATAGCTATACCAATCGAGGTTATCATGTTTGAATTAAAAATCTCTGATCTACAGGATGCGTTCACACATACCATCAGTTTGCTTGATCCTGGTATTGAGAACTACGGCTTTACCATTCCGGTGGCAAGCCCAGATGGAAAATTGCGACGTTACTATTTCCATGATATTATGGATGAATATGATCATAATTTTCTTATTTATTTAACAAAAGAACCCATACCAGTCCTTGCGACTCTTCAACAAATCCAAGATATCTTGGAATTTACGGCACCGCTTCAGTCTACGGATAAATTGTTGGTTCATTGTCAGGCGGGCGTTTCACGATCAACAGCGGTGGCTTGTGGTATTCTCTGTCAACATGGATTAACACCCAGTGAGGCCGCTGAATATGTGATATCAATACGACCAATCGCTTATCCAAATCAACATGTACTGACGTTATTTGATGAACTATTGGGGCTTGAAGGTAAATTAGTTGTCGCGGGTACTGAAGAAATTTTTAATCTGTGATTTATATAGATTTTCAGAACTTAGGAATTGACGTTTTAGCGGGTGAAACCCTCCAAAAGGCGAATGGTTTCGTGGTTTCGTAGGGTGGGATCGTTGTCGCTACTTTCTCAAATATTGTCCAGAATCTTCACGCCCACTTGCCCACCATTTTTCTGAAGACATTTTTAATCGGTGACTTCTATAGATTTTCAGAACTTAGGAATCGGCGTTTTAGCGGGTGAAACCCTCCAAAAGGTGAATAGTGATGAGGAGTCCAAACGGAAGGAAGGACAGTTCCAAGATAAATCTTGGGTAGTCCAGTGCATGTAGTGATTGACGGATACTATCCCTAAGAAGGGATAGCATCCGTTTGGACGTCATCACTACTTCTACAGGACTACCAAATCTTGGACTCCTAGAAAAATGGCACACTAATTTTTTGGATATGCTTTATTAATTTGTTAACTAACTGATTATTATGTTTAAATTAAAAATCTCTAATCTGAAAGAGGCATTGCAGTTGTCACAAAATTGGGCAACCCATACGATTAGTTTGCTTGATCCTGATATCGAGAATGATATCCTTAGAGAAATCCCTGTCGCAGGCAAAGGGGGAAAGTTGCAGCGTTACTATTTTTATGACTTATACCCCAAAGATAAAGATCTTTCATTACTTATATTTTTGCGAGGAGAATCCGTCATGGCGACTTCTGAACAACTCCAAGAACTTTTGGCATTGACAGCACCGCTTAAGTCTACTGATAAGTTACTGGTTCATTGTCATGCGGGCGTTTCACGATCAACAGCGGTAGCTTGTGCCGTTCTCTGTCAACATGGATTGACACCCAGTCAGGCTGTCAAGTATGTGGTATCAATACGACCACAGGCTCATCCAAATAAGTATGTACTGACGCTATTTGATGATATATTGGGGCTTAAAGGCGAATTAGTTGTGGCGGGAACCGAAGAAATTGTTATCTTTAAGAAGAAGCACTTCACTTCACTTTTTAGAAGATGAACACTCAAGTACAACTTCTTTCCGGATTTTACGGATTTTTTGAATCCTTATAACAAGTACAGCGCATTGAAGGATTTTACGGATTTTTTGATAACTGACATTATGACTATCAGACTACGCGACATTGTTGAATTAGATAAAACACATAGCCAAAACGCTGCCGTGGTGTTGGATTATGGTTTATCTGATTCTTCCTTAATTAGTGCATTTACACCCACCCATGCTTCAATCAACATCCTAAAGCTGTTAGTACAGGCAGTCTTGCCGGGCACGCCACAAGAACAACGAGCCATGAATTGGTTTGGTAGCTATGGTTCTGGCAAAAGCCATCTGGGCGCGTTGGCGGGGCAATTGTTACGGGAGGGGATAGATCGTCCAGAGTTTGCCGAATTGTTACGCAAACTAGAGAATGTTGGTGAACTGAAATTGGCTGATGCGTTACGAAATACCTTTCTGCCGCTGACAGATCCAGATGCGAGGCCTTATTTGCTAGTGCCTTTGTATGCTTCACAAACCCCCTCTCTGCCATTAAAACTGTTGGAAGGTTTGTATAAAGCCCTCAACAATCATGTCAAAAAACATTCCGAACTTGAATTAAAAGAAATTCTCCCTACCACCGAATATGATGCGGCACTCCATCGTTTTGAAGAAATAGTTACCAATTCGCCTCATTATGAAAATGCGGATTTGTCAGAATGGTCTTTGATGGAAGATTATTTTACGACTGAAGAAATGGCAGTGGCTTTAAAACGCTATGAACCGTCCGCGTTAAAAACGTTTTGCCTTTGGCATGAGCGCGTCTGTCATGGTGCCAAGTTCCGGCCGGCCGATGCTGGGGGTAAAAGTTTTGTCGAAGCCTACCAGGAAGCCGGTGAAAATCTCGCTACCAAATATCATTATGGGGGCATTGCCATTATTTGGGATGAATTAGGTAATGCTTTAGAAGATTTAATGCGTACCCCGGAACGAAGTGCGGTGGAAGAAATTATTGAATTACAACGTTTTGTCGAAACCACCTGTCAGCCAGATCAAGGTCATGTACTTTTTTTAGGGCTCACCCATGTGTCGCTGGCCGAATATGGTGCTAGATCTGAAGCCCCTCAAGATGTGCAGGATAGACTTAAAACGATTGAAGGCCGCTTTACTAGCTTAAAAGTAGAACTTAAACCGTCAGAATCAGAAGGCTATCATTTACTTGGGGCGCAGTTGCACTGGACTGACACCGGTCATACTTACTTGGCACAGTCTAGTGCCGCTATTTCCCATCTCGCAGCCGTGTGTGACAAATTGTCGCTATTTCAACATTTTAGCAAAGACTTACCCAATATCATTCGTGACTGTTATCCGTTGCATCTGATTACAGCGGCTGCGTTATTTGCGATTTCCACTCGTTATGCCCAAGCCACTCGGACGGCTTTTACCTTTTTTCGAGACTTAAAAGAGCAAACATTTGATCGTCCGATCACTGAAACCGGTTTATTTAGCACCGAACTGATTCGTTTGCCAGATTTGATTGAATATTATGGCGATAGAATGGAAAAAGAGGCTTCTGGTACGATGGAAATGTATCGCCGTGCGGTTGCTGAGGTAAGTGCCAAGGGAGAAGCCTGTGATCGCTACGTTAATATCCTTGGTGTGTTGCTGTTTTCCAAAGTGCTTGGCGAACATTTTCAAGCCACCGAAACTTTTTTAGCGGCCGCGTTGTATGATGATGCGCTCCACCAAACCACGACTGAAACTTTGCAAAAAGAGTTAATCTGGCTAAAAAATGCGGGTTTAATTTGGAAAAATCAAGTGACGGGTTTATGGACGTTAGCGGGTGAGGCATGGGTTTCACCAGAGTCCTTAATTAAGGAAGCACAACAATCTATCACTGCCAACACGACAGAATCTCTGTTTAAAAATTATCCCTATATGTGCAAGGATTTGTTGCCGCACCTGCGGCCTCATGAATTAGAACCGTCGCCCTGTGAATTAGAACCGTCGCCCGGTGGGATTATTCGATCTTATTCGGTGGAATTGTTGACACCGCCTTTTAATACGTTAACCAAATCAGAGAATCTGTCTTTAGCAGCCCAAGTGTTTTTGGTTTTGGCAAAAGACAGTGAGGTAGCAGCCCACGTTCAGCAATTATGCCAAACGGCACCGCGTGGGCAAGTGTACTATTGGATTCCCCGCGAAGGGACGCAATGCTTGAATGGCAAGTTGCGTCGTTATGTTGCCATTGAAACGTTGTTAAAACAACAAACTTCTGGGGAAGGGCTCAAACGACAATTAGAAGCCAGGTGGGAAGAAAATCGCCATGCTTTGATATATCAGATGAGTGAATTATTTGGGCGGCAAGGGCTCGTTTCTGGGAAAGCACAGATTTTCCGTGCGGGTGAGGAAACACCTTTATCTTGCCAAAGTTGGCATGATTTTAGAACGGTTCTCACCCAAGCGGTACATCAACAATATCCGAGTGAGATTCATGTTCGCAGTATGGGATTAAACAGCATTGTTGATGAAACTTATACCAGTCATGCTAAAGTGGTTGATATTGTTCATAAAATTTTAAATTTTGCCAATAATGCGGCCTATCAAAATGATTTGTTGGGTGAAAAAGAGACTAGCCAAGCGGCCGCTATTATTGATGGTATTTTAGGGAGTTATGCTAACCCACTCTTTATTGAACGTGGCAATGGGTGGGATATAAAAACGGTCGAAGAAACGGAAGGCGCGGTGCATGAAGTCTTGAACCTGATTCGTAGCGAATTACTCAAAAAACGAGACAAACCTTATAAAATAATAGAATTACGAAAAAAGTTACTCAAACCACCTTATGGTTTACCGCCCAGTGTGTTTGCGATACTGACAGCCGTTGCGTTGCGTCAAGATATTAAACGCTTAGCATGGGTGAACATCAAAACCCATGAACCTTTTGAAAAAACCTTGGCGAGAGCCTTTGCAGCTAATAGTACGCTGGAAATTCGTCTGCAAGACTTCAGTAAAAAGCAATTGACGATGTTAAGATTGTTGGCAGACGTGCTAAAGGTGTCACGGGCACAAGGTATTGATGATAATGAATATGCTAAACAAACGGCTTCTCGGCTTCGGGAGTTCATCAAAAAGCTGCCCGCCACCGTCGTCGATGCTGCCAAACTGGATGATAAAGCACGTCAATTGGCGAAATTTATCCGTACTGTTGGCAAAACCTCGCATGATCTCGCAGAGCTTTTAATGGAGTTAACCGAGTTTCAGATAGAGCTTAAATCTGACTTAGGCCCGATGAACAATTATCCACAAACGCGGCAACAACTCACGGACATTATTCAGGCTTTTGAGAAAATTAAAAATGAACGTCTCCATGCTTTACGCCAAGTGTTAATGGCACAAATCCCAGAACCGGTAGCCGAAAGGCAGGTATTTTTGGGACAACTGCAAAACTATGGTACTGCCAGTGCGATGCAAATGGCTCAAGTCATTGGTACACTGCCGGTGGATGAAACCATGATTGAGCGAATGGTTCAACAGATTCAGCGTAAATCCTTTGATGATTGCAGCGACATTGAGATTGGGCAACTCATTGAGCGGCTAAAAGCATTATTTGAGAATTGTCGAAAGCCGCAGCAACCCGCACCACCTTCAGTGCAACCCCCATTACCTCAACCACGCCGAGCACTGGCAACCCCTTATGTTGTTGCTGAACCCACTATAGATGGGGAGACTTTACAGATACTTGATGAGTTACGAAAAGTGATTACCACCCACCGACGGAGAATGGATAAAAAAAGATTGCTAACGGCGATTCAACAGCTTTATGCTGAGATTGAGAATACACGGTAAAATTCTCGCGCCAAACCTTCAAGGTTTGCCAAACCTTGAAGGTTTTTACCGATTTGTATACTTGCATAGTGCAACGCAAACTTTGCACGATAAAATAAAGTGGGTATTTGGGTGAGTACTCGATGTTGCCAAGCCTGATAAAAAAGGCTCTTTGGCTTGAACCAATGGGCTTTTGTTTCAGTACAAGGTTCGCCTGAAACGAATGAGAAACGGCGCTGTCCTATTGTACAAAGTACGCCTGAAATGAATGGTAATATGACATTGTCAAGTTAATGAATCAATATCATTTATCGCTTGTCTAATTCTGGACACGCTTTAACGGCTTGAAGATAATGACTTATTATATTTAGAACTATCTTTGTTCCATGCATTATACTTATTTCAGTTCTTTTATTGGGACATTCTAAAAGAACTAACTAAGGCATTGAGCAAAAATAACGCCAACAAAAAAAAAGTGGGCAACAACGTTGCCCACTTTACCTAGCTAATCATTCATTCCGCCAATTCCAATTGCCATTTTAGGTGGTTCTGATCGACGCAATCCCACTGGGTGATATTTGCCCCGTTGGCGTTGCCACCTCCATGTACATGCAAGCAGGTAGTCCTGTACATTTCGTTCTTTTACGGATGCTATCCCTTGCTGGGATAGTATCCGTTTGAACACCATTTTGAGATTACTGGACTACCTGCGATCACACGCAACCATTGCACTTGGGTTTATGGACGGTCTTCAACAAAAAGGGCCTTTACTCTATTACCGGTCAGGGCATCGTTGTACACGCGAAGGTTATCGTATTGAACAACAGCATTAGGAAAGCCTGCGTATGACCGACCAAGCCGGAAATCGTTGTTGTTTACGATGTTTGCAATACCAGCAGCCTTTCCGGTATTTTCCAGTTTGCCATCAATGTAAAGGGCCAATGACTTACCATCTCTGATCGCTGCAACGTGGTGCCAGTTTCCGTCATTCAAACCCGTTGTGGTACTTTTTATACCAATGAAATTGGTACCACGACGGTCTTGATCGATTTCAACGGTAACCGTCCCTTCAGGAACCGATTCGTGCTTACCAGTCATGCGAATGGCGAGGAAGTTGCCATGTGAACCTGCGGTGCGATCACCTGCCAAATCGAAGAGCCTCGATTTTTCTTGGGTCCGAAACCAGAAAGCAACGGTGAAATCGTTGGTTTTAAACTGATCGATATTGGTGCCAAGATTTCCATGGCCACTGGCATTCAGTATGCCATCAAAAGGGTAATAAGCCACCAATCCTTTATTCAATTTGGCTTGGGCTTTATCAGTGGCCTGTTGAGATTGGTCAACGAACAAGGCAGACACCACGTTAAAAGTCACATCCTTCTTAAAAAGTGTACTACCATCATTTCTGTGAATATACAGCGCAAAACCTGAGTGCCGTATGTAATGATTTGGGTAGTTGACCGATTCAAAAGAGAAGCCACCACTACCATACAAGCCAGGGACTTTTTTAAAAGTCGCATCCAGTTTAAACAACTGGCTCCCATCAGAAGGGTGTAAATTGATTCGGAAAAATTGATGCCTCAAAAAACGATCCGGATAATTAACCGATCGGAAAGAAATGTGAGCGGAATTTGCCAGTCCCGGAACCATGACGAAACTCGCATCTTTCCGATCTAATTCGGATTTAATCGGATCGATAAAGCCGAGAAAACCCCTATGCCGAATATGACGACCAGGGTAGTTAACAGATTGCAATGACACAGCCGAATCCGCCGCGCCATCGCCAGCACTCTTTTTGATACCTCCTGCTCTTACTGAGTAAGTGCGATAACTTGAACCAGAAAAAGCGGTGGCCCCAGCACCAGAACCGGTAAAAAGAACGGTTCCCGTTAAATTACCCAGATCCCAAGCACCAGAATCTTTGTTAAAAGAAACAGAGCCTGCTTGTGGATAATATAGCCCAACAAAATCACCTGCCTGTACTTCAATAGGTGAAGCGAGTCTAAACCGATTAAAACCTGTTTTTGTTGGCCTTTTTACCCCACTTCTGCCAACGACTGCCCATGAATTAGCCGACTTTCTGTAAATAACCAATTCCACTGGCAAGGTTTTTCCTGCCCAAATTTTCCACCAAGTGAGTTCACCCTCTGCCCTAAAAGGCTTGTTGGTATCGACCAGGAAAAAGTTCTTCCGACTGTCGGTGACAGCTCTTTGTACAACCGGATTCCCACCGATAACTTCGGCTTGGGCTGCTTTCTCACAGGCTGCTAATTTTGCGAGTGCCTCTTCTTTGGCTTTCTTTTCAGCCGCTAATTTGGCTTGGGCTTCCTTTTGAGCTTTGACCACTGCCGCTAATTTGGCTTTAGCTTTTGTTTGAGCTTTGAGCACTGCCGCTAATTTGGCGATGGCCTCTTTTTTGGCTTTCTTTTCAGCCGCTAATTTGGCTTGGGCTTCCTTTTGAGCTTTGACCGCAGCCGCTAATTTCGCCTGGAGTTCTTTTTTAGCTTTTTCAGTCTCTGTGCAAAAACTAACCGGTTTGGTTGCAGGCCGCCCCATGACTTCTACTTCAGCCAGAGAGAGATAGTTTGAACCGGCCAGTTGCACTCGGACGTAACGTCCCTTGGTACCCACAGTAAACGTTTGTGTAGTCGGTGCCCTACCTGCGACATGCTGATTCCAGTTCGCTTGGTTCTTAGCACTGTTCAAATCCGCTGGAAAAGGGGTATCCGATACCATCACATAAAAATTGCTCAACCGCTCACCGCAGCAGTCTGTGCGATTGTATACATTGATGGTCTCAATGTCATACGCCCCTGCTAGGTCCACCTGCCACCAAGATTCTTTTTTGGCTTGGGTGTGGGTTACCGATTTGTGCCCATAGTTACCGCTGGTATTGCCGTCAACGGCACGCTTTGGATCACCGCCCCAACCTTGGCTGGACTGTTTAGTGGCCTTGTTGAGAGCAACGTTTTTCACTGGACTGTTAGCACTGGTATACAAAGCCATCATGTAGTGCCCAGTACTGCCATTGGTTCCCTTGGAACCGCCCGCATCGACATCCCAATTACCAATACGTGTATAACCAGCCGGGCCGCTCGGCGGCGTGCCGGAACTTGACGCTCTTAATTGGACATCCGTCACACACTGGGTTAACGAACCG
>Ga0164315_10001169_pt1 | contig 19573 bp, 13 predicted proteins | sample GuaBasSedimGuay6_FD_113737 | JGI IMG/M metagenome (GOLD analysis project Ga0164315, IMG submission 113737) | Subseafloor sediment microbial communities from Guaymas Basin, Gulf of California, Mexico - Guay6, Core 4569-2, 0-3 cm | ecosystem: Environmental > Aquatic > Marine > Hydrothermal vents... | reverse complement strand
TTGTTAATAACCTGGAAATATATTTGGTTGAATTTGCGGCAAATTTTGAAAAAAACGGGGGAAAAATAATCTGGGCCCAAAACGCAGAAGAAGCTACACAAGAGATTTTATCATTGATGCGCAAAAAAGAGGCAAAAAATGTGGTGAAATCCAAGTCGATGATTACAGAAGAAATTGAATTGAATGAAGTATTGGAGCAAAATGACATCGAAATAGTTGAAACTGACTTGGGGGAATACATTGTACAAATTGCCGAAGAAAAGCCTTATCACATTGTAACTCCCGCGATGCACAAATCAAAGGATGATATTGCAGAATTATTTCATGAAAAGTTTGATACGCCCATTGAAAGTTCGCCAGAGGAATTGACTGGTTTTGTAAGGGATAGACTTCGGAAAAAGTTTGTAAATGCTGATGTTGGCATTACCGGAGGAAATTTTCTGATTGCAGATATAGGCGCAGTTTGTCTGACAGAAAATGAAGGCAATGGTCTGATGTCAACAGCTTTTCCAAAAACACATATTGCAGTTGTTGGAATTGAAAAGTTAATACCTTCTTTGAGTGACCTGGATCTGTTTTGGCCATTGTTGGCTTCATATGGTACCGGACAAAAAATTACAGCTTATAATTCAATATTTACAGGGCCAAAAAAGGAAGGCGAAATAGATGGTCCGGAAGAAATGTACCTCGTATTGCTTGAAAATAACCGATCTGAAATATTGAAACATGAAAAACAGCGCAATGCTTTAACCTGTATTCGTTGTGGCGCATGTTTAAATGCCTGCCCGGTTTATAAAAATATTGGAGGCCATAGTTACAATACTACCTATAGCGGACCTATCGGAGCAGTTATTACTCCGCATTTAAAGGGAATGGAAGAGTATAAACATTTAAGTTTTGCTTCTTCTTTATGTGGTGCTTGTACAGAAGTTTGCCCGGTAAAAATACCATTGCACGAAATGTTGTTGGATAACAGGAATGAAGCTGTAAAATTAGGGTACTCCAAAGTAAGTGAAAAAATTTCCATTTATGCAATGAAAACTTTTTTATCCAAACGAAAACGGATGGATATATTTAACTCCAAATTGAAGAATATTGGTGTACAGTTGGTTTTTAAAAATGCATGGGGATCACGAAGGGACCTTCCAAAATTTGCCAATAAATCATTTCGTGATATGTGGCAGGAACGGGAAAAATAGTTAATTCCTGACACACCTTACAGGTAAACCACTCTTTTTGCTTGGATAACTTTTATGGATTTTATTGTCGGAAAAAACAAGATACCTGTATCTGGCACTTTGATCGCACGATGACATACATTGGGAAGAGGTCCAAAAGTATCCATACCGACCAAGTTTATCAAACAGGCCTTCTCTGTATCTAAAGCCTGTAGGTAAAGCAGAAAAGCCAGTTTCGTTTGTACCATTCCCCTCATCTATCCAAAGTGTATCAGATTTTATTTTCAGAGCAATATTATTTGAATCAGCCAACTCAGAACTTGTTTTGAGAAATAATTCCAGTTTATTCCATTCCGCATCAGCAGGTAAATGCCAACCATCCGGACATATTCCTTGGTGAAGACTATCGGATCCATTCCATAATTCTGAATTGTATTGATTAGGGAGTGCCATTGCAGTTGCCCAGTTATATAAAACACCATAGGTTTGATAATTCAGTGTTTGTTTTGCTTCAGCTACAATAGTATCGAAATAATTGTACACATAAAAACCACTATCCGAAACAGGGGAGGAAACATAGGGAAGAAATTTTAAATTTTCAGCCATCCACCATTGATCATCAATAAGAACTGTTTCATAAGTTAGATTGTCTCTTTTATCAGTTAAATATCCTGTTTTGTCACCTGGTTCAATAATTTTTTGTGAGCTTTCGGTAGAACAACTGTAGCAGAATAAAGAAAAAATGAGTGCACTAAATATTAACTTGATAATTGAATGTAACCTCATATTGAATTAATTATTTGTCAATACAAATGTAATGATAGTATGTTGATTTTATCAAATGGTATGAAATTGATTCAAAAATTTATGTAGGTTTGAATAATTAATTGTTTACTCCTTAGAAATATGAAAATAAGAACTTTAATAGTTTCAATCATCTTGCTGATCTTGTTTGGATGCAATAGGGAAAATCAGCAAATTGGTAGTTATGAATCATTCGGGCAGATACCAACAATTCCTTTTTCTGCTGAACAAATTGAAATTGAGGGTGAGCTGGGAACATTTTCTGTTGATATTACTTCTAAAGAATTGGCTCCTAATTTGGAAATTGTTACCATAAAGCTTTTCGCCAATCAATTGGCTGTTCCTCCAAAGTTTAACCTTGAGTGGAGTTTCCCATCCATCGATGTATACCAGTTTTGGAATTCCAACATTCGTACTGATAAAGTAACTTATTATGTAAATGATGTAAAATCCAGGGCCTCCAGTCAGGTTCCCTTAATATCATTTATCAATGCTGGTGATAAAAACAGATTTACATTTGCCTTGTCCGATGCTTTGAATAAAATCAATACCAATACATGGTTAAGGGAAGAGGATTCAAAATTTTATTGCAATATTGAACTTTTTAGTGAACCACATCAACCCATTAAAGAATACAGTATTGATATCCGAATTGATAAAAGAAATATTCCATATTATGAGTCCATTAGCGAATCAATTGACTGGTGGGCAGCTATGCCAAATTATACACCAGCTTCTGTGCCTGATATTGCCAGAATGCCCATGTATTCTACCTGGTACAGTTTTCATCAAAATTTAGATGTTCAGGAAATTATCAAAGAATGTAGGATTGGAAAAAAACTTGGACTGGAGGCTGTAATCGTTGACGATGGTTGGCAAACACTGGATAATAAAAGAGGTTATGCATATACAGGTGATTGGATTCCTGAACGAATGGGTGACATGAAGGCTTTTGTTGATAGTTTGCACGCTTTTGACATGAAAATTCTCTTATGGTATTCATTGCCTTTTATTGGTGAAAAGGCACAGTTGTTTAATCAGTTTAAAGGAAAATATTTGCACCATTGGGAAAGCCAGGGAACCTGGGTATTGGATCCACGTTATCCGGAGGTAAGGGAACACATCATCAATACTTATGAAACTGCACTTGTTGACTGGGAATTAGATGGATTTAAACTGGACTTTCTGGGTTGGTTTTATGCTGATGAAAAAACTGATATGACAGCCCGAAATGGTCGTGATTATGCCTCAGTAAATGAAGCTACTGATCGATTAATGACTGATATTATGGCCAGGTTAAAATCTATCAGGCCAGACATTATGATTGAATTTAGGCAACCTTATATTGGCCCTTTAATGCGTAAATATGGCAATATGTTTCGGGCAGCCGATTGTCCAAACATGGGAATTGTTAACCGCGTTAGAACTACCGATTTAAGAATTGCCTCAGGAAATACTGCAGTTCATTCTGACATGTTTATGTGGCACAAAGGTGATGCAGTTGAAAGTGCTGCACTACAAATTTTAAATATTTTATTTACTGTTCCCCAACTGTCGGTAAAGTTAGATTCCATTCCTAAGGAGCATTTTGAAATGGCTAAATTTTGGATCAATTACTGGAAGGAAAACAGAGAAGTATTACTGGACGGAACGTTTGTTCCTAAAAATCCGGAAGCTTTATACCCAGAATTAAGATCGGGCAAAAACAATAAAGAAATCATAGCTGTATATAATGATCAGGTAGTTAAAATGGCTAATTCCGAAATTGGGGAGTTTGATATAGTCAATGCAAAAAGTACAACTGAAATTATGATTGATTTTGAGTATAACTTTGGTAAAACAAATATATTCGTTTATGATTGCCTCGGAATTCTTCATAATGAAGAACGAATAAATGTACAAAAGGGTGTTATCAAGGTTGTAGTTCCGCCTTCAGGCCTGGTAAAATTCAAAAGGAATTAGTTTAGAAAAACTTATTGGGTAAACACCTTTTCCAAAAATAAAATTAGTTCTTTTTCGCGGAGATCTTTCGCGATAATCATTCCATCAGGATCCAATAAAATATTAGATGGAATAGATCTTATGGCATACAATTTACCGGCTGCATTTCCCCAGCCTTTCAGGTCGCCAACCTGATGCCACAAGAGTCCATCATCTTCTACTGCCCGTATCCACTTATCCTTATCCTTATCGAATGATACACCTAAAACATCAAAACCAAAATCGTTGAATTTATTATATGCATCAACCACGTTGGGGTTTTCGCGCCTACAGGGACCACACCAGGATGCCCAAAAATCGACTAACAAATATTTACTATAAAGGGAACTTAGTTTAACTGGGTTACCTTCCATATCATTCATGGTAAAATCAATGGCTGGCTGACCAACTGCCACTCTTTTGAGGGTTTCTACCCGTTCTGATAATTTTTTGATGTAAATTGAACCTCTGATAGAATTATCAAAATTATTGACCACCGGCTCAAGGTCAATTTCATCATATTGATAAGCGTTTTTAAAAACAACATAAGCAGAAACGACTGATGTATTGTTTTGTATGGCATAATCAATAATAAAATCCCTTTGTTCATTATCGGCAATATCAAAAGCTTCTTCCCAGTTTTCCTCACCTTCTCTATTGCCTTCAGCCCGTGCTGCTTTTATATTTTTCCATGCTTCGGATAAACGTTCATCAAATTCTCCTGATTTTTGTTGGTAAACAACAAATTCAAGGTGGGAGGCTGAACCGCTGATTTCAGGATTTCGAAAATCATCAATGTTGGCATTAAAATTAATACTGGCCTGTTCAACAAAAATTTCAGCAAAATTATTGTCTCCCTTAATGCTCAAATAATACATTTCAGGCAAGCTAATATTTCCCTTAAAAACAAAAGTATTGTTCTCAACGGTTGTTGAATCTAATTTGATCCATTCACCAGCTTCACGTTTGTACAGGAAAACAGTTTCTAAATAATCGCCCTCAATATTTCCATGAATAGAAAAACTATAATCTTGCTCAGGTTTATTTTGACATGAAATAATAATTCCCAATAATATTATTAATCCAACAAATTTTTTAATCATCATTTTATGAATTGAATATTAGCAACATATAAATTACTGCTGCAAAGGTAAAGGTGATTGTGTTATAAAATATCTGGAATAAATATAAATTGTTAAAAGTATGTTAATTGCATGGTGATTATTAAATACCGGTTGTGTTCAGATTGCCAAGGCTAACAGTAATTAACCTGTTTTGATCGGGATTATCGTCATTATACAGCCTGATTGTAACCTGCAGGTGCAAATTATAAACACTGATTGAAGTTTCTTTTGATTTAATTACACCTACTTTTAGAAGATCAGAATTGATGATCCCATATTTCCTGGAGGGTTCGTTTTCAAAAATTTCATCGTTATTCTCCAGGAATTTCAGGTTATAACTTTTACTGAATTCGAAAATATTAGCAATGTCTTCGAGAGTAATAATTTGTAAATTTTCAATACCATCAATATTGGTTGTAAACCATGTATGAACATGCTCATCAATTAAGCAACGATTCAGGTTATCTTTTGCAAGAATTCGGGCATTATTTATAATCCCACGTCCAAAATAATTATTGTTAAAAGTATAGATCTTGTCGTAAGTAATGGCATATCGCATACTGATGCCACCAATTATCCGCCGTAACTTTGGATAAAAATGGAAAGCATTGTATGCCCTCAATATAACAGCAAAATTGCTGGCAAATAATACGGATTGTAATGGATTGTCAAGCAATAGAAAACCTCCATCACCTGTGCTTATAAAGTTTTTTTCGAGGCGGTCAACGCTATATTTTTGGAAGATGAATTTATGATTCTGCTGGCATTGTTTAATGGTAGCTTCAAAAAGAATTTTGAAAAGAAAAGGGATGAGTGTTTGTTCAAACTCTCCATATGAACTGTATTGGTACATATCAATACCCAGAACCGATTTTCGTGTAATCTTGTCATAACTGATATATTTTCGGAGTTCAGTTTGCAGCTCCCTGTGGTCTGGAATAATATTGGTTTTGTCAAAAACAACCCGCTTATCCATATTTTCTAAAATGGAAGTAATGGTATCAACGTTTAGGGTTTTAAGGGTGCTTTTATATTTCATGTGTTTAAATTTATTTATGCTCATTTCATAACAAATGTTTAGTTTTTTATATTTCTGCCTTTCCACTGGTAATTACCAACAATGCCCAATGCTCCGGTAATGATAACATATATCGGATATAAAATAATCAAAGGAAAAGCATAAAACATCATTTTTCTTTGATTCACAAATTTAGTAATACCAAACAATATAGGAAGATCTATTAACATTTTAATAATCATGGAGATAACAATAGTTTTAAAAATTGCCGGAATAAATAGTGCTAGTATTATACCCAGAATAAGAAGTAAATTGGTTATATATACAGTAAAAGAAACCAGCAATATTTTTTTATCATATACTTTATTTTTCGAAGCCCACCTGATACGTTGATGAATAAATTCCTTGAGATTTTTTTTAGGTTCAGTAAATACAATTACGTCAAGATTTTTTAAAAACCGGACCGATTTATTGCCAAACTGTCGTTTGATTTTCAGCAATAAAAATACATCATCACCCGAAGAAAAACTGTCATTGCCAAATCCACCAACTTTAAAAAATGCTGATTTTTGATAAGCCAAATTTGCGCCATTGCACATGATGGGTCTTCTTATCCTGATGGCACCTGCTGTTATCGCTATTAAACTTAAAAATTCAAATGATTGTAGTTTTTCAAAAATTGAAGATTCATTATAAAAACTTACAGGCCCTACTATCATTTGTGGTTTTTCGGTAATGTAAAATGAAACAAAAGACTGTAACCAGTTTTTGTGCATAATACAATCGGCATCTGTGGTAATGATTAACTCTCCTTTTGAAGCTTCAATTGCTTTTGTGATGGCCTTTTTTTTATATGCTGCTGCTGGATTTTCTTCTGTTAGTTGTATAATTTGAATTTGGTATCCAGGATGTTTGTTAATAAAAGCTGTTACTTTTTCCGCAGTGTTATCAGTAGAATTATCATCAACAACAATAATTTCAAAGTTTTCTTTTGGATAGTTTTGCTGAGTTAACTTTTTAAGGATGTTGAGGATGTTTTTCTCCTCATTTCGGGCCGGAACAATAATACTGACTTTTGTATTCAACTTCCCTTTTACACTTTGGGATGTTTTTAGCCTGAACCACCCAATGGTGTATATGAAGATGATGGCAAAATATCCCACACCAAAAAAAATCAATAAAAAATTGAATATCTGGAATGGGTCGGTCATAAAAATATTATTTCCTGAAAAAGTTTAATCTAAAAACAAAGATAGTACCTATTAATGCAGGAATTGCAAGATTAACCAACCACAATGAAGAAGAAGCTGAAACAATACCAATATTGATTTTGTCGGTTAATGTGCTAAAGTTTTCAAAATAAAGTCCAATAAAATATAAAGAAATTGATCCCCTTATCCCAAGCTCGGCAAGTGTTATTGTGGGGATTGCTGTCATGATAAAAAATATCATAGAGATGATCATCAACCCGTGCAACAAGGGGATTTCAACAGAAAACATCATGAGCAATAAATAAAATTGCAGGGCAAACACACAATATCGTAGAAAACTCAGTATCAGAACTGTAGATAGCTCAAAAGTAGAAAAAGTAGAAATAACGGAGAAATAATCATTAAAGTGCACAAGCTTCCTTTTTAATAAACGACTCACAAAACCTGGTAAAGCTGTTACATTTAAAAATAGCAATATTAGTGCTGCAATAATTACTACCACAAGAAAAATGAAACCATAGTATAAATAATCGTAATCTGAGAACAGGTTTGTTCTCCCAAAATATATTGGCATATAAAATAACAAACTGGTGGCACCAACAATAATTGTAATTAATAATTGACTTAAGCTGCCAACCATTGTAATAAATACACCTTTCCAGGGATTTCCTGACTTCAGGATAAATACCCTTCCAAACCATTCGCCTATACGATTTGGGGTAAATATACTCACAGATATTCCGGCAAAAATGGCTTCAAAGGCCTTGAAAAAAGAAATTTTTTCAATTTTGCCAATGAGGAATTGCCACTTTAAGGCCTCAATTCCCCAGTTAACTATCATTAGCATGGATATCCAAACAATGAAAAAATACAAAAAGGGCTGGTCAATTAACTCAAGAAAAGAATCAACTACATATTCGAGTTTTTTCTTATGAAAAATCTGAGAGTAAATGAAGTAATAAGTAGCTGCAATAATTCCAAGTCGAATGATGAAATTATAGGTCTTGTTTTTGTGTATATTTGTAAAATACTTCATTAATCAGCACACAAAGTTAAATTCTTATTTTGAAATCCGAACGTATAATACTAGGTATCGACCCCGGAACGAATATCATGGGATACGGAATTATACATCAAAAAGATACGAAAATACAGTTAATTTCTTTAGGTGTTATACAATTAAGCAAATACGATAACCACACATTAAAGCTAAAAAAGATTTTTGAAAGGACTTTATCACTAATTGATCAGTATAAACCTGACGAAATTGCCATAGAAGCGCCTTTTTTTGGTAAAAATGTTCAATCTATGTTAAAACTGGGAAGGGCCCAGGGAGTGGCCATGGCGGCAGGACTTTACCGCTCGGTACCGATATTTGAATATTTACCAAAAAAAATAAAACAATCCATTACCGGAAATGGAAATGCATCAAAGGAGCAGGTTTCTGCGATGTTGATAAGCCTTCTTTTAATAAAAGAAGCACCAAAATATTTGGATGCAACAGATGGATTGGCAGCGGCAGTATGCCATTATTTTCAAAAAACACCACAGGGGGATAAACAAAGTTATTCCGGATGGCAACAATTCATCACTAAAAATCCAAACCGGATCAAATAGAATAATTGAAATTTTGTAAAATAATTGTAAAATGGTAATGTAGATATACCTACATCAATTTTTGATATGCTTGCCACCACCTGTCTGGAATATCATCTTTACAGGCAGTTTCGTAATCATTGTAAGAACACGGTACCAAATGATGACGTTCATAAATATTCTTATAATTGGTCTTTACCGGAACATCCATCCACCAGCGCTCACTTTTTTTACTTTTGAAAAACACCAACTGGTCCTTATGATCTTTTATTGATACGGTATATTTGATGTATTCTTCTTTGTCTTTATAGGGATGATCGTGCTTGCGATTATAATACCCATCAATAAAATACCAGATCATCTGTGCTGTCAGGTGAACTGTTTGATGATTTGAGTCAAGTCCTGGATTGGTTTCATAAAATCCAATGGAAGAAAGTTTGTCGCTCATTCCTGCATAGCGCATAATCTGACATAACTCCTCTCCGTAAAATCCATTGGGAGATGCATTTCCATTTCCTGGCGCATCCGATTGACGGATCGAAGAAGTATCTACGGTAATCATATCTGCATTCCTGACTAACGGTTCTGTTTCTTCGAGATTATTTCTGATATACCCAAGCCTGTAAACATCAAAATATAAATTTTTCATCAAGTTGATTGATTCCGGATCAACGAAATATGACTGGTAACCAATATTTGTAAAATTGAATAAAAAATTAGGTTGATGAAGAATGATCTTGTTGAGGTATGATTGCGAATCGATAGGTTGTTCTGACTTTCCCAAATCAAAGAGCGAATCAATACCAACGATATTGATTACCTGTCCCAGGGATTCATATGCGCGATAATTGGCAAAAGTTAAGTCCTGGCTTCCTCCAATAATGATTGGAATAATTTTATTTTTAATCAGTTCAGAAACTACAGAAGCAAGGGCAAAATAAGTATCTTCAATTGTATGTCCTTGTTTTATATTGCCTAAATCTGCAATGCGTGGATGGATATCTCCCCTGAATAAACGATACAAGCGATTTCTTACATAGTCAGGAGCTTCCGCACAACCTTTGTTGTTAACAGCATTTCGGTCTTCTTTAACACCTAATATTGCAATATCAACATCTCCGAGTTCTGGGAAATTTCCCTTCTCTAAAAAACTCCTGATGAGGTCTCCCAGTCTATAATTGGAAGTTACCTCGTCGGTAAAAAATTCTGGTAACTCCAATGGCTCGAAGTATATCGAAATATCCATAAAGATTAAACTTTTGTTAATGTCAAGTTATGATATTTATACCTCTAAAAACTAAAAAAGTTATCAAACAAGAGCTAAAAGTTTTTTATTTCCCTATTGTAATTTTTTAGTATCTATTTCTTTTTTTTGCCAGACTGCCTGTTATCAGAAGAAGCAATAATTTCATTACACTCCTCAAGTGTCAATCCTTCAGGGTCTTTTCCTTTTGGGATTCTGTAGTTTTTCTTCCCTTGTGAAATATAAGCTCCATATCTGCCTTTAAGAACCTGAACTGTTTTGTCTTCGTCAAATTCTTTAATTATCCGCTCTTTATCCGCCTGTCTTTTATTTTTGATCAGCTCAATTGCCCTTTCTTCTGTAACTGACAGAGGATCATCAGTTTTTTGTAGTGAGAAAAACTGACCCTTATGCCTTATATATGGACCAAAACGTCCAATTGCAGCAGTCAAAACCTCATCTTCAAAGGTTCCTACTTCACGCGGAAGTTTAAACATGTCAAGCGCCTCTTCAAGGGTAACAGTTTCAATACTTTGTCCTTTGTTCAAGCCTGCAAACCTGGGCTTTTCATCTTCGCGCGATTCACCAATTTGAACCAGAGGGCCATAACGACCAATTTTTGTATAAACATTTTTTCCTGATACAGGATCCTGACCTAACAATCGTTCGCCACTTTGCTTTTTCGATTTTTCAAGTGTATCCTGAATACGGTCATGAAATGGGCCATAAAACTCCTTGATCATTTCATTCCATGCCTTGTTTCCTTCTGCAATTTCATCAAATTCTTTTTCCACACTTGCTGTGAAGTTATAATCTAAAATATTGTCGAAATACTGAACCAGGAAATTATTTACGATGGTACCAATATCAGTGGGAAAAAGTTTATTTTTCTCATAGCCTGTTTTTTCGGTTCTAACCTCTTCGTTTACCTTGCTATTCAATAACGACAGATAAACATACTCCCTCTCAACGCCCTGTTTTTCCGTTTTTTCAACATATTCACGCTTTTGGATAGTAGAAATAGTTGGGGCATAAGTGGAAGGTCGGCCAATACCAAGTTCTTCCAATTTTTTTACAAGACTGGCTTCTGTATATCTTGGAGGAGATTGAGTGAATCTTTGTGTTCCGGTAATTTCTTTCCTTGTTAGGGTATCGTCTTTTTTTAAAGGGGGAAGCATTCCCTTTGTAGCTTCTGCATCATCATCATCAGTTGATTCAAGATAAACCTTTAAAAATCCATCAAACTTAATAACCTCACCATTGGCAACAAAATTTTCATCAGCGGTTGAAACGTTAATAATTACATTTGTTTTTTCCAGTTGGGCACTAGCCATTTGTGAAGCAATGGTTCGTTTCCAGATTAGCTCATACAGCCTTTTTTGTGAAGGGTCGCCATTTAATTCCTGGGTTTCCATGTATGTAGGTCTGATGGCTTCATGTGCCTCCTGTGCCGATTTCGATTTGGTTTTAAATTGACGGGTATTTACATAGTTTTCGCCATAATTGCTGGTTATTACCTTTTTGGCCATGGATAAAGCCAGTTTTGACAGGTTAACCGAATCAGTTCTCATATATGTAATTTTACCTGACTCATACAGTTGTTGTGCTACCATCATAGTTTTGGCAACTGAAAAGCCTAATTTACGGCTGGCCTCTTGCTGTAAGGTAGAGGTTGTAAATGGTGGAGCTGGTGATTTTGATGCAGGTTTTTTTTCAACAGAGTTTACGGTAAAACTTGCATCAATACATTTATTTAAAAAATCAAGGGCTTCTTCTTTTGTTTTGAAGCGTTTTGGCAATTCAGCACTAATTTCTGATGAATCGGTTTTGAATATTGCAATTATCCGATAAGCAGAATCTGATTTAAAAGCTTTAATTTCATCTTCCCGTTCTACAATTAACCGAACAGCTACTGACTGAACACGTCCTGCAGAAAGAGCCGGTTTTACTTTTTTCCATAAAACAGGTGAAAGCTCATAACCAACCAGGCGATCTAAAACCCGCCTTGCTTGCTGTGCGTCTACCAAATGATGATCAATGGTACGAGGATTCTTTATGGCTTCTAAAATTGCATTTTTGGTGATTTCGTGAAATACAATTCGTTTGGTTTTACTTTCATCAAGGTTCAATGCTTCTACAAGGTGCCATGAAATGGCCTCTCCTTCACGATCCTCATCAGTCGCGAGCCAGACAACCTCTGCATTTTTGGAGATTTTTTTCAGTTCTGTGATGGTTTTCTTTTTATCAGCAGAAATTTCATACTTGGGTGCAAAATCATGATCTACATCAACGCTTAAATCTTTTTTGGAAAGATCTCTAATATGCCCAAAACTAGATCTTACAGCAAAATCTTTACCTAAAAATTTTTCTATGGTTTTTGCCTTTGCAGGAGACTCAACAATAACAAGATTTTTTGTCATCTATATATAATATTTGTTACTAAAAAGGTCTGAAAAATTGTGCAAATGTAAAAGAATAAACACAGTAAACACCAAAAGGTTCTCAATAATTTAGTCATGCGACCTTAACCAATACTCATGTAAGTATTTATATGACTGCTATTCTTAAACTCTTGATACTCTCAAATTAATTGGAAAATGGTTTTTGATTCCTGTCTCGCATTTTAATTTTCTGGCTGAAGAGGCAATAAATCTTTATCCAAAAAATCAATGGTTAAATTGAGTTCGGGATCCAATTTGGGACCATTCCACTTACCTAACTGAATTACTGTCATTCCCGGATAAGATGCTATCAAAGAAAAGATATGATCATTTGGTTGGGTGTGCAAATTAAATTCACCATTTTCATCTGAAAATGTAAAATAATTTTCGTTTTTAGACTTGCAGGAAATAAATGCATTTTTAACCGGTTTACCTTCTTTTGTTACAATGCGGCCTTTTAAATTCAGAAATTCATAAGCATTGGGGTTATAATATATTTCTGGGTCCGGATCAAAACAAGTATAGCAATTTACAAAAGGATCAAATTTTATGAATGATTCAACAGCTACTTTATGTGCTTCATTTCTATCTTTCATTCTAACAAGCCCCAGATAATTAGATCGGGCCTTTGGGTTCGTTATACTGAACCACTTAACTTCTTTATATTGCCACCATGCATAACCAATACCCCCATACCATCGGGCATATGCAAGAGAGGAGCTGGCAAATTCTTTTTGTTGCTCTTCTGTTGGGACCAATGAATTTTGACGGTTGGCAACATCATTTCCTCCAATTCCTGTTTCACCTATTATCCAAGGTTTGTCATAGACTTCAGAAAACCACTTCAGCCTGCATTTATATCGCTCAAACTCTCTGCTATTATATTCCTGATTATTGCTTGTATATAAATGAAGATTAATAAAATCCATAGGAAAATTTTTAGCATCCCAATTAAATACATCTCTCAATGATGCTCCATAAGTTACCAATTGTGAAGGAGCTGCTTCTTTTAAAGCATAATACCATTGAGCAAAATCTTCAGCCCGTTCATATTTTTGATTTATTTCGTGTTTAGGATAACCTAAATAATAGGCTTCAAAATTTGGTTCATAAGCAAAAACAGTTGGATCATTTTTGAACCTATCCCCAAGTACACTCAAAAATTTTGTATACTTCCAGGAAACATATTGTAATCCTCCCGTTCCTGTTGTTAGTATTACTTTTAGTTGTTTGTCTGGAAGTGCTAAATTGTGTTCCCTTACAATTTGCACGAATGCCTCAAATAAGTCTATTTGAATATTGATCGTTTTACGTTTTATTTTAATTCTTTTTTCCCTTTTGAAACACTTAAGATTATCAGGATCATGCTGTTCATGATAAACTTTTGACACCAGAACTCCTGACCCATGTTTGTCGGGATTATAATTTAAGCCAAGCCCACAAAGGCGAATTGAATTAAAACCCATATCAGCTATTTTATCAATATGACTTCTGATTGTGGACTTCCACTCCTTAGTATTTGTTCCACAATAAAAACCGGAACTGCCTTTATCGCATTTAACCCATTTACAGTATTGTGCATGGGGAGATATATAAAAATTGCCGTTAATATCTTTCACAATATCAACAGCATAATTTAATGTTAAAGGAAAATATTCGCTACTGTCGAGCATGAATTTTCCATTTTTTAAGTATACAAATGAATTGTTTTGTGAAATGGAAATGTTTGGTAAAATCAATAGAACAATAAATAATAGCGTGAAATTTAACCAAATAAATTGTTTGGAAAATGATTCAATATTCGTTTTAACCTGCATAATTCCAAATGTTGATATATGCTGTTTCATTACAAAGATAATGCCTCAAAATTTTTCAGAAAAGTAAATGGATAAATATTAATTGGGTATAGCTTCAAGGTACATTAATTCAGCATTAATTTGAATGGATTCCTCCAGTGTTAAGTAATACTTCTTAGCATATTTCCGGGCATCCGATAAAAGCAAACTATCATTTTTAATTTTTTGTTTGAAGCTTTTTAATTGATTATACCTGATATATGTTTCAGGATGTTTTGTTTTGAAGTTATGCTTTGCTTGATCTTCTATTAACTCTTCAATTGCTATATTCTTTTCAATGGCCAAGGCCTGAAGCTTTTTATACCGATTAGGATCATTCAAAATAACTTCTTTATAATAATCAATACCTTTATACATTAGCAAACTTTCTATATCTGCCTGGCCATAGGTATATTCAGCTGCAAGTGAAAGCATTTCTTCAAGGCTTATATTCCTTTTTATTGCATTCTCAATTGTACTGGTAAACCAAACATTATAATTCCAGATATCACATTTATAGTCATGAATTTTATCATATTTTGAAGATGGGCCATACAAACCATATGTATCTTCAATAAAATTCCACCCAAATTTAAATAAGAACCTTGCTGTAATCATCAAAAAAATAACATCCTGTTTTTCGATTTCTTCTTGTAGGTTTATATCAGATACATTTTTGGGTGCAGAATAGAAATCAGGATAAATCTGTTTATAAAAATACCAGAAGTTTTCTTTTTGAAATAGATTTTTAGGAATACGTGTATTGAATATATTCCAGTAATAACTATCTGCAATTGCCAGAACATTTGGCTTTTCTATGTTTGGTTTTTCTTCAAATCGATATATGGGATAGGCAAGCTTGTTCTTTTCATGCAGCCGAAACAAAAGATTTAAAGTTTTGCCAATATCATAATCTGGTCGACGGGATTTTTGATCAACTTGTAAACTATCTATGTAATATTCTGGAAGGTCAATATCCCGAATATTTTCAATATATGAAACCAGGGAATCTGCTGCATATGACATACCATAAATACTCCAATGAATTCCATATTGAGGATAAAGGGGATATTGGGTTGTACCCTTTAATGAATTGAAATAGGCTTTAAAATCAATAAATTTAACATCGTATTCAATAGCTTTTTTTAAAAAAGAATCAAAATTGGTATTTGAAGATACATGATCAAGATACAGATCAGGAATACTTTCCGGGAAGAAAGAAACTTTATCAGGTTCAAAAACCAATACTAAATCAATATTTTTCACCTCTTTTAAATGCTCCTGGATAAATTTTAATTTTCTGATTTTGCGGTCAATGTTTTCTTCACCAATAAAGTCCTCCCCCATAAAAGCACGGATATAATCATATTCAAAAAGCTGATCATTTTTGCCTACAATTATACCATCCGCATGAGGAATCCGGTACAGGCCATAATCTATCTGGTTTGTTAACCTCACCAGAAAATCGCGGAAACCAATATGATCTTCAAGGTAAATATCATACTCCGATTGAAAATTTCCACTATACCAACTGGCGCAGGTAAAAGTGGGTTTTTCGGCCAGTACAAAATCTCCACCCAGCTTTTCCAGTTTAGCAAAGGGGTACTCCTTTTGAATGGCTGGTAAAGCTAAAACCAGAATTATTAAAATGACCAGTATTTTTTCAAGTATTTTCAAAATAATTTAAAATCTAAAATATATAAAAGGATTAAACCCGGACGATGTGATTGATCCTAAACAAATAACCAGAAGAATAATTGAAATACAAAACATCAGCAGAATACTCATTTTCCCCTTATTTTGCTGAAATAATTTTACTTGCCAACGCTCAATTTTTTTCCATCCTCCCCAAAAAGAGAAAATGAAGGCAATCATTAAAATAAAATAGAATTTTTTATCAAAATAAATTGAATCATTCATAAAATCAAATGATAACATATTGGCAAAGTATTCTTGTGCAATAAGTACAGTATCGGCCCTGAACAGCACCCAACCAAACAATGTAATGATAAAAGTGATCAATATACTGGGAACCTTACCAATTTTAGTATAAACCTTCAATAAAAATAAACGGTCGAGTACCAGGAACAGCCCATGAAATGCTCCCCAGATAATAAAATTCCAGGCGGCTCCATGCCATAGGCCTGAAATTAGAAATACCACCCAGAGATTGAAATAGAGTCTTCCTTTGCTTACCCTGCTACCGCCCAGAGGTATGTATAAATAATCGCGCATAAACCTACCGAGGGTAATATGCCACCTTCTCCAAAATTCTGTAATATTTTGTGAAATGTATGGATTGTTAAAGTTTTCAGGAAAGTTAAAACCAATCATACGTCCGATACCGATGGCCATATCAGAATAACCAGAAAAATCAAAATATATCTGAAATGCATAGGCAATTATACCCAACCAGGCGGTGATTGTGTTAAAGTCCATTTGTTCCATTCCAAACAGCATGTCCACCTGTTCTCCCAATACATTTGCAATCAGCACTTTTTTAGCAAGGCCAATTGTAAACCTGAAAAATCCTGTTAATCGGTTGTTATTGTTTTCGTTCCAGCTCCGATCTTCAATTTGGTCGGCAATTTCGTTGAACCTGACGATTGGTCCGGCAATTAGCTGTGGAAACATCAGAATATACAAGGCAAAATCAGTCACTTTTTTAAGTGGCGCATGTACACCCCTGTAAACATCAATTGAATAAGTGAGCTTCTGAAAGGTGAAAAAGGATATTCCTATGGGAAGGGCTATATATGTCCATTTTACATTTTCAATACCCCAGCCTGATAGTAAACTATTGATATTTTCAATGAAAAAATTGGCGTATTTAAAATACAACAGGAGCCCTACATTTAGCATCACCGACAAACCCAGAAGAATTCTTTTTTTCTTGCAGGTAGATATATTTAACCACTTGACAATGTAAAAATCGAGTACAATTGATCCTAATACAATAAAAATAAAATCAGGTGCCCCCCAGGCATAGAATAAGATACTGGCAGCAAGGGCAAAAATGTTTTTCAGCTTTTTACCCAGCAAAAAATAGATAATTAAGAACGAGGGTAAAAAATATAAAAGAAACAGGCTGCTACTGAAAACCATTTTATTTCAATTACTAAATATTTGCAGTGGGTAAACAATGAATTTTAAGGCAGGCAAAAATAATGTAAATATTAAGTAAAATTAAATTTATCAAATGTATTTGTTTTAACTCTGTTAGATGATATTGCAGAAAATTGAAATGATGACAAATAATTTATTATGGGATTTTAATTTATACTTTTGACATTCAAATGACATAAAATATAGCAATGAAAAAAATTATAGATTTCTGTAATAGAAATGAACTTGTGATCTTTTGCCTGATTGCACTCTTAAATGCTGTTTATGTTTTTTCATTCAATATTTATCATACTCTTGATGGCCCAGGCCATTTGCATAATTCAAACTTGTTGATAAACCTTTTATCAGGCAATGAGTTAGTCAGTGATTATTTTGAAATTAATTCTATACCTGTAGGCAACTGGACAGGGAGTGCAATATTGACACTTTTAAATTATTTTTTTCCTGCCACAACAGCTTTATCTTTTTTCCTCTTTATCTACTTTGCCGGAATGGCTTTTTCATATAGATATTTGATAAAATCCTTAAACGGAACATTCAAGCCTATCCATTATATTGCTTTTCCTTTTTTTGATAACTCTTGTTTGAGCCTTGGGCTGTATAATTATTCTACAAGCCTGATAGTATTATTTTTCATATTGGGATTTTGGATACGATACAATCAAAACATGAATTCGGCTAAATGGGTTAAATTTTCCTTATTGCTTCTACTTCTTTATTTCAGCCATTTTTTGTCTTTTGTTTTTTTCGGGATCAGCCTGATCTGTTTTATAATTTATGAAGAGGCTTTAAAATTTATTCAGCATAAAAGGATAAACTGGAAAAGCGCACTAATCAGAACAGGCAAAATTGCCATTGTTTCCCTACCAAGTCTTGTTTTTGCAATCATGTATGTTTTAAGTATAAGCTCTACTATTGATAATCCAAACAAAGATCAGCCCGAACACATAAGCTTGCTTCAAAATCTTTATTATATCAGGCCACTTATCCTTTTTCATGTTGAGAATGATGGTTCGCGAAATATGATTTTGTTCTCAGGGATTATTCTAATTTTTATTCTGGCGCTGTTACAAAGTATATTCAGGAGAAAACAACTAAAAGAGAACAGTTACAATAGAAATTATATATTAATCCTCGTCATTATATTTGCAATCTTGTTTTTTAGCCTTCCACCACGTTTTTTACTCAATACCATGAGAATCAGATTAACTTTGATATTTTTTATTGTATTTGTAACCTGGATTAGCTTGTATCGATATCCTAAATGGTTTCATGTTCTGGCCGCCCTGTTTTTTTTAGGGATTACAATACATAATAAATCGTCTTATAGAAAGATTTACGAAGAAATGGATAAGCAATCGAGCGAAATTTATGCTTTAAACAATTGGATTGAGCCTAATTCCATTGTTCTTCCCATTAATGATTCGTATAAATGGATGTTTGCAAACAGCATGTTGTATATTGGTATTGACAAGCCAATTATAAATGTACGCAATACCCAGGCAATTGGAATTTTCCCAGTCTTATTCAAAAATAAACTTCCTTATACCTTACTTGGTAATAAAAGCCCAAAAGAAGTTGGGTTTTGGTTTTACAGTGGTACAGATACAACTAACACCAAAATAATTGATTATGTTTTGATATCTAATCCTAAGGAACTTCAAAAAGACAAGGGAAAAAATGCGAAATTATTTAATACGCTTTCAACGTATTATGCAAATATTGTCACCTCATCAGATAGCAGCCTTGTATTATATAAATTAAACGAATCAGTTGATATTCAAACAGATTGGCAATCCCGGTAATTTTTGTTGTTTGTTGCTTTATTCAAAACATTGGTTTAATGTAGTATTTTGCAAAGGTCTCTGTTTATATCTTGTTGGTTAAATGAAAATTGTAACTAATCAGTGTATAAAAACAAGTTTAAATCACAGTATAATAAACTGATATGATTTCACGCAAAGATCGCGAAGAAAAACACAAAGATCGCAAAGATATGGTATTCCATTACTTATAA
>Ga0164315_10001167_pt1 | contig 19575 bp, 14 predicted proteins | sample GuaBasSedimGuay6_FD_113737 | JGI IMG/M metagenome (GOLD analysis project Ga0164315, IMG submission 113737) | Subseafloor sediment microbial communities from Guaymas Basin, Gulf of California, Mexico - Guay6, Core 4569-2, 0-3 cm | ecosystem: Environmental > Aquatic > Marine > Hydrothermal vents... | reverse complement strand
TGATAAGGTTATTGGGTTACATACGGCTTCGCCGTGTTATTGGTTTGGGTTACATACGGCTTCGCCGTGTTATTGGTTTGGGTTACATACGGCTTCGCCGTGTTACAGATTTGGGTTAATGGGTTAGGGTTACATATGGCGTTGCCATGTTACAAAATGGGTTAATGGGTTAATGGGTTAGGGGCTGGGTTTCACATTGAGCGTGAGTCCATCCTTACTTATAATGGTTACCCACTGCCCTTCGGAAACAGGTTCACTGCTTCGGGCCAACCAGCGCGTACCCTTGAACTCTACCTTGCCTTCTCCCTTGCTAAAGGCATCAACAGCTCTTGCTTTCTTCCCTATGAACTCTTCAAGCTGATCCTGAGCCTCCTCATCTTTCTTACTAAAAAATCTATTCTTCAGGTATTTGCGCAACAGAACCAATCCCAGTAGCGATGCTAATAAAAATATGAGTATTTGAATATTCAGATTTATATCGGTGATGGCACAAACCAGGGCGGTTACCCATGCGCCAGCTCCAAAGAAAAGGATGACCAAACCGGGAAGCACCAGTTCCAGAAGCAGTAAACCCAGTCCAATCAGGAACCAGATTACTGCAGGATCGGATAAGATTTCCATAATAAGGTGATTTTCCATTAAAAATAGCAAAAATGATCACAATTTCAATGGGAGTGGCACCTATTATAGGACAGACTATCAGTAAATGATGTTATGCATTAATTAAACTATACTTACATTTGTATAAGATCAGGATCTGTATCATATGCGCAAATACGAATACGTCAATCGGGATATTAGCTGGCTCTCGTTTAATTTCAGGGTACTTCAGGAGGCCATGGATAAAACATTGCCTCTCTATGAACGACTTAAGTTCCTGGCGATCTATTCCAACAATACGGAAGAGTTTTACCAGGTAAGGGTAAGCTACTACAAACATATGCTGCGTCACGAAAAGAAATTTCCAAAACAGCATTTCAAAGAGATAGATCCTGCAAGTATCATTCGCCAGATCAATGAGATCGTTACCAATCAGCAATCAATCTTCCACCTGATATTTGAGGATGAGATACTTCCAGCACTGAGAGAGAATAACATCATTGTGGTAAATGATAATGATAAATTATCTAAGTATCACCTTGAATATATAAGCGACGTTTTTCACTCCACCATCCTGACCTCCATTGAGCCGATACTCCTGGTGAAGAGAAAGGTTCGTCCGTTTCTTAAAACAGGGCACCCATACCTTGCCATGGAGATGGTCAGTCGGGATAGCAAAGAAAATAACCACCTTAAACGATATGGGATTGTAAAGATTCCCACTGATCACAACATCTCACGATTCATAGAGCTGCCTGGCGAGAATGGCAAATACTACATTATGTTTATGGAGGATGTTATCATGCGATACATCAATGCCATCTTTCCTGGTTACAGTGTAAGAAACTGGTACTCATTAAAACTTACCAGGGATGCCGATATGGAGTATGACGAATATGAAGGAGATGACCTGATAGATGCCATTGACAGGATACGTTCGGTTCGTTCAGTAGGTGAACCCAACAGGTTCCAGTATGACCGGGCCATGCCGCAGAACTTACTGGATTACCTGACCACCTCTTTAAATATCTCAAAGGACCTGCTGGTGATGGGAGGAAGCAGACACAACTTTAGAGATTTTTTCAGTTTTCCAAATCCACTCTATCCTAAACTGGAAATTGAATCGCTACCACCCGTACCGATCCCTGCACTGGCAAATCTTAAGAAGCCCATTGCTGGGTTAATCAGTAAAAAAGATTACCTGTTAAGCTTACCCTATCAACCTTTTGAGCATTACCTCAGATTCCTGAGGGAGGCCTCAATAGATCCCACTGTAAAGGAGATCAAAACTACTCAGTACAGGGTTTCTGATCACTCTGTAGTTGTTAATTCACTGATAGCTGCAGCCGAGAACGGAAAAAAAGTTACTGTGTTTGTTGAGTTGAAAGCCCGGTTTGATGAAGAGGCTAACCTGAAATGGGCCAATGAGATGACCAAGGCCGGTATCCGGATCATATATAGCTTTCCAAAGTTAAAAGTCCACGCAAAAATTGCAGTGATAATCAGGAAAAAGGGTTCCAAAAATGGAGATCAGGCCTATCTGGGTACGGGTAATTTTAATGAAAAGACTGCACGGCTCTACGGTGATTATGGATTATTTACATCCAATCCGGAAGTGGTAAGGGAAGTGAAAGACCTATATAAACACCTTGAAGATCAAACATTAAGGCCAAAATTTAAACACATTCTGGTGCCCGGTTTCAATATGGTCCCAACATTTATTCAGCTAATTGATCAGGAGATTGCAAATTCAAAAGAGGGGAAGATTGGTTACATCCTTCTCAAAATGAATGGACTGCAGGACAAAGAGATGGTCGACAGCCTTTACCGGGCCAGTGAGGCAGGAGTAAAAATTAATTTAATTATTCGAGGGGTATGCACACTTAAAACAGGTCAGCCCTATAGCAAAAACATAAGGGTTGTACGCATTGTGGACCGATACCTGGAACATGCCAGGGTTTTCGTATTCCTCAACAACGGGAATCACCATGTCTATATGGGTTCGGCCGACTGGATGAAAAGGAATCTCCGTCGAAGGGTTGAGTGCATTTTCCCCGTCTACGATCCCGATCTCAAAAAGGAGGTGCTTGACATTTTGAATATTCAGCTATCAGATAATGTAAAGGCCTGTGAGATAGATATGCGTCTGATTAATAACAGGATTATTACCAAAGGGCCAGACATCAGGGCTCAGATATCTACCTATGAGTATTTCAAGAATAAATATACCATGCCATAGCATTGATAACCACATTTTATAATCCTGGACCATGGAACTTCAGACCAGTTTAGAGCACATTCTAAAAGCTCATTTTTAATCAATTATGTCCGGACTCCTTAAAAAAAACTCTGCGATATCGGTCTCCGAAGGAGTATCGCAGCCCGATTCCATCAACCAGGAGGCTGTTAAACACTTAAAGAAATCCAAAAAGAAGCAATTTAGCACCGAACAGCTGTTCGATGGGATCCGGCAGGGTGATATTACCATGCTCAGTCAGGCCATTACCCTGGTAGAAAGTGCGCTTCCCAAGCACCTCTCCATGGCCCAGGAGCTTATTGCAGCATGTCTTCCCTTTTCAGGATCAAGCTTTCGGCTGGGCATAACGGGAGTTCCGGGTGCAGGTAAAAGCACTTTCATTGAATCTCTGGGTCAGCACCTTATCGACAGGGGTGGAAAGCTTGCAGTGCTTGCCATTGATCCAAGCAGCGAAAGATCCAAAGGAAGCATTTTAGGTGACAAGACACGTATGGAGTCATTGGCAGGTCGTACTGAGGCGTATATCAGGCCCTCCCCATCGGGCGGTACCCTGGGAGGAGTAGCCAGGAAAACCAGGGAAACCATCATACTTTGTGAAGCAGCCGGTTTTGATACCCTGTTTATTGAAACCGTGGGTGTGGGACAATCTGAAACAGCGGTACACAGCATGGTGGATTTTTTTCTTCTGATTATGATACCCGGAGCCGGCGATGAACTTCAGGGAATTAAACGAGGTATTATGGAAATGGCCGATGCCATAGTAATCAATAAGGCCGATGGCAATAACCTGCAAAGAGCGCGAAGGGCCCAGGCAGAATTTACAAATGCACTCCACCTGTTTCCCCTTACAGTCTCAGGCTGGATGCCTCAGGTTAAAACTTGTTCATCCTTGTATGGCACCGGAATTGATGATGTCTGGAAGATGATAGGCAAATACCGCTCCATTGCCGCTGATAATGGTTACCTGAAGCAGCGGAGAGAGGAACAATCAAAATACTGGATGTATGAAACCATCAGGGAGGGTATTTTCAACCTGGTATTCAATGACGCTGAGATGAAGAAGGAACTTGAGAAATATGAGGTTGAGATTGCTCATGGCCGCATGACTTCCTTTATGGCTGCATCGATTATTTTGAATAAATATAAATCTCAGGATAAAACCACCTGACCTATTTCCCTGCTGGATAATAGTTTGTAATATTGCGCATTCATATTTAAAATCGTGTATATGCAAAAAGTTATTTATATGTTGCTGGTCCTGCTAGCCATAACCTCCTGTAACATGACAAGTGACAGTTATACCATCGAGGTAGATCTGGAAGGGGCCCAGGGTAAATGGGTCAAGTTGATGGCCATGGAGAAACGAAACTATGTGACTTTTGACTCTGTGCTGGTAGAATCTAAAACTCCTGCTATTTTGTCAAAGAGTGTGGAGGGTGTAAATACCATGTATCTGACCGTTGAAGGCGTTCAGGGATCCATTAAACTTTTAATTGAGAACAGTTCCTACGAAGTATCAGGGAGCATGGATAATCCTGCAATTTCGACCAGGAGTAAAGCACAGAGTGACCTGAATGCATACAACCAAAAGATTGAGCCCATCACTAAAAAGATGACTGAACTTGTAAGTGAATTGAGGAGTGGAGCTAATGAAGCCAAGAGTGACAGCCTGCGGGAAGTCTACTACGCCCTGAATGACGAAAAAAGCACCATCGATTCACTCTATATTGTTGAGAATCCCTCTTCATATGCAGCTGTCCTTGCATTAAGGGGCACATTTTATATGCTCGATAGTGAAGATCTGGAAACCGCTCTTACCAGTCTGGATATCCCTCTGCATCAGATGGAGGAGTATCAATACATGTACGGCAAACTGGAACGCATGAAAGCAGTGGCCATTGGAAATCCCTATACCGATTTTGAATTGCCCACTCCGGAAGGAGGATCTCTTAAAGTTTCTGATGTCCATAATGGAAATGTAATGCTCATCGATTTCTGGGCAAGCTGGTGTGGCCCGTGTCGCCGTGCAAATCCCGAAGTGGTAGCCATCTATTCAGAATATAAGGATAAGGGGTTTGAAATCCTTGGAGTTTCATTGGACAGGGATGCTGCCAGCTGGGAAAAAGCCATCATGGATGATAACCTTACCTGGCCCCATATATCAGATCTAAAATACTGGGAGAGCAAAGGAGCCGAGCTCTATGGAGTTCCTGCCATTCCACACACTGTACTGATCGACCGTGAAGGAACCATCATTGCAAAGAACCTGCATGGAGCAGAACTGATAGAAGCCATAGAATCTCTGTTGTAGTATAAAGTATGCAAGTATAAAGTATAAAGTATAAGGTTAAAAGTATAAAGAAAGAGCCGGCGCATCTGCGACCGGCTCTTTTACTTTATACTTTATACTTGCATACTTTCAACTCTTAACAACTTCCCCTTTCACCCAGAGGATCATTTTACTCTTTTTAGGATCGTTTGTAATAATGGTCACCGTCTTGTTCTGGTTTCCAACTTTGCCAGCCGAGTTAAATACTGTTTTAATTTTCACAGATTCGCCGGGAGCAACCACCCTTTTTTCCGGCTGTACTGCCGTACATCCGCAGGAAGCCTTTACCTTCCTTATGTGCAGATCCGTTTTACCTGAATTACTTAACACATACGTATGCTCCACCTTATCACCCTGGTTGATCTTACCAAATTTAAATTCTGGATCATCCACACTTAAAACAGGTGCATTTGCCAGTTGATCGGCCGTCATTGTTGAGAAGTCCTCCTCGATGTTGGCGCTAATTACCAGGCTGTAGTTTCTTTCTGATACCCCATTGATTTTCAATCCCATCCTGTCGATCACAAATCCCCAGTCATTTCTTGCAGGCGCATTATAGGAAGCTACGATCACACCTTTCTCTCCGGGTTTCAAAGATGCGGGTTCAGCCCTGATGGTAATGTGCTTGGGAACCCTGTCAAACTCAACTTCCACTCTCTCCTCCGAAGTGTTGATAACTTCCAGTTGTTTCTCTGTGTTCTGGGTATTCTTGAGATTACCAAAAGCAAGATGATTTGACTTCAGACGCATGGGGCCCATGGCATAACGATAATCATCCTCCACGGTTCTGGGCTTGGGTTCTACTTCGCCAGCGATGGTGAGGCGAACGCTGCCAGTATTAGAGTTGGAAACCACCGTTACGTATTTCCGGAATGAACCGGGTCTCCCTGCCGGATTATAAGTTGCAGCTACGAATCCTTTTCCTCCAGGAGGCACAGGTTCCCTTGTCCAGCGAGGGGCCGTGCACCCACAGGAAGCTGTAACATTCTGTACAATCAGGTCGCTTGCGCCTGTATTTACAAACTCAAATTTATAGGTGACCTTTCCATCCGATTCTTTGAATTTACCAAATTCATGCTCTTGAGTATCGAATGATATTTTAGGCTCAACAGTTTGCGAACTTAAAGGTGTTAGCAAACCAGCCAAACAGAATAATACCAATATCTGCTTCATCTTCTATCTATTTTTAAATTTACTTGTTGAGAACAAAATATACTTGAGACTATAAAATTAACGTAAATAATCAATAAATAGTTGCACAATTTTTGAGGTGTCAATTTAATTGCAAATATCAGGCCAGGTATATAAATCTAATTATGGCTAATAATGTTTACTTTTATGTCGCCATTTAAAGGTATGAGAAGCATTTTTAGAATAGGGATTCTGCTGCTGCTGGCATTCAGTTCAACCGGGCTATATGCTCAGTTTTATAACGGGATGCAAATGAACTTCGGTAAAAATCGGGTCCAATACAACAACAGGTATTGGAAATCTTACAGATTCGACCGGTTCGACGTCTATTCCTATGAAAATGGGACAGATCTGTCTCTATATGTGGCCGATTTCGTTGAGAAGGAGATGGAACTAATAGAGCGGTTTTTTGATTATGATATCGAGCGTAGGCTGATCTTTCTCACCTACAATAAAATGTCGGACTTCAGGCAGAGTAACATAGGGCTGGTTTCTGAAGCAGAAGAATACAACATTGGCGGAACCACACAGATTATCCAGAATAAGGTATTCCTCTATTTCGAAGGCGATCATGTTAAACTCGAGCGACAGATCAGGGCTGCCATTGCTGAAGTGTTGCTTACCGAAATGATGTTTGGAAACGGTGTAAGGGATAACATGACCAATTCCACCATGATTAACCTTCCTGAATGGTACCTGGAGGGATTAAAATCGTTCGTATCCAATCCCTGGGATTATGAAATGGAAAACCGCGTGAAGGATGGGATTGTTTCGGGGAAGTATCGCAATTTTGTAAACCTCCAGGATGAAGATGCCCAGTATGCAGGGCACTCCTTCTGGAAGTATGTAGCCGATATGTATGGCGCTTCGATCATTCCTCAAATCATCTATATCACCAAAATCAATAAAAATGCAGAAAGCGGATTCCAATACGTGCTTGGCAGCAAGCTAAAGGAGCTCTCCTTTGACTGGACTTCCTATTACATGGGGCTATATACCGCCCAGGAAGAGAAAGGCGATCTGCCTGACCAGGGGAAAATCCTCAAACGTCCCAACAAAAGAAGGGTGTACCAGAACATCAGGATCAGTCCCAATGGTGAGTATCTGTCCTATGTGACCAACCAGAAAGGAAAGTATAAGATCTGGATCCATGATGAGGTTACCGGAAAACGGAAGAGAATCTATAAAAGAGGTCAGAAACTGGATCAGATCAACGATTACTCTTTTCCTGAAACTGCTTGGCATCCCTCCTCAGAGATTCTGGGATTTATCACCGAGGAGAAGGGAATGCTTAAATTTCATGTTTACAACCTCGAAACCCGCGAGATTACAACCAGAAACCTGCTCCATTTTGAGAAGGTCCTGGACATGAGCTTTTCGCCGGATGCAAGGAAACTGGTCTTTTCAGCCGTGGCTGACGGTCAAACCGATATATGGGTTTTCGACATTGCTTCCTCCACCAATGAAAGGATAACCAATGATCTGGCAGACGATTTCAATCCCCGGTTCGCCAATTACATGAATAACATTTCATTTGTATCTAACAGAAGGCTGGATACACTATTTATGGAGAATGATCCTGAGAACAATACCACCACAGCATTTGCGGTCTATGTATACGATTATTCCACCAAAGACAGCAGGCTTCAGAAGATTTCAGAAGGAGACTATATCAATCATACTCAGCCACTGTCACCCGGGCGAAATGAATTTTTTTACCTGAGTGATAAGAGCGGAATTGTGAACCGATATTATGCCAAATACGACAGTACCATCAGTCTGGTGGATACTACGATCCACTACAGGTATTTTGCCAACAGCTTTCCGCTTTCCGACTATACACGTAATATTCTGTCACATGATATCAATTCCGAAACCGGGGAGATTGCCGAAATTGTTTACAACGATTCCAGGTACCATATGTACAAGTATCCCATGGAATTCGACAGGAAATTTGGAGATAAACTTGAACCAACCGAATACAGTAGCAGGCATGTAACCAGGCTGATGCGTGAAGACTCCATACATCACGTGGAAAAGAAGGTGATCTCCATGAAGGATATTGCCAACAACAGTCTGGTGCACGAAGGCGATACCATCCCCCTTCAACAATTCAAAATTGACATAAACAATTACGTCTTTGAAAGAGAGAAGCTGAACTACTTCAATACCCAGCTTCGAAGCAGAAATCTGAATCTGGTCCTCGACTCTGTGCAGGACAACCGAATGATGTATATCGACTACTCCACAGCTTTCTACCCCAATCAAATGGTAAGTCAAATTGATTTCAGCTTTTTGAATGCATCTTACCAGGCATTTACTGGAGGCGCATACTATTTTAATCCCGGACTAAACCTTCTGTTTAAGGTGGGTGCAAATGACCTGTTTGAGGATTACCGGTTGGTGGGGGGCGTCAGGTTTGCCATGGATTTTGACAGCAATGAATACCTGCTGAGTTTTGAGAATCTGAAACGCCGGCTTGATAAACAATTGCTATTTCACAGGCAGGTATTTAAAAACTACATTATAGATGCGAACGGCTACTTTGAAAGTGAAATAAAAACCTACAGTCGGGAAGTCCTGGCGTCGGTGAAGTATCCCTTTAATCAGACCCTGGCCCTGAAGGGTACAGCATCATTCCGTCATGACAATACGGTGTACCTGTCGACCAGTCTTGAAAACCTGAATGAACCCAATATCGCAAAGGTATGGGGCGGGCTAAAGGCCGAACTGATCTTCGATAACACCAGGATTCTGGGGACTAACCTCTACTCCGGCTTACGCTGGAAAGTCTTCGGAGAAGCGTACCGGCAGATTAATGCGTCCAAATCAGACCTCTTTGTAGTTGGAGGTGATTTCCGCTACTACATCCGGATACATCGCACTCTGATCTGGGCAAACAGGTTTGCTGCCAGCACCTCCTTTGGAAGGAGCCCGCTGATCTATTACATGGGAAGTGTGGATAATTGGATAAACCTCTCCCAGTCTAAAGTACCCACCTTTAATGAATCAGTGGCCATCGACTATACTCAGAACTATGCCTACCAGGCACTCGCTACCAATTTGCGGGGCTTCTCTCAGAACATCAGAAACGGCAGCAATTTTTTCGTTTTTAATACCGAGCTAAGATGGCCCATATTCAGATACCTGGCCGGGCATCCCCTTGGTTCCGGATTCCTTAATAACTTCCAGGTAGTTGGATTCGCTGATGTGGGAAGTGCCTGGACCGGTCTGCATCCCTATTCAGAGGAAAACGCATGGGATACAGAGGTTATAGTCAATGGACCCATGACCATTAGCCTGGATGCAAACAGGGACCCTATTGTGGCAGGGTATGGCTTTGGTATACGCGCAATGTTGCTGGGTTACTTCATTCGTCTCGATTGGGCGTGGGGTATTGAAAATATGGAGGTACAACCCCGAATGTTCTATCTCTCATTAAGCCTCGATTTTTAAACTGCTATGAATCTGAAAGAGCAAATAGAACAACTTCTTACAGATCAATTGCTGATTGAGATGGTCAAGATACGCCGTCACCTTCATCAATTTCCTGAGCTCTCATTCGAGGAGCATAAGACTTCCGCATATATTCGGAATGTTCTGGATAACTGGGGTGTTGAATATACCTTCCCAATTGTAAAAACGGGAATTCTGGCCCGAATCAAAGGAGAGAAATCAGGAAAACGAATAGCCCTTCGTACCGATATGGATGCATTGCCCATCTCTGAAAATTCGGGGCTTGATTTTCAATCCACCCATCCCGGAGTAATGCATGCCTGTGGGCATGATGTCCACATCACTTCTCTTCTGGGTTCCATAAGACTACTGAATCAGATGAAGCATCTGATAGAAGGTGAAGTGTTATTTGTTTTTCAGCCAGGGGAAGAGAAGATTCCCGGAGGTGCCAAATTAATGATGGAAGAGGGACTTTTCAAAGACCAGCCACCTGACCTGATTATTGCCCAGCATGTATTGCCCGATATGGAAGCGGGCCACGTAGGTTTTAAACCAGGGATTTACATGGCCTCCTCCGATGAAATCTACATTACAGTGAACGGGAAGGGAGGACATGGAGCGCTGCCCCGGCAAATCAATGACCCGGTTCTGATGGCTTCCCATATCCTAATAACACTTCAGCAGGAGATCAACCGAAAATCCCCCGGCAACATACCCACTGTGATCTCATTTGGTAAGGTGGAGGCCAACGGGGCGGTCAATGTAATTCCCAACCAGGTGTACCTGGAAGGCACTTTTCGCACCATGGATGAATCCTGGAGAAAAGAGGCGCATATGCTGATCAGGCAGATAGCATCTGGCCTTGCTTCAAGTATGGGAGGATCTTGTGATGTGGAGATACGAAGTGGGTATCCCGTATTGCATAACCATGAAAAGATTACCCTTGAATCAAAATCGAAAGCCATTGAATTGTTGGGAGCCGATCAGGTAGAGGATCTGGAGATTAGAATGACCGCCGAAGATTTTGCATGGTTTGCACAGTCCATTCCAGGAATGATGTATCGTTTGGGAGTGAAGGAACCAGGTGCTGATCAGGTTTTCCCCCTTCATACACCCGAGTTCAGGGTGGATGAGTCTGCATTGAAGACCGGCATCTCCATGTTAGCCTGTCTTACCATCGAATTGCTTAAATCAACAGCTGTTTAAAAATAAAACCTCTCATAATATTGGTTTAAAGAAATTTGCCACTAAATTTGCGTTCTTAAAACTAATAAACTTGAAGATATGGCTTATGTAATTTCTGATGATTGCACTGCATGCGGAACTTGTATTGATGAATGCCCTGTGGAGGCTATTAGCGAAGGAGATATCTATGTGATTGATCCTGAGTTATGTACTGACTGTGGCGCATGTGCTGATGTATGTCCCGTTGAAGCAATCAGCCCTGAATAGGGCCGGGATCAACTGAAGAATTTTAAGGCCGCTCAAATTGAGCGGTCTTTTTTTTTTGCTACCGCCAAAAATTCTAACTTTGGATGAGGTGAGGCTGAAGAAAAAAATATTCATTGTCATTTTTGGAACGGATACCAGAGCCGGTAAAACGTTCGATGTGATCCTGCTCTGGATGATCATTCTGAGTGTTACCGCAGTAATTCTGGAAAGCGTTTCCACCATGCGGCTTGCATACCACAATTTTTTTATGACAACCGAATGGATATTCACGCTTATCTTTTCTCTGGAATACCTGCTCCGGATTTACTCCTCCCCAAATCCTATAAAATACATCACCAGTTTCTATGGTGTGATCGATTTGCTGGCCATTTTACCTACTTACCTGGGACTTTTCTTTGATCAATACACATTCCTTCTTACCATCCGGGCTTTGAGGTTGCTTCGCATGTTCCGGGTATTGAAACTGGCCAGGTACGTAAAAGAAGCTGCAATTCTTGCTCGTGCACTTCAGTTAAGCAAACATAAGATTATTGTATTCTTCGGAGCTGTGCTTACCTTGGTCCTCATCCTGGGTTCGCTGCTATATCTTATTGAAGGTGAGGAAAATGGGTTTACCTCCATCCCGCAGAGTGTATACTGGGCTATCGTTACCATCACCACGGTGGGTTATGGCGATATAGCTCCGGCAACTGTACTGGGTAAGATTCTTGCATCAGTAGCTATGCTTACAGGTTACTCCATCATCGCTGTCCCCACCGGAATTATTTCTGTTGAACTCGGGAAAGCTGTAAAAGCTGAAAGGAAATATAAAATCAAAGTTTGTAAGACCTGCGGTCACGATTCACATGATCCCGATGCTCGCTTTTGCAAGCTTTGCGGGAGCAAACTATAAAATCCTAAAAATGTTACTGTAAATGGAAACTCGAACCAAATGCTACCTCCTTGCCGTAGGGATCCTTACGGTTTTCTTCTCTGGCTGCAACCCAAAGTATACGATTGAAGAGAATAGTGATTTTACTCTTATAGCAAATAGGGGGGGGCAAATCCTTGGATATGCTCCCGGTTCAGGGGTCACGCTTATTGAAAAAAGTGGTTTCGCTTTTAAGGACCTCAACAAGAACGGTACACTGGATGCCTACGAAGACTGGCGCTTGCCTGTGGACGAACGAATTAGCAATCTGGTCGGACAGATGTCGGTGGAACAGATGGCCGGACTGATGCTATACAGTGCACACCAATCTATACCTTCGGGCAGTCGGGGCTTTTTTGGAGCCAGCACCTATGGTGATAAACCTTTCGAGGAGAGTGGTGCTTCTCCCTCCGATTTGTCAGACCAGCAGAAAAGATTCCTTTCCGAGGACCATCTTCGCCATGTGCTGATCACGTCTGTTTCCAGTCCCTCAGATGCCGCTCAATGGAATAATAATGCGCAACAACTGGTGGAAAGCCAAGGTCTGGGAATTCCAGTAAATACCAGTTCTGACCCAAGGCACAGGACCAGTGCCAAGACGGAGTATAATGCCGGTTCCGGTGGCGATATATCCATGTGGCCGGCCTCCCTGGGTATAGCTGCCTCATTTGATCCGGAACTGATGAAACAGTTTGGAGAGATTGCTTCCACGGAATACAGGGCATTGGGAATCGTAACCTCCCTTTCCCCCCAAATCGACCTGGCATCAGAGCCTCGCTGGGGTCGTTTCAGCGGTACCATGGGAGGAGATCCCGATCTGGCCACCGATTTGGCCCGCGCCTATGTAGATGGTTTTCAGACTTCTGCCGGCGATCATGAGATTCTAAATGGCTGGGGTTACCACAGTGTGAATGCCATGGTCAAGCACTGGCCCGGAGGCGGTCCTGAAGAGGGCGGCCGGGATGGTCATTTCGGATACGGAGCCTATGCGGTTTACCCGGGTAACAATCTGGAAGACCATCTGCAGCCCTTCACCGAAGGAGCCTTCAAACTGGATGGAGCCACCGGAATGGCTTCAGCAGTAATGCCCTACTACACCATTTCGACGGGTATCGATACCAGGTACGGCGAGAATGTGGGAAACGCCTACAGCAAGTATATTATTACTGACCTGTTACGCGACAAGTACGGCTACGATGGAGTGGTCTGCTCTGACTGGCGCATTACACACGACCCTGCGTCGGTGAGCCAGATCTCGGGGATGCCCTGGGGAGTCGAAGCCAAGAGTGAAGCAGAACGTCATTACAAAGCCATCGATGCAGGCATCGACCAATTTGGAGGCAACAATGATATGGGGCCCGTATTGGAGGCCTATAATATGGGCATAAAGGAGCATGGAGAAGCCTATATGAAAGAACGCTTTGAACTGTCTGCAACCAGGCTCCTTCGCAATATTTTCAGGGTAGGTCTCTTTGAGAACCCCTACCTGGATCCGGGAAAAACAACTGAAATCGTCGGGAACCCTGAATATATGAAGGCCGGTTTTGAGGCACAGTTGCGCACAGTAGTTTTGTTAAAGAATCAGCAGCAAACCCTTCCCCTGGAGAAGCAGCTAAAGGTCTATATTCCACAGCGTCATATCCCGGCAAGTACCAGCTGGTTTGGAATGCCAAGCCCTGAACGGTGGACAGATGCATTCAGCAAAGAGATTGTATCTAAATATTTCGTGCTTGTTGAGACTCCGGAAGAAGCCGATGTTGCCCTTGTGGGAATTCAGAATCCCGATGGCGGAGTAGGTTATGATGACAGTGAACTGGAGAAGGGAGACAATGGTTATGTTCCCATTTCGCTTCAATATGGCCCCTATAAGGCAGAACATGCACGTGAAACCAGTATTGCTGGGGGGAGTCCCTTCGAGGATTTTAACAACCGGAGCTACAAAGATAAAACCACAACGGCCGTGAATATCCCCGATATGAAACTGGTGCTTGAAACCCGCAATCAAATGGGTGATAAGCCGGTGGTGGTCGTGGTCAACGTCTCTAAGCCCATGGTATTTGCCGAGATTGAACCAGCAGCCGATGCCATCCTGATCCATATGGGTGTACAGGATCAGGCACTGATGGATCTGATCTCAGGCGCTGTTGAACCCTCTGCTTTGCTGCCCTTCCAGATGCCGGCTTCTATGAAAACGGTGGAAGAGCAGAAAGAAGATGTTCCCCGCGATATGGAGTGTTACGTAGATGGAAATGGAAACAGGTATGACTTTGCTTTTGGACTAAACTGGAACGGAGTGATCAATGATGAACGGGTAGAACGTTACAAGTAGGATCATGGGAGAGCAAGGTCCGGCTTCAAGGAGACTGATCCTTTTACTTATCGTTATTACTTCATTCATCAATCCTTTTCTGGGTGCCGCAATCAACATTGCCCTGCCTACCATTAGCAATGAGTTCGGTTTAGGTGCTGTTGGGATGAGCTGGATCGCCATGGCCTTTCTTCTCTCTTCAGCCGTGTTCCTGGTGCCCCTGGGAAAACTTGCTGATATCAGGGGCCGGAAACGGGTATTCCTTGCTGGTAATCTAATCATAGCCATTAGTTCCATTTTTTGTGCACTCTCCATCTCAGGTGGAATGCTTATCGCATTCAGAACTCTGCAGGGCATTGGCAGCGCCATGGTCTTTGGAACGGGGGTTGCCATTATCACCTCCGTTTATCCTCCCAACCAACGAGGGAAAGCCATTGGAATCACAGTTACCTCAGTATATATTGGCCTTTCGTTGGCCCCTTTCCTGGGCGGAATGCTTACACAATACCTGGGATGGCGGAGTATTTTTTATATCACCATTCCATTTGAACTGTTGGTGGTTTGGATAACCTGGAGGTATATTAAGGAGGAGTGGGCCGATGCCCGGGGCGAAAAATTTGATCTCACAGGTTCTATCATTTATGTGTTGGCCATGTCGGCATTTATGTTTGGCTTTTCCAAATTACCTGGCCCACCAGCCATCATACTGGCGGTTGCAGGAATTATGGGCCTGGTTTTTTTCGTGATAAAGGAGCAAAGAACCATACACCCTGTATTTAACATAGATCTGTTCAGATCAAACCGGCTCTTTGCATTCTCAAACCTGGCTGCATTAATTAACTATGCAACTACCTTTGCCATTACTTTTCTGCTAAGTCTCTATCTGCAATATATCATGCAGCTCTCACCCCGCGATGCAGGGGTGATCCTGATCACTCAACCTGTGACCATGGCCCTGGTGGCATCCATATCAGGGAAGCTTTCTGACCGGTATGATCCCCGTATCCTATCCTCTGCAGGGATGGCGGTTATTGTAGGGGGACTTGTGATGTTAACCCTGCTGACAGAGCAGACCCATTTCACTTACCTGGTGGTGAACCTGGCCATAGTTGGTTTTGGTTTTGGTTTGTTCTCCTCTCCCAATACCAATGCCATCATGGGATCGGTAGATAAAAAATACCTGGGTATTGCTTCAGCCACAGTGGGCACCATGCGATTAACCGGGCAAATGATCAGCATGGGAGTGGCCACCCTGATCCTCCAACTCTATATTGGGAACGATCCAATTTCAACTCAAAACTCCTCCGGATTCCTTGCCAGCATGAGAACCACATTCCTGATCTTTGTGGTTCTCTGCACCCTGGGGGTATTTGCATCACTTGCCCGGGGTAAGATCGTTCCGGAGAAATAGAGTGATCAGTAAATAAGCCCTCTTTTAAGGATTGTATTGCGATTGTCTGAGAATCTCCTGATAATCTCTTTGAGACATCACCTGGTGTAGGGTAAGATCGGGATTTCTGTGGGCGAAGGACCGAACGATCTGCCAGCCCTGCCATACTGCAGCCCTTCCTGGCGACTCGGTGGTATAAAAACTGGTGTGAGGCGCATCTTCTATCAGCTTCCGAATATCCAGCGGATCAGTTGAGAACAGTAGTTTCTCTTCAACCATGTGGGTCCACATCTGCTCCTCATTGTTCCTGCACCACTTCATCTGCCCGGTATTGAAACCTGCCTTCAACCCCTCCTCATATCCGGGAAGCATGGCATCAACAAAATAGAGCATCTGTCCATGATGAATCATTCTGGATAAAACGTTGTCAAGAGAATCGTTATATGGAAAGAGCATGGTAGCATATGCATACATCACATCCACAGGAATCCTCTCCTTTATCTTATTCTTCAGAAGGTACCTGGGCGTTCCCATCTGATCGTAGTACTTACAATCGAGCCCCAGGTACTGGTCCAGGCCCACTCCCACAATATTCCCTACTGTAAATAGTCCCTGGTTAAACCTGCTCACATAACCAATCACCCTGGGTGCTGTGGAATCGGGATAGTGGTATAGATAGTGCCTGAATCCTTCAGTCAGGTCCCTGTCTATCTCCTCAGTTGAAGAAAACAGGTTATTGGTATAATCATATACCTCCCTGTTGGTAGGATCGTTAATAAACATGGAAAGGTAAGATGCATAATGCCTGGAGGATGCCTGTCCAATTTGAATTACGTGCACATTAAAGACATCAAAGAAATCGCCATAGGCAGAATAAAACGCTCCAATGGCCTGGTTCATGGTATCAGGATCCATTTCAAAGAGGGCTCGATCGAATCGCTCCAGTTTCACATTTACCTCAATATTCGAAACATCCACATTCAATCGATTGTTTTGGCATCCCGCAAACGTGAGCGATATGCATATGAGAAAAACGATCTTCCGTTGAATAGGTATCATCATAATAGTTAAATTTGAATCCAGATCCGGATAGACAAATGTAAAAAATATGACGCGAATAGTAGTTTCTATCTTATTGGTAAGCGCAACGATCGCATTGAAGGGACAGGGAGTCACAAAATTCAGCGTACATGTGGATCCTCAGTTTGCCTGGTTTGGTTCTGATGAGAATCACATACAAAACAGCGCATCTGTGTTTCATGCCCAGTATGGGCTTCAAATGGACCGTTACTTTGAGAAGAACTATGCCTTTATTCTGGGATTTGGAGTAAATAACCTGGGAGGCAATCTATTCTATACGGACTCCACAAGTTTCATTTCCAAAGGGGATACCCTCTGGTTCGAACCCGGACAAACTGTGAAACAAAAACTTCAATACCTTGATATTCCCCTCGGGCTCAAATTAAAAACAGAGGAGTTGGGATACGTAACCCTTTTTTTGCAGTTAGGTTTTAATCCCATGATAAATATAGGTGCTCTGGCTACGTCAGATGATGGAACATATGATAAGGAAAACATCCGTGAAAGTGTTCATGTGTTCAACTTGGGATATCATGCAGAAATAGGGATTGAGTACCGGTTGGGAGGCAGTACAGCTCTCATTGGTGGAGTTCGCTGGACATCAGGACTTACAGATGTAACCAGCAACGACGATGCCACAATCACTATTAAAGCCATATCAATTCACCTGGGAGTCCTTTTCTAAGAATCATGAAAATTGCATTAGCACAACTTAACTATTACATTGGAGATTTCCAGGGCAACCTGTCAAGAATGGAGGATGCTGTTCAACGGGCATCTTCAGAGGGAGTCGATCTCGTTGTTTTTTCAGAATTGGCCATCTGCGGGTATCCACCTCTTGACCTGCTTGAAAGAGAAGATTTTATTACATCCTGCAACCTCTATATTGAGAAGCTTGCCAGAGTTACCGATCCTGAAATTGGTATTCTTGTGGGAGGACCGGAGTTCAATCCTCACAAAGAGGGGAAATTGCTATTTAATTCGGTTTATTTCTTAAATGATGGAAGTATCAAACAGGTATTTCGCAAATCACTATTACCCACTTACGATATCTTTGATGAGTACAGATACTTTGAAGCCAACCGGGAATTCAAGGTATTGACATATAAAGGGAAACGACTGGCAATTACCATATGCGAAGATTTATGGGATGAACAGCCATTTGAAAATGAGTTTTCGCGTAGCCGGCTCTACACCACAAATCCATTGGAGAGTCTGATGGAATCAAAACCCGACGTAATCATTAACCTGGCTGCTTCACCATTTTCGCACAGAAAAATGGAGGTAAAGCAATCTGTATTTACAGGGAAAGCAATCCGCTATGGTCTACCTGTACTCTATTGTAACCAGGTGGGAGGGCAAACTGAACTATTATTTGAAGGGGGCTCGCTGGCAATAACCCCTTCCGGGAAAGTGGCCAGGCGATTAAAGTTTTTTCAGGAAGATTTCGGGATCGTAGATCTGAATGATCTAATCTCAGAAAAAGCCCCTCAAAACACAGTTAAAATTCCAGATCGCATCGAAGCAATGGCCAATGCGCTTGAATGTGGGATCCGTGATTACTTTGGAAAGCTGAATTTTAAAAGCGCTACCCTGGGCCTGTCGGGAGGAATAGACTCGGCTGTCACCCTGGCACTGGCCTCAGGAGCCCTTGGACCTGAAAATCTTCATGTACTTCTACTTCCGTCCCAGTACTCGTCAACTCATAGTGTGGACGATTCATTGGAACTTGTGAAAAACCTGGGAGTAAAATCGGATATTCTCCCTATCGAATCTGTATTTGACCAGTTCATAGAATCACTCCATCCTCTGTTTGGAGATCTGCCAGAAGATATTACCGAAGAAAACATCCAGGCCAGGATCAGGGGAACCCTGCTCATGGCACTCTCTAATAAATTTGGAAACATCTTGCTCAATACCAGTAATAAGAGTGAAACAGCAGTGGGCTATGGAACCCTTTACGGTGACATGAGCGGAGGACTATCAGTACTGGGGGATGTGTATAAAACCGATGTCTATTTACTGGCTCGTTACTTTAACCGCAAGAAAGAGGTTATTCCCAATCACATCATAACCAAACCTCCATCTGCCGAATTACGTCCCGATCAGAAAGATACGGACTCTCTGCCACCCTATGACCAGTTGGATCAGATCCTGGAAGCCTATATAGAAAAACAGTTATCTACCGAAAAAGTAGTTGAAATGGGATTTGATCCGGATTTGATAAGAAGAATCATAGGGATGGTCAATCAGAATGAATATAAGCGTTACCAGACACCTCCCATATTAAGGATTTCCTCCAAAGCATTCGGGGTGGGAAGGCGCCTTCCACTGGTGGCTAAATATTGATCAGAAATTGATTATTTTTTCTATTTTTGTGTGTTATTCAACACAGTTCGACTAAATAACTAAAAATACAATGCAGGACAGGACCTACAATGCAGATGACTGTATAGATAATCCAAAATCTGTATTTACCGTACTTACTCCAAAAGAAAAGGAATTCCTGAAGCAAAATTATACCTGTGCATTTTATAAAAAAGGTGAAATCATTTTCAAAGAGGGCGACAAACCCTTGGGATTGATGATCCTCGCTGAAGGA
>Ga0164315_10001165_pt1 | contig 19588 bp, 15 predicted proteins | sample GuaBasSedimGuay6_FD_113737 | JGI IMG/M metagenome (GOLD analysis project Ga0164315, IMG submission 113737) | Subseafloor sediment microbial communities from Guaymas Basin, Gulf of California, Mexico - Guay6, Core 4569-2, 0-3 cm | ecosystem: Environmental > Aquatic > Marine > Hydrothermal vents... | reverse complement strand
CGACCTCAATGGCCTGTTTTCGCCCGTCAACCGATAATTATTCCAGCTATTTTCGGGCCCTCTGGCAACCATTGCCAATTCGCAGGTAATTCTGTGCTTTAGCTCACAGACCCACCCGGGACTCGGGCGTAGTCTCAGGCACATGTCAGCAAAGTACTTCACACAGTTCCGGTTAACCGACGCAGACTATCGCGGCGGAAATGAATTCAGCGGTGTCGTTGAACTCAGTCGACCGATGGATAACGACTCTGATGTGACCGATATTGAAGCAGTGCTGGCAAAGAATTTTGATTTGCGACGGAGTTCGGTTCAGCTGGTTAGTTGGTCGCGGTTGCATTAAAGGTTTTTTTTCTGGCGTATCAAGTTTTTCCCCCTGATTCACCCCGGGTTTATCCCCGGGGTTTTTTTTTGCTTGGTATTGCCACTCCATTAACATCGCGCTAAAGATCAATTCGCGCCGGCCGTTTCCTTTGTTTTTGGCTATGTAGGCGAATTGCCCCCTGACTATCCCGGGTTTATCCCCGGGAATTTTTTTGCTTGGTGTTGCCACCCTATTGGCATCGCGCTAAAGATCAATTCGCGCCGGCCGATTCCTTTGTTTTTGGCTATGTAGGCGAATTGCCCCCTGACTATCCCTCCGGTTTTCTTTCGTGTTGGTCGCGGGGCTAAGTAGTTTCTACGATGTGTGTCGCAGCACCAGTAGGAGCCCGCCCAGCGGGCGAATTAGCTTAATCGCCCGCTGGGCGGGCTCCTACATAACTGTCGCTGCGATCCTAAAATGTGCGAAAATGGACGACTTTGGCGCGTTAACCAGATCCATAAGCAATGACCGATAAAGACACCACAGGCAAATCACATCTGCGCGGCATTCCTGTCGTCGAAAGTGGCGGGAAGTACCAGACCGATGAGGGTTTCTCAGCTATCAGGAACGGCATCAAGACGCGTCGTGATGTTGAGGATATGCAGTATGGGTCCAAGCCCAAGTGGCTGCGGGCGAAGCTGCCATCGGGCGCCCGCTATTCGGGTGTACGCCAGACCGTCAGGGAGCATCGGCTGAGCACGGTTTGTGAAGAATCCATGTGCCCGAATATTGGCGAGTGCTGGAACAATGGCACGGCGACGATCATGGTTATGGGTTCCGTATGCACCAGGGCATGTCGTTTCTGCGCTGTCGATACTGGCAACCCGCGCGGCTGGCTGGATGCGGAGGAGCCGCTGAACACGGCCAAAGCGGTCAAGCTCATGAATTTGAGTTATATCGTCATTACGTCAGTAGACCGCGATGACCTCGCGGACGGCGGTGCTGCTCACTACGCAGCCTGCGTGCGGGAAATCAGGAAGATGAACCCACAGACTGCTGTCGAGGCACTAACCCCGGACTTCAACGGTGTTCTTGAAAATGTTGAAAAAGTTGTGGATTCGGGTCTGCAGGTTTTTGCGCAGAATGTTGAAACAGTCCGCCGCCTGACGCACCCGGTTCGCGACCCGCGGGCTGGTTACGAACAGACTGTTGCTGTACTCGGGCACGCCAAACAGCATCGCCCGGACGTCCTGACCAAGACCAGCCTGATGCTGGGCCTGGGTGAGCGAGATAATGAAATCATGCAGACTATGGATGATTTGCGTGCTGCCAACGTCGATATTCTGACCTTGGGTCAATACCTGCGACCCACGCCGAATCACCTGCCGATTGAGCGCTACGTATCGCCTGACGAGTTCGCTGCGTACCGACAGGAGGGACTGGACAAAGGGTTCCTCGAAGTCGTTGCGGGTCCGCTGATCCGTTCGAGTTACAGGGCAGAGCAGGTGCTGCAGAAAAATAACGTCGGCATTGCTGTCTGACACTCCCGATCTTTTAATCCAGATAAGACAAACCAAGTGATCTTATGATTGAATTTTTCGCCGAATACGGCCTCTTTCTTTTGAAGACGGTAACCATTGTTGCCGCTATCGTCATCATTATTGGTACCGCAGCTGCCGCAGGCAAGAAGGCCAGTCACCATGAAGGCCTCGAAATTGAAAACCTGAATAAAAAATATCAGGAACTTGCCAGTGCTCTGAAACATGCCGTGATGAATAAGGCGGACTGGAAAAAGGAACACAAAGCGGAAAAGCAGCGCGACAAAGCTGAAGCGAAATCTGACGAGACGCGGCCGCGCGGATTTGTCATCGATTTCAAGGGTGATCTCAAGGCCAGTGCCGTGCCATCGCTGCGCGAGGAAGTCAGTGCGATTCTTGAAGTTGCCACAGCCGATGACCAGGTTGTCGTGCGCCTGGATAACCACGGTGGAGTCGTTCACGAACACGGGCTTGCTGCGTCGCAATTGGTGCGCATTCGTGAAAAAGGCATTCCGCTGATCGTTTCGGTCGACAAGGTTGCAGCCAGTGGCGGTTACCTGATGGCTTGCGTGGCAGATAAAATTATCGCCGCACCGTTTGCGATTCTTGGTTCGATTGGTGTTATCGCACAGCTACCAAATTTTAACCGGCTCATGGATAGTCATGGCATCGACTTCGAGCAGGTAACGGCTGGTAAATACAAAAGAAACGTAACGATGTTTGGCGTCAACACGGATGAGGATCGCGCCAAGCTGAAAGAAGAGCTCGAGGACGTCCACCGACTGTTTACGGGCGCGGTCGGCAAGTACCGCCCCAATCTGGACCTGGAAAAAGTAACCACCGGTGAGCACTGGTACGGTACTCATGCACTGGAACTGGGTCTTGCCGATGAAATCAAAACCAGTGATGAGTTGCTTGCCGAACTGGCAAAGGATCGCGACCTTTACCGCGTGACCTACAAAATCAAACAGCCGCTGCAAAAACGCCTCATGGGCGGCGTTGACGGCGTGCTCGAGAATGTTGATAACGTTGGCTGGCGACGCCATTTTGAGACGCGTTTGCCACGTTAGGCCTGACCACGGGAACCCTGAGCAGGGTCCCCGGTCGAATAAGGAGCAGGCTAACTATCCTGTCTCTGGCTGTAACACCGATCGGGGCATGAATCGGCTATAATCGGCGCGAGTTAAAGGGAGTTTCAAACATGAGTTCCACCTATAAATACCTGATTTCATTAGTTATTTTTGGAGTTATGGTTTCCTCGTGTACGTCCACGCCGACCGGGCGCAAGCAGCTGGTACTGAAATCGGAGGCCACGCTGGCCCAGGAAGGGGCGAAACAGATGTCGCTCATTCGCGAGAATTCACCGCTGGTGCAGGATCGCGCGACAATCGATTTTGTGGCCTGCGTTGCTGACGCAATCGTCGGCACGCTTGAGGGCAAGGAGGCAGCCCTGTACTGGGAACTGGCTATAGTGAATCAGCCAGACATTAACGCCTTCGTCATGCCCGGTGGCAAGATTGTCGTCAAAGCCGGCTTACTCAGTATGACCGAAAACCAGCATCAACTTGCGGCGGTTCTCGGACATGAGGTCGCGCATGTTACCGCGCACCATGCCAATGAAAGGGCAAGCCGCGGTGAGCTGACCAGTTACGGTGTCGAAGTGCTGGCGATCATTCTCGGCGGCGGCTACTACAACCAGACCCAGGGCGCTTATAGCGCGCTTTCAACCGCCAACTCACTCGGTTTGTCGAACCCGTTTAGCCGCATGCAGGAAACCGAAGCGGATATTATCGGACTCGAATACATGGCACGCGCCGGATTCGACCCGCGCGAGAGCGTCGAGTTGTGGAAAAACATGAACGGGAACGGCGAAACGAAAGTCCCGGAGTTCATGTCTACTCACCCATCAGGTGATACACGAATTGAATCGTTGATCGATGAGTATCCGAAAGCGCTGGCTTTATATAATGAAGCGCAGGCTGCAGGACGCTCACCGAACTGCCAACGCTAGCCGCCACAGGAAGCGATAGCCCACCCACTCATGCAATGTTCGGGCTAGCCTGCCATCAGCTTCAAAGATCATTTCTCCGGACATGCGGGCAGCTATGCCGAGTTTCGCCCGGGCTATCCTGATTTGTTATTCACTTATCTCGCAGCACAATGCGCGGGGCATGAGTTCGCCTGGGATTGCGCAACCGGCAATGGTCAGGCTGCCAGGTCACTGGCTCCCTACTTCGAAAAAATCATAGCGACTGATGCGAGCGCGGAGCAGGTTGCCAGCGCCAGTCAGCATTCAAAAATCGAGTTTCGAATTGCGCCGGCAGAAGCATCAGGGCTTCCGGCAGAGTCTGCTGATCTTGTCACCGTGGCGCAGGCACTGCACTGGTTCGATATCGACAGATTTTTTGCGGAGGCAATGCGCGTGCTGAAGCCCGGCGGTGTGCTTGCCATCTGGTGTTATGAGCGTGGCAATGTCGATTCGCCCTGTGATGAGACCATCGAGAAGATATTTGCGGAGATAGAACCGCACTGGCCGCCCGAGCGGGAAATTGTCGATGGCCGCTATCAGAGTATTACGTTGCCCGTTGCTGAAATGCCCGCCGAAGAATTTTTCATGGACGCCTCCTGGACTGCTGACGATATGCTCGGTTACATACGCACGTGGTCTGCATCACAGCGCTACCTGGCGGCGTCCGGCAAGGAGTCCACAGCGCTATGGGACGATGAATTGCGGCAACGCTGGGGCCCGGATGCGCGCATGGTTCGCTGGCCGATTACGCTCAAGGCCGGAAAAAAGCCAATGGATTAGTGTCTGCGGTCATTTTCTGAGAAAATTCAGCATTCCGGGATCACCCGGCGTCGATATTCGTTCCAGTGAGGCATTGAACATCAAATTCCAGGTAAGCAAGACTGCAGGACTGCTGCTGGCAGCAACGGTATTGAGCGGTTGCACGCTGTTTGAGGGCTACTACGAAGATCCACAGCCGCAGGTCGTGAAGCTGCCGCCGGCGGAGGAACGCCCCCGTCTCGATCCCATCAACCGAAATTACTTCACGCTGGCGTCACCTGAGCAATCGGTGATCGGGGAGCCGCAACTGGTTTTCGCCAGGGACAGCGACACCTTTTCCGATCTGGCGCGTGAGTACGGATTGGGATACGACGAACTGGTCGCCGCAAATCCCGGCATTGATCCATGGCTGCCGGGTGAAAATACGGCGATCCTGTTGCCAACGCAGTTTGTTCTGCCTGACGTTCCGCATCGCGGCATCGTGTTGAACATTGCGTCCAAGCGCCTCTTTTATTTTCCGCAGGTCGCAGAAGGTGAGGCGGCTTACGTCATGACCTATCCGATCGGCATCGGTCGAGTGGGGTGGGATACGCCACTCGGTGATGCGAAAGTAATTTCGAAAGCCAGGGATCCGGTCTGGTACGTTCCGGCATCAGTGCGCAAGGAACATGCCGAGGCGGGTGACCCGATTGCGTCCATCGTGCCGGCCGGTCCGGATAATCCGCTGGGCAAGTTCGTGCTCAAACTGGATATGCCCGGCTACCTTATTCATGGCACTAACCAACCCTATGGAGTTGGCATGCGGGTGAGTCATGGCTGTGTCCGCCTGTATCCGGAAAACATCGAGCTGTTGTACTCGATGGTCGAGACCGGCGAGGTCGTGAACATCATTAATGAACCATTCCTTGCCGGCTGGAAAGGTGGTGAGTTGTATTTCGAGAGTCATGCGCCGCTTGAAGATGACGCGGTGAGCCCTGAAGAACATTTACAAGAGGTGTTCGAGTTCGTCGGCAACAGGACGGGTTCCTTCGTCGACCCTGCAGAGCAGGACAAGGCACGTACCGTCGCAAGTGATGCACAGGGTGTTCCGATACGGGTTTTGCTGGCGGACCCTGTTGAAGTGTTCGAGCGTGTCCGCGTGGTTAGAAATACTTATGAGCCCGATCCCGATCAACCGACCCTTGCCGAAGTACGCGAAATTCTTGACGAGCCAATTGATGAAGCGGAAATCGCCGAGCCGGTTGCCAGCGAAGAGGCAGAGGCCACGCTCGACTAAAGCGCAGATTCGCCCGTCCTGACGGGCGATTCGCCAATCAAAAATACCTGAGAAATTCTTTTGGCAGTGCCTGTTCATCCAATGGGTGATCAGTTGGTACATCGAGTGGCACCGAATTGTAGGTGTGCCAGTACAAAAAATTCAGATCACCAGCACCTGGTTCCCGCATGTCGGCAAGCAACGCCGCCATTGTTTTCCCCGTGTAAGTCGATTCAAGCGTAATGCCGAGCTCACTTTTTGCGAACTCAATCGCTTCGTCTGTAGCAGCCGTACCGCGCGCATAGCCCGGCTCGAAAAAACCATGGCGCATTCTCAGGTTCGCTCGTGCAGCGAGGTCCGCCGGCACCGAGCTATCCAGGCGCCGCAGCATAGCGACCGTCTTATGCAGGAGTGACCACATCGCCTTTTCATTGGCGATCAACGTATCCGATACACGCACAGCATGTACCTCCGTTTTGAGCCCGGCTATCGCGAGGCCCAACGCCAGCCCGACCGCTGTACCCATTGTTCCGGAGCCGACATACAGCTTGTCGGGCAGCGGGATTTCCCTATTTTCTATCTGTGCCGCGAGCTCAAGGCCTGCCGCGACAAAGCCAACCGTGCCAAGCCATGATGAGCCGCCCATGGGAATGACCCAGGCACCTTTTCCCCATAAATTTTCTCGCAGTGTCTTTATTTGGCTTTTGTAGGTACCGCCATAACGAACCAGGTCAGTGTGGTTTTGCAGGTGTTTGTTAAGCGTGCCTGCCACCAACGCGGTCTTTGCCTGGTGTGACAGAAAACAAGTGCACTCGAATCCTGCGTGGCGGGCGTAAAGAGCCGTCGCAAGCGCGTGGTTTGATCCGGTCGCACCGAATGTTGCAATACGTTTGCAACCTTTAGCAAGCGCCCGCGGAAATATGTACTCGAGCTTGCGGACTTTATTGCCGCCATAGATGCTGCCGGTGAGATTGTCATACTTTATAGAAAGGCTTCTCTTTTCCGACCCGAGATCGAGTTCGAGCGTCCTGACCGGCGTTGGCAGGTTTGCAAGATGCATTCTCGGGAGTTTTTCACCGAGAAGAGGAAATCTTGCCTGCAGGTAGTCAGTATCGGGCATCAGTTATATTCAGCAATAATTCCCGTCAACAATAGCATCTGTAGCGAGCAGTACTTAGAATGCAGGCACGGATATCTGACTCATGATCGCGGAGATAGGTTTGTCAGATGAATTAGACCGGGGTATTACGGTCACTGAAATTGCGGCGATGGATCAACCCATCGTGGTAGCAACAGAAACGACGGCAGCATTTGTTGGCCGTGCGCTTCGCGGCCCCCTTGACACTCCCGTTCTCGTCACGAGCTATACAGCGTTTTGTCGCCGTTTTGGTGGTACGTGGCAACGCAGCAGCCTCGGTCCGGCGGTGCAACAATTTTTCGAGCATGGCGGCAGCAGGCTGTTCGTTGTACGCGTGGCCAACAGCGCACGCGGAGCAATGATTTGCCTGCCCGCAGTCGGTGGCGTTCTGGTCCTGCGCGCGGTGGAGCCAGGGTCCACAGAGCATATTCGCGTCGCCGTTGACTATGATCGAATCGACTCGAATGACGAGGACCGCTTCAATCTGACTGTACAAAGAATTTCACCGGATACCGGTCTGGTCGTCGATCAGGAAATTTTTCGGCGTGTCACCTGCAAGGAAGGTGAACGCGATTTCGTAGAAGATGCTCTGCTGTCTTCAACCCTCATCCGCGCGCAAACGCCATTGCCTGCCGGCAGGCCAGTCGCCACCGAGCAAGGTTATGCTGAACACGCGCAACGCGGCAATGATGGTGCACAGATATCCGATTATGATCTGGTCGGTTCGGCAACTCATGGCAGTGGCATATTCGCGCTGAATGAAATTGATCGCATCGACGTCCTGTACCTGCCGCCACCTGGTCTCAACCAGGTACCTGGCCCGGCCGCGGTTCTTGCTGCGGAACTTTACTGTCGACGCCGCGGTGCGATGCTTATCCTGGATCCGCCAGCCGATTGGAGTGATGCGCGGAGCGCGGTCGCAGGTATCAGGGAGGCGGGCTATGCCAGTTCCAACATCCTTGCGTACTACCCGCGCATCAAGTCGCGCAAGGACTCAGGTCTTGCTGCACGGGTTGCCGGCGGGGCGATAGCGGGACTGCTCTGCAAGCTCGACAACAGCAGAGGTCCCTGGGAGGACCTCGACCAGAGGGGATTCGGCTTCAACCGCCACCTCGATCCAGCACTCGATATAGAGGTTGATGACGCCCGCATGCTGGTCAGAGAAGGATTGAACGTGATCGCCGGGTCCAGCGCCGGCCAGGCGACGTTGTGTGGATCCGTGACCCTGGCACGTGAAGGACAAATGGAGCGGAATTTCTTTAGCCTGACCAGTCGCCGCCTCTCACTGGCAATAACGACAACCATCGAACAGGCGATTCGCTGGGCCGTGTTCGAAGCTGAATCAATACCAATAGCTGCCAGAATCCAAAGCCAGATACATGCCTATATGTGTTCACTGGCCGACTCGGGCGCATTTGCGGATGACAATTTTATTGTGCAATGTGATGCGGGGCTGCACTCACATCCGGCGGGCTCCGAGCATGGTATTACTGTGTTACTGACATTTCGTCCGGCCGGGTCTGACGAGTTGGTGTCGTTGACGCTGCATCAGACTGCATCGAGGTGTCGGGTAGCTACGACTGCATTTGCGCCGGTAACTACAGAATGCGCGTAATTGTCTTAATCAGCAGGCTGAGCATTCGCGGCTAAAGCCGCTCCTACAGTATTGCGCCAGGCTGTAGGAGCGGCTGTCTCAATGAATGTGCTGTGTTGCCGTATTGAGTTGTGCACGAGAGCGAAGACGCCGCGAATGCTCAAACTCGAACACGAATTTGGGAGCCATAATAGTGGACAGGTCAGTACTGATACGCATGATCAGCGAAAGCGTGTTAATTGTTGTGAGCATTCTCCTGGCCCTGTCAGCAGACGCATGGCTCGACTCTCGCAAGCAGGCTGTCCAACTGGACGGGCACGTGGCAGCGCTGGCGCGCGACTTTGATACGATGCTGGAGAGAGTTAATGCCTCATATGACGCTGCTAACAGAGGCGTTGAATCTGGTAGGCATCTATCGATTCTCATGCAAGAGGGTTCTGAAATAGATCCTGATCTGGCTCCGGAATTGCTTTGGCACCTTGTTTTCTATGAAGTTTTCACGCCGAGCGTTGGCGCGTACCAGGCATTGGTCGCTTCAGGAAACCTTGAGCTACTGGAAAATGACGCGTTAAAAATTGAGCTCGCAGATTTTTTCGGGTCATTCGAAGATGTAAGGGCGAGCGAGCGGTTACTGCTAGATACTCAAGTGGCTTTTTTTGCATCCAAAACCTTTAGCCACCTGGCGGGTTGGCATCGGATGGGTCAGGGAGGGCTTCCTGTAGCAGGTAAATTTCCTGTCGACCAATGGTCTGGTTCCGATGAATTCATGAACGCGGTGGGCATCTACACGGTACGCCAGAATGACGTGCTGGAAGATTATCGGTATCTGAGGACTCGCATCCAGAGCATTGCCACCATCATCGCATCGGAAGCATTAAACTAATTTTTCGCGCCGAACCCGCCACCGCCTGGCGTTTCAATAATGATCACATCACCAGCCGCAAGTTTCACTGTGACTGTAGCGGATAATTTTTCCAGTTTTCCGTTGTTGCGGATCACGGTGTTGGTTCCCGTTTTGGCGCTCTCGCCGCCGTCCATGCCAAACGGTGCTATTCGCCGGTGATTCGAAAGTATCGCCGCCTCGACCGGCTCGACGAACTTCAGCTTCCGGACCGAACCATCTCCACCATGCCACTTGCCAGCGCCGCCAGAGCCTTTACGGATGGCAAAGGATTCAACCATGACGGGGAAGTTCTGTTCGAACACTTCCACATCGGTCATGCGCGAGTTTGTCATATGTGTATGCACGGCATCGGCACCGTCAAACCCGGGACCTGCGCCGGCACCGCCGCAAATGGTTTCGTAGTACTGCACTTCATCATTACCGAAAGTGAAATTATTCATGGTGCCTTGTGACGCCGCGAGCGCTCCCAATGCGCCATACAAGGTGTCGGTGACACACTGCGAAGTTTCCACGTTGCCCGCAACAACAGCCGCCGGATAAGCCGGGCTTAGCATGCTGCCTTTCGGGATATTGATTCTCAGCGGTTCGAGGCAGCCCTCGTTCATCGGTATTTCTTCTCTGATCAGGCTGCGGAAAACGTACAGTACTGCAGCGCGCGTAACAGCCTCCGGCGCATTGAAATTGGAATCTGACTGTGGCGATGTACCCGTGAAATCGATGCTTGCTTGCTGCCGTTGATGATCAACTTCTATGCGGGCGCGAATGAATTCTCCCGAGTCAAGTTCGTAGGCGAATTGGCCATTCTCCAGTGAGCCGATAAGGCGCCGCACGCTGGTAGCTGCGTTTTCGCGCACGAATCCGAGGTAAGACTGTACCGTGGTCATCCCGTAACGTTCGATTGCTTTCTCAAGCTGACGAATACCCTGCTGGTTTGCGGCAAGTTGTGCTTTGAGGTCGGCAATATTCTGCCGCGGGTTACGCGCCGGATACTTCGCCGCCGCGAACAAGCGTGAAACGGCTTCTGTTTGTAGTTCTCCGGAGCGCACCAGCCAGAAGTTGTCGATCAGAACGCCTTCTTCATCGATGTGATGGCTCTCCGATGGCATCGAGCCTGGTGTAATACCACCAATGTCTGCATGGTGCGCTCTTGATGCCAGGAAAAACATCGGTGTGTCTGAGTCGCTGAACCACGGTGTAACGACAGTGATATCCGGGAGATGTGTGCCTCCGTTGTAAGGCGAATTAAGCATGATGGCATCGCCTGGGCCCAGCTCGTCGCCGCACGCTGCAATGACGCTGCGTACGCTTTCACCCATTGATCCCAGGTGTACCGGCATGTGTGGTGCATTTGATACCAGACGGCCTTCTGCATCAAAGAGCGCGCAGGAGAAATCGAGGCGTTCGCGAATATTGACGGAAAGCGCCGTACTTTGCAGAACTGTGCCCATCTGCTCCGCGATGTGCATGAACAGCCTGTTGAAAACCTCAAGTCGTACCGGGTCGGGCGTTGTTTCAGTTTCCTGAAGCGTGCTGACCACTGCGCCCGATTGTTCCAGCAACAGGTGTCCATACTCATTAATCAAGCCAGACCAGCCAGCATCAATAACTGTTGTGCCGTTCGATTCGGCGACGATCGCCGGTCCGTCGATTCGTACTCCGCTGCCAAGTTTGTCGCGATCATATACGGGGACATCGAGCCAGCTATCGTCGACCCACATCTTCGTACTACTCACAGCGTTATTTTCTCTCGCACTTTCGATGAGCGGATCGCCAAAAACCTGCTCAATCCCTGTGCCCTCGACGTGCAATGTTGCGACCAGCAACTGACCCGGGTCGGGCTCGGTGCCAAAGCGGCTTCGATAGATCGCCGAAAATGACATGAGCATGTTTGTAGCGTTGTCGTAGGCAACGTCAAGAATGGTATCCGAGCCACTGATTCGTAGTCCCAGGCTTACCTGGAATGCACGGTTTTCTTCCGGAACGTTTTGTGCGGCAAGCGAGGCATCACATTGCTGTTGAAGACTGGCAATAACAGGCTGCAGCAATGCCAATTCGTCATCGGTGAACGGGACTTCCGCAGTCTGTTGTTTTTCGACCCGAATATCAGAAAGCCCCATGCCGTATGCCGACAAAACGCCAGCCATCGGATGCAACCAGATTTTTTTCATGCCGAGCACTTCAGCGACCTTGCAGGCATGCTGTCCACCGGCGCCGCCGAAACAACACAACACGAAATCACGAACATCTTCGCCACGTTCTATCGTGATCTTGCGAATCGCGTTGGCCATGCTTTCCACTGCGACTGTGAGAAATCCCTCGGCGACCTTTTCCGGTGTTTCCGCGGAAACATCGTGCGCCAGTTCGGTGAATTTCTGCCTGACGATTTCATCATCCAACGGCTGCTTCGCATCAGGACCAAACACGTTCGGAAAATAGTCGATCGCAATTCGCCCGAGCAGGACATTCGCATCAGTTACTGTCAACGGCCCTGCACGTCGATAGCAGGCGGGGCCCGGGTCTGCTCCGGCTGACTCGGGCCCGACCTGGAAGCGCTCATCCTTGTGCTGCAATATCGATCCGCCACCGGCGGCAATGGTGTGGATTTTCATCATCGGCGCACGCAGACGCACACCCGCGACTTCAGAATCGTTGCTGCGTTCGTAATTGCCGCTCCACGCTGAGACATCTGTTGATGTCCCACCCATGTCAAAACCGATCAGCCGCTCAAAGCCGACTTTTGATGCGGTTTCGACCATACCGACGACACCGGCAGCAGGACCGGAAAGGACACTGTTTTTACCGCGGAAACTCTCTGCGAGCGTCAGCCCACCATTGCTCTGCATAAAAAGCAGGCGTTCGGGTGTAGCAACACTCGCAAGCTCGCTCTGCAGCCCTTCGATGTAGTTGTTGAGCACCGGCGTCAGATAGGCATCGGCAAGCGTGGTCTCTCCGCGACTGACAAACTTGATTAGCGATTCGACGTCGTGAGAAAGAGATACCTGCGTAAAACCGATTTCTGTTGCGAGCTGGCCAATACGCTTTTCATTTTCCGGATAACGGTAGCCATGTACCAGGCAGATTGCGACGGAACGAAGACCGTCATCGAAGCACCGTTGCAGCGATGCCCGGATATCGTCCTCATCCAGTGGCGTAACCGATTCGCCTGCAGCACTGACCCGCTCCCTTGCCTCTACCACACGGTCATAGATTGGCACGGGCTTTATGATGTTGAGTGCGAATATGTCGGGTCGATTCTGGTAGCCGATTGCGAGCGCATCCCGAAACCCTTGTGTAACGATGAGCGCTGTTGGCGTGCCGCGCCGTTCCAGGAGTGCGTTGGTTGCCACCGTGGTGCCCATTTTGACCGCTTCGATTCGATCCGACTCCATCACAAAGCGACGAATTCCCTCGGCAGCTGCATCGGCATACTGCTCTGGATTTTCGGACAGCAGTTTGGCGGTGTCCAGGCTACCGTCCGGGCGCAGCGCTACGATGTCCGTAAACGTTCCACCCCTGTCAATCCAGAATTGCCATTTGTTGCTGTTCACACTGTGGAAGGTAGCGGAAAAACCGCGTTGCCACACGCCTAACCCGGTTATTATGTGTATTCGATACCGGGGGAGTGTGATGAATCAATTCGTTCGGCCGAGACGATATTCTCCTGTAACTTTGCTCGCGATGAACAAGATTGTTGGCGTCGATCTCGTGAAACTCTATCTGCTGGTAGATCCCGGTTACGCCACGGCAATGAATTCCGCATGCATCGTATAAGGAATACCTGGACGGATTCGCCTTGTGTAAACGTGGTCTGACCGAACAAAACTACCTGAGCCTATTAACCACTGAAAATGGACATGACGAATGAGAAACTGCCTGCTTATATTTTTGTTGTTACCGCTGCTTGCAGCAGCTGATCCGCAACCACGTGCCCGTGATCTTGGCATTCCGTTCGAGGGCACTCCGGGCTCTTTCAACGCGATCACCGACATCGCAGGCGTAACAGTCGGCTTTGAATCGATCATAGAGGATCTGCCGAACGGCAAAGCGGTCCGGACCGGCGTGACTGCAATCCTGCCGCGCGGTGCCGCCAGCAATGACCAACCTGTATTCGGCGGATGGTTTTCGCTCAACGGTAACGGGGAAATGACCGGTACGACCTGGGTTGAGGAATCCGGCTTTATTGAAGGTCCCGTCATGATTACCAACACGCACAGTGTCGGCGCGGTCCATGAGGGAGTGATTAAATGGCGCTATGAACATGGCGCCGCGGATGCCAGCGGCTACTGGTGGTCGTTGCCGGTAGTGGCTGAAACCTGGGACGGCTACCTGAATGACATCAACGGCTTTCATGTCAGGCCAGAGCACGCGTTTGCTGCGCTTAACTCGGCGAAGAGCGGACCGGTTGCCGAGGGCAATGTCGGTGGCGGCACCGCGATGGTTTGCTTCGAATACAAGTGCGGCACCGGTACATCGTCAAGAGTGACGAAGGCGGCCGGTAGCGAATACACGGTTGGCGTCCTGGTCCAGGCAAACTTCGGCAGCCGTGATCACTTGCTGATCGCCGGCGTCCCGGTTGGCAAGATCATGCGCGACAACATGGTCTATTCAGATGAAGAACCTGCAGTGGATGAAACCGGTTCTATTATCATTATTGTCGGAACGGATGCGCCTTTGCTGCCGCATCAGCTAAAACGCCTGACGCGACGCGCGGCGCTGGGCCTGTCAAGAACCGGAAGTTTTGCGGGCAACGGATCAGGCGACATATTTATTGCCTTCTCTACCGCCAACGAAAAGGCGAACCAGGCCAGTTCAGATATATCCCTTAGTACGCTTTCGAATGAAGATATGAATCCACTTTTCATAGCGACGATTCAGGCAGTTGAAGAAGCCATCACCAATGCGCTGGTGGCTGGCCGCGAGATGACCGGTAATCGCGGCAATACCGTTAGCGCAATAGATCATGAGCAGCTCAAATCCATCCTGCGTGAATACAATCGACTGGTTGAATAATGGACAGCACCGGTGCCGTCCTGGTAACACTGGTTGTCTATAACGCGATACTGATCGGTGTTGGCCTGTGGGCCAGAAAACGGAACCAGGGTGTTGAGGATTTTTTCCTCGCTGGCAGGGGGCTTGGCGCCTGGGTAGCAGCGATCAGCGCTTCGGCCAGTTCATCATCAGCATGGACCTTGCTCGGCGTAAGCGGCGCCGCTTACGCGTGGGGACTGCCTGCCTTGTGGATATTCCCGGCGACTGTTGGTGGTTTCCTGTTTAACTGGGCGTGGGTCGCGCCGCGGCTGCAGCGGCTGGCGAAAAAAGAAGAGGCGATTACCCTCAGCGCCATAGTCGCACCTGCGAACATTGGCAGCATGCGGCAAACCATTCTGCGTATTGCGGCGTGCATCATCGTCTTCTGTTTTGTCTTTTATATTGCCTCGCAATTCGAGGCTGCCGGAAAAGCATTCGAATCCGTGTTTGGTCTTTCGAAACAGACCAGCATCCTGATCGGCGCGGGCATCGTTCTGCTGTATACACTGCTCGGCGGCTTTTGGGCTGTCAGTGTCACCGACTCAATACAAGGCGGCCTGATGGTTGTGGCGGCGATTGTATTGCCGGGCGCAGCCCTGATTGCGGTAGGCGGTTTAGGGCCGATGGCAGCGGGACTGAGCGAAATTGGCAACGCTGGCTCGCCACTCGGTACGGCCACGCTTGCCAGCGTAACCGGCATCTTCTTCGTGCTCGGCCTGTTTGGTATTGGCATCGGCTACCCGGGACAACCACACGTCGTCAATCGGTTCATGGCATTGAAAGATGAGCCAAGCCTGCGCCAGGGTCGTGTCATCGCATTGGCCTGGGCGGTGCTCGTCTATGCCGGGATGCTTTTGCTCGGTCTGTGCGCACGGGTTTTGTTCGCTGATCTTGGCGATTCGGAGCAAGTACTTTTCAAAGCTGCAGGCGAACTGCTGCCGCCGGTTATTGCGGGCGTAATGCTGGCTGCGGTGTTGTCTGCCATCATGTCAACGGCCGACAGCCAGCTTCTTGTCGCCGCATCGGCAATCTCTTATGACTGGAATCTTGTATCACGTAGCGGGCAGACCGGTCTGACCGGTACCCGTGCGACCATCGTCGTCATCCTGATTCTGGCGACAGTACTTGCTCTCGGTTGGCGCGCAGATATTTTCTCCAGGGTTCTGTTCGCCTGGTCCGCAGCAGGCTCGGCATTTGGCCCGATCCTGATCATGCGGCTCGTCGGTAGATCCGTTTCGGCGCCGGGCACCCTTGCAGCGATGTTGGCAGGTTTCGGTCTGACTGTTTTGATCTCCTGGTTTCCAAGCACACCGGGAGATGTGGCGGAGCGTATCCTGCCGTTCATCCTTGCGCTCTCGATTGCGATCGCGGGTAGTCGAAAACAGACCTGAGAAAATCCGGCCAGGCTGTCATATGCATCTACTTTGTACGCCACCAAATAGTTGGAGGGGAGTTGACCGCACGCGATGTGCCTAATCACACTCCGCAGGTCTCGAAGCTATGAGGGAACATGATGCGCTGGAACATAATCCACAAGTTTCGCGTAAGGCACTGGAAGCCTTGCACAGCCAGTTGTTTGGCTGGGCACTCTCCCGTTGTGGTTTTGACCAGGCAACAGCCGAGGACCTGATGCAACAGGCATACGTAGAAGTTTTGAGTGGTCGGGCGCGATTTGACAATAAGTCGACGCTTAAGACTTTTGTCTTCGGCGTCGTGCAAAATCTCGCGCGCAGCCGATTTCGTCGCCTGGCGGTGCATATGCGGTTAATCAAAACGTATGCCAATGCGCCTGTGGACGAGGTGACGAACGATGGTCACGAAGACCATCAAGAGCAACGACGAATCTGGCAGGCAGTGGAGTCCCTGCCACGACGTCAGCGCGACATCACCGAACTGGTGTTTTGTCGCGACATGACTATCGAAGCAGCGTCGGCGGTGATGGGAGTCAGCCTCGGTTCAGGCAGGGTGCACTACGATCGTGCGAAAAAGGCGCTGGCCGGGGCATTGGCTGGCATGCAAACGAATGAGACTTTGACATGAGCGATAAGAATACGCAGGAAAAATTGCAAAAGGCGCTGGCTGCGGTACACGCAGAAACACCACCGGCCTTTGCAGAGGTCTGGGCTGCAGCAGAGCGACAAAATGAAACCTCGCGAAAGCGTTATGCAGGATTTGTGGCGGTCGCCGCCGCAATCGTGGTTGGGGTTACCGCCTTTGGCTTGTGGTCAGCGAATGAGGTCGAAATGACCGATGAGTTTTTGATAGCGGATGCGTTGATGAATTCAACGCAGTGGTCGGCACCGAGCGACTTGCTGATGCCGGAATATCGATTTGACATATATCAGGACATTCCGTTGCTGATGGAGTCAACCGAGTTACAGGAAGGATCGTTACTATGAGACAGGGAACAAGGAATAGTCTGACGTTGCTGGGTATTTTCCTGGTTTTATTGACTACAGTCGCTACGGCACAGGGTATCGGCAAACAGAAAGATGTATTCAAAGGCAAGCTGTTCGCACCCAACATCATTCTGGAAAACCAGGATGAGCTGGGCCTGAGCAAAGAGCAGTTCACGGCAATCAGGGCTGCAGTCGTTGCGGTACAGGGGAATGTTGCCGAGCACGAATGGGACCTTCGCGAGGCATATATGAAGGTCATGGCGGATCTGGACGAAGTGCCGGTAGATGAAGACAAGGTCATGGTGAATGTACAGGCGGCACTGTTAGCGGAAAATGAGGTCAAAAAGCTGCAGGTGGCGATGCTTATTCGCTTGCGTAACCTGCTGACCGATGAGCAGATGCAATACCTGCAGGGCCTGCGGGGAAATTAGCAGGCTATTGAAAAACAAGGATTTTTAACAGACTTATTAGCATTTCAGGACGCGGGTCAACGAACGAAATGAGGGTTTGCCATAGGATCGTGGCAATTGTGAAAAAGCGAGCGGATTGAAGGGATACAGTGATGCAGGGAATCAGACGAATCTTCGCCACAGCCATAGTGACACTGTCACTGGCGGCTTGTGGCGGGTCATCCGGTGGCGCAACGACGCCGCCACCTCCGCCCCCATCGCCACCACCGACCGTGACGATGGACGAGGCCTTTCAGTTTCTGAACCAGGCTACCTTCGGCGCCACACAGGTGGAAGTGCAACATGTCGTTGATATAGGCATCGAGGCCTGGATCGACGAGCAAATGCAGATGCCGGTTTCGCGACAGCTGCCGCACCTGCAAAATCTGCCGCGCCCACAAAACCTTGCGGAGCTTCAGGTAGATCGTGTGGATATCTGGTTCCGTAACGCGATTAACCAGCCGGACCAGTTGCGACAACGCGTGACATTCGCTTTATCGGAAATCACGGTTGTGTCGCAACTTGGAGCGCTGGTCGATGCGCCGTATTCACTGGGAAGCTACTACGACGTTCTAGCAGAGAATGCATTTGGCAATTATCGACAGCTGGTTCAGCGAGTAACCCTGCATCCGGCGATGGGTGTTTATCTCAGCATGCTGGGCAATGAGAAGCCGAATCCGGCCCTCAATATTCGGCCCGATGAAAATTACGCGCGTGAGCTCATGCAACTGTTTTCAATTGGACTGGTAGAACTGAATGCTGATGGCAGCGAGGTTCTTGACGGCCAGAACCAGCCGATACCGACTTACAACCAGGCGATCATCGAGGGTTTTGCGCACGTCTACACAGGCTGGAATTACGCGGGTGCGCCGAGTTTTCAGCAGGCGCGCCGGAACGACGCAAATCAGACTATTCCGATGCAACTCTATCCTGCTTTTCACGATGATGGCGCCAAGATGCTGCTTAACGGCGTTACCCTGCCGGCCGGGCAGAACGGCAACCAGGATTTAGCGGCTGCGTTGGACAACGTATTCAACCATGCCAATGTTGGGCCGTTCATCGCAATACGCCTGATCCAGCGCCTCGTGACCAGTAATCCGTCACCCGGCTACATTCAGCGGATCGGTGCAGTCTTCGATAACAATGGTTCCGGCGTGCGTGGTGATCTTGGTGCCGTTGTCAAAGCTATCCTGATGGATGATGAGGCGCGACCCGATTTGCCGATGGAAATTGACGGAAAGATTAAGGAACCGCTGCTGCGACTCACCCAGTTATGGCGTGCATATAACGCCAGTTCCGAGAGTGGCAAGTATCCGTTGGTTGCCTCTTATTTCATTTTCGGCCAGGGGCCGTTGCAAGCGGTGCATGTATTTAATTTCTTCAGTCCGTTCTTTGCGCCGGCCGGAGAAATTCGTAATAGCAGTTTTGTAGCGCCGGAACTTGAAATTGCAACTGAATACCAGAACACGTTCGTCACCAACTATTTCTTCCTGACCTGTTTTGGTCTCAATTCGGCCAACGAGAATCTCGAGGCCGACGATGTCTTTATCGACATCAGCGAAGAAATGGTGATCGCGGGTGATACGAATGCGCTGATCGACATGGTGGTGAGTAAACTTCTTGCCGGTACAGTTTCAGACGTTCTCAGAGCCGAAATGGTCGGCATGATCGATCGCATAGATGTGGCGGACGTCGCAAATCGTACCGCGGAGGCCATTTACTTCGTGGTTTCTTCGCCTGAATTCGCGTACCAGCGATAGATTCGGAGATCGGAAATGAAAAGATTCAATCGGCGCGAATTCCTGACAACAACCGGTGCCGCTGCAGCGACGGCAGTAATCGGCAGTTATCCCGGTGCTGCGTTTTCGCAGGTGATCGGTACGAGTGCGCCATTCCCCGACTATAAGGCGCTGGTCTGTGTATTCCTGCATGGTGGTAATGACTCGTTCAACATGCTCATTCCGCGCAGCAATGCTGAGTACAATATCTACGCAGCAGCGCGGCAAAACATGGCGGTGGCGCAGCAGGATCTGCTGGCGATCAATCCAGTTACAGCGGATGGCACCGATTATGGCTTGCACCCGTCGATGCCTGGTTTGCAGGGACTGTTTGAAAACGGCAGCGCAGCAATCATCAGCAATATCGGACCGCTGATTCAGCCGACAACCAAAACGGACATATTCAATGGTTCGGT
>Ga0164315_10001164_pt1 | contig 19589 bp, 12 predicted proteins | sample GuaBasSedimGuay6_FD_113737 | JGI IMG/M metagenome (GOLD analysis project Ga0164315, IMG submission 113737) | Subseafloor sediment microbial communities from Guaymas Basin, Gulf of California, Mexico - Guay6, Core 4569-2, 0-3 cm | ecosystem: Environmental > Aquatic > Marine > Hydrothermal vents... | reverse complement strand
GAATCAAGTTTTTTGTTAATTTTGAAGACAATACAAACAAAAACGAAATTCGTTTATGAAATCCATTGGCCGAAATATTGCTTTTTCAGTATTAGCCTTTATTGTAATCGAATCCTTTCTAGTCTTTTTCTTCAGTCTCGACAGAAGAAAAGATATTAGTCTTGCCGGCGAAAACGAACTAATGCGAATTAGTAATTCATACAATGGGATTATTGATTCTTACCGAAATTTTTCTGCGTCTATTTTTGACAACCTTGTTAATACACCTGAGATAATAAACTTAATCGAAGATTTTAAACAGGCCCCTGATGAAGAATCAAAAAATAAAATAAGAGAAGAATTACTCAACAAACTTAAACTGGTTTATCAAATCATCAAATACAAAAATTTCGGGGTGTTTCATTTTCATACTTATGATGGTAAAAGTCTACTTAGACTTCATAAAGAACAAAAGTTTGGCGATGACTTAAAGCCTTTCAGGCAATCTATTAATAAAATAGTAAACGAACGTAAGTATTTTGAAGGCTTTGAAGAAGGAAGAATAATAAACTCATACAGGTTTATTTTCCCATTAATAAAAGACGAAGATTATTTGGGCAGCGTGGAAATAAGTGTTTCCATGTATGACTTATTGCAAGAGATGGAAACCTCTATTAACGGAGAAATTAGTTTTATTATTGATGAGAAAACTGTTGCTAACATTGCCCGGGAGGAGAATAAAGCTGATTACAGTCCTTCAATATTTGAGGGGTATTTAAATTATGTTTTGCACAATAAGAAAAAACCTATTGCAAGTAATATCAATGCATTGGATTCAGCATTAATTTCATCTCTCGATTTTCAAAGCCGTGAATGCCTCCATCAAAACAGTCTTTCTAATAAACCAGTAAATCAAATTTGCAGTACTGATTCGCTCCATTATCTAGTGAACTTTATTCCTATCCAAAATATTAACAGAGAATACAATGCTTATGCGGTGATTTACACACCCTTCGAAAATTGGACTGAAATTAATAGTATGTATGCCTTTGCAGTATTAAGAGGAAGCATTTTTAATTTATTGTTATCATTTATTATTTTCTGGCTTTTAAAAGGGCGATATATGGCTCTTAAGCAAAAACAATTAGTTATCGAAGCCAAAGAAAAAGCAGAAGAAGCAACAAGGCTAAAGTCTAGTTTTTTGGCAAATATGAGTCATGAAATTCGTACACCAATGAACGGAATTATTGGAATGGCAGAAATTATCAAGCGATCAGACCTAACAAAAGACCAGCGAGAATATCTTGGAATTATTGAAATATCTGCCAACAATCTGATGAATATTATTAATGATATTCTTGATTTCTCTAAAATTGAATCCAATAAAATTATCCTTGAAAATATTCCTTTTAACCTTAGCAAAATAGTTGATCAGGTAGTGGATACTGTTTTTCTTAAGGCTGAGGAAAACAATATCGACTTCATTACATTTATTGATCCTGAAATCCCTGATGTTATCCTCGGAGACCCACAAAGGTTACGTCAGATAATTATCAACTTCGTTAACAATGCCATAAAGTTTGCAAAGAATGGTGATGTAATGGTGCTTTGCGAACTAATTAAAACAGATAACAACAAAATAAAAACGGTAATAAAAATAAAGGATACGGGAATAGGAATATCAAAAGAAAACCAGAGTAAAATTTTTGAGTCGTTTTCACAAGCCGACGCATCAGTTACAAGAAAATTTGGTGGCACTGGTTTAGGTCTTGCTATTTCAAAGCGTTTGGTAGAACTAATGGGTGGACATATCATCCTTGATAGTGAAGTTGGTGCTGGCTCAACATTCTCTTGCTTTATTGATTTTGATTTGTCGGATAAAGAGGCTCAAAAAACCACTCTTATTAAAAAAGACTTATCTCATCTGAGAGTTTTAATTATTGACGACAATAAAGAGAACAGACTTATTTTTGACAAATACTTAATGTATTGGAACATTGCTTGTGAGGAGGCAACAGGTGTTGATGAGGCAATGATTAAAATAAAAGAATCGATGATCAGCAAACGTATTTATGATATCATTCTCGTTGATTATCATATGCCAGATAAAACAGGTTTTGATTTTGCTGATGAGATCAATAAAATTAGTTTTGAAATCGAGCCGAAACTAATCCTTCTATCTTCTATTTCTGATATGTTTACGACTAATGAGATCTATGAAAAAGGTTTTGCCAGTTATGTGTACAAACCAGTTAAGATTGATCAGTTTCAGGAAGCTATTTTTTCATTGCTGGACATTAAGTTTTCTAAGGATTTGATTGAAGAGGAAGAGGTTGAAATATTAATGCAAACGGCTAATACAAATTATAAAATATTGTTGGTTGAAGATAATTTAATAAACCAGAAAGTAGCAAGTATTACACTTGAAAAGATGGGGTTTGCAACCGATATCGCAAATAATGGCCAGGATGGCTATGAATTATTTCTTAAGGGTGATTACGATATTATTTTAATGGATATTCAAATGCCTGTTTTGGATGGTGTGGAGTCCTCTAAAAAGATTAGGGATTATGAGGAAGAAAATAATGTCAATAAGCCCATTAAAATTGTTGCCCTAACAGCCAATGCGCTCAAAGAAGAAGTAAACTCATATTTGGAAGCCGGAATGGATGGAGTAATAACAAAACCTTTTAAACCAAAAGATATTACTGAACTATTTAACAAATTTACCAACTCAAGTTCCTGATCATTCTTCCTATTAGTCAGTAATCACAATGTTGGATACAATACATGCAACAACTGTGCAATGGCAACACCCAAATAATTTCCAATGGCATAGCCTATTATTCCTACAGTAAGTCCTGAGATAATAATTTCCTTATTTTTAAGAGCACCCGCTACAACTGGAACAAACGGCGGTGAGCATGTTAAGGCTATTGAAACAATAATCACATTGTCGGCATCAATTTTAAATAAGGCAGCCAATGCTACATGAATAATCAATGATCCGGCATAAACTAAAATTACCCAATAAAAAATATGAATATGTGAAAATGAGAGGCTCCGTAAGTCAGCCATTGATGCTACCACTAAACTAAAAACCAAAATGAAATACATTCCATAATCGAAGGTCTTTTTAATTTGATGAACCTTACGAGAAAGAGATGCTAAAATGCTCAGTGTGGTTATTGACATAATGACAACAAGCATTTGATGTTCTTTGGCAAATAACTCACCAAGGCCTGCGCTTACCCCAATGATGAGTAGGGCAATACCAAGTGCTGCAAGGTTAGGCAAAAAATATTTCTTTTGAAAAACATCCATAAATGGTTTGCGGTTAAAGGAACCAACATTTACGTCATCTTCGTTATTTAACATATTTGATGATTTATAAGCAGGGAGAAAACGTAACAACACTCTCTGACCAATTGACATAACAAAAACAAGGAAAACTGCCCCGATAACTAAATCATAAGTATGTGTTAAAATGTATGTTAGATTATTTACATCGAGCGCTTTTTGAATCGACGCTAAATTAGGTGTACCTCCTGAATAAACACCGGTCATCATTCCTGCAACCTTCCATGATTCTTCAATACTGTCTTTGAAAATAAAAAAGCCAATAAAGATGGGTATGATCACTGAAATCAAACCCAATAATAAAGATAAAAATGTCTTGCCGGCAACCTGAAACCAGGAACGAACATTTAAAGAAAATAATAATAATGGTAATGCAAAAACAATGGTAATTGTTGTCATTAAATCCTGAAGTTTGTAGATATCAAAATAATCCACATCTGTTTGACTAAGATTTCCGGCAGTAAATAAATCATAAACCAGATCCTTGGTAAGCTTTATTTCTTTGTTAGTGGTCAGTTCAATCATTGCCTGACTGGCTTCAGGGAGTATGCCAATATTTCCCATCAACAATCCTATTACATAAGCAATCATTATGGCACCCATTTTCCGCAATAGCGAACTTTTGTAACATAAGTAATTTATTATGAATGGTGTGAAAATGTAAAAAAGCAGTAATAACGCGATCTTCATTAAAGAAAGTTTTGATTTGTGGTAAAAATAGAAAAAACAATTGACTTTGTGAGAATAGGTTTTTTGTTGAACCCTCCTCAGTTGGGTTTTTTTATGCTCTGTGTTTTACACAGAGTTATTTAGGTTAATCCGCAAAAGCGGATTCTGTTATTGATTATTATTACATTCCGTGTTATGCACTGAGTTATTTAAGTTAATCCGCTTTTGCGGATTCTTATTATTTCTGTTTGGATTTTTATCTTATTCATTGTCAATTAGAGTGTGTTTGACTAACCCAGGAGTGTTCGGCTAATATTTATTTGCTCCTAGGTATTTTGCACTATATGATTTAGGTTAATCCGCCTCCAGCAGATTTTTATTTGAGTTTGTATCCCATTCCATTAACAATCCGCAAAGCGGATTAACTTGAATAACAACTAGTGAAACTAGTTGAAAATGAGAAAAAAACACCAGAGAACCCACTTTGGTGGGTTCAACAAATTATAATAAATACTTTTCGTCAAATTCAACTCCATGTTCATTTAATAGTCTGATGTATTCTTCCTTAAAACTTGTCTTTTTATGATGCTCTTTCTGATTTTTCACATATTCAATTAAATTATTTTTCGCTTCAATAGAATAAGTAAAAGCACCATACCCAATCTGCCACCCTTTGAAATCAGGAAAAATATTTTCAGACTTTATTAAAGCAGAAGTTGCCAGTTTTATGTCTTTTACAAGATTTGCTATTGCTAGACTTGGGTGTACGTGAGTAACAATATGTAAATGATCTTCAACTCCCCCAATTCTGTACAAATGACATTTCTTATTTTTCAAAATGCCCCAAATAATTCTGTAAAGTCTTTCCTGACCTGATTCAATCATGATCATTTCATGGTTTTTAGTGCCAAAAACTATCTGATAAATAATTTGTGTGTAAGTGCTCATACTTTAGGTTTTTTGTTGAACCCACCCTCGGCGGGTTCTGTTATTGATTATTTTTACACTCAGTGTTATGCACTGAGTTATTTAAGTTAATCCGCTTCTGCGGATTCTTATTATTGTTATTTAAATTTTTGTCTATTCCATTATTAATCAGAATTTTGTAGAGTCCGCCAGAAGTGGATTCGGCTATTGATTATTTTTACACTCAGTGTTTTGTACTGAGTTATTTAAGTTAATCCGCTTCTGCGGATTCCTATTATTTCTGTTTGGATTTTTATCTAGTTCATTAACAATTAGGCTTTTGCAAAACCCTACTAAGGAGGGTTAGATTATTGATTATTATTACGCTCTGTGTTTTACACAGAGTTATTCAAGTTAATCCGCTTTTGCGGATTATTATTATTGCTATTTAGATAATTTTTAAATTTCATAAATAATTAGGTTTTTGTTGAACCAACCTAGACGGGTTCGGTTAATGTTTTTTTAGTACCCAGTGTTTTACACTAGGTGATTCATGTTAATCTGCCTTCAGCAGATTTATATTTGAGTTTTTTAACCCATTCAATTACCAATCCGTAAAGCGGATTAACTTAAATAAAAACAAGTGAAACTTGTTGCAGAAGACAAAAGACATGTCAAAGAACCCACTTTGGTGGGTTCAACAAACTTTTATCATAGTTTACTAGCCAAAACAGCCGTCTTCTTAAACTGTTTCACATTCCCATCAAGATCGAAAACCTGTATGAATATTACATAAATACCCACTGATGCTTTAGTATTATCATCCTGAATACCATCCCAGTTTATACTACCACTAATTCCCAGATATTCATTATTGACAAGATTTCGTACTGGATATCCATTTGAATTGTAGATGTCAATTGTCATCATAAAACCTGCTTGTTCAAATTTATATTCTATACTTAACATATCATTGTAACCATCATTATCTGGTGAGAATATTTCAGGTTCTACAACTATGCTCTCATCAATTTCAAACTCACCAACAAATTGAGAATTTTGATATGCAGGTGTTGCAAAACCAACACTTTCCGCTGCTGAGTGCCAGTTTGTTTTATCATTAGTGGCTTGCAAAAAATTTGACCTCTCCAAAGAAACACCATCAACATAAACCAAAAGGGGATACTGCATTTCTTCATAATAATCGAATGCATCGACTAAAATATCTTTCGACATTAGCAAAACAGAACCATCATCATTGTTTAAGGGAGGAAAAGGATCCACTTTCAAGAATCTATTAGGGTTTTGGGTAAAATACTGCTCCTTTACTTTTATTGGTGATGATGTTAAACAAATGTAATCACCCGGAACCAATAAAAACTGTTCTTCAGAAATTAAATAAAATGTAGTGTCGGGAGGATTGGGTGGGCTATTTCTAACAGAGCCAATCTTCATATTACCAAGATCTATTACCTTAAATGATGCATTAAACAATTCCACAAAATCAACACCATCACCAAGCGGATTAAACAGAACTTCATTTATTACAATATCCATTGCTTCAGGTTCTTCAGGTAATCCAAAAACAATAACAGTATCTCTTTCCATTTTATCACCCTGGCAATTTTTAATTTGGGTATTGAGAGTCATTTTGTATGTAGTTCCCATTTGAAAGTCCTCGGGAAAAGTCAATACTGCCTTTTGAGGATTAAAGCCAGAAAAGTAAATAGAAGAAGGTCCCCCTACCTGATTGTCGACCATAAAATAGTCGGATGTTGTCATGCTTATGGAATCCATTTTCTGACTGAAAGTGATTTGGGTTTTCTTATTGTCGAGCATTTCATACTTAACGGGCTTTGGTAAAAGGTGTAATTCAGAATCTACTGAGTTTATTTCACCCGGACTGCCTCCTCTGGCATCGATGCTGGCCATCCAGTTTTCGGCACCAGAACAAATATTGCCAGCATCAATCTGTTCAAGACTCCAGCCCCCATCCTGTTTCTCATAGTCATTGTACCATTCAGCAGTGTAGCTTACAGCAGATATCTCTAAACCTTCTTTCGATACTAAAACTAAGTCCTGACCAGAATTAGTAAGAGAAAAGGAACTAAAACCATAAAAATTTCCATAGGGTTCGAAACTGTCAGATGCATCATCTTTGGCCAATATCAGATATCCTCCAGCCTCGATGGTAATATTACCAAACACTTTTTCACTCGAGCCTATTTGTAATATCCATGCATTTAGATTAACCGAGTGTGACAAAGTATTGTACAACTCCATATATTCATATTCAGGCAGGTCCACTACAGGAGAAGGGTCAGCCATAATCTCATTTATTAGTAAGTCATAAGGTTGTGCTTCAAAATACAAAAAGTTTAATTGCTGCGTTGTCATAACATTCTCACTCAGGTCTTTAATACCAGTAACATTAATTGTGTTTTCCTGACCGCTACCAAACTTATTGGAAAAATAAAGGACTACTTGTCTGGCATCTGAGACATTTATCTGCGCTAATTCAGGATTACTAATACCATTATCAACCAAATAATTCAAAATATTTTCAGCGCTGTTTTGCTCAACTACCTCATCAAAATTAACTTTAAGTGTACTATCATTTAGAACCTCAACATTTAGTATGTCAGGAGGCTGATCATCAATAATTATTTCCCCTACATAAATATTATCGAAATAGAATTTACTGCTGTTACTTGAAGTATATTGACAATAAAACCCAAAATGAGAAGAATATTCATAAGTGGCTTCGCTAGCTTCAGCCTGTAATTGATAATTTTCATCCCCATTGGGGTCTGCATAAATTTTCCAAAGATTGTTTTCATCACGAGTAATTTTCAATCCTATTTCAAATGATGAAGAAATCAAGCCTTCTTCCCCTCGGCAAACCGAAACTATTTCAGTCCCAGATTGTTTAAACAACTCAATGGCATCATCACTGCCCGATTCACCCAACTGCAAATAATATCCATTCAAAGGCCCCGTTAAATCATCATTATCAGTTACCAAATAAACTCTTGCATTGTTGTTTGATGAAGGACTAAATGAAAGTTTCACCCATAGTCTCCATTCACAATTTGCTGCAAAATTATTAGCCGTAGTTAAAATTGCTGAGCCAGCATCGTTATCATTTAATTGGAGTCGAAAATCATCATTTATAATAAACTTATCCTGATCCCCGAGCCATGTAGGATTTTGGGTAAAATTACCATCTGAAAAATCATCTGAGACTTGTGTAAATACCAGAATAGGGCATAATAATAAATAGGTCAATAAGTGCTTCATTTTATTTACTTTTGTGGGTTGAGTTTGAAGATTTAAATGTACAAAAAAAATCAAGCCATAATATGAAGTTAGCAGTAGTTGGTGTGACAGGTCTTGTGGGTCGGAAAATAATTCAGGTTCTTGAGGAAAAACGTTTCCCCATTGATGAATTTGTGGCGGTTGCATCTGAACGCTCGGCAGGAAAACAACTTCTGTTCAGGGGAGAAAATCATACTGTAATCAGTATCGAGGAATGTATTGAGAGTCCTCCTGACATAGCAATTTTCTCAGCAGGTGCTGAAACTTCAAAACAATGGGCTGAAAAGTTTGCGGAAAAATTATGTTTTGTAATCGACAATTCCTCAGCATGGAGAATGACTGATGACATACCTTTGGTGGTTCCTGAAATAAACGGAAACAGCATCAATAAGGATCATAAAATAATAGCAAATCCCAACTGCTCAACAATACAAATGGTGTTGGCATTGTCCCCACTTCACAACAAATACAATATTAAAAGGGCCGTTGTTTCAACCTATCAGTCGGTTAGCGGCAGTGGAGCAAAAGGCATAGAGCAACTCATGAATGAGCGAAACAACAAGGAGGGTGAGAAAATTTACCCACACCAAATTGATATGAATGTTATTCCTCAGGCAGGAGATTTTGTTGAAGATGGCTACACCAGCGAAGAGATAAAACTTGTGAAGGAAACCAAAAAGATACTTGACCCCAACATTTCACTTACTGCAACTGCCGTAAGAGTACCTGTTGATGGAGGGCATTCAGAGTCTGTTAACCTTGAATTTGAAAATGATTTTGAGTTATTTGAGGTGAAACGATTACTTGGAATGATGCCTGGAATAGTATTGTTTGATATGCCTGAAGCAAATTTTTATCCCATGCCGGTGATGTCGAAGGACAAGGATGAAGTATTTATTGGAAGGTTAAGAAGAGATTTTTCACAAGCCAACAGTCTGAATATGTGGATAGTTTCAGATAATCTCAGAAAAGGAGCAGCTACTAATGCAGTACAGATAGCAGAATATTTGGTCAAAAAAGGACTTGTCTCCAAACGATAATTCACTAAAAGGAAATTAGAATTTGAAAATATATAATTGCATAAAGGACTTTGAGTCAGTTAACAATCCGGTGGTAACAATAGGTACCTTTGATGGTGTGCACTTTGGTCATCAGTCCATTTTTAATAAAATGAAGTCTGAGGCAAAAAAAATAAATGGAGAGACAATTGTCATAACATTCTTTCCGCATCCCAGGATAGTTCTTGGGCTCGACAGCGGTAATTTAAGGTTCATCAACACACAGGAAAGAAAGATAAATCGAATTGAAGAGTCAGGAATTGATCATTTGATAATTGTTACTTTTTCAAAACAGTTTGCAGGTTTATCCTCTTACAATTTTATCAAAGATCTGGTGGTAGAAAAGATTAAGCCTGTAAAACTTATTACTGGTTACGATCATCATTTTGGCAAAGACCGTAGCGGTAGTTTCGATGAACTTTCAAAGTTAGGAAAGGAGTTTGGTTTTTCAGTGGAAAAAGTTGATGAACAAAAAACCAACGACCTAACTGTTAGTTCAACAAAAATCAGGAAGCTGCTTAACTCTGGAAAAGTTAGCGCTGCAAATCTGCTTTTGGGCTATGAGTATTCAATTACCGGAAAAGTTGTTAAGGGCAATGCTATTGGTCGTGATTTGGGCTTTCCAACCGCCAATATCGAAATTGCCGATGAATACAAACTTATTGCTGCAGTGGGGGTTTATGCCTGTCGTATTAACTGGATGGGAAACAATTACAAAGGTATGAGCAATATTGGTTACCGTCCTACCTTAAACCATGGAGAACTTACGATTGAAGTAAATATTTTTGAATTCGACGAACAGATTTATGATGAGCAAATTACGATTTCATTTGTTGAGCGAATGCGTGATGAGCATAAGTTTGAAAATATGGAGGCACTAATAACTCAACTTACAAAAGACAAAAAAGCAGCACTTAAACTCTTGTAATACTAATTGAAAAACACACAAACATTTTATCTAAGTTATTAAATTTCACATAAATAAATTACCAAATTAATTCTAGACTAATGAAAAAGAACTTATTACTAACATTAATTTTTACCATTGCCATTGCAGCAACAAGTAGTGCACAATTTGGCATTGAAAGTAAGATTAGAAACAAATACAAAAAACAGGGCAAGGAACATGCTAACAAACAAAAAGAGAAAGGCGAAGACAAGGCATTAGAACAAGCAGAAAAAGGCTACGAAGCGGGTGAAGCCAAGGGAATGGAAGAGGCAGAGAAAGGACTTGATAAAGCCCAACCTGGTCTTGAAAAGGCAAATGACGCTGTTGAAGAAGGCGAAGACTATGCTGTTATGGGACTTACAAAATATCAGGAATATCTTGATGGATACGATGAGCAAGTAGCCAGTAAAGACCCTGCCGACTACAAGAGATATGCATTTGAATCTGCTGAAGTTGAATATTCACTTGAAGGAAAAGACGAAGGAACCAAAACCGTTTACATTGACATGGGTGGATACAAAATGGCTGAATATAAATCGTTGAAAATAAGCAAGAAGAAAACAGAAAATACTGCTGAAGTATTACTGGGCGCCGAAATGATTACCATGGATGTTGATGAGAAACAAGCTGTAAAAATGCACAATCCTCTAGCCTTTTACCTTGCAGATCAAAGTAGGGACTGGGAAAAAACGGCTGAAAAATTTCTTATTAAAATGGGCTACGAAAAAATAGGAAAAGAAACCATTTCAGGCAAAGAATGTGATGTATGGAAAAATGGTGGTAACAAAATATGGGCATGGAAAGGGCTTGCTCTTAAGTCAAAGTACGGTAAAAATATTGAGACCGCTACAAGCATTAAAATTGATAATGTTGTTCCAAACGAAAAGTTTGAAATACCTTCTGGTTACGAAGTAGAAGTTGTGGACATTAAAGATGCCTTGCCTCAATTTACTGATGAGGAAATCAACAGCATTAAAGATGAAGATGTTGACGAAGAGGAAATGCTTGATATGGTTGAGAAAATGAATTACACTGAATTTAAAGCATGGGCAAAAGAGGCAGACCCAAGTATGAGCGATGATGACATCCAGCAATCATATCTCTATCTAAAGCAAAAAGCAAAGATGAGGGATAAGTGATGAAAGGGCAATATTGTTATCGGGTTATCATTGTTGTCAGGTAATCTGGTTGCTGGTCATTGGGTTTTTAGGAATAAAGAGAGAGGGCAATCTCAATAGTGATTTACTTAATTGGATGTAGCAGGGAGATTGCCGCATCCTCCTCCGTCGTCCTCGTAATGACGTTCTTACTATTATTTGCTATTACTAAAAATACAAGATCCCGTCATTGCGAGCGCCAAACAATAAATATCATACTTTTAATGAACTATCTAGCGCGAAGCAATCTCATTGAGATTGACTAAATAGTGATTATTACATAATATTATTGATTAATGACTTGGCGACAGGCAATCAATAACAACTCCATAATTAGAGAACCTGATTACTTGACAACATTTTCTTATTTTTGTGGGTTTTAAAATAATAAGTCAACCACAATTAAATTTTAGTAATAATAAAACCTCTTACACCGGCTTATCCCGGATGGGTTTCAATCTTAAGAATCATGAGAAAAATATTAAGTTTAATAGTTGTTTTAACGGCATTGATATTCGTTAACAACAGTACAAATGCATGTACAAATTATTTAATCACCAAAGGTGCTTCCACTGATGGATCAACAATGATTTCGTATGCTGCTGACTCCCATATCCTTTATGGAGAACTTTATCACTGGCCTGCAGGAACATGGGCTGAAGGCACAATGATGGATGTTTATGAGTGGGACACTGGCAAATTTTTAGGTGAGATTGAGCAGGCTACTGAAACATACAATGTTGTTGGAAACATGAATGAGCATCAGGTGGCAATAGGCGAAACCACCTATGGCGGACTTAAACAACTTGGGTCACAAGAAGGCGCAATAATCGATTACGGTAGTCTGATTTATATTGGACTTCAGCGCTCTAAAACAGCCCGTGAAGCCATTAAGATAATGACTGGTTTAGTAGAAAAATATGGTTACTACAGCAGTGGAGAATCTTTTTCTATTTCAGATAAAGATGAAGTATGGATTTTAGAACTCATTGGAAAAGGAAACGGCGAAAAAGGTGCTGTTTGGGTAGCCATGAAAATCCCTGATGGTTATGTTTCTGGTCATGCCAACCAGGCAAGAATTATGACTTTCCCTTTGGATAAAAATAAAAACTCCATCTCCTCAGAAAATATTGAAGATATCTTTAACGAAGGTGTTGAAGTTGTTTATGCTCACGATGTTATTTCTTTTGCTAAAGAAAAAGATCTTTACAAAGGAGCGGATAAAAAATTCAGTTTCTCTGATGTTTATGCTCCTGTAGGTTTTGGTGGGGCTCGCTTTTGCGAGATTAGAGTCTGGACCATGTTCAATCAGGTTTCTGATGGTATGGATAACTACTGGGATTATGTAAAAGGTGATATTGCTCACCCAAAAGCACATGAAAAAGATACTCCTATGACACCAGAGAATTTTGCTTCTAACAGAATGCCTTTATGGGTTAAGCCTGCTGAGAAAGTAAGTGTTCATGATATGATGATGTTTATGCGTGACCACCTCGAAGATACTGAGTTAGATATGAGTAAAGATGTAGGTGCAGGACCTTTTGGAATGCCTTACCGCTGGCGTCCACTTACATGGAAAGTTGATGGTGTTGCTTATTGTAATGAGCGTGCTACAGCAACCCAACAAACAGGTTTTTCATTTATTTCACAGAGTCGTTCATGGCTTCCAGATGAAATTGGTGGTATTCTCTGGTGGGGCGTTGATGATGCTTCAGGAAGTGTTTATATGCCAATGTACTCAAGCATGACTACCATCCCTCATAATTTTGCTGTGGGAAATGGTGGCATGATGGAATATTCAGAGACTTCTGGATTCTGGATTTTTAATCAGGTTCAAAATTTTGCCTACACTAAATACAATCAAATTCATCCTGAAGTTGCCAAGGTGCAATTGCAGTTAGAAAGTGAATTTATTGCCTTTACTCCTGCTGTAGATGCTGGTGCACAAGCATTATTGGAGCAAGACCGAGATATGGCTATTGCTTATCTTACCGACTATTCAAACTCAGTTGCTGAGCGTACTTTCAAAACATGGAAAGGTCTTTATCAATATCTATTTGTAAAGTATATGGATGGTAATGTTAAAACTCCTGTTGATGTTCCTGAAGGTTATAAATATATTGCTCCTAAGGTAGAATATCCAGGATACAGTCCTGAAAAATACAAACTGATTATCGAAGAAACTGGTGATCAGTTTAAGGTTAAGGGTGCATCGCATTAATTATTTATTTGCTAAGCAAAACTTAGTTGAAATATAATTTTCAAACGTGGACGTTTGAAACGGTTTGGGAGAAATACTAATAAATGGCCGTCATTGCGAGCAGCGCGAAGCAATCTCAATTAAAACACAATTATTAACTGAGATTGCCACGGTCGTACCTCCCTCGCAATGACGGCTGTTCTTTTAATAGATTGTATATGTAATTAGTTGATATAGTAGTGAATAACTTTCTTTTAATTCCAAATAAAATGAAAACATTACACATATTTATCTCTTTTTTCCTGGTTTCTGCATCCACATTCGCATGTACCAATCTTATTGTTACTAAGGGTGCTTCTGCAGATAGTGCAACATATTTGGTTTACCTCAACGATGGCGAATGGCTTTACCATCTTGATAAAACTGCCGCAAAGAATCACAATCCGCAAGATTCGCTGGTATACAGAAGTATGAGTGGTAAAGAGTTTAAAATTCATCAGGTAAAACATACCTACGGAATTGTAGGCTTTTTGATGAATGAGCATCAACTTGCAATTGGAGAAACTACCTTTTTGGGGAGAGAAGAACTTTGGGACAAAGATCTGCCTCTCAAATACTGGGACCTAATGCGATTGGCCTTGCTAAGGGCCAAAACAGCAAGGGAAGCAATAGAGGTAATAACTTCGTTGGTCGAGACATATGGTTACGGGAGTGAAGGAGAAAGTTTCTCTATTGCTGATCCCAACGAGGGCTGGTTGTTGGAAATGATTGGAACAGGAGGCAAAGGAAATGCTGTTTGGGTTGCAAGAAAAGTTCCAGATGGTTTTATTACTGCTCATGCAAATCATGCAAGAATAGGCGAGTTTCCACTTGACGATCCTGAAAACTGCATCTACTCAGAAAATATTATTAGTCTGGCCATTGAAAAAGGTCTTTACAATCCTGATGATGGAGAAGTTTTTCGTTTCAACGATGTTTACGATCCTCCATCACCATCACATTTAAAATACACCGAGTCCAGAGTTTGGAGTATTTTTCGCAGGGCCGCACCCTCACAAAATTTCTCTTCTGATTACCATCGAAGTAAAAATAATGCAGAGCCTTATCCGCTATTCATAAAGCCAGATAATAAAATCTCCCTTAAGGATGTGTTCTCCTTAATTCGTGATCATTACGAGGGAACTAATTTCGATATGAGAAATGATTTGTCGGCTGGTCCGTCAGGTAACCCAAACAGGCCACGACCTTTGGAGTGGAATATTGATTCAGTAAAATACTCCTGGGAAAGACCAATATCGACATACAATACTGCATTTTCTTATGTTGCTCAACTCCGTAATTATCTGCCCGATGAAGTAGGTGGTGTTTGCTGGTTTGGTGTTGATGACACCTACACCAATTGCTATTTTCCGATTTATGCCAGTGTAACAGAAATATCAGAACCTTTTAGGAAAGGGAGTATCAATCATTATTCAACCGAGTCGGCATGGTGGGCTTTTAATTTTGCTGCTAACATTGCAATGATAAGATATGATGAAATATCGGCAGACATTAAGGAAGTCCAGAATTATTATGAGGATAAATTTATTAAACAGCAGTCAGCAATTGAAAAGGCAGCATTGCAGTTGGGTTATGAACATAGGCTTAAGTTTCTTACAAATTACTCTTCACAAACGGGCATACAGATTCATAATGCATGGGTAAAACTAGGAAACCATTTAGTTACTAAATACAACGATGGTTATGTTAAAGATTCTTCCAACAGAATAAGGACAAAAGGATATTCCGATGAATGGCTGAAGAAAGTAGTTGAGTTGGAGGGTGAGAGGTTTGAAATAAAGGAGTGACCTCAGACCCCTCTCCGCCTGACCCCTCTGCCCTGACCCCTCTGCCCTTCGGGCATCTCCCCTGGAGGGGAGAGATTTGAACTTCTGTACCGTGGCGTTAACCCCCAAACCCCCTAAAGGGGGAATCCTTCTCCAATCTTTTCTATTCTTTCTTCACAAGTTACTCCCCCATTCCGTTTTCCTGCAGACTTGACATATTGTGCCCTGGCCTAAAGGCTCAGGGCTATTGATTTGAATTATACTACCATTTATTTTTGAACTTCCATGCCGTGGTAATGACCCCCTAACCCCCTAAAGGGGGAATCCAATTTATTCCAAACTTGACTTGTCAGCCTAAGGTGGATGAGGGTTATTGATTTGAACCTCCATTCCCTTGCGTTAACCCCCTAACCCCCTAAAGGGGGAATCCTTCTTTAATTCCATAAAAAATCTTAAATCCAAAATATCTGGTTTTTAACTTCGTTTTACTTAATATTAAGTCCAATGGCTGTACAAGCCGGCTTAATCTCTTGCATATGGTTATAATAGTCTGTATTTTTGTTCTTTAAATAAATTTGTCATGGAAAATCAAAATAGTGGAGTTCAGGATATAAAGCATAAAAATAATAACCTTTGGATGTATATTGTACTTGTCATTCTCGCCCTGGGAATAATTGGTCTTTCGGTCTATATGTTATCCATTAAAAAGGAACTTAGTGGACTAGTTGCTGAGAAAGAAGCCCAGCGCCTTGAACTTGTTGAAGAGTTAAATGTATTGCTTGAGGAACATGAAAATACCAAAGTTGCTTATGGTGAGATATCTGATTCATTGGTAGTTATGGATAGTGTTATTCAGGCAAACGCAAAAGAAATTAAGGATTTATTAAACTACAAATGGGAATTTTACAAGGTTAAGAAAAAACTTTCCCGACTTCAGGTGGTTTCACAAAGTTATGTCAGACAGATGGATTCTCTCTACAGAGAAAATACTGTACTTACAGAAGAAAACCTGCAGATGAGGGAAGAAATTCAAATTGAAAGAAAACGAAATCAGAACCTCTCGGATGAAAAAGAAGAGCTTAGCGGAAAAGTTGAAGAGGCTTCAATTTTAGGCTCTTACAATATTGAGGCAAATGCCATGCGTGTAAGGAGTGGTAACAATGAGACGATTACTAATAAATTAAGAAGAACTGACAGGATTAAAGTTTGTTTTACAATTAGTGAGAATAGTATTGTGGAGGCAGGTAAAAAATCTATTTACATTAGGATTGCTGAGCCAAATAAAGAAATTTTAACCAAAGGACGTACCGATCAATATATGTTTGAGCATAAAGGAGAAATGCTTCAGTACACCATGAAAAAGGATGTTAATTATGAAAACGAGGCAATTGACATCTGCTTAAACTGGAACCGCCGTCAAACCAAAGAATTGGAGGCCGGAATTTATCATGTGGATATTTTTGATGGAGATTTTAATATCGGCCATACAACTTTTGAGTTGAAGTAAGTGTTTAAACGTGGACGCATTTCGAAAAAGTTAATTGTTTAAACGTGGACGTTTAAACCAGTAAGTACATAACATGTGTTTAAGCGTGAATGCTTAATCCGGAAACCGATTCAAACGTCCGCGTTTGAATAAGCCCATGTTTAAATAACACAAAGTCTATATTAAAACTCAAATGTTTTCAAGGGGCTCTCAGGATTCGCACTCGAATAATAATATTCATATGGTTCTTGTACAAATCCTGCCCTCACCGGGTTCATATGAATATAATTTGTCTTCTGATCAATAATAGCATTATTAAACAACAATGTAGGCCAGTTATTATTTTTCCATATCTTGTAATTTTTGTTCTGCGAACCATCATTGATTGCCTTCTCAAATAAAGGAATCATCCACTTCCTCCGGCTTTCCTTGGGATTCTCCTTAATTAGTTTATACAACCCCTTTGAGGTGAAAGTTTTAAAATCGCGCAAAATATCGCTAAGTGGTATTTCATTGCCACGGCAAATCATATGTAAATGATTTGTCATTATTACGTATTCATAAATTTCAAGATATTTGTTTTTTTGACAGAAAGATAAGTTGTCAACTATAAAATCAGAATATTCTCTCCGAGTGAAAATATCAATCCAATATGCAACAGTTAATGTAACAAAATAAAGTTCGTTTGCTGCTGTGGCTGTTTTTGGCATAATTAAACTTTTAGAGAAAGTTATTGTTTAAACGTGGACGTTTAAACCGGGGACGCCTCAACCAATTATATTCCTGATTCAAGCGTCCATGTTTGAATTCCTCATCTCATAAATCTTCTTTCCTCCATATCCAACTCCAAGGCTTAGTAATATTAGCAGGCCGCCGCCAATTGGTGCGCCACCACCATTTACCTTATTGTCTTGTGTGTTGGTACCATCATTGGGATCGGGTGGCTGTGCTGAAGCAGAATAAGTCAGACTTAGCAATGCTGCTAAAATTAGTCTCTGTATTGATTTAACTGTGAGCGTTTTCATATTATTTAGGTGTTTGTAGGTTTATAAATTACATTAGTAATGAAGAGGGTGTAGAGAGACCTACCAGGACAGTAGGTTTCTCACACTCGCTCTGTTTGGCTAGGCTGTCGAGGGTTTTAATAATTCTTACATATCTTATTATTTAATAAATACCATTTTAGTTTTTGCTGAATTCTCAGTAACAACTTTCACAATTACATAGGCATTTTTTGTGTTTACAGGTACTTTTACAAGTGCTTCGCCTTGAAATTTCTGTGCTGCTAATTTTCTACCCATTAGGTCATAAATAGAAATGTTTCCCTGCATATTTTCACCATCCTTTTTTGAATGAATATAAATATCATTTCCATAAGAATAAATGTCGATAATTAAATCCGACTCGTAATTGTTGATACCATCGGGAGAGGACATAAAATGTAAAAGAAAACGCTCTGGTTCATCATCCGTTGTTGCACTAAATTCAAAGACTGGGTTTTGAATTAGGTTATGTGTTGTGGCTGTTTTAAGATCTTCAAGAGTGATATTGGTGACTGGTAATTGATCCATGTCCGATATTGTAAGAGTGTAGTTTCCGTCCACCATATGTTTCAAATGTATTGGTACTGTTTTACCTTCATCTGTTAATGGTGCATTGGCATTAGTACTTAATTCTACTCCGTTTTCCACCACAAATAATTGAGGCGAAGGTGATGATGAAAAGCGTTTTGTTGCATCACCACGATAATCAAATAACTCAGTACCATTCTCCGGGAAACCAACGAAGACTGTATTTCCACAGACTACACCATCAAGTTGAAGACGGACATATTGTGAGGGTTCATCTTCTTCCACCAACTTATAAAATGCCTGACTATTATGAGTTCTTGCTGCTTCGGGGGTAGTAAAGTTGCCTGCATTTGATGCTTCCACAAAAAAACCTTGACCCAACGGAATAATTCCATTGGATAAATCTCCTGTTGATCCATTCCATGTAATATATTCTCCATCAATATCAAAATCCTGATCCCATACATAAACAGTTCCAGTTGTAATTGTGTTGGGATCCCAGGTACCCAGATCCCAGTCGAGGGCCGATGTAAATGGATTTCCCAGAGCATTCCATCCACTACCAGAATTAGTGAGTGAAGTTATTTGATCACTTGCCGTGATATTTCCTGTAAAGTTTATTGTCTTATCTGTGCCTCCATCAATCCAATACATATATCCAGAATTCTGATTTAGGGCATCACTCAAATCTGTAATGTATGTCCATGTGTTGGCTGCCTCACCAAATTTTGTCATCCACACATCCGGACTATCATTTAGATATAAATCATTGGCGGTAATTCCACTCACAGGCACACCAAACAAATGCCATTCTGCTGCTGTGTAATATCTTTGAACATAAATTGTGTTAGCCGGGGCTGTATTAAAAATTACTGATGCAGTAGAGGATGCAGAAGTAGATTCGAGGGTGAATTTTTCATCTCCTCCAAGATTTGCCGTTCCATTAATACTTATTTCTGCGTCGGCATCAGCCTGGACAGTACCACTGGTAATTGTAAGATTATTCATACTAAAATCACAGCCAGAACTTAAATGAAACACATTCCCAGATCCAACATTCGATTCAATATTATAAATTGGCATATCGCTGTCGAGATAGATGTCTGTGAG
>Ga0164315_10001163_pt1 | contig 19594 bp, 15 predicted proteins | sample GuaBasSedimGuay6_FD_113737 | JGI IMG/M metagenome (GOLD analysis project Ga0164315, IMG submission 113737) | Subseafloor sediment microbial communities from Guaymas Basin, Gulf of California, Mexico - Guay6, Core 4569-2, 0-3 cm | ecosystem: Environmental > Aquatic > Marine > Hydrothermal vents... | reverse complement strand
TGGGCGGATGTAAGTGGAAAAGTTTCCCATAAAAACAGTCCACTTGAAGGCTGCAAAGTAGTACATGGATCATCTACAGGCACCACGGCCACCGACGGTGGGTTTGCGCTGCCTTCACCTGCAACGATCAGCAAAACAATTGAGATCCGTTGCAAGGGCTTTGCTCCCAAATATGTTGATCTGCAAGCTGACGATTCAGATCTTGGTGATATCAAGCTCAAAAGGCCGAACTTTATCCTGATTGTCTCTGACGACCACGGCTGGGTGCAGACATCTACTCAGATGGATCCGGATGACCCTGAAACAAAAAGCGATTATTTTCGCACCCCGAATATTGATTCATTTTTTGAATCCGGCATCAGGTTCACCCGGGGTTATTCACCCGGCACCTACTGCATGCCAACCCGGCGTGCCATCCAGACATCACAGTCCACACTGCGGCACGCATTTAATGGACAGCCAGTCGAAAAATGGACTGACGCTTACAAGAACCAGGTGACTATTCCGAGGGTTTTGAAAGACGCCGACCCGGATTATATGACCGCACACCTGGGCAAGTGGGACCTGAGATATGATGATCCACATCCTCGGACACTGGGTTACGACGTCAGCGATGGAGCTACTGGTAATGGTGAAGGAAATATAGGCTCGAAAAAAACCAGTAAGGGCCGAATGGATAAATCAGCCCTCAACCCGTCTGCCGACCCAAAAATGATCATGGACCTGACCACCCGTGCCACCGATTTTATCCGGCAGCAGGTCGAGGCCGACAAACCATTTTTCATACAACTTTCACATTACGCACTTCACCTGGCTGTGTTTTTCAAACCGGAGACCTATGACGAGGTGCTGGGCTGGAAAAAGGGAAAGAAGCACTTTATACCCTCTTTTGCTGCCATGTTGAAAGATCTGGATGACGGCATTGGCCTGTTCATGCAGGAGCTTGAAGACCTGGGTATCAGGGACAACACCTACATCATTTTCATGGCGGATAATGGCGGCAGGCCAACACAAAACCTGGAAGACGGGAGAGTCAGGGAAAATGTGAATTATCCTTTGTCGGAAGGCAAACACAGTGTCTACGAAGGCGGAATCCGGGTTCCCTTTGCGATTATCGGGCCCGGTATCACGGCCAACAGTGTGGTTACAACAACCATTTCCGGGGTCGATATCCTGCCAACCATCGCAGACATTGTTAATTCAAAACTTGAGCTGACCGATACCGACGGTGGCTCCATCAAGGACCTTATTTACCGCGAATCCGATACCGTTATCAGACCACAACCATTTCTTGTATTTCATGACAAGGATGGCCGGTCGAAATCCAACTCAAAGAAGGGCGACAGTGAGACCGCGCTTATACAGGGCGATTTCAAACTCATCAAGACGTGGAAAGACGGGGCTCAAAATTCTGTTGAGCTGTATAACCTTTCGAAAGACAAGGGTGAACACGAGAACCTGGTTGGTTCAATGCCGGATAAAACTGCTGCTCTTGGTAAGTTACTCGATGATTACATCGCAGATGTTCAGGGTGATGTGACCATAGTGGATGATTGATAGAGCGGGGTCAGAGTCAAGTGCCAGAGTGGTTAAGCCACTCTGGCACTTGACTCTGACCCCACGTTTTGACCCCACGTTTTGCTGGAATTCTCAATTAGTAGTCAAACCTGTCTTTAAAAGCCCATAAGCCCAGTGCGGGATTGGAAATATAAAAAATCTCTTCCCCGTCTGGCATGGTGTTATGGCCTTCTTTTAGAGTTGCAGGGTTATATTTGGCCGTCATCTCGTCAAAGTCCGCATAGTTGAAGCCCACGCCCTCAATTTCTTGCTGTGAGAGGTTGTTCTCTGCTTTTCCAGGACAATAGGTAATACTGAAACGGCCTTCGGAAGAGCCATGAATCAGGTGTGCGGCAGCTGCTAGATTATTTCTGAGGTCCTCGTTCTCTTCTACCATTTTCAGGGTGTGCGGGGTTCCGAAATAACCGTACTTCCGGATTAGTTTATCGATTTGCTTATCTTCACCAAACTCAATAAGGGCGGGTGCCAAAACGATCAGCTCGCCTTCATCTGCCAGGGCCATGCGGGTGCGATAGACGCTCTTGTTGCCCAGCCAGGTGCTTTTGAACTCAGTTGGATCCAGCCAGACAACGACTTTTGCTAAAGGCTTGTCCAGCATTTCAAAATTGACCTGCAACGACAGCTTTGCAGCCTTATCAAAGACACTGAAATCGTCCCCGATAAAAAGCCCATAGGTCTGCAATTCACCGTCTTTGTTCAGACCTACCACCGTTTGCACATACACAATTGGCAACTGGCTCATGAAGTTCTCGGAGGCGTAGTTGAAAATTCTACGCACGGGCGTATCCGAGCGACCCATCATTCTTTCCATTCCATAGGCTGCCCCGATGTAATGGCTTTTATGAATGGCTTCGGTCCCGCCGGTTCCAACCAATATATTCTTGTTGTAGTTGGCCATTCCCACCACCTCGTGGGGCACCACCTGGCCGATGGACAGGATCAGGTCATAACCACCATCAACCAGCAGCCTGTTGACCTGTGCCGGCCAGGTAAAGTCACATACACCCTCTGAAACCTCTTTTACAAATTCAGCCGGCACCGTGCCCAGTGTCTTTATATCGTTGCGCCAATCATGCACCCTGAACAAATCCTCGGGTGTCTGACCAAACATGTGGGAGATCTGCTCCGTGGTCATAGGCGTATGTGTACCCAGGGCAGGAAGGACATCCTTGAGTTTATCCCCCAGGTACTCCCAGCAAAATTCTGTCAATTCACCGGAACGCGATGGCAGGCGGGTGTAGTCAGGGGGTATTACCAAAACTTTGTGTTTCTCCCCAATATTATTAAGGGCAGCGAACATGCCTTCTTTCAAATCATCAGCTGAGAGATTTTCTTCGGTCGAACCTTTTTCGTAATAAATCATATTGGTATTCTGTTGGTGTGTTATTCAGGAGCCATGACGGAGTTTTATTGTACTTGAATTGTCCAAATCCACCATTAATGACAGTTGAACACACGATTTTACCTCACACCGTCTTCGGGGAGGTCGTGAAGGAGTGAGGGTGTAGTAGGAAATTTGAGCCGAATGCAATCCAAAAACCAGTTTGACGCACTGGTTTTACAAGCAGGACTCCAGTGCCATTGCCTGGAGTCGAGCCAATAGTTAATAGCGGTCAGGAATCAACGAACAACTGGCTGATTCGATGGCTTCCTTTGCGGGACTTTTTTAGGGTCCGGCTATGATTAACTTCTCTTTCTGCTTATTGGCATTTGCGATGGCTTTTTCCATGCAACGGTTAACTTCTGTCAGATCTGAACGATCTAATGGGAACATTTCAGAAAGTTTTTCGCATGACTCCTTCGCGATTTCACTGATACGTGCGTCTAGTTTTTCAACATCCTCGTTTTTGCTAAGGTCAAGATCATCAAAACTCACATACCGATTGAGCTCAATGGTTTGAGTGTTGACACTTGAACCGATTGGAATCCTGGCTTGAGTTCGCTCGATTGGAGACCTGACGACAATCTCCTCAGTTACCTGCTGAGCCACGGCCAGGTCGGCTGCAACAAAAAGCCCTGCGAATGCAAGAACCAGGGAAATATTGAGGTTTTTACGTTTGGTGTTACTCATGATGCGCTCCATACATCTATCGATTTATATGACTAAAAACAAGGTTGATTTCTCCAATGAAACTCAACAGTTACCTTATACTCCAAAGCAAGTATTTCGTTATTGATCTAGCTCAATTAATTTGCTTTTCTGCTTAATTTTTGAGCTAATCTCGTCTTGCATCAACATCAATTCTATGTTTCTTGCAATTATCACAAAACAGCCACCTCTGGAGGGGCTGTCACGAGTGGAATTAGCTAGTGTCATGTCAACAGGTCCCGCACCAATCGATGACTGTGAAAACTGCCCGGTACCGGGGCGAACCAGTTCAGGCGGGTTGATCAAACCTGGAAAAAACTTGATCATTGCCACCGGTGGCATAATAGTCTAAAGTATCGCTCATCATGACTTATTTAGAAAAACTGTTTTCGTTAAAGGAAAAAACCGCTGTTGTCATCGGCGGAACCGGTGAGCTTTGCGGGTCGATGGCAACGAGCCTCGCCCAGGCAGGTGCCGAGGTCGTTCTTGTCGGCCGCAGTCAGGAAAAAGCAGAAGCGCGGCTCAAGCAGATCCGTGCTGTGGGTGGTAATGGGTATTTTATTGCGGCAGAAATCACGTCAACTGGTGGCCTGCAGTCACTGTTGTCCGAGGTTGTTGAACGGTCCGGCCAGTGCGATATTTTGATCAACGGCGCTGGTGTCAACTCACCCACTCCCTTTTTGGAGATACCCGAAGAGGAATATGATCACATATTTTCCGTTAACACCAAGGCTGTCGTGCTTGCCTGCCAGGTCTTTGGAAAGTACTTCCTCGACAATGGCATCACCGCCTCGATCATCAACGTTGGGTCAATGTCTGCTGTTATACCTCTGTCACGAGTATTCACCTACTCCATGACCAAGGCGGCAGTTCACAACATTTCCAAGAACCTGGCCCGTGAATGGGCAACCCAAAACATACGCGTCAACACGCTGGTTCCCGGCTTCTTCCCCGCAGAGCAGAACCGCAAGGTGCTGACACCCGAGAGAGTCGGCCAGATCATGGGTCATACGCCGATGAATCGCTTTGGCAAAGCAGAGGAACTCAACGGCGCAATGCTACTATTGGCCTCCGATGCAGGCTCCTTTATCACCGGGGAAGAAATTATCGTTGACGGCGGGTACGCTGCAATGACTATTTGAACCCCCATGTTTATCGACTAACATCAAGTTTGGAATAGTGCTGACTATTTATTGGAATCAACAACACTGGACCAGGACATCGTAATCGCTGCCTGACCAACAAGACCTATTGGAAAATTAATGAACTCTACAGAAAAGAAAAGTGATATCGGCCTGATTGGCCTCGCCGTCATGGGTGAAAACCTTGTCCTGAATATGGAAAGTCACGGTTTTCAGGTGGCGGTGTTCAACCGCACCGTCAGCAAAGTCGATGCTTTCATGGAAGCCCGTGCCAAAGGCAAAAATATTGTCGGCTGTCACAGTATCGAAGAACTCGTCGCCAACCTTGAGCGTCCCCGCAAGGTCTTTTTACTGGTAAAAGCCGGTGCAGCAGTCGACGCCTTTATTGAATCTGTCATCCCGTTTCTTGAGCCTGGCGATATCATCATCGATGGCGGCAACTCTCACTTTCCTGACACCATTAGACGTACAGCTTATGTTGAGAGCAAGGGCTTATTGTACATCGGAACCGGTGTTTCCGGTGGTGAGGAAGGCGCTCTTAAAGGCCCTTCAATAATGCCTGGTGGGTCGGCCGCAGCATGGCCGCACGTCAAGGAAATATTCCAGTCCATCTCCGCGAAAGTCGATGATGGCTCTCCCTGTTGCGAGTGGCTCGGTAACGATGGAGCCGGTCACTTTGTCAAGATGGTGCACAACGGTATCGAGTATGGCGATATGCAGATGATCTGCGAAGCCTATGCGTTGATGCGTAACGTGCTGGGTATGACGCCTGCTGAAATTTCCAGCGTATTCGGCGAATGGAATGAGGGTGAGTTGGATAGCTACCTGATCGAAATCACCCGTAACATCCTTGCCAAGACAGATGATGAGACCGGCAAGCCAATGGTGGATGTCATCATGGACAAAGCTGGTCAGAAAGGTACCGGTCGCTGGACGTCTTTAGCTGCCCTTGATCTTGGCGTGCCGGCCCAGACAATTGCAGAGGCCGTTTTTGCCCGGGCTCTGAGTGCCATCAAGGATGAAAGGTTGGTAGCATCGCAAAAACTGGCTGGGCCAGGGGCTACATTCAAAGGGGATAAAAAGGCATTCCTGGAGCATCTGCGACAGGCGCTATTTGCCTCAAAGATCTGTTCATACGCCCAGGGTTACCAATTATTGCGGGCAGCGGCTGATGAGTATCAATGGGCTTTGAACTATGGTGAGATTGCACTGATGTGGCGTGGTGGCTGCATCATTCGTGCCCAGTTTTTGGGTAATATCAAGGAAGCCTACGACAACAATCCCGGTCTGCAAAACCTGCTGCTGGATGAATATTTCAAAAATGCCGTTGAGCGTTGCCAGTATGCATGGCGACAGGTCATTTCCATGGCTGTGGTGCATGGTGTTCCTGTGCCTGCTTTCAGTTCAGCCCTGGCATACTTTGACGGCTACCGTAGCGCAGTTTTGCCGGCTAACCTGTTGCAGGCCCAGCGAGATTATTTTGGAGCCCACACCTACGAGCGCCTGGATAAACCAGCCGGCGAGTACTTCCATACCAACTGGACCGGTACCGGTGGCGATACCGTGTCGACAACCTACAACGTTTAAAACGGAAAGAATATGAGTTTACTTGATATACGTAAAGACGATTGCCAACTGGATTTCCTTTCACTGGGTTCGCTGGTGCACCGGCTTGATCCCGGTATCGTACCCTTCCGCAAAACCCGTTCGGTAGATATCCACGTATCCGGTGGTGAGTACAATGTTGCGGCGGGTCTTTCCGACTGCTTTGGTCTTAACACCGGTATCGCCAGCGCAATGGTTGACTATGGTATTGGCGAACTGGTCGAGACCAGGGTCAGAGAGATGGGTGTAAAACCGTACTTCAAGCGTTTCGAGCACAATGGAGTCAATGGTCCCAATATTGCCACGGTTTACAGCGATCGTGGTTATGGCGCACGTCCACCAGTGGTTTTTTACAACCGTGCCAATGAAGCCGGTGCCATGCTCAAGGCCGGTGATTTTGACTGGGATGAGATATTCAGCCAGGGCGTACGCTGGTTCCATTCGGGTGGTATTTTCGCCGCACTCTCAAGCACCACTTCCGGTTTGATCATCGAGGCCATGCAGGCAGCTAAAAGACATGGTGCCATCACCTCTTTTGACCTCAATTACCGTCCAAAATTATGGGCCCCAATCGGTGGTCTTGAGCAAGCCCAAAAAACATTCCGCGCTATCGTGGAGAATGTTGATGTGCTGCTGGGTAATGAGGAAGATCTGCAATTGGGTCTCGGTATCAAGGGCCAGGATGTGGAATCATCATCGAAGCTCGATACCAGTGCTTTCTTTGGCATGATCGACCAGGTCTCTGCTGAGTTCCCCAATATCCAGGCAGTCGCCACCACGCTTCGTGAGGTCGAGAACAGCAACCGACATCAATGGGGTGCCGTGTTGTGGTGCCAGGGTGAACAGGCAGTCAGCCCTGTCCGTGAATTGGGTGTCATTGACAGGATTGGTGGTGGAGATGGTTTTGCCACCGGTTTGATTTACGGTTTTCTGGATGGGCGTAGCCTGGATGAAACCGTACGTCTTGGTTGGGCGCATGGCGCCTTGCTAACCACCTTCCCGGGTGACACCACCATGGCCAGGCTGGCCGAAGTGGAAGCTTTCGCGAAGGGCGGATCGGCACGCGTTCAGAGATAAACGTTCGATTTCTGGTATTCTGAACGCCACGCTTTGTGAAAGAGAGATAACAGGTATGAGCGCAGCACTGGCTATTATTAACAGGCATAGAAATGTGCTGCTGATCGACCTGGTTTTGCTGACGGCCCTGTACCTGTTGCCCAGCTTTTCGCATTTGACTGCATTACCGCTGTACAAACTGGAGCCAATGCGTGTCGCCCTGATCATTGCGTTACTGTTTACCAACCGGGCGAACGCCTACCTGATCGCATTCACCATACCGCTGGCATCAGCCTGGATCACGGGCCACCCACCGCCTCTGAAAGCCGTACTGATGGGTATCGAGTTTTCGATCCTGGTGGCAACCTACCTCCACCTGGTTCGCAAAGATCATATCCCGACTTTCGTTGCACTGGCCGCCGGAATCCTGCTTGGTAAGGCTGTCTATTATTCGATGAAGTTCATGGCCCTTAGCGCTGGCTGGCTGGGTGGCAGCCTGGTCTCAACACCCGTGCAAACACAATTGGTTCTTGCCGCGGGAACGGCCGCAATCTTTGCGTTTGTTGTTCACTATCGTAGGGCTTAACAATGAAGAAATTCCTTGTTCTATTCACACTAACGTTATTTGCTTGTCAATTTGCCTGGGCAAAACCCGTCGGCATTAAGGCAAAAGATGCTTTCAAACGAATTGGTGACCGTACGACGGTTTGCGGGGTGGTGGCAAAAGCCAGTTACCTGAAGGGTTCCGGACGCGAGCCGACTTTTCTCAACCTGGCTGATACTTATCCCAAACATCCTTTTACCGTGGTTATCTGGGGTAAGTCCCGCGACCAGTTTGATTATGCGCCCGAGACCCTGAAGGGTAAGTTAGTCTGTGCGTCGGGGGTGATTGCGACGTATAAGGGGAAACCTCAAATAGTAGTCGACAGTCAGAAACAGCTGTGGGTGGAGTGATTAGCAGGGGAGCACCACTATGGTTCACCTGAAATGGTTTGTCGTCTTCTCCTTGTTTTTACTGGTTTCAGCATTCGGGCTGGCGGACACAGATACTACAGAGACCCTGCAGGAATTCGATACATACCTGGACAAGACGGCCGGACAACTGGGGAACAGCCCATTTGCCGCCATCGTCAGTAAGAACGGAAAAATCCTTTACGAGCGTTACGATGATGGACAAGGAATCCTGGGCAAACCTGTCAATGAGCATTCCCGCTGGCAGGTTTTTTCTATCACCAAGAGCTTTGTTTCTGCACTGGTGCTCGGCCTATGCGATGACGGACTCCTGTCACTTGATGATCCTGTCGGCAAATACCTGCCCCCCTTCCGCAAACATGGTGATGGACCATTTGATCGACAGGCCGTTACCATTCGCCACCTGATGTCTCACACTTCAGGGGCAGCTGTTAATGGAGATAAAACGCCAAGTCCCCTGCCAACGGATCTGGACCGTATCGAGATCATCACCGAACCTGGAACCGCTTTCAAATATTCGGGTCTGGGCATGCTGATCCTTGAAAGAACACTCGAAGCTGCAACCGGCAAGGACTTTGATGCCCTGTTAAATGAACGAATCATCGGACCACTGAGACTGGAGTCAACAGGTTACGTCTATGCCGGACTGGAAACAGAACAGGTGCTGCCGCTTAAAAAAGATCTTTACCACTACTCGCTAAGTGGCAAAAGAGCCGGGGCAGGGCTATTCACGACGGCCCGTGATCTCAACAGCTTCGGCCAGTTCTGGCTGAATCCGGACAGAATGTTCTCCCGGAAACTACGGCTAGAGGCCTGGGCATACCACGGAATGCGGGAATCTGACGGGGGCCGTTATGGACTGATGTGGTGGTTGTTTGAGAGCGATGGTGGTTACGTAATGTCGGGCAAGGACAATAAAATCAACGCCGTTATTCCCGAGACGGGTGTGGTGATCACAGTCATACGCTATCCCCAGGCCAAGGCTGCAAAGGACTATAAATTTTTTGATGACAAGCGTGCCATGGTCCTGTTCGGTAAGCGTTTGTAAGCTGTAATAATGGTGGGGTCAAGACTCTGGCACTTTACTCTGACCCCGTCAAAACGCATTAACGATAAAACTGAAGAGAGTCCGCCATACCGAAACGATCACGACAATATTATGGTTATTGAATTGGCATATATTATTGAGAGGACAAGTCGTATATGATTTTGAACTTTATTAAAAAATAAAAGTGATTGAGTTCGAACACTTAACGTATTGGCAAAAATAATTGGCGGGAAAACCAGGCTGCTTACGTTAATGGATCATGGTGTATGAAAATAAATAATATCAATGGAGAGAAGTGATCATGTGGAACCGCGAAAAAGCCCTATCCAGCAATTCAAATACGAAATTCTCAAAAGCAAAACTCTCTGGCCCGGTGGTGCTGACGGCCATACTGGGCCTGTTATTCGCCTATCCTGCCATTGAAACCAGGGCACACGACGACGGTGTCGATACCCACACCAGCCTGCAAGTCCACGGCGACTGGGTAGTTACCGTGGCCAACCCCGATGGCAGTATTGCACAGGAAAGGTCTTTTCAGAATGCGCTGGTCACGCCCGGCTTACTGGTAGGAATGTTGTATTACGCGTCGGGATGGACGGATTCGTTTGCGGGAACTATATGGACTAGCGGCGAAGAAATTTTGCCCTGGTTCATCGAAGTCGCAACCTCCGGCGTTGAAACGGCTACGTGTCAGACCGACTTAACTGTAAGCTACAGTCAGTTTGGAAATGAATACGAAAAAACTGCTGCAACCGAGAGCGCCGTGAGCAGTTCCTCCTTTACTCTAACCAGAACTCTTGTCTTGCCATTGGAATGTGTGATAGGTGAAAGTTATGCTATCAACGGCCTTTATTGCCTTTGGAGTAGATGCAGGAGGGGCAGGCATATCCGATTCCAGATTCACAGAAAAAACCTTAGACACCCCCATCACCGGCATTCTACCCGACCAGGTCGTAACGCTTAAAGCCACTATCAGCTTCCAATAGCTTGAACCCGTGACGTTCAACACAAAAAGGCGGCAGGGGCGCTTGCAGCGGTTTGCCGATCATTTCAAATCAGCGACTGCCGCCGCACTGCTGGCACTCGTATTCGCCATAAACGCTTATGCTAACCCCACACTGGAACATATTGACGGTTTGCCAACCGCTGCTGACAATGACGTGGCACTGTCCGGTGACGGTAAGTGGTTCGCCTGGGCCTATGAAAATGACTCAGTCCCCTGGCTGACCATGGTGAACCTTGAAACCGGGGTGCAAACCACGCTTGATCTGGAGCTTACAACGGGTTTTGTCGGTTGGGACTTTCCCCAAACCGTGCACCCTGATATGAACCATGACGGGTCATTGATTGCTGTAATCGCTGACCGCAGTCCCGGAGGTGGCTTTTATGACGATCTGGCCATGGTGGTAAACGCCGCCGGAGCCGAGGTTGCCCGCCTGACCGGCCCCGATGAATACGGTGATAACGCGTGGTTTGATAAACCTATATTTTTAGACGCCAGCGGTCGGTATGTGACCTTCACGACAAACGCTACCAAGCTGCAACCTGTGATTTACGGTGACACGAAATCGTGGTCGTCTTCTTTGGAGGGCTGGGAATCTGCCTTTCGACTGGACATTCAGACGGGCGAGATTAAATTGGTCGCAATCAAGCCCGGTGGTGCTGAACTGAAAGATTACACATATGCATCGGGCATCTCCGATGGTGGTCGCTTTGTATTATTCGAGTCTTCTGCAAGCAACCTGCCGGGCGCCAATGGTGAACGGCAAGTCTATTTGCGGGATATGGACAGCACAGCAGCATCAGCCATCACATTGGTGTCTGTCGATGAAACCGGAACACCGATAAGCCGTCTTGCCTGCTGTTCCACCGAGTCGGATATCTCTGACGATGGATCGCGGGTAATCTACACAGAGCACCCGCGCACAACATTTTTATGGGCTCGTGACACCGAAAGCAGCGCGCTAACCGGCTCTGCGACAAAATTAACCGCCGTTACAAACGAAGATGAGATCAGCATATCCGGCAACGGTCGCTGGCTGTCAGCAGAGTATGAGGCATTCAGCCGGTTGAACATCGAAACCGGCAGTAAGTACCCATTACCGGATGACGGCAGCGGCAGCCCGGCTAGTCTTGATGAACCAAAAATCAGCAAGAATGGCGAAGTGATCATATTCTGGAACAGTGCTATAACCAAACCCGATGGCGAAGTTGGCCATTGGTGGTTGCTTCGTTATGATCCGATACCCGGCCCCATTGAAATTGCTGTTACCGAAACGGTACCGGTTAGCGACAGCAGCGCCCACCTGCGCGGCATCATTCTGCCATTTGATGAAACCATTTCCGTATCTGACGAGGTACTGGTTATGCCGCCACTGAGCATTGCGGTTGCCGAATCGGTAGGCGTCAGCGACAACATCGTAATCAAGGTCGGGCCTACGCTTGCTGACACCATTGATCTGACACTTCCACCCGGGCCACTGCTGCCGGGCATGATATTCACCGCCAAGGCCGGTGGCTTCAAACCCTTCACAGCGGTCGAGGCCTTCCTGCAATCAGTTCCCGTCAAGGTCGGTGAAGAAATGGCAGATGCAGACGGTAATGTCAGCTTCCAGATAACCATACCGGCAGATTTCCCGCCCGGCGATCACACTTTGATCCTGGTAGGACAAGAACCGGATGGCTCGGAGCGTCGTTTAACTGCAGCTATCAGGATCGACCCACCGGATACGATTTTCAAGGATGGTTTCGAGTAACACTTATTTTATTAGGGACTGTGGAGGCCACACCCCGTCGTCCCGGACTTGATCCGGGATCCATTTTTCTCTTTAGTTTCTATGTAGACAAAAGAGCGAAGGTGGGTCCCGGATCAAGTCCGGGATGACGGTGGAAATCTTGTGAGTGAACGGGGTCAGCACCAACTAAAATGGGGTCACCCCTGGCGAAATTGAAATCGCTTGTGCTGCATAGGAAAATTCCTGGCAACAGCATCAAAATCACGATCGTTGTGAATTAATAGTACACGTCTTTCTATTGCAATCTGGCCGATGCAGGGCTGCAGTATTCGAAACTAAATTTTAGTAGTGCTTAGCGATTCGCACTTGCAAAGCGTTTCCAGCTTGGTGACATCCAGTATCTCAATGGTCTTGCCGTTACTGCTGATAATACCCCGTTCTCTGAAGTCGCCTATTAACCGGGAAACACTTTCTGGTGATGTGGAGATTAAATCTGCGATATCTTTTTTCGAAATAGTCAGGTCAAACGGGTTTGATTCGTAAAGAACGTTACGCATAAAGATAAGTAATTCGGAAAACCGGGCATTTACCTGGTGTGTCGACAGGGAAAACATCCGTTTGTAAGCCTGAATCAGATCCGCATTCAGTATCTCAATAATCCCCTTGGCAAACTCCGGGTTCTCCAGTACCAGTTCCCGAAAAACATTGATGTCCTTCATACAAACTTCGGTATCCGTCAGCGCTTCAGCTGAAAAAGGGAATACCGGTTCACCATACAATGCCTGGACACCTATAAACGATCCTGGTTTGGCAATGCCAACAATGGTTACCTCGTCATCATTTTCCAGAAAGAGCCTAACAAACCCTTTTCTGATAAAAATAATGTGCGTCATGAACATGCCTTGCTTGTTCAATAACTGACCACTTTTGAAAGACAACTCTGAACGACGCGCATCCACCCTGTTCATCTGCTCTTCGCTGAGCTTCCGGAAGGGTTCCGACTTGTACTTGCAATCGATGCAATTGATCTTGATGTATTCGTTTGTGTTGATTGTAGTCATAGTGCTTGAGCCTGCCGGTTGGCGGTCAGCTAAACGCCACCGCTATGGACAATCTCATAGTATATCTTTTCCAGTTCGTTCTTGTGCTGAGTTTCCTTGTCAGCGAGAAAGTGCAGTGAGTGCCAGAGTAATTGCTCTGGCACTTTACTCCGACCCCTGACTCCGCTAGAACACCGGCAGCGAATCATCGGCATTCGGGACAATGGCAACACCCTCTATCTCCACCAGCCAGTCGGGTCGGCAAACTGGCCCGGTCACAACCAGGAACGGTTTATTACCAAGGCGTACTTTAAGGATATTGCCGACAACGCCAGCATCACCTGTATTGCGCAGATAAACGATAAAATGCTGCATGTCGTCTATCGTGGCATCTTCCCGGGCCAGAAGCGCAGCTATGTTCTCAAGGGTACGTTCCAATTGGCCTGTTACCTCACCTTCATAGACGACATCCCCTTTAGCATCAATGCTTGCTGTACCGGAGATAATGATGTGTTTGCGATCCCGGTAAGCAATTGAAGTGGCGCGCTCAAATGCGACACCATAAACGTGTGTGTGGCTCAGGTGGTCCAGGGCCTGCAGGTGCCTGATCTGTCCTGACTGGATACCCTTGATGGCATAGGCGTCCATCATGACAAGCGCGTTGTTATCAACATAAGAACCCTGGATTCCGGTACTGGCAATATAGTGCGTGTTGGGTGTTAGATTGCAATTCGCAAAGACCTCATTCCGCCCTTCCACAAAACCATCGTAGTTGGAATCGACATCCTTGACGTAGAACCAGGTCCGCAGACAATGGTCTCGCAGAGTCATTTCCCTGCTATCCAGGTATTCGTTATAAGCATCAAAAATGGAAAGTGTCTGAGCACGTGGACCTATTCTCTCCGGGCAGGCAAACCCAGTGGACCAGACATGCTCCAGACTGCCCCTTTTCAGGCTAAAGGACACACTATCCCTGTCCCCCCTGGGTTGCTGTTTCTGATCCTTGATACAGTAAACCCAGAGACTCACCTCGGCCGGAGCCACCGGTGGCTGGATGACCAGTGAAACAGCGCCATTTACAACCCCCTGCGGGTTGGAAAATGGATGGCGGCGTATTTTTTCAATCTGCCTGGGCAGGTCGCTGCAAAAGAAGCGTCTGAAAGCAATAGATTCCCTGTCCAGACCATTCCTGTTTAGGACATCCTGCAATGCAGCATCAAGCCAATCCAGTTGATCTTCCAAATGACCACACCTGGAAGGTTTCAACATGAAGTTATATTCACCGACGCCGGATGAGCCAACAAAACAGGCTGTTGAAACCTCCACGGATTCAGTGTCTAACTGTCTACCAACTGCTTTCATGTTGTTTTGAGGAATGATCATTATTGAGTGCGATAAGGAATTGCCGGAAGCACGCCCATCGAAATTTTCCTGGGTTTTTTCTTGCCATTTTTGGATTTAGGAATGAACTCAAAAGAGACACCCACTACCAGGTTTCCTTCCAGCCTGGTCTCGAGCGTCTCGCTGGATGTGAACTCAAGGCGGGTGCTGTCGCCATCACGCTTTGTTTCCATGAAAACACCCTCGGGCGCCTCTTCCAGTTCGAATATCAACCCGGAAATCATTTCCGGCAGTTTGCCAACGCTGAGACTCACTTGAGCGGGCTTAACAGCGAACAGCACGGTCGATTTGGAATCATCCAGCCGAACTGACGGAAGTTTGCGGAAATTACGTATTACAAAAGCGCTTAGTTGGTCTGCTTCGACGAGATGATGGGTAATAAATGCCTGGGTGATATCGTCGGCCGGGATGGCTTTCCTGGTCACAGTTTCACCATTGATCTGTGCACTCGCCAAAAGATCCAGCGGAACAAGACCCATGCCAACATTACGCCGATTGCTTAAAACTATCGGGACGCTGTCGCTGCCGGCTGGAATTCTGCCACCGCTCAGTTGAAATCCCGTGGATTTGCCGGGCAACTTGATGTCAATCGGGCCGGTAAACCCATTTATCCGCTTCACATGAAGTCTTGCTGCCCCGCCACTGCCAGCCGGTATGGTGATGGCAGAAGGCGTAACGTACAGTTCATAGTCAGGTTCGGGTTTGCTCAGAGTGAGTCGGTAGGCATATGTCGGCCCACCTTTGTTTTGCGTGTCTGAAACCTGCACGAAATAGGTTCCACTACCGGGTGCTGTAAAATCCAGCTCCGAATCGGCTGTGTGGGTGAGCATACCCGTCCGGTCGGTCAGGTTGCCAGCGGGTGACTTGTCATCATTCCACGCCAGGACCTGGCCATCGGCATCAAAGATCCGCAGCAGGGAGTCAACTGGAGAATAGAGCCGCCGGGCGGTGATGAGAATCTTGATCACTTGCCCTTCAGACGCTTGGAACCGGTAGAAATCAACATCACCCGGCCTGTCGACACGGCCGTTTGTCGTCGACTGCAAATCGACTTTTTGGGCGGCATCCATGGAGTCATTGCTCTCCTTTTCCATGGATTCGGGAAGCTGGCCGACCTCGTAATGGACGTAATTGGAGATCATATCATTAGAGCGAAGAACTCCCCTTTTTACGGAACTACCCTGCTCCGCCGTACTGAATCTGAATTCTGGCGCAACGAGATTCCAACCATATGCGGTGACGTTCGGATCAGTGTTAATCTGTGAACCGAGGGGGAATATGCCGGTTACAAATGGAATTTCACCCACCGCGACCCGGTAGACAAAGTCTTCACGACCGCGGTAGATAGAGTCGCGAATGGTGATGTGATAAATGCCGGTTTCGGGTACTTCAAAGAACAATGCCGGATCCGGGTTAAAGAGGAAATCATCAGCGTAGGCGACTTCATTTCCCTTGCTGTCATGTACTGCCACAACCGCCTGGAACCATCCCGGAACGGCATCTGCGAGGTAAGGTACCAGTTCGCGGGCCTTCACATGGATGACCAGCTGTTGTCCCTTGATCGCATCAAAACTGAAACGATCTTCATCACCCGGCATAACTTGTCCGTTCATGATGAAGGGAGTTTGCATATGGGATTCCTGCGGGGATTTCAGGTCATTGGGTTCATACTCACGGGCTTCCGGCAAGGTATTGACCATGAACCTGAGTGGATTGGAAGCACCACCACCCCTTGTCAGTAACCGCAACTCACGCATACCCGGCCTGGCGTCCGGGTCTATGTTAACCCTGAGTATCACCAACTCGTCAAGTTCACGGTTGCGCTGCACCTTCTCCTTGGTCTGGAACTTGATCGCGACCTGCTGGAATTCCCGCGCAGAGAGTTCCTCCAGGCGGCTATATATCTCGTGTTCAGGGGCAGGACCAAACTTACGTTCCTTGCTTTTCTCAAGCTGTTTTGCACTGCCGGATTTCTGTTGCTTGACAACACGCAATTGCTCCTGCAGTTTGCGTTTGTAGTTTGCAATGTGCTCGACAAACGACGCCTGTACTCCCGAGCCACTGATCCGGATGGACTCGACCTTCTGCAAGCCTTTGCCACCGAGCACCACATCGAAGCTTGTGCCGGTTTGGCCCCCTGCGGGATAGACATAAGCAATGTGGGTGGTTTGCGTGATCTGAGCGTGAGCATATCCGCCAAAAAAGCCCATCAGTACAACAAGGTAAATGAGAAATGATGACCTGTTCGTTACATACATCACATGATCTCAACGAGTCGACCCTTGCCCTGCGAAGGAAGAGTGAGGGGAACGGACTGTCCAGCACCATTCAGGATAGTTCCTTCAGGATCAATACCCACCAGTTCGTAAATGCTGCCGATCAGGTCCTGTGGGTAAACCGGCCGGTCCACCACTTCCTCGGCATTGGCATCGCTGGAACCGATAACATGGCCGCCCTTGAATCCACCACCGGCAACCAGTCCGGAGAAACAGTTGGCAAAGTGCCCACGTCCACCGTTCCATGGCTCCTTCCACTGGATACGGGGCGTACGTCCAAATTCACCACTGCACCATACGACCGTCTCATCCAGCAGTCCGCGCTGGGAAAGGTCCTCAAGCAGGGTGGCCAGCGCCTGGTCAAACTCTGGCATCTTCTGATTCATGGTGGTGAAGTGTGATTTGTGTGTATCCCAGCCGTTGTAGTTGACCGTGATATAAGGAACACCTTCTTCCACAAGACGCCGCGCCTGCAGGCAGGACTGGCCAAAGTGGTTCATACCATAGGCTTCACGTAGTTTTTGGGGTTCCTGCTTGAGATCAAAAATCTCACGCGCTTCCCCGAGGATCAGACCATAAGCCTCCTCCTCACACTGGTCCATCTTGAGGAAACGGGGATTTGCTGGAATTTGTTCGCCGAGCGTGTCCAGTTGATGGAGAAGCTTGCGTCGGGTCATTTGCCGCTGGTCGGAAACACCATCCGCAATGATGCCTTCCACCACAAAACGTTCTTTGGAAGGGTCACCACCCGTGGCAAAAGGTTTGTACTTCGGACCGAGAAAGCCTTCCTCTGAAAAACGCCCGTGTGACTTTGTCAGAACAATATAGGGTGGAATAACGCCCTTGTAGTTGGCATCAAAACCCTTGAATCTGGAAACCACGGCCCCGACACATGGATACACTTCACCACCGCCTGGAACCCGTCCGGTTTGCATCATGTAGGTAGCGGTTTCGTGCCCCTTGACGCCATGTGTCAGACTGCGGATGAGGGAGTATTTGTCCGCCTGTTGGGCTAGTTTCGGTAACATGGCACTGATCTGAATACCGGGAACATTGGTCTCCAGAACATCCGTGTATGGGCCGATAAAATCGTGGCCGGCATTGGGCTTGGGATCAAAAGTGTCAATTTGAGAGGGGCCACCCCACATCCAGATCTCGATAACCGATTTGGCCCTGGCTTTCTTCAGAGGCATGAGTGTCTGCGCAAAGGCACTGTTACCAAACTGCATGCCAAGGGCTCCCAGGGCAGTCCTGCGGATGAAATCCCGGCGATTCAGTTCAAGCTTTGACGTTTTCAGGTACATTCATATCCACTGTTAACATATCCACTATTAGTGGCGATAGAGAAATTCCTTCGAATTAATCAGGGCCCAACAAAGGTCATCGAAGGCCTCGCGTTTACCCGCTCGCACCCCCGGATAGGACTTGGCAAAGGTCAATTCCTGTTGGGTTGGCGGACGCGAAAGGACAAGTCCGTATAGTTCTTCAATACTTTTTCCCGGGTTCCGTTTTGCCTGCCTGGCGATTCCTCGAAGCCGTCGACTGTTGCGGATTCTTTTTTGTACTTCACTGGAATTGAGCAAGTACATGCTCTGGTCCACCGAGAACTCATTGTTGCGTTCCAACTCCAGACCCGTATCACGTGCCGGGCGGCCAAATTTCTCGAGGAACTGGGAAGTGATACTGCCATCCGACAGCTCGATGGTACGGTTATATTCAGGTACAAAAGTGAAAGGCTCGGGAACGGGACTTTGGTAAATCTCACCTTGTCCGCCTAGAACGGTCAGGGCATCAAACAAGACCTCGGCATCCAGCCGCCTGACCATGTAATGGGCAAATAATGACGTGGCCTCGGGATGATCCGACTGCGGAATTGAAGATTGTTGGTAAGTGCGTGAGTTCAGTATCAACCGGAAGATGTGCTTGATGTCATAATCGGATTCGACGAACTCACTTTCAAGATAGGCCAGCAGTGCCGGGTTCACAGGGGGGTTATCATTCCGGATGTCATCGGGTTCATGGATCAAGCCACGACCCATTAGCCAAAACCAGGCACGATTGACCAGGTTTCGCACAAACCAGGGATTATCGGGACGAATTAACCAGTTTGCGAAAGCACTCCTCGGGTCCTCGCCTGTCGGGATGATGACCTGTGTTCCATCCGGGAAAGTGATCTCCAGCGGTGAGTACTGCCCAGGGTCCAGAAAGACGATTTCTTCCTTCCATTCGTCCGTCTTCTTGAATGCCACCCGGGAAAAGATGTTCGCCATGTCAGACTGTTGCCCTACAGACCAATTGCTGAAGCGCACACCCATCAAGGTGAGCGAAACAGCCGAGGCAATCGTCTCCGGCTTCTGGCCCTCAATGGCGCGGTAGAAGTTGACTGCAGGGACCCGGAAGTTACTACCACTTGAGGTTAGCAGGTGACGGGCAAATTCGTCATAGGGCATGTTGGTCGCAACTGCCTGCCTAATCCAGCGATGATAGGCCTGGACACCATTCGGCCAAAGGTTGATCGGAAATTCTGCCTTGATGCGTAACAGGTCACTCCACTTCAGGGTCCAGTAGTCATCAAAAGCCTCTGTTCCCATCAAGGCCTCAATCAAGGCTCCACGTCGACTCTCTGGCTCTATCTTCAGGTATTTCCGGTAG
>Ga0164315_10001162_pt1 | contig 19602 bp, 21 predicted proteins | sample GuaBasSedimGuay6_FD_113737 | JGI IMG/M metagenome (GOLD analysis project Ga0164315, IMG submission 113737) | Subseafloor sediment microbial communities from Guaymas Basin, Gulf of California, Mexico - Guay6, Core 4569-2, 0-3 cm | ecosystem: Environmental > Aquatic > Marine > Hydrothermal vents... | reverse complement strand
AGCTGCTAACCTATACACTTCAGGATCTCGGGTATTTCAGCGCAGAAACCTCTAACGCTGTACAGATCATACATCGGGAAAATAAATTTACAGTAACCATTCCGACAGGAAAGTCTTTCTGGGATAACCCGGAAATAAATACTGCGGTTATGATACTAAAAAGCGAACTCAGTTTAAATTATGAATCCGAAGTCATCATCATCCTTGAGGACTACGACTTTATGGGAAAAAGGATCACTAAAGAATATTAAAACAGTACCTATTTATAAAAAGGGAAGTGCCTCACCATCCAGAGAATGGAGTTTTTCCAGCTATCCGGTGCGGTATCAATAAATACGTTTCCCTTATTCTGGTCGTAAAGTGAGGTTCCATCGCTTTTGAAGATACTGATGTATACAGTAGCATGGTATTGGCTGGTTGTTGAACTGCTTGCAACACCGTAGGAATTCGTGCCCGAGTAATCGTCTTTTACATTTGCAGATTCGTATCCTCCGGCAGTTGTACTTGTTCCCTGCAGGGCTTTATCTATTGTTCCGAGAAGTATATAATCGGCTCTTACCACCTCCGAAATTTCCTGAATTGTGTAGTTGTCGAGTGTTTCGGGCGTAATTCCGGCTTTGTTCAGCGCCACATTTACATCGCGGGCATTCAAGGGTTTAACTTTAAAATGTTTCTGTTTTTTGATGATGTAATTAATCAAAAACTGCTGCGCCTCTTTCCCTTCCTGAACAGAAACATGTCCGTTATCGGTAAACCCGAAAGGGAGAATGGCAACCGTTTCCTGCGAAAAAACGGATACCGTAATAACAAGCAATAAAACAGTTAGTGATTTTCTGATAATTTTCATTTAAAATGGTTTTAAACTTATACAAACAATTAAAACAATTTCTTTTGTCTATTTATTTGTTTTCTGCTGCAATTCTGTCTGCTTCAGCAACTCTTTAAGGGCAATAACAAACCAAACCGTATAATGCTCCGGATGTTTCTCCACATCCTGCACCAGCCAGTCAATAGTTACATATTTCCAGTCTTCAACCTCTTCCGGATTTGGCTTGGGTTGCCTGTCGGAGTTCCCGATAAAAACATGATCAAATTCATTTTCAGTCAACCCATCTCCAACATCGGATTTATATGTGAATTTAAATGCTTCTTCAATGTCGCAAGTGAACCCCATCTCTTCATTCATCCTGCGAATGGCTGCTGCTTTAACTTCCTCACCCGCTTTCGGATGGCTGCACACCGTGTTGGTCCATAAACCGCCCGAATGATACTTCTCAGAAGCTCTCTTCTGCAACATCATCTCCCCTTTGCTGTTAAATACAAATACCGAAAAGGCCCTGTGAAGCTCTCCCCTTTCATGAGCTGTAATTTTCTCCATTGTCCCCAATGGCTGGTCGTTTTTATTTACTAGAAGAACATATTCTACTGGCATCAGCTTTTCTTTTAAGGAAGTTCAAAAATAAAGATTTTAATTAAAATTGATCTAAATAATAGACTTTTTTTTATCTGTCTGTCTATTTTAATCTATGCTAAATGATCGCATTACAGATTCACCGGCTGGAAGGCGACCGGGGAAGGTGCCGTTTGGATCATGAACAATCGGAAATTGCAAATTACCAGCTGAATTACCTGCTTGTATTACAGTTAAATCCTATTTTTACATTTTTATTGATCCATTAAAAACAATTGCTGAATGCACGACCGGCCAGATCGTACTAAAAAGAACTCTGCTGCTAACACGGCTAAGGTGATTAAAATCCTGGCCGTAAAAGCCACCGAGGAGAACAGCAAAAAAATACTCACTCCTATCGCTGTTTCCAGCGCCAATATTTCTGCAATCGGAGCAAAAAGCGATTTTGAGTTTATTGAAAAACGGGCTTCTTACCTCTTCAATCTGCTTCCGGCTGCCTTAAAATATCTGTTAACACTGGAACGTTTTCCGGGTAACTGGTTAAAAATCACTTTAGCGGTTACGGTAATTGTGGGGCTTTTATCCAACTATCTCGGGCCAGCACAACAGATTCATATAGTGTACAACCCCATTACTATTTTATTGGTATGGAATCTTTTGGTGTATCTTTTTATAGCAATTCACGGATTTCTGCACATTCGAATTCCCGTCATCAAAAGAAGGGAAAAAGTACCGGAAGAATCTTCTGAAGAAAGCGGAGAACAGGATAAGGATAAAAAGATATTTTCAAATTTCTTTCTGAACTGGTTTATCGGCGGGCTGATGAAAGGAGTTTTCCAGTTAAAATCACGGTATATTGATCATAGTACCCGGGTAACGATCATGAAAAAGATTCTGCCTTCTTTTTGGATATCGTACAGGGAAGTGGCTGGCAAATCGCTGCTGTTCAGGCTGGAAAGCCTGTTAAATGCCGGTGCTGTGGGCCTGGTGATCGGTGCCCTGACCGGGGTTTATTTCAGGGGGCTGTTCTTTAACTACAACATGATCTGGCAAAGCACTTTTGTTTCTGATCCGGAAACGGTACGAACGATGGTAAACATCCTTTTCGGGCCAGCCGGTTTACTACTGGACGGTCATTGGATATCTGCTGAAATGATTAGTGATTTAATGAAAACAGGAGGCGTTCCGGCCGGTCCGTGGATACATAAAATGGCACTTACTGCCTTTCTGTTTATTTTTATTCCCAGGTTCATTCTTTCTGTTTATTATGCCAGCATATCTGCACGAAGCAAGCGGCCCCTGGATATTGCCCAACCGTATTTCACTGAGATCGTGTTGAAATACAGGGAAAAACTGATTGACGTTATCAGGGAAGGGCTGAGGGATATTATTTCCAAAAAGATCATTCAAACAGGAAAGACAATTTCAGAATTCGTGACCCATGATTATTACGAAAAGATCATTGTTCCGATTCTTATTTCCTTCCGGGAAAAAGGTGGAAAAATAAAAACTTTTGAAAATGAACTTCTTGAATCGCAGAAAAAGTTTGAACCGATATTGTTAAATTATCTTGAAGAGGTTCAGGAAGACTTTCAGGAATCGGTGCTCACCGAAATCAACCTGTTCCTGGGCAGAAAGCTGGATATCGATATCAATACGGTCAGCACCTACCAACCGCATTCAGATGAAATTGATCAGCGGCTTCCGGAGCGGCTGGCTGCTGATATTGGCGACACGATCGGGGGAACAATTGTAACAACCGTTGCATTGGCGGCAGGATCAATTAGTGGCGGAATCGGTAAAAGCCTGGGTATTGCCATTATATCCGGTTTGCTGGGTATTTCGGGCCCTCTGGGTTTGCTCATTGGCGGGCTCATTACGGCTGCAACACTGGGCGGCGTTTATAAACTGAAACGCAACCAGATATCGGGTATGATCAAAGACATTCCCCTGCCGGCAATTGTCATATCAGCCACACTCACCGATGGGAAAATTGAAAAAGCCCGTAAAGAAACATTTACCCATACGGAGAATGAAATTAAAAAGATGCTCGCTCCTAAAGCCAATGAGGTAACGGAGTCCATTCTCAAAGACCTAACTTATTAAGATTTTTTCTAATTTACCTTTGTAACTCATTACGTTTCTACATGTTACCTACCTATTCCAGGGAATAATATAAAAAATGATCGTTATTTATTTGACATATTCATTTTTATTTTTATTTTTGACCGTCCGTTCAGTCATAAAATATTCAAATCATGTCACCAAGAACGCCAAAACAATTTGAAAAGATCCGGCATGACCGCAGAAAATCAATTATGGACACGGCACTTGAAGTGTTTTCCGAAAACGGGTATGCCAATGCCTCGATCAGCATGATCGCTAAAAAAGCGGGGATCTCAAAAGGATTGATGTACAATTATTTTAAAAGCAAGGAAGAACTTCTGTCTACTATTGTACTGGATGGCTTGAACGAGATGTTTGAATTGCTTGACCCGAATAAAGATGGCGTTTTGACAAAAGAAGAATTCACCTATTTTATTGAAGAGGTGTTCAAGCTAATAAACGAAAAGCGCACCTTTTATAAGTTGTATTTTTCACTGATGATGCAACCTTCTGTCTGGAAATTGTTTGAAGCCAGGTTAGCTGAAATAATTGAACCATTTATGAAGATAACAATTGATTACTACGCGAAAAAAGGAGTTGAAAATCCGTTGCTGGAATCCTTGCTGATAAGTGCTCTGTTTGACGGAATCGGGTTTCATTATGTATTCAACCCCGAACAGTACCCTCTTGATGATATAAAAAAACTTTTAATTGAACGATTTGTATAACACATATAATTAATTACACAAATGAGAACTATTGGATTAGGTATAAGCTTGTTAATAATGAGCATATTATTGCTGGAACAGCCACTTGGCGCCCAGCAGCTAACTGCTAAAGAGATTATTACAAAAGCCGACAAAAAAAATCGTGGTGAAACCATGAAAGGGGAAATGACGATGACTATTGTCAGGCCAAAATGGGAGCGCAAAGTATCAATGAAGATGTGGTCGAAAGGTGATAAATATTTTATGATCTACATCACAGCCCCGGCCAAAGAAAAAGGCCAGGTCTTCCTGAAAGTTGATAAAGAGATGTGGAACTATGTGCCTTCCATCTCGCGGATGATCAAAATTCCGCCTTCGATGATGATGCAGTCGTGGATGGGTTCTGATTTCACGAATGACGACCTGGTTAAACAATCATCCATTGTTGTTGATTATGACCATAAGCTACTGGGAGAAGAAACAATCCGGGACCAGGTTTGTTATAAAATTGAACTCATACCCCATGAAGATGCCGCCGTGGTCTGGGGTAAAATCATCTCATGGGTTACCAAAAACGGTTATAACCTCTGGAAATCGGAGTATTACGATGAAGACGGATACCTGCAGAATAGGGAAGATTCATATGATATTAAAAAATTCGGCGACCGTGAACTTCCTTCCCGCATAGAAATGATACCGGCTGACAAAGAGGGGCAGAAAACGGTCCTTGAAATATTGAGCTCCGAATTTAATGTCCCAATTGACGACAGTTTCTTCAGTAAGCAAAATATGAAGAAGGTGAGGTAAATCTTTAACAGGAATAAAATAACAGTCCATAAAACCAACATGAAAGACTACCTGAAAATAGCCTGGCGTAATCTCTGGCGCAACAGCCGGCGGACGCTTATTACCGCTGCTTCCATTCTGTTCGGGGTGTTTTTCGCTGTTGCCATGTCTTCGCTTCAGTTAGGAACACTGGAGAACATGATTGATAATATGGTCAGGTTTTATTCGGGATACGTCCAGATACAGGAAAAAGATTTTCTTGATACGCACAGTGTGAACAACAGTTTTAGCGTAGATGATCACCTCAAAACCCTGATAGCCAGTGATGAGAACATCATCCAGTCGACACAACGGATTGAAACATTCGCTCTGGCAGGGTCCGAATCAAATAGCTTCCCTTCAATGATCCTGGGTATTATTCCTGAAAAAGAAGAAGCCATATCGGGCCTTTCCAAATGGCTGGGGGAAGGTGAATTTATCAGTTCCGGATCAAAAGATATTTTAGTGGGCAAGGTACTTGCCGACAACCTGGGTGTTTCGGTTTCCGATTCACTGGTCCTGATCGGACAGGGTTATCACGGAATAAGTGCTACCGGTATATATCGTGTGGCCGGCTTGCTTGATTTTCCCCTCCCCGACCTGAGCAAGCAGGTTATTTACATGGACCTCGCTAATTGCCAGGAATTTATGGGCCTGCAGGGAAAGATTACCAGCTTGGTACTCATGGTACATTCCCCTGAGGAGGTAACCGCAGCCATGGAACGGTTGAAACCGGCACTGAATCCTGATCTGTCAATTTATTCATGGGATGAGATTCAGCCCGAGTTAAAAAACCTGATCGAAGGAAAGGTTGCCAGTGGAAAAATCGTCAAAGGATTGCTGTTTATGGTTATTGGTTTTGGTGTTTGGGCAACCATCATCATGCTGATGCATGAACGCAGGCGCGAACTGGGCGTAATGATCGCCATCGGCACGCAAAAGTTCAGGATACTGATACTGATCCTGATTGAGTCGTTTTTTATTGGTCTGATTGGTGTGATCAGCGGGGTCGCAGCAAGTTTCCCGCTTGTATGGTATTTTTACCGGAATCCGATATATGTTACGGGAAAAATGGAGGAAACTTACCGCACTATGGGTTTCGAACCCGTATTGAAATTCAGTATGGCACCTGATATCTTTTTTTCACCGGCCGTTACCGTATTTGTCATTTTTGCCCTGATTTCATTATACCAGTTTTATTATGTGCTTAAATTAAAAACAGTAGAAGCTTTAAGGGCTTAAACAATTTATAAACAATGAAATGAAAAACATCATTTTAGCATGGCGGAATTTATGGCGGAAACCCTGGCGAACGATCATCACTGGCGGGTCCGTTTTCTTTGGCGTGTTGTTTACGGCTTTCATGACCTCGATGCAGTATGGTTCGTATGATGCGATGATTGATAATATAGTTAAGTTTTATACGGGATACATGCAGATCTTTACAGAAGATTATCATGAGAATAAAACCATAAACAACACATTTGAGTTAACCGACTCAATTATGAGTATTATCCATGAGGAACCGGAAATAACTTCGTACGCCCCCAGGTTGGAATATTTTGCCCTTGCTTCATCGGCTGACATAACAAAAGGATCAATAATTATCGGTGTCGATCCTCAAATGGAGAATGATATTACCAGTTTGAGTAAATGGGTAAAGAAAGGAGCATACCTTGTTGAAGGGGACGATGGTATTTTAGTAGCGAAAGATCTGGCAACATACCTGAAAATAGACGTGGGAGATTCGCTGGTATTATACGGGCAAGGGTTTCACGGTGTGATGGCAGCAGGACTATACCGCGTCAAAGGTATTTTGAGCTTTCCTTCTCCCGAACTGAATAAGCAGTTCATTTACATGGATATAAAAACATGTCAGAGTTTTTTCTCAGCCGATAACAGGATCTCTTCCCTGGTAATGATGGTGCCGGACCATTATCATTTACCAAAAGCCATGAAGCATTTAAAAAAGGAAATCAAATCGCCGTATATGGTCATGTCGTGGGACGAACTACAACCCGAACTTGTGTCGATGATTGAAGCTGACAATGCGGGGGGCGTGTTCATGAAAGCCATCCTGTATATGATCATTACATTTGGTATTTTCGGCACCATCCTGATGATGATTGCCGAAAGAAAAAGAGAAATGGGTGTAATGGTAGCCATAGGCATGCAACGAGCTAAACTCGGAGTCATTCTGTTTTTCGAAACACTTTTTATGGGATTGCTTGGCGCATTAGCAGGCCTTCTGGCAAGTATCCCGATAACTTACTATTTCTATAAAAATCCTTTCCCGCTAACCGGAGAGGCCGCAAAAACATTTATTGATATGGGCATTGAACCCTATATGTATTTCTCCATGCACCCACAGGTATTTTACATACAGGCGCTAACGGTATTTATTATCACAATAGTTATTGCTTTATTTCCTATATATAAGGCATTTACATTAGAACTTACAAAGGCACTAAGGGCCTGACAAATTATAAATTATAAAAAAGTAATATTATGCTTTTCTCAATATCATGGCGAAACATCTGGAGGAACAAGGTCAGGAGCCTTGTCATCATCTTTTCCGTTGCTTTGGGCATCTTCGCAGGTGTCACGTCAACAGCATTTATGAAAGGGCTTGCAGAGCAACGCATCCAAAAAGTTATCAAGAGCGAGTTATCATACATCCAGGTCCATAAAAAAGGGTTTCGGCAAAACTCCGAATTAAAGAGCTATATTCCGGGTGCTGCTGCTTTAACACAGGACATAAGAAAAATACCGCATGTTACGGGTGCCAGCCGGCGAGTGGTTGTTCAGGCAATGATCGCTTCTGCCGAAACAGCTACCGGAGTGTTGATAGCAGGAGTTAACCCGGAGCAGGAAAAGCAAGTCACTAATATACATGAGAAGATCATAGACGGGGCCTATTTTGAAGGCATTAAAAAACATCCGGTGGTTATTGGCAAAAAGCTGGCTGAAAAACTGAATGTAAAGGTCAGATCGAAGTTGGTGATCACGCTGCAGGATACTGCCAACAATGTGATCAGCGGGCTATTCAGGATCGCCGGCATTTACACCACAAACAACAATATGTACGATGAGTCGCATATTTTCATCCGGATCGGCGATCTTCTGGAACTGACTACTTTGCCTGAAGACGTCGCCCACGAAATTGCTATTAATATTGATGACAGTGAAAATCTGCCGGTTGTTGAAACGCAGGTTAAAAACCTTGCGGGAGGTCTTGAAGTGATGGACTGGAAATCGTTAAGCCCGGAAATGAATTATTTAACTGAGGCTATGGAACTTTATATGTATATTTTTATGATTATCATATTGCTCGCTCTGCTGTTCGGTATCATCAACACGATGCTGATGGTGGTTATGGAACGGACTAAAGAGATTGGTATGCTGATGGCCATAGGGATGAACAAGTTCAGGATCTTTTCGATGATCGTACTGGAATCCATCATGTTGTCGCTAACCGGTGGCATTGTTGGGATCTTTATTGGTGCCCTGTTCTCAAAATGGCGGTCTATTGTACCCATCGACCTGAGCATGTGGGCACAGGGATACGAACAATTGGGGTTTGACGCTTATGTTTACCTGAGCCTCGACCCCATCATGCTGGTGAACGTCACTATACTGGTCATTATTACAGGTGTAATTGCAGCTCTTTATCCTGCTTACAAAGCGTTAAAGAACGATCCTGCAGATGCGCTGCGGATGGAATAGAGGATATTATATGTTAAGGGTAATATGTTAACGGTTAAGAGTATAGATTATTAATGCAAATACTAAGCTATGAAAAGCAGAATCCAATCGTTTGAAGATATTAAATGCTGGCAGGCATGTCGGGAAGTCAGGAATTATACCTCGCTGATAATTAAAAAACTACCCCAAGAAGAAAAGTCTGCATTAGCTGACGGTATGAGAAGGTCATCGCGATCAATTACAGAAAATATTGCTGAAGGATTTGGCCGTTATCATTTTGGTGAAAACATACAATTCTGTCGTATTAGCAGAGGTTCTTTACATGAACTAATTGATCAGTTCATTACATCTATTGATGAACACTATATATCAGATAATGAGTATAAAAAAGGAAGAGAACTTATCAATACCGCCATGGCACTGCTTAACGGATATATTAATTACCTGGAAAAAGCCAAAGCAAATACAAAATCCAATAAATCATACATAGTGAAAGAAGATATAGAAACCTACACATATAACAATTAACGTATAACATATAACAAACAGAAATCATGAATGTGATTGAAATAAAAGACCTCGTAAAAATATATAACAGCAGCGAGGTAAAGGTAAAAGCCGTCAATGGAATCACCGTAGACTTTGAAGAAGGTGAATTTACGGCAGTAGTGGGTCCTTCCGGTTCCGGTAAGACAACTTTCTTAAATATGCTGGGCGGACTCGACAGGCCTACATCGGGAGAGGTTAAAATAGGAGGAATAAATATCTGGGAGTTAAGTTCCAAAAAACTGATCGATTTCCGCATGAACAACATTGGTTTTGTTTTTCAGGCATACAACCTGATTCCTGTTCTTACGGCAGGTGAAAATGTGGAATTTATCATGCATCTTCAGGGAAAACCCAAAAAAGAACGTGAGCTGCGAACCAGGGAGTTACTTGAATCGGTAGGTATCGGCGACAGGATAAAAAGCCGGCCTGCCAAGCTTTCAGGCGGACAGCAGCAGCGTGTGGCTGTTGCCAGGGCACTGGCGTCCAAACCGGAATTCATCCTTGCCGACGAGCCCACAGCCAATCTCGACTCAAAAGCAACAACAGAATTGCTGGAACTTATGGCAGAAATGAACAGAAAATACAACACCACCTTCATTTTTGCTACTCACGACCAGCGCGTAATGGATAAAGCGAAACGGATCATTACCATCGAAGACGGAAAGATCATTAAAGATGAGGAATTTGACCAGTAAACGGAAACAAAACAGCGCTCCTCCGGATTTGCAATCCGGAGGTTTAGAGCCGGGGATTTACAATCCCCATAACTCAAATATCTAAATATCAGCACAATGGGTATTAAAAATAAAATAGAACCCGGGTACGCTTACTTCCTCACCATGACCGTAGTAAACTGGATTGATGTTTTCACCCGGCCCGTGTATAAACACATCATTGTCGATGCTTTAAGATATAACCAGGAAGAAAAAGGACTGGTCATTTACGGATGGTGCCTGATGAGTAACCATTTACACATGATTGCTGAAGCGGAAGAAGGAAAACATTTGTCAGACATACTGCGGGATTTTAAAAAATTCACAAGCAAAGCCATTACCAAGGAAATTGCAGAGAATCCAACAGAAAGCAGAAAGAAATGGATGCTAAATGAATTTGAGTTTGCCGGAAGATACAACCAAAAAATAAAAAATTACAAACTGTGGCAGGATGGAAATGAGGCTAAGGAAATACACTCTACTTCTTTTCTTGAACAAGAGCTCGAATATATTCACAACAATCCTGTTCGCGCTGAAATAGTTGAATTACCTGAAGAATACATGTATAGCTCAGCAAAAAAATACGCTGATGAAACGGGTTTATTAAATGTTATTTTGATATGAATTGTCGGATTACAAATCCTTATCTATTTGCTTCCGGATTGCAAATCCGGAAGAGCGGTCGTATAGTTAAATACCTTGAGTTCCTCCGGATTTGCAATCCGGAGGTTAATCGCCGGGGATTTGTAATCCCCGCAAAAACAATTCTCGCTCTCCTCATCTTCCTGCTCACCATCTCCCCCACACACGCACAGAAACCACACAAATTCCGGGTAACAGGTTTTGTTGAATACCTCAACAACACATGGACTCCATATAGCGATATCAACAAATCTCTTGGATTCAGTAATATTGAAAACCAGTCGGGTATATACAACCGGTTTAATTTCTGGTACAACCCAACGGACAATCTTGAGTTTTATGTGGGCATGCGCAACAACTTCCTGTTCGGGCCGATGAACAGCTCATACAACGATATGTTTTCAAAACTGAAACTCAATTACAACTACAACGAACTGACTACTTTCGATAACGGCTGGGTGGACTTAACTTTTCAGATTGCCGGAGGAAACTCTTATGTTTTCTATACCAATTTCGACCGGGCAAGCCTGAAATGGACACTGAACAAGTTTGAACTGACAATCGGACGGCAACGGATCAACTGGGGCGTCAACCTGATATGGAACCCCAACGATATTTTTAACGCATACAATTATTTCGATTTCAATTACATAGAGCGCCCGGGCAGCGATGCCGTAATGATGGAATTCTTCACAGGCGATTTTTCCTCTGTACAGCTTGCCGGAAAGATTGGTAACACACTCTTCGCCAAAACAATTAGTTTAGACACCATCATCCTCGATAAAGAGCTGAAATATACAGCCGCAGCCATGTACCGGTTCAACAAGTGGGATTACGACTTTCAGTTTTTTGCCGGTGTTATGGAAGATGACGTGACAGCCGGACTGGGATGGGCAGGATCCATAGCCGGGGCCGGGTTTACAGGTGAGTTGTCGTGGTTCCGCGACATGGACCGGTTTGCTGACACGAACGACGTCTGGGTAGCTTCGGTTGCCATCAATTACACGTTTAAAAACAGCATATTTATTAACTTTTCAGGAATATACAACAGCGCAGGTGCCACAGGACCGGCCAATGCAGGTGCAGGAGGATTCCTCGGCTCATTCGGCACCATGTTCTCCAGCAGTCTCAACGCAAAAAACCTCACCCGGTCACGCTTTGATATATTCGGACAAATATCCTACCCCGCTACCCCGCTTATCAACCTCGACCTGGCATCTATTTACAATCCTTACGACAAATCGGTATTCGTTGGCCCTTCGATTACTTTCAGCCTGACGGAAAATATTTCGCTGATGCTCGTCGGACAGCTCTTCTGGGGCAACCAGCTGACAGAGTTCGGTGATATCGGCCAGATGTATTTCATCGATCTAAAATGGTCGTTTTAGCCGGAAGTACTCATTTCTTGTTAAATTTGCCACGAAGAGATTTGATGAAACAACAATATAGTCATGAATAATTCCCTGCGCACCATCCGTTTGTTTGTTTTACTTCTGGCAGGATTGTCGGCAGTATTCCTAAATAATACAATGACCGGATTTCCCGTTCTGTTTGCCGTTGCTCTTGCCATTTCAGCAGGTTTGACAGTCATTTATATTTTTCTGAATTTCGACAAACAGCTTAACGAAAAACTAATCATGGAACTTATTGCCGACGGATTTTCGGGTATGGTGCTCTTCACTTATCCTTTCAGCGATGAACGGTTTTTTCTCATCGTTTTTGCTTTCTGGATTGCCTGGTCGGGAACACTCTGGCTCACGTCGGGCTTCTTTAACCTGGCAAATAAAAATATGATGTGGTTTTATATACTGGCAGGTATTGTCTTTATAGTTCTGGGATTCGTGCTCATGAATTATACTCAGGAAATGATCAATTCCGCCATTTATGTCGTCGGATTTAGTCTGATCCTGTATGGTGCGTTCGGGCTATACCTGAAGCTGGTAAAAAAAACAGATATTTATTGATATGGCACACATACGATTACGCCGTACGATCCCGGCGGATAAGAGTACTGTGTTTGATGCATTGACTATCCAGGAATACATTTCCGGCTGGTTTGCTCCGCATGTCATTGCAACACCGGTTTCAGGAACTTACGCCGCTTTTGCCTTTGATGAAGATCAGCATTTTAAAGTGCTGCTCAGCGAAATTGTTCGGGACGAAAAAATTGTCTGGGAATATACCGGGGGCAATCTTGACTGGGATCATTCAAGAATCGTTTTCCGGCTGGAAGAAACAGGCAAAGGAAAAACTTTGCTGACGTTTAGCCAATCAGAGTTGCCGGATACAGGAAAAGTGGATAAATGGAGGAATAGCTGGAGTAATTTTCTGGATCAGTTAAAAAGATTTGTGTTAAAAGAATTGTCGCATGCCTGATATTAATTATGATTATGTAATCATCGGAAGTGGTTTTGGAGGCGCTGTCTCCGCCCTTCGCCTTTCCGAAAAAGGATACAAAGTACTGGTCGTTGAGAAAGGGAAATGGTACCAAAGTGAAGATTTCCCCAAATCAAACTGGAACCTGAAGAAGTGGCTCTGGCTTCCATCACTGCACTTTTTCGGTATCATGAAAATGACCTTTTTTAAGCACATCGGCATATTGAGCGGAACGGGTGTTGGCGGGGGATCGCTGGTATATGCCAACACACTGGCTCAACCTAAAACCGCTTTTTACCGGACCGGGAGCTGGCATCATCTGGCCGATTGGGAAAAAGAATTACAACCGTATTATGAAACTGCCAACAAAATGCTCGGCGCAGCCGTTAACCCGAACCTGGAACTTGGTGATCAGCTTCTGAAGAAACTGGCCGTTGCACAGCAAAGAGAAGCGTATTTTGAACCTACGAAGGTCTCCGTATTTTTCGGCGAAGCAGATGTAACGGTGCCCGATCCATTTTTTGACGGCAAAGGACCTGAAAGAACCGGCTGCAACAGTTGTGGTGGCTGCATGACGGGATGCCGTTACAATGCCAAAAACAGCCTGGATAAAAACTACCTGTACCTGGCTGAGAAAAACGGGGTTGAGATTGTAGCGGAGCAAGAAGTGATTGACGTAGTTGAACTTGATACTGACGGAAATAAACTATATGAAATCACGTACAGGGATTCTACAAAAATTTTTAGAAGAAAAAGAAAAATAACGAGCAAAGGTGTTGTCTTTTCCGGGGGCGTTCTGGGAACGGTTAAACTGTTGCTGAAACTGAAGAAGGGTTCGTTACCCAATCTGAGCGACAAGGTAGGCGAAGACATCCGAACAAACAACGAAAGCCTCATTTTCAGCGTATCGCCCGACAAAGAAAAAGATTTCTCCAAAGGTGTGGCTATCGGCTCTATCTATCATTCCGATGACCACACACACCTCGAACCGGTAAGATACACGCAGGGCTCCGGATTCTGGCGGACAGGAATTCTGCCTTTTGTTATGGGCAAGTCTGTTTTTATTCGGTTTTTCAAAATTCTGGGAGAATATATCAAACACCCGCTTGCTTACTTCAGGCTATACACCGTCAGAGATTTTGCCAAACAATCCGTTGTTTTGCTGTTCATGCAGCATATCGACAGTACACTGAGCCTTCGCAGAGGTATGTTCCGGATGAAATCGAAAGTTACGGAAGGCACCAAACCCACCGCCCACATTCCCGATGCGAAAAAGCTGGCCGATGCCTACAACCAAATTTCAGGGAATCGCTCATTCGTCTATATTACCGAGTCAATTTTCAATATTCCATCAACAGCACATATCCTCGGAGGAGCTGTTATGGGAGCTACAAAACAAGAGGGTGTTATTGACAAATACAACAAAGTTTTTGGATACGACAATATGTATGTTTGCGATGGTTCTGTTATATCAGCCAATCCCGGTGTAAATCCCTCATTAACAATCACTGCGTTGAGCGAACGGGCAATGAGTAAAATAAAGGATAAAAAGAATTATTAAAAAAATTGTCTGTTATGAATAAAGTTCTTATTTTTGCACCCCGAAATTTTTAGGAAAAAAGAAACGTATGTATTTAACAGCTGAAAAGAAAAGAGAGATTTTTGAAAAATACGGCAACACGGTAACTGACACTGGTTCCGCTGAAGGCCAGATCGCTCTGTTTACCTATCGTATTAAACATTTAACGGGTCATTTGAAGGATAACAAGAAAGACCTGTTCACGCAAAGGTCCTTGATCAGATTAGTCGGGAAAAGAAGAAAACTTCTTGATTATCTGAAAGACAAGGATATAGAACGATACCGTTCTATTATTAAAGAACTTGGATTAAGAAAATAACGTGAAAAAATCTGATGCACAGTAGAAAGGCAATTCGTTGATTGCCTTTTTTTGTGTTTTTATTACTTCACAAATAAACATTTATAAAATATAATAATGGCTATTAAAGCAATAACAAAAACATTTGATTTAGAACCCGGTAAAACTATTACCATTGAAACCGGAAAATTAGCAAAACAGGCAGACGGTTCTGTCGTAGTTAAAATGGGCAAAACAATGCTCCTGGCTACTGTTGTTTCGGCTAAAGAAGCACGGGAGGACGTAGATTTTATGCCCCTCTCCGTTGATTACAAAGAAAAATATGCCGCTACCGGAAAATTTCCCGGTGGTTTTTTTAAACGCGAAGGAAGATCTTCAGAACTTGAAATACTTGTCTCTCGTCTTGTCGACAGAGCACTAAGGCCACTGTTCCCCGATGATTACCATGCCGAGACACAGGTGCTGATACAACTTGTTTCCGCCGACCCTGACATAGCTCCCGATGCATTAGCCGCTTTAGCGGCTTCCAGTGCTCTTGCCGTATCGGATATTCCTTTTAACGGTCCGATCTCCGAAGTCAGGGTAGCCCTTATCAACGATGAATTCGTTGTCAACCCGTCATTGTCACAAATAGAAGAAGCCGAACTTGAGCTTATGGTTGCCGCTTCCATGGACAACATTATGATGGTGGAAGGTGAAATGAAAGAAGTTTCGGAAAAAGTAATGCTTGAAGCATTAAAAGTAGCCCACAATGCTATTAAAATACAATGCCAGGCACAAATTGAACTGGCCGAAATGGTAGAGAAAGCTAAAGAAAAACGCACCTACTGCCACGAAACAAACGATGAAGACCTCAGAAAACAGGTAAAAGAAGCTACTTACCAGAAGTGTTATGATGTAGCTTTGCAGGGTATAAACGACAAACATGCCCGTACCGAAGCTTTCGAAGCTGTTCGTGACGAATTTCTGGAAACAATTCCGGAAGAGGAACGCGAAGAGAAAGAAGGCCTGGTGAAAAAATATTTCCATGATGTGGAAAAAGAAGCCGTTCGTAATGCTATTCTGAATGAACGAATCCGCCTTGACGGCAGAAAATTAGATGAAATCAGAAACATCTGGTGCGAAGTTGACTACCTGCCTGCCACGCACGGTTCGGCTGTATTCACCAGAGGCGAAACGCAGGCGCTGGTAACTGTTACACTGGGTAACAAAATGGATGCACAAACCATTGACGGTGCCCTGATTGAAGGTTCAAACAATTTCATCTTACATTATAACTTCCCCGGATTCTCAACAGGCGAAGTAAAACGGATGTTTGGTCCGGCACGACGGGAGATTGGTCATGGAAACCTGGCCGAACGCGCCCTCAAACAAGTGGTTCCATCAGGTGAAGATAACCCATATACCATTCGAATAGTATCCGATATCCTCGAATCGAACGGTTCCTCATCTATGGCTTCAGTTTGTGGAGGCACACTCGCTTTAATGGATGCCGGAATTAAGATCAGCAAACCTGTAGCAGGTATTGCCATGGGACTGATCACCGATACGGAAGCTGGTAAATATGCGGTCCTTTCGGATATACTTGGTGATGAAGATCACCTGGGTGATATGGACTTCAAAGTAACCGGAACAGAGAACGGCATAACTGCCTGCCAAATGGATATTAAAGTGGACGGTCTGTCGTATGAGGTGCTTGAAGAGGCTTTGGAACAGGCCCGCAAGGGAAGAATGCACATTTTAGGCGAGATGGCGAAAACTCTTGACAAACCGAGAGATGATTACAAAGAGTTTGTACCACGTATTGAAAAGATGATGATAGCTAAAGAATTTATTGGTGCTGTCATCGGACCCGGCGGAAAAGTCATTCAGGAAATACAGGCCGAAACCGGCGCGACAATTATTATCGAAGAAGAAGGCAATTTTGGTATTATCGACATCGCATCCAGCGACAAAAATTCTATTGAGAAAGCCAAAAACTGGATAAAAGGAATCACAGCCATGCCCGAATTAAACGAAGTATATCTGGGAACGGTAAAAAGTATCGTATCTTTCGGAGCGTTCATTGAAATCCTTCCCGGAAAAGACGGCTTACTTCACATATCTGAAATTGACTGGAAACGTATTGAAAATGTGGAAGATGTGTTACAGGAAGGCGACAAGGTAAAGGTCAAGCTTATCGGAATTGATGAAAAAACCGGTAAACTGAAACTTTCGAGAAAAGTTTTGATTGAAAGACCTCCGAAAAGCTAAAGTAAACATGAGTAACTTTTCATATTAAATAACGTATATACGATTAATCAACCCGTACTAATTAATATTTGATAAATGAGGCAATTAAAGATTACAAAACAGGTTACCAATCGTGAAACCGCCTCTCTGGACAAATACCTTCAGGAGATAGGAAAAGTAGACCTTATTACTGCTGAAGAAGAGGTTGAACTCGCCCGTAGGATTAAACAGGGCGATCGCATTGCATTGGAGAAGCTTACGAAAGCCAACCTGCGTTTTGTCGTGTCTGTATCAAAACAATACCAAAATCAAGGCCTTACCTTACCCGACTTAATTAATGAGGGGAATCTTGGATTGATCAAGGCCGCCCAACGGTTTGATGAAACACGTGGTTTTAAGTTTATCTCTTATGCGGTTTGGTGGATTCGCCAGTCCATTCTTCAGGCACTGGCGGAACAATCAAGAATTGTACGCCTTCCTTTGAACAAAATCGGTTCCATTAATAAAATTAACAAAGCTTCTGCCCGTTTGGAGCAGGGATTTGAAAGAGAACCCAATGTGAAGGAAATTGCTGGCGAGTTGGACATGACGGAAACAGAAGTTAAAGAATCCATGAGGAATGCCGGAAGGCACGTTTCCATGGATGCCCCTTTAATTCAGGATGAAGACAACACCATGTATGATGTGTTGAAAAGCGAAGAAGCTGTAACTCCTGAAACCGGCTTGCTTTACGAATCTTTGAAAAAAGAAATTGACAGGGCCATTTCCACGCTGACACAGCGCGAAGCGGATGTGATCAGACTCTATTTTGGTCTGAATGGCGGTCACCCGATGACCCTGGAAGAAATTGGTGAAGCATTTGACCTGACACGAGAACGAGTTCGACAGATTAAAGAAAAAGCGATCCGAAGATTAAAACACACTTCGAGAAGTAAGATCTTGAAATCGTATTTAGGTTAAGATATAGCGTCCCGATGAGGACGCTTTTTTTTTATCTTTGAAAAATGAGTCATTTAATTGCCCCTTCTCTTTTATCAGCTGACTTCGGAAAGCTGGAACAGGAAGTTGACATGGTCAACAACAGCCGTGCCGACTGGTTTCATCTCGATGTGATGGACGGTTTATTCGTTCCCAACATCACCTTCGGTTTTCAGATTATTAACGTCATTAATCAATACGCCCAAAAACCACTGGATGTCCACCTGATGATCGTTCAGCCCGAAAGGTATCTGGAACAATTTAAAAAAGCAGGCGCCGATATCCTGTCAATCCACTATGAGGCATCCACACACCTGCACCGAAGCATTTACGCCATAAAAGACCTTGGCATGCAGGCCGGAGTAGTGCTTAACCCGCATACCCATGTTGCCGTGTTGGAAGATATCATCTCCGACCTTGACCTGGTATTGCTCATGTCGGTTAACCCGGGATTCGGGGGACAGAAATTCATTGATAACACCTACCATAAAATAACACAGCTAAAAGAACTCATCCTGCGGAAAAATGCACACGCACTCATAGAAATTGACGGTGGTGTAACTCTCGACAATGCACCAAAACTGGTAAACGCCGGGGCTGATGTGCTGGTGGCCGGAAATACTATCTTTTCATCCGACGATCCTGTTAAAACCATTGAGTTATTAAAAGAAAGTTCACCCCTTTATTCGGCTTAAATGTATCCGTATCTGCGTACCATCAAAGTGTTTTTAACTGCTAAAAGGAAGGGTGACCATAAGCTTACCGACGTGAGTATTATGAAAATGACGGTGATGCCCGGAGATATTGACGTTTTTATGGAACTGAACAACGGACGTTTTCTGACCCTTATGGACTTTGGCCGCTTTGACGTAGCCATCAGGAGTGGATTTTTAACGCAGGTGAGAGACAAAAAGTGGGGCCTTACCGTTGCCGGGGCCAGTGTCCGGTTTCGCCACAGGCTTCGCTTATTTCAGAAATTTGAGCTCCATTCGCAGGTCATTGGCCATGATGAAAAATGGATCTATTTCCATCAGAAAATAGTTCGCAAAGGAAAGATACATGCATCTGCACTGATCCGCACAGGTGTAACGTCCAGCAAAGGCATTGTAAAAGTGGAAGAAGTGATCAGAACATTGAACTTTAGTTCACCCGTTCCTCCCCTGCCCGAATGGGCAAAGGTATGGGTGGAAGCCGACGAGTTACATCCGAAATAGGCCGCAGAGCAGCTGCCCTCCTGTCCGCTTCAGATACCTGCTTTCTGCTTTCTGATATCTTACATCTGATATCCAAAGTCCCGGACTCTCACGCCCCACGGGCTCAGAGATAAACGGCTTTTATTTTTTCTACCCAACAAACTAAAGGCTGTCTCAAAAGTCTTAGTGTTACTTTGTGTTTGTCTCTGTGCTTCTTTGTGGTAAATAAATGGCCGAACCACAAAGGGTCACAAAGTGCACACTAAGTTCCGCAAAGTAAATTCAGGT
>Ga0164315_10001161_pt1 | contig 19608 bp, 19 predicted proteins | sample GuaBasSedimGuay6_FD_113737 | JGI IMG/M metagenome (GOLD analysis project Ga0164315, IMG submission 113737) | Subseafloor sediment microbial communities from Guaymas Basin, Gulf of California, Mexico - Guay6, Core 4569-2, 0-3 cm | ecosystem: Environmental > Aquatic > Marine > Hydrothermal vents... | reverse complement strand
TTTGATCCTTTCAAGTATGTAGGGTTTGGATTACTTATCGGATTTGCAATTGGTTCTGCTCTTTACTATATTGGTATTTGGGGTGGTGGAGATGTTAAATTTTTAATAGGATTCTCAATAGTAAGAATTTTGGGAATCTCATTTAAATTTAAAATTAAAGTTACAATATAACTATTTTTATATTCTAATGCTTTTTGATATTCGTTTTCTGTTAGCCTAAATTTTCCTTTATTTGCCCTTATTCCTTTTATTTCTGCAAGAAAAGAGCTGTGGTCTACATTTACTTGAAAATCATAACCATCGCCATAAAGCCTTGCATCTTCTAGTGTTCCATTTTGAAAAATACCAATGGAATTATAATTATTCATAAAAAATAATTCAGCCTCCAATCCTGTTTCTTGTAATTTTTTAAACCTAGTTTTGGTTATTGGTTTTGCTTGATATTCAATATCTTTAATATTAAAAGAATCTTTCATGTGCAACTTAACTATATTCGCATAACCTTTTACATTTTCATTGCCAAACAAACTATCAATAAGTATTTTTCTGTGAATATAAGCATCTCCTTTTTGCCACCAACCTTTTCTGCCATTTTCTGGAAAAAAATGATCAAACAAGTCCATTCTATTTTTTACGGTTCCAATTGTCTCTGCAATTTTATTTTCAACACAAAAATCATAAAAAGCTGTTTTTGTAGAAAACCCAAATTCTTTTATAAAATCATTATTAAATTTAGACAAACCATAACCTATTAAATTTAAAATTTCGTAATTTTTGTTCTTATTTTTTGCCATAATAGTTATTTAAAACTCGCATATTTTTGTATGGTCGGTTTTCCAATTCCTGCAAATAAATCTATAAATTTCATTATTCAAAGGTCTCTCTTAGTTAAGTTTAAAAAAATCTCTTCCAAGCGGTTGGTTTTGTTTCGCATCCCGGTGACTGTTATGTTTTGTGCTGATAATAGAGAGAACAAATCATTTAGGGTTTGTTGCAGGCTTATACACACCTCAAACGATGAATCATCTCGCAAGCTCCATTTAAAATTATCTAATTTAAGATTGTTTTTAATTTTATCTTGGCAATAAATTACAAAAGATTCGTGATCTAATTTTTGCAACACATCGGATAATTTGCCTTGCTCTGCTATCTGTCCTTTGTTGATGATAGCGATATTTTTACACAGACTCTCTGCCTCTTCCAAATAATGAGTAGTGAGGATTATTGTTGTGCCATCTTGATTTATTTGTTCTAAAAACTGCCACATCGAACGGCGAATTTCTATATCAACCCCTGCGGTTGGTTCGTCTAAAATCAATAATTTTGGCGAATGGACTAAAGCACGAGCAATCATAAGACGGCGTTTCATCCCCCCTGATAATTCACGAGGCACACTGCGATGGCGATCCCACAAAGATAATTTTTCCAAACAATATTGGGCTCTGATTTTGGCTTTGCTTTTTTCAATTCCATAATAACCTGCTTGATTGATTAAAATCTCCTCCAAAGGCTCAAAAACATTAAAGTTAAATTCTTGAGGCACTAAACCTATATATTTTTTTGCCTGCGAGCTTTGTTTTTTCAAATCCAAACCGAATATGTTTATATCCCCTGCGGTAGGGTTAGCAAGTGATGAAATGATATTGATAAGAGTGGATTTGCCGGCACCATTAGGACCCAAGAGTGCAAAAAAATCACCTTTTGCAATAGTTAAATCAATATTTTTAAGTGCCTCAAACCCACCTTGATAAGTTTTATTAAGGGCTGAAATTTTTAAAGCAATATTATCTTTATTGTTTTGCATAACCTTAAAAACCAAAACTCATATATTTTTTAACTTCTTCTGGAATAAAAACACTAAGGTGGGAGGCAAGAGTATTAAAATGTGGCACAAGCAGTGATTGCTTATACCACTCATCCTCAGGCACCGGAGTCAAGTTAGCAATATAAATCAAACCCACAACAATTAAAACTCCGCGGATTAAACCAAACGCCATACCAATTGAGCGATCGGTCGAAGTAAGCCCACTTTTATCAACCATCGCAGTAATGATAAAAACCAAAACCGAGCCGATAACTACGGTTATAATAAATAAAATAACGGCTGCCACGGCAATTCTCACCGAATTTATAGCAATTACTCCCTCTAATAAAGTGGCAAAATTGGAGCTAAAATTAAAAGCGATCCAGCCTGCTATAATCCACGATGCAAGCGATAACGCTTCTTTGATAAAACCACGAGAGAGGCTTATTAAAGAGGATATAACAAGAATAGCAATAATAACTAAATCAATAATCGGCATATGATACAAGCATGTAAAAAATGCTAATTTTACCAAATTTAACAAACAAAATTCAAAGGAATTTATTATAATTGTCATTTTTTTAAATTTTTTATACAATGCAAATCCGTCAAGATAAAATAATTGTCATTGATTTTGGCTCACAATATAGCCAACTTATCGCTCGTCGTGTTCGTGAAGCTGGGGTTTTTTGTCAATTAAAACCATCTGATATATCTTATGATGAGATCAAAAAAATAAACCCACGAGGCATAATTTTATCAGGTGGTCCTGAATCTGTGGGGCAAAAAAACGCCTCAAAGATTGATAATAAAATATTAGATAGCGGGATTCCGATCTTAGGAATTTGTTATGGCATGCAACTTATCACCGAGTATTTTGGTGGCAAAATTGAAAAAACAAATAAACATGAATTCGGGTTCGCACAGGTTCGCGCTCGTGGTCATAGCGACTTATTAAACAATATTGAAGACCACACAACAGACGATGGTTTTGGCATCTTAGATGTCTGGATGTCGCATGCGGATATAATTTCAAAACTACCTGACGGATTTGATTTAATCGGCTCATCGGATAACGCACCCATCGCCGCTATGGCACACCAACAAAAAAATATTTATGCTTTGCAATTTCATCCTGAGGTTACCCATACCAAACAAGGCTCTCGTATTTTATCGCGGTTTGTGTTGCAAATTTGTAAATGCAAAAACCAATGGAGTGCTGCGAACATAATTGATGACAGTATTGAAAAAATAAAACAACAAGTAGGGAGCGATCAGGTAATTTTGGGTTTATCAGGTGGGGTAGATTCCTCTGTTGTGGCAGTTTTGTTGCATAAAGCCATCGGCGATAATTTAACCTGTATTTTTGTTGATAATGGGTTATTGAGATTAAATGAGGGGGACGAGGTAATGAGGACTTTTGCCTCTCATTTGAATATTAAAGTTATCCGTGTCAATGCCCAGAGCAGATTTTTAAATGCCTTAAAAGGTGAGGCGGATCCTGAAAAAAAACGCAAAATAATCGGTCATATGTTTATTGAGATTTTTGAAGAGCAAGCCGCCAAGTTACCACAAGCGAAGTTTTTAGCGCAAGGCACTATTTATCCTGATGTAATTGAGTCATCAAAAAACAAAGCAAATAATGCTCATCTTATCAAAGCTCATCATAATGTCGGCGGATTGCCTGATTATATGAAATTAGATTTAATTGAGCCTTTGAATGAATTATTTAAAGATGAAGTGCGTGCGATAGGCTTAAAACTTGGATTAAATTCTGATATGATAAATCGCCATCCGTTTCCAGGTCCTGGTTTGGGAGTCAGAATCTTAGGCGAGGTTAAAGAAAAATATACCAAAATCCTCCAACAGGCAGATGATGTTTTTATTAAAGAGTTAATCAAAGATGATTTATATCATAAAACCTCCCAAGCCTTTGCTGTATTTTTGCCGATAAAATCAGTCGGAGTCACAGGAGATGGCAGACGATATGAATATGTAATTGCTCTGCGCGCTGTGGAGACTGTTGATTTTATGACAGCGAGATGGGCACATTTGCCCTATGATTTTTTAGAAAAAGTATCAACCAAAATCATCAACGAGATTAAACAAGTCTCCCGAGTAACCTATGATATTTCATCAAAACCACCTGCAACAATTGAATGGGAATAAACACAAAAAATAAAATCAAGCTTACCAAATATAGCATAAGTGGTGGCGGTTGTAGTTGTAAAATTGCCCCTAATATTTTAAAAAATATTCTATCAAACCATACCACAGACAATAGTTTTAAAAAATTATTGATAGGCAACGAAGATCGCGATGATGCTGCCGTTTATCAAATTAATAAAAAAACAGCAATTATCAGCACCACTGATTTTTTTATGCCGATAGTCAATAACCCTTATGACTTTGGTAAAATTGCCGCCGCCAATGCGATAAGTGACATTTATGCGATGGGTGGCAAACCGATGATGGCAGTGGCAATCTTAGGTTGGCCGCTTGATAAATTAACCCCAGACATCGCCGCCGAGGTTATCGCAGGTGGCATATATATTTGCAAAAAAGCGAATATTCCATTAGCAGGCGGACATAGCATTGAAAGCCCTGAACCAATTTTTGGCTTGGCAGTCACAGGCTCGGTAAAGATTAAAAACTTAAAAACCAACAACAAAGCAAAAATAGGCGATGATATTTATTTAAGCAAACCATTAGGGTTGGGAATTATGAGCAGTGCTCTCAAAAAAGGCAAATTAAACTCAAAACAACAGCAAAATATTACAAAAGTTATGTGTAAGCTAAATTCCATTGGCACAGATTTATCAAAAATAAAAGCAGTTCATGCTATAACTGACATTACAGGTTTTGGATTATTAGGACATTTATCAGAGATAACCTGTGCAAGCGAGGTATCTGCCACGATAAATTTTTCAAAAATTCCGTTAATTGATGATTTGGATGATTTTATTGACGAAGACAAAATTACATCAGGTGCAATCAAAAATTACAATTCATATAAAAATTTATTACCAACAATGAGCAACAAACAAATTCAAATTTTGTGTGATCCGCAAACAAGCGGTGGACTTTTAATTTGTGCTGCCCCATCATCCTCCCTGCGAATTAAACAAATAGCGAAAAAGAAAAAAATAAACTTAGTAAAAATCGGCAAGATTAAAAAACCTTTAAATAATCGTATAATATTGGAGTAGCTTGAACTCGTTCCCATTCTGTGAGTGGGAACGAGCGGAAAACCAACCTCCGCTAACAACAAAACATCTGTCAATCTACAAGCCTAATGTTGTCAATATATTGAAAATCTTTTTTGTTGTAGGTCAATAATTTTAAATCATAGATTATTGTTGTAGATGCTATGATGCAGTCGTAAATTTTTGCATTATGAGATAGGTTATATAACTCCAACAAATTTTTTGCCAAAGAAATTATATCGTTATCAGTTGCTACAATATAAATTCCTGCTAATGATTTTTTTATGAAAGCTAAATCACTTTTATTTTTTGCTCCTTGATATAACTCCATCAAAATTATATCACTCACACATATATTTTCAAAACCAATTTTATCTATTGTTGCGGTATCGCCTTTTAGATATTCTATCAGGATATTGGTATCAACAAATATCATCTCCAAGAATTGTCTCGTAGGTTTTTTGAATATGCTTTAATGTCAGTTATATCGGCAAATGGATTGCTAAGTTTTTCATTGTTATTTTGATATTTTAATTGTTTTATGTTGTCAAGTGGATTTTTTTTCGCATATTTGATTTTTTCTTTGTTACTGATAGATTGTTTTAAACTATAAGTTATAAAATCAATCAATTTGTCTTTGTTTGATTGAAATTTATTGATAAAAATATCATCAATTTCTTTGTTTTGAATTTGTAATGTAAGCATAAAATTTTCTTTTTATAAAATCAATAGAAAAAAAGTATACCATAGTTAAAAATAAATTTTTGAAATTTTTCTAATCATCGCAGTTATTTTAACTCGTTCCCATTCTGTGAGACTGTGAAATAACTAATTTTTGTTTTGCTCCAAAGTTATGTAAACTTTGCAATCCTATCGGAGGTGGTGCGCAAGCTACCACTTTTTGAACGAAGTTCAAATGTTGCCTGCAATAGTAATACTTGTTTTTTGTTCGTTTTAATGAGATGTGTAGGGGCGGATTCCATATCCGCCCGCAATAAATACGGATTTTAAAAAATTGACGAACACGGAATACCATAGACGGGCGGATATGGAATCCGCCCCTACGGTTATATGCAAATTCTGCCTTCTTAATTATCAATCAATAAATGGACGATGGGAACGAGTTCCTAATTTAAAAACTTTTTAATTTGCTGATAAATCCATAATCATAAATTTGGGGTAGGATTTTTTGTTTTAAAGTGTTGTGTTTTTCTTTTAAGGTTTTTAATAAATCATCTGCCATATTTTGATCTTTTAACACTTTTTTAATTTGCCAAAAACCTGTATCATAGGTTTTTATCTCAAACATATCTGTTCTTAATTGGTGCAAATTTTTAAAGTAAAATTTATAAAATTCCTTACCTGCTTTTAATACTTCGTTTGCCTCATCTTGTAATTTTGCTTTTTGTAACCAACAGGCGACATATCTATCTTCATCTGCGGACAACATATCACTAAAATCACTATCTGTTATTTGCCATTTTTTCAACTCAGAAATTAAAAAAGGGAAAAAGTTATTTTTAATTTGATAAGTTTTATTTTCATATTCCACATCTTTGATGGCGGTTGTTTCATTGGAATTACTAAACAAGCTCCAAACTATGCAATCATTTATAAACTCTTGTGACAGGTTTTTATTGGGTTGCAAAAATTGGTCACGATCATTTATCCAGGTTGCTTTTGGTATTCTGCGGACTGCATGAACTACCATTGATTTTTCAAAATTATCTGCTGTAACTGATAAGGCACCAGCACTTACAAACGGTGCAGATGCCAAAGCTGTTTGATTTTGACTTTGAAAATCATTGCCTGCACACATAAAAGATGCTAAAAAATTTTCAGAGATTCTGTCTCGTCTATCTTTGTTTGTAAAGTTTAAATTTATAGATGAGCTGACAGGTGGAAATATATTTTTTGCAGGCGGTCTTTTTACCCATTTACTTAAAAATAATTTTCTATCTACTGTTGGGATATGTTTGATTCCGATTTTTTCAACCTCATCATTAAATATGTCTATTTTTATTTGTTGTTTTTTAAGGTGCAGCTCCCTATTTAATACCCAGAGCATAAAAGAAACTGGAAACGAACTATCGTCTGATGTTCCTGAAAATGTTGAAGAAGAAAACATAAAACCAGTTTCATGTTCAAATTTAAAAATTAAATCCCTTAGTTTTTGATCATTATTAGCATTCAAATATTTGATTTTTGAAAACAAACCAAAATGAGTCTTTTTATTTTCAAATTCTTTTTTTATTCTAAAAATAAATTGAGAAAATAACTCTCTTGAAACTTCGCCTAATTTTTGTTCGTGCATTATTTTGCGAACCATCGTATCGCTAACATCTTGCTTGCTTTGTGAGTTTGCACCTGCTGTCTGTGCTGTTGCAAAAGGTGGATTGATAAGAATTATCCATTTTAATTTTGGGTTTGATAAATCATCACGAAGTTTTTTTGGCAACTTCCATGTATAGTTAAAATCAAGTCCGCCATCGGCAAATACATTTGCTACATCATCATTCAAATAATCGTATTGAAAAACTGTCGCATTCGAGAAAAGTTTTTGGCAATGGTCTGTCTCTGTCTGCCACAAAGTTGATAAATACATATATTGATAAGCATCATGGGGCAGATGATATTCCAAATTGCCAGTGCCTGCTGCCATATCCCACAGACGATATTCACCGCTCTCCCACCATTTTTTACCAACTGTTTTTTCAATATACTCCAAGGCTTTATTAGCAAAACGAAGTGGAGTAAAAAACTCGCCATGAAAACGTCTTAAGTCTTCTTGGGTGAGCCTATCCATTTTTGATAAAATCCCGCGCATTATATCAGGAGATTCAACTTTTTGATATAATTTCCAAAAAAATTGATAATCTTTTAATAAGATTTTTTTAGTTCTGCCCTCACCACTACCAAAATCAAAAAATACCTTACCTTCATTTTCAAATAAATGAGTTTTGCCTTTTTGTATATCACAAACAAAATATTTTGAAGTTTTAAAACCATTTTTAACGGATGCTCCAAATATACCATTCCAGTATTCAAAAACATCTTCAAAGTTTTCCTCTGTTATTACTTTTTTATCAATTAAGTCTAATGATTGTTCGGAGTCTAAACATATTGATAATTTTTCAAATAAAATATTATAGTCATGCTCGTTTTGTAGGTTATAAATATGCAAATTATTAAAATCACTATCATTGATTAAATTTTCAATTAAAGTTTTATCTGGCATACTTGGTGCTAAATCCCAATCATATTTTTGAAGGTTTGAATAATATTTGCTCCATTTGTAAGTCTCTGTAATAATGCCAAAATTTTTATCGGTTAGACATAAATATTTTGGAATTGGTTTTTGAGTAAAGCCGAATTTTAAACGATGAGCATAGTATAAAATTTGAGCAAAAATAGTCGCTTTTGTTTTTATGTTGTTGAAATTTTTGTTAAACTTAAACTCAAACAAAATCTGTGGAGTGTAAAGATCATGGTGGCCAGAGGTGTCATATTTAATTTTAAAATGCCGTGCAAAAACATTTTTTACATCCTCTTCGGTGTTAGCTGTGTCTAAATTGTTAATAATTTTTTGGTAATTTTTATTCATAATAATGCCTATTATAACAAAACTATTAGTTATAATGGCAATCTTAATTCACAATTATTATTTTTTAAAAACAATGACTTTGATAATAGCAACAAAAACAAACTCCGAAATAAATATTTTTCATCTGTTGGTGGGTTTTCTGTGCTGGCAACAGGAAACAAAGATGGCTTTAAATTTACTCCACATATGAGACTTATTTCACCGTAATATAAACCAAAAATCAATGTTTGGCAAACAGTGAGCTTTGGAACAAATGAAACTGGTGGATTTGCTTGGACAACAATTACACCAAAAGAGCGAGGTAAAAATGGTTATGGTATTTATTTTTTTCAAGGCAAGTTCGGTTATTTTTATCACATTAATTTTTCTAAAAATATCGCAGAAAGACTAAAAGTGCATGCGAATACAGCAGATGATTTTATACAAATAACATCAGAAGAAATTGGTGCATTTTTATGGCAAAAATAAGGAATATGGTAATTCCCTTTGACGAATTTTTGCTATAAGCATATGCAATCTATTTGTTTTATAAATTGTGCTTGAATTATGCAAAGGTCTCTTTTAATGTGTTTTGTGGCTATATTTTGAATTATGCAAAGAGATTATGTTATACTTCGCTCTAATTATGAGTAAAAAAAATAATTATTTTAAGCATTTTTTATCAATTGATAGTTTGTCAAAACATCAGATTCAAGATATAATATCCGTTGCTAATGGTTTTTTTAACCAAGACGGTTCAATTATTCAATCCACGGCTTTACAAGGCAAAACCATCGCTAATTTATTTTTTGAAAACTCTACTCGCACCAAAAGCACTTTTGAATTATCTGCCAAAAAATTATCTGTTAATGTTTTAAATGTTGATATAAATCATTCGGCAACAAGCAAAGGCGAGAGCCTGCTTGATATGATTTTAAACCTACAAGCTATGCAGGTTGATGCTTTTGTCATTCGCCATCCTAATGCAGGCGCCCCATTATTCGTCGCCTCACAACTTAAAAACGAAGCTGTCATAATAAATGCAGGAGATGGCTCACATTCGCACCCGACCCAGGCAATGCTTGATATTTTTACTATCTGGCAACACAAAAAAGATTTTCAATCTTTAAAGATTACGATTGTCGGTGATATTTTGCACTCACGGGTGGCAAGATCTTTAATTATGGCATTAAATATTATGCAAGTAGGTGAAATAAGGGTCGTCGCCCCGCGGACTTTAATGCCCTCAAATACGGATGTTTTGGGAGTGCATTATTATCCTGATATAGATGAGGCACTTGTTGATGTTGATGTTATTGTAATGTTGAGATTACAAAAAGAGCGGATGAATCACGCTTATATTCCATCAGGCTCTGAGTTTTGTCATCAATATGGCTTAAATGAGACCAGATTAAAACTTGCCAAAAAAGATGCAATAGTTATGCACCCTGGACCTACTAATCGTGGAGTTGAAATTGCTCCACAAATTGCCGATAGCCCCCAGTCGGTTATTTTAAATCAAGTTACCAATGGCATTGTAATTCGGATGGCAGTGATGATGATGACAATGGGAGCAGACACATAAAATGAGCGTGAAAATTTTAAAAAATGCCAAAGTTTTTGATCCTAATCCTGTGGTAAACATTAACAAAAAAACAGATCTTAAAATTGTTGATAATAATATTGCAACAATAGGGAATAACCTGATAGCAGAAAAAAATGACAAAATAATTGACTGCGAAAATTGCACTATTATCCCAGGTATTATAGATATTTATGCTGACTTATCTGCTTTGCAATCATCTAATAGTTTATTGATAAAAGAGGCAAAAACAGCCCATAAAGCAGGCATCACAACTTTTTTTTATGCCCCTGACAAAATCAACACAATTGATTCTTTATCATCAATAAAGTCATTACAAAATTTACAAAAAAAACAAAAAACAAGCTCAATAAAAACCATCGGAGCTTTAACCTCAAAACTACAAGGCGAGCAATTAGGCAAAATGTATAGCTTTAAAAAACAAGGTGCCGTAGCCCTGTGTAATGCCCTATATCCTATTTATAATACCAAAATTAAAAAACTTAGCCTACAGTATGCAAAATCTGTGGGACTAAAAGTTATAGTCTTGCCCCAAGATGCCTATTTGTCCGCAGGTGGTTGTGTTAATGATGGACCGATAAGTAGCAAATTAGGCTTGCCTGCTATCCCTATTGAGGCTGAAACCTGTGATATTGTCGTGTGGTTAGAATTAGTTAAAAAAACCAAATGCCCGGTTCATTTTGTTAATATAACCTGTGCCGAATCTGTCCGACTCATCAGACAAGCCAAAGAGAATAATCTACCTGTCACCGCCTCGGTTGCGATGCCGTATCTTTTATTAAATGAAAATGATAATTTAAATTTTAATACGGATACCCATATAATCCCACCTTTGCGATCCTATCAAGACCAGCTTTTTTTGCAACAAGGGGTTGTAGATGGCACGATTGATATTATAAGTTCAGGACATACTCCGTGCAGTAAAGAACAAAAATTAAAAGCGTTTGCTATGACAAAACCAGGCATTAGTGGTTTTGATAGTTTTGTGCCGTTGTTATTCAAACTAATTGATGACAAAATAATAAACAAAACAACAGCGATAAATGCCGTTTGTACGAATCCTGCCAGAATATTTAATCTAACCTCAGGAATAACTTTAAAAAAACCGGCAAATCTGGTAATTGTCAAAAACCAAAACACCATAATAGACAATACAGAATTTAATAGTTTTGGCAAAAATACTCCTTTTAATGGTTTTATGTCAAATTATCAAGTTTATAAAACAATTTTTAAAAATAAAGAATGAATGACTCCACACGCGAAATTGATGCCAACAAAAAAACCGAAGATCACCCAGATCATGCTCTGCGTCCGAAAACCCTTCAAGAATATATCGGACAACAAAGCACCAAAGAGCAATTAGATGTTTATATCAAAGCTGCCACAATGCGCACCGATGCTTTGGATCATGTTTTATTGTTTGGTCCACCTGGGCTTGGTAAAACAACTCTTGCTCATATTATCGCCCACCAAATGCAAGCGAATATCCGCATAAGCTCTGGCCCTGTGATTGAAAAACAAGGAGACTTAGCAGCGATTCTTACCAACTTAGAAGAAAAAGATGTTTTATTTATTGATGAAATTCATCGGTTAAGCCCCCAGGTGGAAGAGATTTTATACCCTGCGATGGAAGATTTTCAATTAGATATTATTATCGGCGAGGGTCCTGCGGCTCGTTCTATCAAACTTGACTTACCAGAATTTACTCTCATAGGTGCGACAACTCGGGCAGGGTTATTAACCTCACCATTGCGCGATAGATTTGGCATAGTGCAAAGATTAGAATTTTATGAAGTGCAAGAATTGCAAGAGATAATTATGCGTTCCTCCCAACTTTTAAAGATAGAATCAACCGAAAAAGGCTGTGCTGAAATTGCCAGACGCGCCCGTGGCACACCGAGAATTGCTAATCGGTTATTAAGAAGAGTGCGAGATTTTGCTCAAATAAAAGCAGACGGTAAGATTGATGAGAGTATTGCAGATTTTGCTTTGAATTTAATCCAAGTTGATAAATTTGGACTTGATTCAATGGATAGAAAATTATTAGAAACTTTAATTCACAAATTCAATGGTGGCCCGACAGGGCTTGAAACCTTAGGCGCAGCCACAGGAGAGGATGCAGGCACTATTGAAGATGTAATTGAGCCGTATTTAATTCAACAAGGATTCATTGCCCGCACCCCGAAAGGTCGTATCGCAACCAATTTAGCCTATCAACATTTATCAATAATAAAACCCAAATCTTCCCAACAAAACATCAAAATATAAAATAATCATGTTCATTTTTTGCTATAATATAAAACCTTTTGTTTGATAGATAAGATAAAATGGCACTAATAGATTTACAAAAAATTGATAAACAATATTCCAATAAACACATTTTAAAGAATGTCCATTTTACTCTCTTAAATAAACAAAGAGTCGCGATTATCGGTCAAAACGGTCAGGGTAAAAGCACCTTGATGAAAATTATTACAGGTGAGGTGGAGCCTGATGATGGCGAGGTGTCTATTGACAAAAGCTTGACGATTCAGATGCTTGCCCAGCAACTTACATTCCCACCTAATATCACAGTCAAAGATGCTATCGCCGAGCAGTTAATAGATATAAAAAATACCCAAAAAAGATACGATGAGGTAAGTATTTTATTAGAAAATGGCGATGATAGTGATGAATTATTAAACGAATCTTATCAACTTATAACTTATTTAGATAATCATAATGCCTGGGATATAGATGCAAAAGTACAAAAGGTTATGCAGGAGTTTGATTTGGTGCAGTATGAAAATAAACAAGTCTCTTTATTAAGCGGTGGTGAGCAACGTCGCCTATCTCTGGCAGGGCTTATTTTAAAAAAACCAGATATTTTATTGCTTGATGAACCGACTAATCATTTGGATGTTTATATGGTTGAGTTTTTAGAAGACTTACTCACCAAAGAAAACTTTGCCCTTATTTTTATCTCACATGATAGGTATTTTATTGATAATGTAGCGACCTCCATAATTGAAATTGATAACGGCAAAATCCGTAAATTCAAAGGCGGATATAGCAAATATTTACAACAAAAAGAAAAATTAGTTTTGGACATGAAAAAAGAGCAACATAATTTGGTGCGAAAACTAAAAGAAGAATTGCACTGGATGCAACATGGGGTAAGCGGCAGACGCAAGCGAAATGTTTTGAGGACTGAAAATTATTTTGAGCTAAAAAAAAGAGTAAAAGCCAACCCATCACGGATAAATAAAATGAATGTTGAGCTACAAAGAGAGGCAAAATCTTTTAACAAGGGCGACATATTGCACAAAAAAAAGATTCTGTTTGAGTTGGAGGATATAAATATCAGTCTCGGTGGCAAAAAACTAATCACAGATTTTACAACAATTATCAAACAAAAAGATTCCATTGGCATTGTCGGTCCTAATGGTTGTGGTAAATCTACTTTGATAAAAATATTATTAGAGCGATTAACAGCCGATAGTGGCAGATTCAAAAAAGCGGAGTTTAAAATTGGTTATTTTGATCAGCACCGAGAAATGTTGGATGATGATAAAACTATACTGCAAGTATTTTGCCCTCATGGAGGTGAGCGGGTATCACTATCAGATGGCAGAAATATGCATATTTTTGGTTATTTAAAAAATTTTTTATTCCCCCGAGAGTTTTTGACCAAAAAAATAGGCAATCTCAGCGGAGGGGAGAAAAATAGAATTGCCTTGGCATATCTTTTTACCAAAAAAATGGACTGCTTGATTTTGGATGAGCCCACTAATGATTTGGATATTCCGACAATAAACATCTTAGAAGAATATTTAATAAATTTTCAAGGTGCGATAATATTTTGTTCGCACGACCGTTATTTTGTTGATAAAATTGCTAAAAAACTATTTATTTTCAAAGAAAACTGCCATATTGATGAAACCTATATTCCTTATAGCGAATTTTTATCAGCACAAAAAGATGAGTTGTTGTTAAAATCTATGGAGCAAAAACAACAAAACAAACAAACAAAAAATTCTCCCAAAAAAGACATTAAAAAAAATGATAAAAATCCTATAAAACTAAGTTATAAACAACAACGAGATTGGGAGTTGTTGCCAGCAGAAATTGACAAATTAGAGGATGAAATAGCAAAATTAGAGATTTGTATTCAAAACCCAGACTGTTGTGAAGCAAAAGGATTAGAGCAACTGGGTATTGAGTTAGCGAATCGTGTAGAAAACTATGAGAAAAAAGTAGAGAGTTTTTTAAAATTAGAAGAGGCAAAACAATCTTTGTTGTAAAAAAATACCTAAAAAATTAAATATCTTTGGTGTAAAATGGTATAATTTTCCTCTTAATCTTAACTATAAATGGCGTCCCCAAGGGGATTCGAACCCCTGTTACCGCCGTGAAAGGGCGATGTCCTAGGCCGTCTAGACGATGGGGACAAGCGGTAAAAAACAGGTTATTCTATACATTAAAAAACACTATGTCAAGTTTATTTTTAAATAAAACATTATTTTTGTTAATTTTTGCTATGTTTATAAGTTCAGCATATGCAAATAATTTGCCAAACTTAGGTGAGGGTGCATCCGTGTATCTCAATCACAATGAAGCAAAAAAAATTGGCCTCAAGTATTATCGCAAACTTATCCGTTCCCCCTCTTATATTGACGATGAAATAGTTAATGATTATGTGCAGAACCTTACTAACAAGATTACAAATGTTGCAGGCTTTGGTGATTTTGAATTTAAAACCCTGGTTGTTAAATCTCCTAATTTAAATGCCTTTGCACTACCTGGTGGTTATATAGTATTAAATACTGCTTTGATAAAAAAATGTGATAATGAAAGTCAATTGGCATCTGTTATAGCACACGAAATTGCCCATATTACCCAAAATCACCATGCTAGATTATTCAAAAAAAGCTCCAAAAATAATTTAAAAATGTTAGGCGCTATCTTAGCTGCTATAATTCTGGCAGATTCTAACCCAAATGCTGCAGGAGCCACTATGTATGCAGGTTTAGCGGGAAGCACCCAAAATATTCTGAACAATACCAGAGCACACGAAATAGAAGCTGATTCATTTGGAATTAAATTTTTAGCCAAAGCAGGTTTTAACCCCTATGGGATGGTAGAATTTTTTGATAAATTACCAAAGGACGGCAATGATGATGGTGTTTATCAGGGTATAGGACAGTTTTTATCAACTCATCCTTTGAGCTTGAATCGAATGAGTGCCGCTAAATCATATGTAGATGAAGTGTCGGATATTTCTCAAAAAACAGATAGTTTAAATTTTCAAATTATTAAGCTTAAAATATCAAAAAAATTAAACGATTATTATTTTAAAAAGATTCCAGCAAAATACAAAAAACATATTGTAAATCTAAATCTGTTAATAAAAAAAGATAAAAACATAAATTATAGTTTGTTTAAAAAAACGAACAACAAATATTCAAAAATTATTTATTATGATTACTTATCAAAGACAAATTTAAAAAATGCCATTGCAGGTTATGACAGGTTATTTTTACTTTATCCACATAATAAATCAATAGCTTCCTCTTTTATAAAAATGCTTTATGACAATAAAAAATATCAGGAAATAATAAAATTTATAGAGAGCAACAGCTTGTATTTACCGCAATCACTGCCACCTGTTTCTTTATATAAGCTGTCCTATGCTTACCATAAAATTGATGATAAAATAAATGGTAAATTACAACTTGTATCATACTATAACAAGTTAGGATTAAAGGATACTGCTAAAATACATCTGATAGATTTAAAAAATAATTTTAAATTATCTACGAGGCAAAAAGCCCAAGTTAGCGCTCTATTAGATGAATGATATAATAATTTACATCAGCAACATTAGAGTTTATGTTTATGATTTTGATGCAGTGACTAATGTTAAATCTGGGATAGAATTAAGTTTATATTTATCAAAAGAGAAGAAAAAAAATATAGTTTTAATTGTTGATAGCGAACATGAAACATACTCAACAAAACATATAAAAAATTTAAATTTTTTTAATCACTCTCGTCTTAAAACTCAGTTTAAACAATCCTTGCAAAAAAAATCAATGCTGTCTGCTTTTTATGGCCGGAGCATAAAAAGTAAATTCTTTTTTTTGGGTGCATCAAGCACAAAACACGAATTTATAAAAGATGTTATAGATAGAATAGTTGTCGCAGATTTTAAAATAAAATCAATTCATTGTGCTACTCTTATGTGGCAGAATGTGATTAAAAAATCGACAATAATAAACGATTCTTGCATTATTGTTTATCCCTATGACAAACATAAATTCCGTTGCTCTTTATATGAAAACCAAAAACTTGTCAATAGTGCCGTTGTGCCAACTAATGAGATATCGCTGCAAACTGATAACTTTATCCAAAACACTAACATTGAGAGTTATTCTGCAATAAAAAAATATAGCATTGACTGTAATATTGACAACTATAATCTGGTTAAGATAAATGATCTGAGTTATGATATAGGTAATATATTTACTGCCAAAGATTATAAGAGTCTACTTTCTTCTGGTATTAGTCTGCTTTCAAATAAAAGTAAATATATGACTAATTCTTGGGTTTTACCCTACATGCAATATCGTTTTATAAAATTTGTTTATAAAATTGCTGTTGTATTGATTATAATTTTGTTGGTATATGGGTCTATTATGTTAGTGAATTCTAATATAACTCTTAAAGAAAATAAAGTCCTACAAAAGCAGATAAGTTACAAAACCTATCAATATCGGCAAAAGTTAACACAGGTAATATCACCATCTCAATATACAGTAATTGATATCAAAAATACAGTGCAGTTATACGAATATTTAGATAAATATGGCAAATCTCAACCAGATATAATTTATAAAATATTGGGAGTTAGTTTAAAAAAATTCTCCCAAATTCGTATCAATAATATAAAATGGAGGCGCAATCCTGATAGGGTAAATTTTGACAAAACAACCAATACAGTGCTTACCGTATCAGGAATAGTGGAAAACAAAAATAATACCATGGTGTCTCTTAACAATATTTTTTTAAACTTTGTCAAGGATTTGCAGCAGCATCAAAAAGTGACTAATACAATTATTTTACAACAACCATTTAGAACAAAATCTGGCATAATATCAAACTCAAATAGCGCAAAAATATTTAATTTTAGTTTAGATGTTATAATAGAGTAAAAAATATGCAAGCAATAAAAACATTTTATAGGCCTTTTTTGATTCCGTCTTTGTTCTTGGTAATTGTTTTGGTCTTGTTTTGTTGTAGTTTTTTATTTATAAAAAAAACCATGGGTGAGCAGAGCATAAATTTTGATGTTTTGGTCAAGCAATTACAACAATTAAATATTCAATTAGATGAAGCAGATTTAAAAAAATCAATCTATAAGGAATATAATCAGCGGTTCTCTTACCTATTGGCAAATAAAATTAATAAAAAAATAAATCCAGTTAGAATGGCACAATCTTTGGAGTTAATTCAAAATAATCTGAAAATTAAAGATTTAAAATACAGCATATCAACAATAAAAAAAATAAATAATTTTAATGGTATAAATTTAAAGGCCATTACAACTGTTCTGGATATAAGTCTGTTGCATGAGATGGTTTTAAGTGATTTTTTTGTTGCTCTTAACAAGATTCATGGGCAGTTTGCTACCAAATCTTGTGCTGTGCAAAGATTATTCAAAACAGTTGTTCGGGGGCAGGATAATTTCAAAGCCCATTGTGTTTTGCAGTGGTATTTTGTTGATCTGTAAAAAGCCACAAATGTTATCCTAATTATTTCTCAATTATAACCATAGCTACTGCCATATTTTTTTCATCCGATATTGATAATAAAATATTCTTGCCCTTGATTTTATTGTATTCCAACAAGGCTTGTTTAAATAATTTAATATATGGCTTACCAAGATTATCATTAAATATGGCAATATTTTTTAGGGTTATGCCTCTTGTGAAACCACACCCCAAAGCCTTGACACAGGCTTCTTTGGCAGCAAATCTTTTGGCGAGCCTATCAGATTTTATCTTATTTGTGATCTCATCTGGATGCAAAACTCTATGAATAAGTTTTGTGCCATATTTTTTGAATATAATATCCATCCTGTTTTTATCAACTAAATCAACTCCTATGCCTATTATCATTGTTTTACTCTCTTTGCCTTATGCAAGTTTTCATTTTCAAAACAGCATTGCCAAGCCCCAGAAAAACACTGGTAGCAATGATTGAGTGACCAATATTTAATTCTTTTATTTGCGGTATTTTGGCAACCTCTTGCACATTAGTATAATGCAAGCCATGTCCTGCATTTACCATCAATCCCATTTCGTCGGCAAGTTTTGCCATTAAAACAATTTTGTTAAGTTCTTGTTGTTGAATATCACCAAAACTATCAGCATAAAACCCGGTGTGTAATTCAATCGCTACGGCTCCGGTTTTTTGTGCCATATTTATTTGTTTTTCATCGGCGTCAATAAATAAAGATACATTGATATTTTTGTCTTGTAATTGATGGCAAGCTTTTTTAATTTTTTCAAAATTATTGATAACATCAAGACCGCCTTCGGTGGTAAGTTCCTCTCGTTTTTCTGGCACGAGACAAACATCAGATGGTTTTAAGTTGATAGCAAGTTTTATCATTTCAGCGGTAGCCGCCATCTCCATATTTAAACGACATTTTATCACATCTTGAACCCGAGACATATCTGAATCTTGAATATGACGGCGATCCTCACGCAGATGCATCGTGATAAGATCTGCCCCTGATACCTCGGCGATTAAAGCGGCCTCCACAGGTTGTGGATATACCGTGCCACGTGCTTGGCGTAGAGTTGCTATATGATCTATATTTACTCCCAATAATGGAGATTTTTTTATTTTATTTTTCATGGTTTTAAATAATTCTAATTTGCCACAATCAAAATCTCGGATGATTTTGTTTGACTTAAAACATATTGATAATTCATTGTATGAATTTTAACTTTTTTGCCTAAACCCTCTAACATACCAACTAATTCGGTTGTGGTAGGAATACCATCGTCACGATATGAGATTACCAGTTTTGAATTTTTAAATTTATTAAATAATTCTTTAAAGTCTTGATGAATTTTATCTTTTTTGTGCCACCGATTATTATTATTTTTTATTTTTTTGTGCTTGGTTGTTTCATCAATCATCTCCCCCCATTTATCATATTTTGTAAGCCCTTCTAAAAAATGATAAAAATCAAAATAATTCAAACCTACCCCCTTTTTTTGAAATATACGGGGTATCAATATGAGACCTTTGCATAATTAAATAAAAAATGCTATAATAACAAACAATCTTAACTTTTACAAATCAAATACTATGTCCTGGAAAAACACCGCACAACACTCATTGCTGATGCCATGTTAGT
>Ga0164315_10001160_pt1 | contig 19616 bp, 14 predicted proteins | sample GuaBasSedimGuay6_FD_113737 | JGI IMG/M metagenome (GOLD analysis project Ga0164315, IMG submission 113737) | Subseafloor sediment microbial communities from Guaymas Basin, Gulf of California, Mexico - Guay6, Core 4569-2, 0-3 cm | ecosystem: Environmental > Aquatic > Marine > Hydrothermal vents... | reverse complement strand
TTCACCAAGTTACAATTGTGCACCATCGCAAAAACTTCCCATAATTACCAATCTTGAACCTGAAAAGTTAAATTATTTTAAGTGGGGATTAGTTCCATTTTGGTCGAAGGATCCCAGCATTGGTTTTAAATTAATAAATGCAAGATCAGAAAGCATAGAAGAAAAACCGGCGTTTAAAACTGCATTTTCACAAAGAAGATGTCTTATCCCAGCAAATGGATTTTATGAATGGAAAAAAGAAGGGAAACATAAAATACCGTTTAGAATATTTTTAAAAGCTGAAGAGATATTTGCCATCGCTGGAATTTGGGAAACCTGGAAAGATGCTGAAGACAGACCTCTTCATTCATTCTCAATAATAACTACTTCCCCTAATTCATTAATGAAGGACATACACAATCGTATGCCTGTAATATTAAATAAACACGACGAACAGGCTTGGCTTTTTGAAAAAGATGAAAAACATTTAAAAAAACTACTACAGCCTTTTGATAATAAAAAAATGGAAGCATATCAGGTTTCCGACAAGGTGAATTCCCCAAATAATAATAATGCTGAAATTATTGAGAAGATTGAAAGCGGACAAGGTTCATTGAATTTTTAATATTATTATCCTAATAACAAATTACATCCTCTTACATCACTATTATCAAAACGACCAAGTACTTCAAAACTATTATCTGCATGTTTTTTGCCAAGGTCTTTTGTTTCAATAAATGAGCAGGAATACATATTTGCCAGATCAATAATATTTAGTCCTCCAGTTTTGCCATTTTTTACATAAGTAAAGGGATCGTTAATATCACGAACTTTTACTTCCATCCATGGAGGACAGTTGAAAATACCATTGCCATTGGAATAAGCCTGGGACAATAGTTCGGTCATTCCATACTCAGAATGTATGTACTTCACGCCAAATCCTTTTGTTAGAACTGCATGTAGATCTTCTCTCACCATTTCCTTTCTGCGGCCTTTCATACCACCTGTCTCCATTACAATTAGTTCCGGGAAATTTATTGCAAAGTTTTCGGCCATGTCCAGCAAGGCATAGGTTACACCCAAAAGAATAGTTTTCTTATTGTCCGATTTTAACTTCATTAAAGTTTTCTGAAGCCCGTCATAATCATCCAAATAAAAGCCACTTTTTTTATGTTTACTTTTTTGAATGAGTTTTTCTGCCATGTAAACCAGAGAAGAGCCATCCCTTTCAAGGTAGGAGGGAAGTAGAGCGAGAAATACATACTCTTCCGGCTCACCATAAAATAATGATAAAGATTTTGAAAAACTATTTTCGTACAAACTCAATTTGGTTACAAAGTGTTGACTAGTACTCATTCCAGTTGTGCCACTGCTAGTAAAAACTATTTCGCTTGGTTTATTGTGTGAGATAACTTCATGGCTTTTGAAAAATTCAATTGGTAAAAAAGGTATTTCTGTAATGGAGGAAATATTAGAGACTTTAATTCCCAGACTTTTTACATACTGTTGGTAAATGGAATTGTTTTCATATTGCAAATGAAATATTTTTAAGGCAAGCTTATTAAAAGTCTCAGATGTAGTGATTTCGAATATTTGTTTTTCTATGTCAAGCAAATTTGGCATATAAATTGATTAATTTGTAATTTTACAGTTTTAAATAAATCATGAGACTTTTTACAAAAGTAATTCTATTTTTAATTTTAGTAATTGCCATCGTTGGCGGTTGTAGAAAGTTTGAGACTTTTCCCATTGAACCAGTAATTGTTTATGAAGACTTTGTTTTATTGCTTAATCCACAATCGGGGATAACAGAGCGTGGGGTTATAAAGTTTACATACACTGATGGAGATGGAGATTTAGGACTTGCCAGTCGCGACACAAATTATCCCTACCATCCATCTGGCGATTATTATTACAATATGATTATCAAGTATTTTGAACGTCAAAATGGAGTGTTTGTTGAAGTTCCCATAGTGGTTTGGAATAGTGAACTACAACAATATGACACCCTTACTTTCAATTCACGTTTTCCGGTACTTACACCCCTCGGAGGGAATATGAATATTAAAGGGCTGTTTCAGGATACTGTATTTGTGTACAATCCTCTTTCTGAATACGACACAATAATGTTCAAAGTTTCTATTTACGATCGTGCTCTCCACAAGAGTAATGAAATAGAAACAGCCCCTATTGTTAGAATAAAATAAAAACCCCTAACCACTTTATTAAGTAGTCAGGGGCATTTTCCGGTTTCTGTTTATTCAACTAGTCTACTTTAACAACTTTATGGTTAAAGTTCCTGCCATCAATATTTATGTTCACTACAAAAGTGCCATTTGACAATTTCGAAATATCAATAACTTTATGTGTGATATTTGAATTAGTAGTACCCATTTCTTCAAGTAAAAGTTGTCCGTAAATATTGTAAACACTAATTTCAAATGATTCTGCATTTTCAGTATTAATGCTAATATTAAGTTGGTTGTTTGCTGGGTTTGGAAATACATTTGTAAACATATTTTTATCAAACTCATTTTCTTCAACATCCATTAGGTTTCTATTTCCAGTTGCATACCAAATTGGCCATTTTGCATCTGAAATAAGAATACTTGCGCCACTAGATGGGGATATTTTATCGTCGTTGAGATCGATTACACCAGCAACTTCACCACCGGTTCCATTTAGAGCACTAAAAACTATCTTGTCGTCAAGTTTGGAATAACTTGGAAATCCTAGAATTGCATTATCAAAAATAGTGTTCACATCACCAGTTTCAATATTGGCACCCATTATTTTGGTGTCTCCAGAATTAGTATCAAAATAATCAAAAGCAAGAATGTATGGAGTGTTCTTTGAGAAAGATGGATTTCCAATGCTTACACCTTCAGTCAAGCCAGTAAACAATTTGAAAATCTCACCATTACCCCAATTGTTATTATTGTTGTCCCAAACTTTAATAAATCCAACATCCCAATAATCAATATCCTGACCACTATTGTTCTGGAGTTTATTGTATGCATCATAAACAAGATATTGTCCAGTGTAGTCCCACTCAAGAGCATCAGCATAAAGAACATTATTCAGAATAACACCTGCTGTGAAAGTAGGGCTGTAAAGGTGATATTTTGCCCATTGTCCCATGCCGAAATCATAAACCCATATTGCCGAATCAACAGAAGTTGTAATTGCTGCAATACGCATTCCATCTTTTGAAACAGCAACATTGTCCCAGATAAATTCATTTGAGATACCATCCTCTGTGTAGGGTGAGGTCATTTCAATAGTCTTCATTTCGCTGCCTTGTGTAATCATAACCCCAACAGAACCATTATCAACCAAACTTGGTCTGCGTTTTAATGTGGTTGTGCTTATTGGTACAAAATTGCTGCCAGTGGTACTTGAAATATATAAAGTATTCTGATCCAACGGGTTTACATCATAACTTAAAATATAGTCCTGACCAGGGTTTACCTGAATTTGTCCAGGAGGTTCTGAACCACCACCTCCACCAGTTCCTGAATCATCACCGATTCCTACCTGGAAAAATGAACTGGCAACAGCATTGTGTTCTGTAGAGCCATTTCCATAAAGATCTTTTGCTGCTTGTTCAAAAGCTAATCGACAATCAATAAATTGTGATGTTTGTGTCATATAATTTGAAAGAGCACGGTAGAAAAGTTTTTCTGCTTTAATTTTTGAAATTGATTCTGCAAGAAGATAATATGCATAATTAATAATACCACTATTCATATGTACTCCACCATGGTCATTGGTCCCTGTGTATTTTTCATTAACATGCATAGGCTGATATGACGGGTCGCTAAAACTACTTCCACCATTATGTGGGTTTGCCATATCTCTCATAGTACCTGTTGGGAAATACGGGCTGTCATCAGGGGTAATGGTTTCACCTATTTGCCAATTTGAACGATCAACCATGGCACCGGCAATGTCTGCCATCGACTCATTTATTGCTCCCGGCTCATTTTGGTATTCAAGGTTTGCTGTGTTTTGAATAACACCATGAGTCATTTCGTGGGCAGCCACATCAAGGCCACCTGCAAGCGGATAAAAAATATTTCCGCCATTACCATAAAACATTGCCTGGCCATTCCAAAAAGCATTAGCCATGCTCTGTCCTTGATCGTCAGTTACATTAACAACAGAAATTATTGTGCCACCAGTCCCATTTATTGAATTACGGCCATGTGTATTTAAATAATAATCGTAAGTAAGGCTACCGTTGTAATGAGCGGATACTGCACTAGGATCATTCCAGGTGTTACCGGATGATGTAATTTGACTAACATTAAGATCAGTAATGTTTGAATTATTAGCATCTAAAGTAATAATTGCACCAACAGGATTACCTGGCATTTGGCTTTGCCCTGAATTAAACATTGACTTAGTAGCATTAATCATATAATAATTGCTACCAACCTTGTAAGTATTTATTGTTCTGCTTACTCCGTTGAGGTCGGTGGCATTGGCAGTGGCTGGGCCATCTGAACATGTACTATTGTATTTTTCAATTATTTCTCCAGTTTCTGCATCAATAAAATACTCCCACCTAGCAAGGAAATTAGGTCTTACTGTGATATGCCAACATAAATTTTCAGAATTAATATCTCTGTCATTATGATAAATAACTAATTCAGAAATAGTCTTTTCATATTCTAACTGTTCAATTTTAAAAGAATTAACCTCACTAACTGTGATTGTTTGAGCAATATCTTTCATGGCAATATTTTCAGACGAAATAAAACCTATTACTGGAGTAACATTATCGATATTTGGTGTTGGAAAATAAGTACCATTAAAAGAATTTAAAATTCCACTATTTCCATGTAATATTATCTGTCCGCCATACACTTTAACACCCTCAAAATATTGTTGCATTTTTACGTGAGTGTGTGCAATATCATCGCTCCAAACTTTTATACTTACAAATTCATTTTCAGTATCATTTATTTGCATTGATCGACCAATGGAATTAAGGTATGAATATGCAGCATTAATAGCAGATTCACTGTCTCTGTCTGCAAAGTTTGCTCCATTCTCAGGACTTCCCTCAACGAACATTAAAAGGCCGTTTTTTTCATATTTAGCATTTGAAAAATTACTATTCACTAAAGTTCTTCTAAAAGGAATACTCTTGTACTCATAATTGCCTGTACTTATGTTGGTGGCATCAGAACTGGTAAATTTGACTACATCGGAGGTAGGTTTTTTTACATCGGTTGATTTTAAATTGGTTTTTTTCTTAATGGAAAAAGGATTTTCAACTTTTTGTCCGAAACTTTGATTTCCATAAAGAAAAATTAAACCTGCTCCTAGCAAGATCAAGTAGATTTTTTTCATAATAATAGATTTATTTTGGTCTAGTGAAATTTATCAATGTTTTGTAAAACTCATTTATTTGATATTGCGTTTGGCTTCCATCATTTGCCCATACTATTTTGTTATTCAGAGTTTTAGATTTTATCTGGATGAAGTAACTCATATTTCCAGGACTATTTAATTTTAAGGTATCAAGCCCTAGTTTATGTGCTTCATTAAAAATTTTCCTGGTATCGGTTTTTTTCAATTGTTTTAACAACGAAGAGTCATTTTCTAAGCCTTTAAATACCCACAACATCCCATCAGAGTATAGTTTGTACTCGATACTTTGGTTAGTAAAACCACCTCCCGAACCAAAACTTAATATTTGAGGATTGTCAACAAATAACTCTCTTTGAGCATTGCATGAAAGAAGAACCACTAATAATAATAACGAAAGAATTCGTCTCATAACATCAATTTCAATTAGTAATTTGATAAAAATACAAATTTTTCAATACAATATAATTTGCAACTGTTTAGTTTTTTTTCTGTCGATAGGGTAAGAATATATTTCTACTCACTCATCAACACGATTAATAATGAAGTATCTGGTCGCATTACTCTTCATAATTGCTACATTAAATTCAGGACTTAAAGCCCAAAACATAACAGAGGATATTAGTGGAACTGTAAGAGACAATATTACGGGTGAGTCTCTTATTGGAGCCAATATAATTCTTATTGATTCAGATCCAGTTATTGGAACAGTTTCGGATGCTCAAGGTAAATTTACATTAAAGGGCATTGCTATTGGTTCGGTTAGTTTAAGAGTTTCTTTTATGGGATACAAAACTGTTGAAATCCAAAACCGTGAATTACGTACGGCCAAGGAATTGAACCTGAATATTTTCATGGAGGAGATGATCATTACAGGAAAGGAAGTGGTGATTACTGCTGGTGTTGACAAAAGGGGGAGCATTAATCGAATGGCATCTGTAAGCAGCAGAACATTTACTGTTGACGAAACCCGTCGTTATGCAGGTAGTCGTGGTGATGTTGCCCGTATGGCATCAAACTATGCAGGTGTGCAGGTAGCCTCAGATGGGAGAAATGATATTATTATCCGTGGTAATTCACCCTCAGGTTTACAGTGGCGGTTGGAAGGTCTCGAAATCCCAAACCCTAATCATTATGGTGCTTATGGAACTACAGGTGGACCAGTTAGTATTCTCAATAATAACCAAATGGACAACTCTGCATTTCTTACTGGTGCTTTTCCAGCAGAATATGGCAATTCTCTTTCTGGTGTTTTTGATTTGAAATTACGTAATGGTAATAGTGATAAATATGAATTTATGACTCAGATTGGATTTAATGGAGTTGAATTGGGTGCGGAGGGACCTTTTTCAAAAAAGTCGGATGCTTCGTTTATTGCTAACTACAGATATTCTACAATGGAAATCTTCGATTTGATTGGAATGTCTTTTGGTACCGGTACCGCTGTACCAAAGTATCAGGATTTCTCTTTCAAAGTAAATGTACCAACAAAAAAGGCAGGTATTTTTTCATTGTATGGAATGGGAGGCAAAAGCAAAATAGATTTCCTTGACAGCGAACGTGATACTTCTGATGTGGATTTTTATGGTGGTGAAGGATGGGATTTGCGTACAGGCTCTGACTTGGCAGTTTTTGGACTAAACCATGTTATCAGTATTAATAAAACTGCATTTATTAAATCTAGTCTTTCATTTTCATATCACAATTATTTTGTTAAACAAGATTCAATTGTGCCTGAAACAAAGGAGATTGTACCATTTTATTATTCTGATTTTAAGGAAAAGAGAGTTTTATTTTCAAGTTTCATAAAGAAGCGTGTGAATGTAAGAAACAATTTTCAGGCGGGAATAAATGTAAATCACTACATAAGTAATCTTCACGATAGTGTTCTTATTATTGAGCAAAATATGTTCAATACTCTTACATCATATGAAGGAAACTCAAACTTAATAAGACCTTATTTGGCATGGCAGTTTAAACTTTCAGAAAGATTTGTAATAAATGCTGGCCTGGATTATATGTTTTACACATTTAATTCAACATCCAGTTTAGAACCAAGGCTGGGGATAAGCTATCAAAGTGGAGCCAACTCCAAAATAAGTTTTGCTTATGGACTTCATAGTCAGGTGCTTTCAAGCACTGTTTACAATCGTGAAAGCTATATTGGACAAGGGAATTATGTAGCCATGAACCATGACCTCGATTTACTTAAAAGTCATCACTTTGTGCTTGCCTATGATTGGAATATTACAGATTTTATCAGGCTAAAAGCAGAATCATATTATCAGCACATTTATGATGCAGCTGTTAATGCTAATGCAAACGACCCATACTCTATTTTAAATCAAGGTGCTGATTTCTATCTTTGGAATCCCGACACGCTAAAAAGTACAGGTACAGGAAGAAACTATGGTGTGGAACTTACCTTTGAGCATTTCTTGAATAATGGATTGTATTTTCTGGTTACTGGAAGTTTGTTTGAATCTAAATACAAAGGAAGTGATGGCATTGAGCGAAATACTGCCTTCAACTCGAATTTTGTAACGAACACTCTTGTGGGGAAAGAATGGCAACTTCATAAAAATAGTACTAACCCTAAACTCACAACAAAAAGACGTAGTATTGGTGTCGATCTAAAACTAAATTGGGCTGGTGGCAGAAGATACACACCGATTAATGAAGAGCAGTCAAAAGTAGAGCACAGGCCAATATATTATTTAGATGAAGCATACGAACTACAGTTCCCTGATTATTTCCGTACCGACATAAAAGTCTTCTTCAAGCATGGTGGTAAAAAGGCAAATTACGAAATAGGTATTGATGTTCAGAATATATTTAATAATCAGAATATATATTCACAAAATTTCAACACTTCGACAGGTGAAATTTATAATACTTACCAACTTGGGATAATGGTGATTCCATATTTCAGGTTTGAGTTTTAGTGATTTACATTCAGAATTATTCTTCTTTTATTAAACTGAATTACATTCACACCAATACCCTGCTACTTCACTTCAATCCTTCCATTATTTCCATAACTTTGCATTGAGAAATTCAATTGCAATTTAATGTACGCTAAAAACTATTCATCGAGAAAGTACATTGTAATGGGGATATTTATTTTAATAGCCTTGTTGTATGTATTTCGTCTGTTTTATCTTCAGGTGATAGATAATAGTTATAAATTTTCGGCTGAAAATATTGTACTGCGTACTGTTACTCAGTATCCTGCCAGAGGAATAATCCGCGATCGCAATCATAAACTTATGGTCTACAATGATGCAGCTTATGATCTTATGGTAATTCCTCGTCAGGCAAAAGACATTGATACACTTAGATTTTGCAAATTATCTGGAATAAGTGTTGAAGAGTTCATCGAAAAAATAAAAAAAGCAAAACGCTTTTCATGGTACAAACCATCAGTATTTATCAAGCAGATATCGAAGGAAGATTTTGGACCTATTAATGAGGAACTTTATCGATTTCAGGGATTCTATGCTCAATCGAGAAGTTTGCGTAAATATCCGCTCCCCATTGCAGGACATTTACTCGGAAGTATTGGTGAGGTAAATAGAAGGGAACTTGAAAAAGATGAGTTTTATTTTTCTGGTGATTACATTGGTAAATCAGGAATTGAGAAGTATTATGAAAATTATATCAGGGGAGAAAAAGGAAGTAAATTGATTGAAGTTGATGTTCATAATCGTGAGAAGGGGAGTTATCAGAATGGAAAATATGATACTCTGGCAAAACCAGGTAAAGATTTAGTGCTTGGGATAGATGCAGAATTACAATGGTATGGTGAGCAGTTGATGCAAAATAAAAAAGGGAGCATCGTTGCTATTGATCCTCATAGTGGAGAAATTCTTGCACTCATAAGCAGCCCTGGCTTCGACCCTAACTTAATGATAGGTCGCAAAAGATCAGAGAATTATGGAGTTTTGCTAAATGATACTTTAAAGCCATTATTAAACAGGGCTATTGGAGGTACCTATCCGCCAGGCTCTACTTTTAAAATGATTAATGCGCTTGTTGCTCTTCAGGAAGGAGCAATAGTTAGAGAAACAACTTTCGATTGTAAGGGCCCATTGGCAAGACCTATAAAATGTACACACAACCATTTTACTCCCCTTGATTTGGATGGAGCAATTACACAGTCGTGTAACCCTTATTTCTGGAATACTTTTAAAAGTATATTAACACATCCTAAGTTTAAGGATTCACATGAAGGCTTCAAAACATGGTATGAGGATGTAGTAAGTTTTGGTTTTGGGAAAAAGTTTGAGACTGATATTCCGTTCGAAGTTTCAGGGAATATACCTACAGTTGAGTATTTTGATAAACTTTATCGTGGCAGTTGGAATGCCCTAACAGTACGATCGTTGGCTATTGGACAAGGTGAAATATTGTTAACCCCTATTCAGTTAGCTAATCTGGTGGCAATAATTTCAAATAAAGGCCATTATTACAAGCCTCATTTTTTAAAGGAAATGGAAGATAACGATACATTAAAATCAAAATACAACCAAAAGATAAATACTAAAATAAAACCAAAATATTTTGAAATTGTTACCAGAGCAATGTATGAGGTTTTTGAAGGGGAACATGGTACAGCCCGCTGGTATCAAATGGACAGCATTTCTCAGGCCGGAAAAACAGGAACTGTTCAAAATCCCCATGGAGAAGATCATTCCATGTTTATTGCATATGCGCCCGTTGATGATCCACAAATAGCATTATCAGTGATTGTTGAGAATGGTGGTTTTGGTTCGAAATGGGCAGCTCCAATAGCAAGTTTGTTGATAGAAAAATATCTTAGTGGTGAGATAAAGAGAAAAAATCTGGAAAAGAGGATGCTTGAAGGTGATTTAATTCATAATACAGATTAGATCCAATTATATAAATCTAATACTCGTTTTTTTACTTTTGTAAAATTAAACAAAGAATACATGAATAATAGAAACCATCGTTTTGTAATATATCTACCAATTGCTTTTTCATTAGTTTTAATAATCGGAATAATTCTTGGGTCCTATTTGGTCAGTGATAAATCTGCTTCAGGTAACCTACTACCAATTGGACATGGAAATATTAACAAGGTTGACAATATCATTGATTACATTGAGCGTGATTATGTTGATACTGTTGATCGCAAAGTGCTGGAATCTGATGCCATAAAAAAAATGCTTGAAAAATTAGATCCGCATTCCTCATATATTTCAGCAAGAGATTTTCATGAAATAAATGATCCGCTACTGGGTAGTTTTGAAGGCATTGGAATTTCATTCAGGATAGAAAAGGATACCATAGCAGTTATTAATACTATTCCAGGCGGACCCTCAGAAAAAGTTGGCTTGATGGCCGGCGACAGAATCGTAAATGTAAATGATACTTTACTTGCTGGAAATGGGGTTACCAACAATTTAGCCATTAAAAAACTAAAAGGGCCAAAAGGTACAGAAGTCGATATTTCAATTTTCAGACGAGGTATTCCCAAACTTCTGGAATTTACAATAGTACGTGACATAATACCAACTTACAGCCTTGATGTTGCTTATATGGTTGATGATGAAATAGGATACATTAAGTTGAATAAATTCTCTGCTACCACCTACACAGAATTTGTTAAAGCCCTTGAAGATTTGACACAGAATGGTATGCAGAAATTGATTCTTGATTTAAGGGGCAATCCTGGTGGCTATTTAAATGCGGCCATTAATATTTCTGATGAATTTTTAAATGATGGTGAACTTATAGTTTACACCGAAGGAAAAAACAGACCCAGAAACTATGCTTTTGCAGATGGAACGGGGAAATTTACTACTCACAGGGTGGTAGTTTTAATAGATGAAGGATCTGCCTCAGCAAGTGAAATTGTAGCAGGAGCTTTACAAGATAATGATAGAGGAACTATTATCGGAAGACGGTCATATGGAAAAGGTCTTGTACAAGAGCAGATGAACCTGCCAGATGGATCAGCAATAAGGCTTACTGTCTCAAAATATTATACCCCAACCGGAAGGTGCATACAAAAGCCTTATTCAAAAGATGAATTTGACGATTATTATTCAGAGTCATATCATAGGTATCTTAATGGTGAAATGGGGAACGCCGACAGTATTCATTTTAATGACACTCTTAAGTATGTTACGCCTGGGGGTAAAACTGTTTATGGAGGAGGTGGTATTATGCCAGATATTTACGTCCCTTTAATTACTGATTCTGTTCACACTTATTATAATATTCTGGCAAATAAAGGTTTGATATTTCAGTTTGCGTTTGATTACACCGACAAGAACAGGATTAGTTTGCAGAAATTTGAAGACTACAAACTATTCATTCAGAGTTTTGAAATGAATGATACCGATTTTGCAGATTTGGTTGAATATGCAGAAGACAAAGGTATTAAGCCTAGTGATGAAAAAGTAAATAAGTCGAAGGAAAAAATTAAAACTCTCTTTAAGGCCTATGTGGGCAGAAATATTCTTGATGATAAAGGCTTTTATCCAATATTTCATCAAATAGATACAACCTTTAAAAGGGCAGTATTTGAACTAAAGAAGGAATCAAATCCAATTACTCAACAGTAACAGATTTTGCAAGGTTTCGTGGCTGGTCAACATTACAACCACGAAGAACAGCAATATGGTAAGCTAGTTTTTGTAATGGAATAGAAGCGAGGATAGGAATAAACATTTCTTCCGTTTCAGGAATTTCAATTGTGTAATCAGCAATACCTTTCACGACAGTATCCCCTTCTGTAACTATTGCTATTACAACCCCTTTTCTGGCTTTAACCTCCTGAATATTACTTACAACTTTGTCGTAGATTCCTCGTTTAGGAGCAATAAATACAACAGGCATATTTTCATCAATCAGTGCAATAGGACCATGTTTCATTTCAGCAGCAGGATAACCCTCGGCATGGATATATGAAATTTCTTTAAGTTTAAGTGCTCCTTCAAGAGCAACCGGAAAATTATAACCCCTGCCCAAATAGAGGAAATTGCTTACATCCTTAAATGTTTTAGCGATCTCCATTATTTTACCAGATTGATGAAGGCTTTGTTCAACTTTTGCTGGAATTGTTTCCATTTCAGCAAGAATCTGCATAAACCTTGACTTAGGAATAGTCCCTTTTATTTGTGCCATCCTAAGTGCCATAAGAGTTAAAACAGTTACCTGTGAAGTAAATGCCTTGGTTGATGCAACACCTATTTCGGGACCAGCATGAGTGTATGATCCTGCATGAGTTGTTCTTGGAATCGATGAGCCAACAACATTACAAATACCAATAATAGTTGCACCCTTTTCTTTGGCAAGCTCTAAGGCTGCCAAAGTATCAGCAGTTTCCCCCGATTGAGAAATAGCAATAATAACATCATCCTCATTTATTATTGGATTTCGATATCTGAACTCTGAGGCATATTCAACTTCTACAGGAATACGAGCCAAATCTTCAAATAAATATTCACCAACAAGAGCAGCATGCCACGATGTTCCGCATGCAATCATGACAACTCTTTTCGCTTTTAGAATTTTTTGTTCGTAATCAATTATTCCCCCAAGTGAAACAATTCCTTTCTTTGCGTTCAATCTGCCACGCATACTGTCAAGTATCGACTTGGGTTGCTCATATATTTCCTTAAGCATAAAATGCTCGTAGCCTTCTTTTTCCAACTGACTAAGATTCCACTCAAGTTCATGAACATATGGTGTCTTAGTATGGTTTTTAATTGTTTTGATTTGAAGTTCTTCTCCTTTTTTCAAATAAGCAACCTCTTCATCTTCAAGATACACCACATTTTTTGTGTATTCAACAATTGGTGTAGCATCCGATGCAATAAAAAACTCATTATCACCAATCCCAACTACTAAAGGGCTTCCCTTTCGAGCAGCAATTAGTTCATTCGGTTTATCATTTGAAATAATAACTATTGCATAAGCACCAACCACCTGGTTTAATGCAATCCTTACTGCTTCCTCTAATGATACTTTCTCCTTATTTTTTATATCCTCTATTAGATTAATAAGGACTTCGGTATCAGTATCAGACTCAAATTTATAACCTCGATTAATCAATTCTTCCTTAAGCGTAGCATAGTTTTCGATGATACCATTATGAATAATTGCAAGCGATTGCTGATAAGAAAAGTGTGGGTGGGCATTAATTTGGTTAGGCTCTCCATGGGTAGCCCAACGTGTATGAGCAATACCAACAGTAGCATCCGTTTTCTTACCGTTAACATATTCTTTAAGGTCTGAAACTTTACCTTTGGTTTTGTGAATTGCAATATCTCCATTCAGAAGAGCAATCCCTGCACTGTCGTAACCTCTGTATTCGAGCCTTTGAAGGCCTTTAATCAAAATTGGATATGCTTGTTTATCCCCTAAGTAAGCTACTATTCCACACATAATGTATGTATTAATCTTAGTTTAATAGATGACAAAATTATAATAATTTACATCTAATATAAAAATGCAATAAAATTTAATTAATGATTAGTTAAAGTCAGTATAAACCATTTCCAGCCTGAAAGGCTTAACAGTGTCATTTACAGGATGGTTACCGTTAAAAATAAATTGTTTTGGATTTATCGAACTTGCATTAGGATATACAAAAAGGCCGTAATCAACAAGACTAGTATCAGCAATCAAACTCTGTAAATGATTTGTTATTCGGAAAACATATTCATTAGTTGAACTTTTATAAACACCATCAAAAAAACTTTCTCCCTCATATTGATCTTCTAATATACTTTGAGTTCCATCTTCATTTGCTTTTACTAATAGTAAAGCAGCCGGAGGGTCCTGAGAAGGTTCCTCCTCATATCCACTAAATACAAGTTTTGCCTCGTTCAGCCCAATTTTACCTCTGCGTGCCCACTCCCTAAGAAAAGGAAATTTTATAATTCCCCTTACACCTGCAAAGCCCTGAGTATAAAATTTTTGTGTGCCAAGGGCTGTATCTCCATAAAGTGTTTGTGCCTTGAAGTCTGCTGCAGCATTTAGGTAATTATTTTCGTAACGGCTTACTCTAGGAGTAATTGCCGACACACCATATTTGTAACTTAATGAATCAACCGTGTCATTTTTGTAATAAAGAATAAGACCCGATTTTATATCAACTAGATCGAAACGAAGTAAAATACCATTTTGTTGAATAGGCTCAGTAATGAGGTAGAGACCTTTAAAAAATTCCCTGAAATCATTAGTATTATTCATGGCGCTAGTGTCAGCACTTAAAAGTTTGTTACCAAGATTAGGATTGTAACTGCCCAAGTCGAACCTTTGTATTGCACCAACCATTGTGGTATCAAAAGCTATTGAATCGATTACTGTGGTTGAATCGTTAGGTTTTGGGATAAACGAATAATTCAGATAATCATAGGGACTATGTTGTAGAATTAAGTTAGAATAATACTCTTGATCTAACTCCATGTTCTCCTCAAGTTCATATGCGTGAGCCACAAGTGTTGAATTAGTGTCTCCATAATGTCCTTTATAAGTTAAAAAAAGTATCAGAGAATCTAACTGGGGGTTTGGCCCAAATTCATGACCAAGAGATGACAGAGTAAATTGTGAATAAATACCAGCAATTGTACTTCCAAATACGGGATCAGCAATGCTTCCCAAATAGTTAATGGTTAACTCATCTGTCCTTATTGAATCAATAAGTTCTGAATATGCATAAACAGTTGTGGTGTCGGTCCAGTAAACCTGTAACTTGCTGTCTTCTGGCATAATTTCAGCACCTATTTTTTGAGGACTCTTAATACATGAGACAGTAATAGAGGCTAAAACAGATATTCCAATAATAAATAGAAAATGGAGTAGTTGAAATTTACTCCTCGCCAATGATCTTGTCATAAAACTCGTTATAGGCAACATGGTAATCATCACTCTCCTCATAATCCAAAATAGGTTTACCTGATGCTTTGGCATATTCTAGCAATTCAGGGTTAATGTTGCTACTGCCCATAATCAAGGCATCAGAATAATCGATTGCACTTTTATTTATTGAAATAAAATTTGCATCCGTATAATATTTTATGTCAGTATCATTCATTTCTGGTGATTTCATTTTTTCAGCAAATTCCTTTTTAAAGGATTCGTTGAAATCATCATTATATAATGAGTGTACTATTTTAAGATTTGAAAAAATGGGATTGTCTTTGTAGGCTGTACGAAGATAGAGAGGTATCATACTTGAAAACCAGCCATGACAATGAACTAAATCAGGAGCCCATCCTAGTTTTTTCACAGTTTCTAAAACACCTTTAGAAAAGAAAATGGTTCTTTCATCATTATCATCAAAGAACTTTTCCTTTTTATCTCGAAAAATAAATTTCCGATGGAAAAAATCTTCATTATCTATGAAATAAACCTGCATTCTGGCCTGTTGAATAGAAGCGACCTTTATTATCAAAGGATGGTCAATATCATCAATAATGAGATTCATACCTGACAGCCTAATAACTTCATGAAGTTGATTTCTTCTTTCGTTAATGAGACCAAACCTTGGCATAAATGTCCTTATCTCCTTCTTGCCTTCCTGTGTTTTCTGTGGCAGAAATCGACCAATTTTGCTCATCGCTGATTCAGGCAAATATGGCATAATTTCCTGCATCACATACAGAATCCTCTTTTTTTCCATTATGCTTTATTTATTGATTTAGAGGGTGCAAAAGTAGTAAAAAATTGTGTGCTAGTAGTTAATAAAAGCCAAATACATCATACTAATACGGTGTATGTACTTATATTTAAGGTTTTTTAAGATATAATTGAAGCAAAGAGACTTGTTCTTAAAAATGTCATACACTTAATATTAGCCTCTAATAAATAAAGCTTTTATAATGTCATTTGCCATTCTTGGGTTTTCTTTTAGCCTTCTGGTTGAATATGCGAACCAATCTTTACCATATGGAATATATACCCTCATCCTGTGACCTTTCTCAATAATTGATTTCCTGAGTGATGGAGTAACTCCATAGAGCATCTGAAATTCATATTTATCTTTAGGTACCTTGTATTTCTCAATTAACTTGTATGCACCTTCTACCAAAGGGATATCGTGTGTTGCGATTCCTGGATAAATTCCCTTTTGAAACATTGCCTCAAGGTTTATGAGAAACTTACTGTTAATCTCCTCATATTTCTTAAAAGCTATTTCTTCTGCTTCAACATAAATACCTTTGCATAACCTATAATTAATTGGGTTATCTGCTGAGTTCATGTCATTCATATTTTCAATGTCTGATGAAGTCCGCCTCATGTAGGACTGCAATACCAAGCCAACATTTTTAGGGAATTCGGCTTTTAGTTTTCTAAACAAATCTATTTCCAGATCAACGCATTGTGAATCTTCCATATCGATTCTAACAAAGTTGTTAAACGAGGCTGCTTTTTTTACTATTTCCCTAATATTTTTATAGCATTCATCAGTATTTAACAGCAATCCAAACATTGTTGGTTTCAACGAATAGTTTCCATCAACTTTTGCACTTTGAACTTCCTCAATAATCTTTATGTAAGTTTCTTTGTTCTCAGAAGCCTCACTAAGTTTTGTGATAAACTCACCAAGGAGGTCAACTGTTACCATCATTCCTTTGGAATTGAAGTCTTTAGCCACAACAATCGCATCTTCAATTGTGCGTCCAGCAATATATCTCTTTGAAAAAATCCAAACCAAATTTTTTGGCATCATCGGAAGTATCCAAGCAATTAATTTATTAAACCACATCTGCTTTTTCTTTAAAATAAAAGGCAAAATTAGCTTAATAACTAGTATTATTTATATGTAAGATTAATTTTTATTCGTTCAAAACAAGAACAATGAAAATGCATGTAATAGTCATAATATCAAATAAATAACACTTAATGAATAATTTCCCAATTAATCTACTCAATGATTACTTGTCTACTTATCTTCTCGCCACTAATAATTCAAAACCAGATTATGGATAAATATTTGTAAATCACAATTATTATGTATAATTTTGCCGCCCCAATTTTAGATAAGGTGAAAGCAGTGGATGATTTTGTAATTCCCTTTAAGGGATTAGGTGTTGGAAGTCACATATTTAATTTTGAGATAGACGATTCGTTCTTTGAAAGTTTTGAGTATTTTGAAAATATTACTGGAAAAGTTAATATTAATGTTGACTTGCTGAGAGAGTCAAATATGTTAATATTTAATTTTGAAATTAATGGACAATTAAATTTGCAATGTGACCGTTGTCTGGGGAGTTTTCCTCATGAGTTAGAGGGACTTAGTAAATTGATTGTTAAATTTAGTGATGAATTCCTTGAAGAATCTGAAGATGTAATTGTAATATCTGTTAATGAAAATAACTTTGATTTAAGACATCATATTTTTGAAATAGTGAGTTTGTTACTTCCGGTAAAAAAAGTTCATCCTACTGATGAAAACGGTAATAGTACATGTGATTCAGAAATAATTGACAGAATAAATAAATACTCAAAACACGAAGAAGATCCTCGTTGGGATGCTTTAAAAGGTTTAAAATTTAAGTAAGAAAAATAATATCAAATAATATAAAGAAAAAGAAAAATGGCACATCCAAAAAGAAAAATTTCGAAGACCAGAAGAGATAAAAGAAGAACTCACTACAAAGCGACCGCTCCACAATTGGCCACATGTCCAACTACTGGAACTGTTCATGTTTATCACCGCGCATATTATGTTGATGGTGACCTTTATTATAAAGGTAAACTTGTAATGGAAGAATCGAAATCGGAATAAGGATTTTATCTTTGATGAATTAGTAAAATAATAAATGCATAACCCTCGTAACTTTAGTTGCGGGGGTTTTGTATGTTAATAATATTGATGAGCAGGGCTGAAACTAAAATTAGTACTTTTGCGAATCTGATTTTGAATAAAAAATAATTAGGATGACAAAAATAAACGCTTCAATTACTGGTATTAATGCATGGGCTCCCGATTATATTCTTTACAATAAAGAATTGGAGACAATGGTCGATACCACTGATGATTGGATACTTTCCCGTACTGGAATTAGTGAACGACATATTTTGAAAGGGGAGGGAAAAGGGACTTCAGATATTGGAACTGAGGCCGTTAAAGGTTTATTGAAAAAGACCAATACTTCAGCAGATGAGGTAGATCTTTTAATTTGTGCAACTGTAACACCTGATATGCAATTTCCCGCAACTGCTAATATAATTTCTGATAAGGTTGGAATAAAAAATGCATTTAGTTTTGACTTGAATGCTGCATGTTCAGGGTTTTTGTACGCTCTCGAAACAGGACGTAAGTTTGTTGAATCAGGACAGTACAAAAAGGTTGTTATTGTAGGAGCCGACAAAATGTCGTCAATAGTTGATTATACCGACCGAACTACATGTATTTTGTTTGGAGATGCTGGTGGAGCAGTAATGCTTGAGCCTACTACCGATGGATTTGGAATTCAGGATTCATTGCTGGAAAGTGATGGTTTTGGTAGGGTTCATCTTCTTCAAAAAGCTGGGGGCTCTGTAAAACCAGCTTCACATGAAACTATTGATGCACGTGAACATTACATTTACCAGGAAGGTCAAGCTGTTTTCAAGTTTGCAGTTACCAATATGGCTGATATCTCCGTCAAAATAATGAAAAAAAATAATCTAACCTCTGACGACATTGCATATCTGGTCCCACATCAAGCTAACCTAAGGATAATAGATGCAACTGCTAGACGTATGGGTCTTGCCAAGGAAAAGGTTATGATTAACATTCAGAAATACGGGAATACTACTAATGGTACTATTCCAATGTGTTTACATGAATGGGAGCATAAATTGAAAAAGGGTGATAACATTGTTTTAGCAGCATTTGGAGGAGGATTTACCTGGGGAAGTATGTATATAAAATGGGGCTACGATAGTTAAAATTAATTATTGCACTGTATTAAAAAAGGACTAAATTTGCCACAATCGAACCAAAGCCTACTTAAAAACTACTGACAATTAAATTTATGAAAAAACTGCTTCTTTTAAGTTACAAGCCGCTGTTAATAATAGGAGTGTTCGCGTTGTTACTTTCTTCCTGTATTCCGCAGAAAAAAATGCTTTATATGCAAGTGCAGGATGATACTGATACCTTATCAACTTTCAATAATGAGCGCAAAATTGATTATCGAATCCAGCCAGGTGACAACTTATTTATTCGTGTTGTGAGTTTGGATGAGCAGACAACCATGCTATTAAATCCACTTAGTTCAGCATATGGT
>Ga0164315_10001159_pt1 | contig 19623 bp, 11 predicted proteins | sample GuaBasSedimGuay6_FD_113737 | JGI IMG/M metagenome (GOLD analysis project Ga0164315, IMG submission 113737) | Subseafloor sediment microbial communities from Guaymas Basin, Gulf of California, Mexico - Guay6, Core 4569-2, 0-3 cm | ecosystem: Environmental > Aquatic > Marine > Hydrothermal vents... | reverse complement strand
GTAGTAATACCAATTGTTGTTTTAGAAGAACTGGATAGATTTAAAAAGGGTAATGAACAAATTAATTTTCAAGCGAGAGAATTTATGCGCGAAATGGATAAACTTTCAGGTGAAGATTTATTTAAAAGTGGCATTTCTCTCGGTGAAGATAATGGGACACTGTATATTGAAACAGGAAAAGCGTTCTCAGAAGAACTATCGGAATCTTTTTCTGAAAAAAATGCAGACAATAGAATACTGGCAATTGCTGAATTTATTAAAAACAGCAATTCGGAAAAAGATATGATTTTGGTTAGTCAGGATATAAACCTTCGGTTAAAAGCAAAATCGCTGGGATTTTTAGCCCAGGATTATAAAACCGGGAAAGTAAGAAATCTGGATAAAATCAAAAAAGGGATTAAGACCTATGAAGGAATTGACCCCGGATTGATTTCTGGGCTGTATAAAAACGAAGATGGTTTTCCTGTTGAGGAACTTAAACTGGAAGAAGAAATAAGCGCACACCAATATTTTATTTTAAAAAATGAGAAGTCCAGTGCCCTGGCGCATTATGACCCTTTTGAAAAAATGATTTCAAGGGTAGAAAAAGAAAAAGCTTCCGGTATTATACCCAGAAATGCAGAACAAACTTTTGCCCTGGACGCCCTTTTAAGGCCTGAAATAAAACTGGTTTCATTGACAGGGAAGGCTGGTACCGGAAAAACATTACTGGCCTTAGCAGCAGCTTTACAACAAAGAAAAGATTATGGACAAATTTACCTTGCCAGACCGATTGTAGCATTGGGAGATAAAGATTTGGGTTATTTACCGGGTTCGGCAAATGAAAAAATAGGCCCATATATGCAGCCACTTTTTGATAACCTGAATTTTATTAAAAACCGCTATGGTAAAAACAGCAAAAATTATGCACGTATTGATGAAATGGTTGAAGAAGAAAAGCTGGTCATCACACCTTTACCATATATCAGGGGAAGAAGTTTATCTAATATCTATTTTATTGTTGATGAAGCTCAAAACCTAACCCCACATGAAGTAAAAACAATAATTACCCGTGCCGGTGAAGGTACCAAAATGATATTTACAGGTGATATTGGGCAAATTGATTCCCCATATCTTGATGATAAATCAAACGGTTTAACATACTTGTCAGATAGAATGAAGGGACAGGATATTTTTGCACATGTTAATCTCATAAAAGGAGAAAGAAGTTATTTGGCCGATTTAGCAAGTGACCTACTTTAGAGAACATCTTTAACCAATTCTTTAATGCATTGATAAGTTTTGGTCATTTTTCGATCTTATTTTATTTAATGAATCTTTTGTCATTATTTAAAAGTCATTGGTAATTAGTAATTAGGTAGCTGAAATTTCTAACTTCTAATCTCTAACTTCTAATTTATAAATAAATGGAAATATTAAAATTTGCGGCTATTGATATTGGGACAAATGCCATGCGTTTGCTCTTTGCTAATATAATTGAGGATGAAGGAGAAACCTGGTTTAAAAAAGCAGCTTTGTTCCGTATGCCTATACGTCTTGGTGAAGATGTTTTTGAATATGGAAAAATTAAAAAAAAGAGAGCACGGAACCTGGTTCGAATTATGAAAGCTTTTAATTTTTTAATGGAAGCTAATGATGTTGTCCGCTACAGGGCGTGTGCTACATCAGCTATGCGGGAAGCTGAAAACGGGATGAAACTCATTGAACTTATCCGGAATGAAACAGGAATGAATATTGAACTAATTTCAGGAGATCAAGAAGCTCAGATTATAAGAGGAACTCAATTAAAAAAACTCCTTTCAACTAATAAAAACTGGCTATATGTGGATGTTGGTGGAGGTAGTACGGAAATTACCTTATTTGAAAATGAAAAAGTGGTTAAATCCCAGTCTTTTAAAATTGGTACAATCAGGATGCTAAAAAATATTGTTAAAAAGGAAGAGAAGAAACACTTAAATAAATGGCTCACCCAAATTAAAGGTAATTATGATGATCTAAAGGTTATTGGTTCTGGTGGAAATATTAACAAAATTTACAAATTTTCGCAGAACAAAGAAGGAAAAGGTTTATTTTATGATGAATTAAAACAAATTTATTCAGAAATAAAAAACTATTCCTACGAAGATCGTCTAAAAGTGTTGGGTTTTAATCCTGACAGGGCAGATGTTATAATTCCAGCATCTGAAATCTTCATAAATATTATGAAAAAAACCGGTGCAGGGATAATCCATGTACCAAAAATAGGCTTAGCTGATGGTATCATCCGAATGGAATATGATAAATTTAAAGCAGAAATGGTACATAAGGTATAATATCAAATCTAAATCTTTTTGTACATACATCATTATTTGTAATTATTCTAAATAACAATCTATTTATTCTGTTTTATTAGCTAATTTTGCAACCTTTTTAAATTAGCACATGAATAATTATAAAAATAAAAAAGTTGCGTTCCAAACATTGGGATGTAAGCTAAACTTTTCTGAATCGTCTACCATTGCACGTGATTTTACTGAAAAAGGTTTTTCACGGGTAAAATTTAGTGACAAAGCTGATGTTTATGTAATTAATACGTGTACGGTTACTGATCAAGCCGATAAAAAATGCCGGCAAGCGGTAAAGAAAATTACAAAGCAAAACCCGAACGCTATTGTAGCGGTAGTAGGTTGTTATGCCCAGATAAAACCTGATGAAATTTCAAATATTCAGGGAGTAAATATAGTTTTGGGGGCAAATGAAAAATTTCAGCTTTTTAAATTTATTGAAGAATTTGAAAAAGAAAAAACACCGATTAGCCATTCCTGTGAAATTAATGACGTAGAACAATTTGATGCAGCCTACTCTTCAGGTGACCGAACCCGTTCTTTTTTAAAAATTCAAGATGGTTGTAATTATCCCTGTACCTATTGTACTATTCCAAAAGCAAGAGGAAAAAGCAGAAACGATACTGTAAAAAGAACGGTGGAGCAAGCTATAAAAATAGCGAAAAGTGGTTATAAAGAAATTATACTTACTGGGGTAAATATAGGAGACTTTGGCAAATCTACCGGTGAATCATTTCTTGAACTTATTCAACAACTTGATAAAATTAAAGGTATTGAACGTTATCGTATTTCATCAATAGAACCAAATCTATTGAGTAATGAAATCATCAGTTTTGTTGCAAATTCTCAAAAATTCCTTCCTCACTTTCATATACCGCTGCAAAGTGGATCGAATGAAATTTTAAAGCTAATGAAAAGAAGGTACAATAGAGAACGGTTTGCCAGCAGGATTAAAAAAATAAAAGAACTTATTCCCAATGCCTTTATTGGTGTTGATGTTATTGTTGGTTTCCCTGGTGAAACTGATGAGCTATTCAATAAAACCTTGCAGTTCTTAGAAAGTTTGAATATTTCATTTTTACACGTTTTCTCTTATTCTGAGCGTCCCGGAACAGAAAGTGTCAATATAAATGGTAAGAATTCATCAAAAATAATTGCTGAGAGAAGCAAAGCTTTGCACCAGTTATCTGACAAAAAACACCATTCTTTTTATAAAAAAAATCTAGGATTAGAACAAAAAATCCTTATTGAAGCAAAAAACAGCAATGGAAAGATGTACGGTTTCACTGAAAATTATTTAAAAGTTGAACTTGAATATGAAAAAGGATTGGTTAATCAAATAAAATCCGTAAACCTTATCAAATTGAAAGAACCAGAACTATTTAGTTGTTAATGTAATTATAAGTTATATAGCGAAATGCTAAGATAAACTAGAGTATGCTAATAAATTGTACAATGTAACCAAAAACCAGTAGCCAGAAAGTAAGAACTAATTCAACAATTTGACGAGGAAATCCCTTAAGCGTTAGTATAAATATTGCATTTTTGGGTTACAGAGCGTAGCCGAAGTAAACAATACAGCATTTTAACGATTATCTAAAGAATATTTTTTATTTTCGCACTTTTTAAAACAATAACCAGATATATTTTATGTACCCAACTTTAACAGATTTAATACAGGATCTTATTGGCGTAAATATCCCTTTACCCATTCAAACATATGGCTTTTTTGTAGCTCTTGCTTTTCTTTCAGGAGTGTTTTTTATATCGCTTGAACTAAAAAGAAAAGAAAAAGAAGGTATCTTAAAACCGATTATAAAAAAAATACGTATTGGTGAACCCGCAAAAATCTCAGCTCTTTTATTATCTGGAATTGGCGGTTTTATTCTGGGTTTCAAGATTCTGGAAGCAGTCTTGAATTACAGTGATTTTGTAGCCAATCCACAAGATTTTATCCTCTCATTAAGAGGGAGTTTCATAGGCGGGATTATAGGTGCAGGCGTTTCGATTTTCTTTACATGGAAGGATAAAGAAAAAGAAAAACTGCCGAAACCAAAATGGGTTGAAAAAGTCATTCATCCTTATGAATTATCAGGTAATTTTTTAATAATTGCAGCTGTTTTTGGGCTTATTGGAGCCAAATTATTCCATAATTTTGAAAATTTTGACGAGCTTTTAAATGACCCGATAGGTTCCCTGATCTCATTCAGTGGTTTAACTTTTTATGGGGGCCTAATATTGGGTGTCACATCCGTTTTATGGTATGCAAACAAAAACAATATTAACTTTTTACATATTGCTGATGCAGGAGCATTAGCTATTCCAATGGGTTATGGTGTAGGCCGTATTGGCTGTCAGGTTTCCGGTGATGGTTGCTGGGGAATTCCCAATCCAAACCCAAAACCGGATTGGTTAAGTTTTTTACCTGATTGGATATGGTCTTTTGACTACCCAAATAATGTAATTAATGCCGGAAAAGTAATTGAAAATTGTACTGGTGGTCATTGTCATGTACTGGACACACCTGTTTTCCCTACTCCATTTTACGAAACCACACTTATGATGATTATTTTTATCATACTTTTTAGTGTGCGTAAAAAAATAAAAATTCCCGGAATGTTATTCTCAATATATCTGATTTTTGCAGGAATTGAGCGTTTCCTAATTGAGAGCATCAGGGTAAATAATAAGTTCATTATTTTTAGCCAGGAAGTTACACAGGCCGAAATAATTTCTACCATACTATTCTTGATTGGTATTGGCGGTGTAATTTATTTGTACAAAAACAGGGAGAAAGTAAAGAAATGGACAGAAAAAAGTATGCAGCAAAGTAAATAGAATTAATTCATTTCTTGTCTAAATAAACACCCCATTTACATATGGACTTACAAAAAATCTGCACACAAACAATAGAGTTAATTCAAAAAACTGGCTCTTATATTTCAAATGAAGCAACACAGTTTAGCTCAGATGATGTAGAGTCAAAAGGACTTCATGATTTTGTTTCATTTGTTGATAAAACCGCAGAAAAACAACTAGTTGACGAGTTAAAAGTAATTTTACCGGGAGCGGGTTTTATTGCTGAAGAGCAAACGGAAACATACCAATCAGAACAATACAATTGGGTTATTGACCCATTAGATGGTACAACAAATTTTATTCACGGATTAATGCCTTATGCAATTAGCGTTGCATTAATGGAAAAAGATAAAGTTATTTTGGGCATTATTTATGAAATTTCACGTGATGAAATGTTTTATGCCTGGAAAGGAAGCAAAGCTTATTTAAACGGAAAGGAGATTTCGGTTACCAAAGCAAATAAAGTTTCTGACTCATTAATTGCTACAGGTTTCCCATATTATGATTACGACCGACTTCCGAAATTTATGAAAACATTGGATTTTTTCATGCGTAATTCACATGGATTAAGAAGGTTGGGTTCAGCAGCAACAGATTTGGCCTATGTTGCCTGTGGCAGGTTTGATGCCTTTTATGAATACAGCCTTAGCCCATGGGATGTAGCTGCCGGTATTATAATTGTTCAACAGGCTGGTGGTAAGGTAAGTGATTTTAATGGGGGGAACAATTATATTTTTGGTAATGAAATTATTGCCACAAATAACAATATTTTTAATGAGTTTTTAAAAAACATTAAGGATGTTATGGACTGACATCCTGCTTATTGTAAAAAATAAGAAGTGAACCTTCAAATAAATAAAAATATCAAAATAGCCGTTGTTATCTTAAATTGGAATGGTAAAGAATATCTTGAAAAATTTCTTCCAGCTTTAATTAACCATTCAAAATCTAAACTTGTAGAAATCTATGTTGCTGATAATGGATCAACGGACAATTCAGTCAACTTTCTTCAGTCAACTTTTCCTGAAATACAAATTATTATACTTGATAAAAACTATGGTTTTGCAGGTGGTTACAACAAAGCGTTGGCACAAATTAATGCAAAATATTATGTAATTCTTAACTCGGATGTTGAAGTAACTGAAAACTGGATTTTTCCAATTATTGATAAAATGGATACTGACAATTCAGTAGCAGCAGCCATGCCAAAAATTAAATCATATCAGAATAAGGATTATTATGAATATGCAGGTGCTGCAGGTGGTTTCATTGATAAATATGGTTATCCATTCTGCCGGGGCCGTATTTTAGATAAAATAGAAAAAGACTCAGGTCAATATAACTATGAAAGTGAAATATTTTGGGCCAGTGGAGCTTGTTTATTTATAAGGTCAGAAGTTTACCATAATCACAATGGATTTGATGAAGATTTTTTTGCCCATATGGAAGAAATTGATTTATGCTGGCGAATTAAAAACACAGGGTATAAAATCATGTTCTATCCGGATTCTGAGGTATTTCACGTAGGTGGTGGTGCCCTGCCAAATAACAGTCCCCAAAAATTATATTTGAACTATCGCAATAATTTGTTTTTGCTATATAAAAACCTTCCTTCAAATAACCGATTTAAAATTGTTTTTATTAGGATGTTTCTTGATGGTGCATCGGCAATGGTGTATCTCAGCCGCTTTTCAACGAGTTTCTTCTTTGCAGTTTTAAAGGCACACTTCAGCTTTTACACATCAATTAAGAGACTGAGAAACAAGAGGAAACAATTAACAGTCATTAACAATAAATATCACCACAAGGAAATATACAAACAAAGTATTCTATACAACTATTTTGTGAAAAAAGTAAGAACATATAAAAATCTTCTTTTTTAAACCAGGTTATGAAAAAAATATTTGAGTTGTTAACAAAAAACTACACCCCTGTATTTATTATTTTTGTACTTCTCTCATTAACTGCTTCAATACAGGCAATATTATTAGGTTTTCATGATGCCCCGGATGGTTCATCTGTTACCTATTATAATAATTTTATAATTTTTAAGCAATCATTTTTCCACCTTATCGAAAATAAGGACTTATATATTACTTATCCGGAGGAACACTGGGACTTGTACAAATATAGCCCTGCATTTGCATTGCTTTTTGCACCATTAGCCTTATTACCTGTATATTTGGGTTTGATTTTATGGAACATACTTAACACGCTGGTCTTATTTTTTGCAATTAAAAATATCCCAAATATTGCTAACCGGTATAAAATCTTCATGTTTTTTATTGTCGCGATTGAAATGATGACCTCTGTTCAAAATGCTCAAAGTAATTCATTAATTGCAGGTCTTTTTATTTTCTCCTTTATCTTTATGGAAAAAAAGAATTTTTTTGTTGCTGCACTTTTTATTACATTAACAGTATATATTAAACTTTTTGGACTTGTTGCTTTCAGTTTATTCTTGTTTTACCCCAAACGATTAAAATTTATTTCTTATTCAGCCTTGTGGATGGCTTTGTTTGCTATTTTACCATTAATAATAATTCCCTATAGTCAGCTAACATTTTTATATAACAGTTGGGCACATTTGCTGGTAAATGATCATACCACTTCATTTGGACTTTCTGTATTGGGTTGGTTGAATGCCTGGTTTAATATTTCCGTAAATAAAAATCTGTTACTATTAACCGGAGCTATAATTTTTATGATCCCTTTTGTTAAAATAAAACATTATAATAATTATGCATTTCGATTAATGATGTTAGCATCAGTCTTAATTTGGGTGGTTATATTTAACCATAAAGCAGAATCACCTACTTTTATAATTGCAATGAGTGGTGTAGTTATATGGTATTATTCTATGCCAAGAAAAACCGGTGATACAATTTTACTTATTCTCGCATTTATTTTCACATCATTATCTGTAACCGATATTTTTCCTTCTTTTATACGACATGACTATTTTAGTTCATACGTTATTAAAGCAGTTCCCTGTATCTTTATTTGGGGGAAACTTATTTATGATTTACTGTTCAATATAAAAAAAACAGAAAAATTAAAAATATCTTAATTTATTTTTTTAATTTATTAAATGATATTTCTATTTTTGGGCTTTGAAATCTTTAAATTAAACCGTATATATGGAAGTGAATTTAATAATCATTCCAACTTATAACGAAATCCTAAATATTGAAGCAATAATTAGGAACACGCTTTCCTTAAAAGACAGTTTTCATATTTTAATTGTTGATGATGGCTCACCAGATGGAACCGGCAATAAAGTAAAAGAATTACAAGATGAATTTAAGGATCGACTACATATATTGGAACGCGAAGGGAAACAGGGCCTGGGTACTGCCTATATTGCAGGATTTAACTGGGCCTTGGAACGTAATTATCAGTACATTTTTGAAATGGATGCTGATTTTTCACACAACCCGCAAGATTTGTTAAAATTGTATGATGCCTGTGCAGTGGAAAAAAATGATGTGGCCATTGGTTCTCGCTATATTTCAGGTGTAAATGTGGTAAATTGGCCAATTGGCAGGGTTATTATGTCCTATTATGCATCTGCTTACGTACGATTCATAACAGGAATGAAAATTATGGACACCACGGCAGGTTTTAAATGTTATCGTCGTAAGGTTCTGGAAACTATTAGTTTTGACAATATTAAATTTAAAGGCTATGCTTTTCAGATTGAAATGAAATTTACTGCTTGTAAATATCGGTTTAAAATTGTTGAAGTTCCAATTATTTTTACAGATCGTAGCAAAGGTACTTCCAAAATGAGTGGTGGTATTTTTAACGAAGCACTCTGGGGAGTTATTGTAATGAAATGGCGTAGTTTTTTTAGAAAATATGATAGGAAATAATATTTTCAATATCCTAATACTTTGCTGATATTGGGGTTCTGAATAAATTAATTCTTATCCAGGCACTATTTAGTAACTACAGAATCTTCTGATTTTAATCGCTCCCTTAACATTTCAAGTTCTTCAATATTTTGACGTATTTCTTCTTCCTGAACCGCTTTTTCTTCTGCTTGTTTCTGTAGTTTTTCAAGTAATTCCTGTGTTCTCCTTCCGGTTAGAGAAGTAAATAGAATAGACGATATATTCTCCGACACTTTTTCTACAAACTCAATTTCATATTCCTGCAGAATATTGAAAGAGGCTATTTCTATAACACCAATTATATCTTCCTCAACTTTTAATGGTACCACTAACAGACTATTTGGACTTGCTGTTCCCAGACCTGAACGAATTTCCATATAATCGTCTGGCAATTTTGTCATATAAATACTCTTTTTTTCTAGGAAAGAGGCACCTATCACACCTTCGCCCAATTCAATCCGTTTATTATGAAATCGGTTCCTGTTATAGGCAAATGCTGCCATTTGCTCAATATATTTATCGTCTAAATCATTATCATTAAGTAAAAATAATCCACCTTGTGTTGCATCTAAATACCTTACTAAATTGCTGATAATCTTATGTGAAATAATCCCCAGGTCTTCACCTGTACCTTTTATCACATCGGTAATAAGCGCTTGCCCCTCTGCAATCCAGTTCCTTCTTTTATTTTCTATTTGACGAACTTCCTCCTCCTCTCGTGCAACTTTTAAACTATAACGCATTTCTATTAAAGAATTACCCAATTCATCACCAGTGCTCAAGGCTGAAAATTCTGCATCCAGGTTACCTTTTTCAATCTCATTGGCAAAAGCTGTGTAAGAACCAACACCACTAATCAGAATATCCAACGAACTGGCCATTTCCCCAATTTCATCTTTTCGCTCAAATTCAAGCTCTTTAACCCGGTGTCCTTTTGACATTTCTATAAGTTGCTGATTCACATTACCAATAGAATCTGTAATATTAGCACCCAGATAATACAAAATAAAAGATGCTACCGCAACTAAAACAATTCCAATAAAAATAGTCAGCCAAATTAACTGGTTTATCTGTCGATTAAGTTCCCCTGTTTTTTTCTGAACTGCTTTTTCAATGTCGTCAATATAAACACCGGTTCCAATTACCCAACCTAAAGGTTCAAAAAGTTTAATAAAACTCATTTTGGGTAACTTCTCAGTTTGTCCGGGTTTTGGATATGAATATTCAAGGAATCCTTCGCTGGATTCATTACAAATATCAGCAAAAGCTTCATAAACATTTATATCTGTTCCCGGAATATAAAACACGGTGGATCTCTCTTCAAGTTCAGGCCGGGTTGCATGCATTTTCACTTTGTAAGGAGGATCCAACTCATTTATCCATAGATAGCCATCTGTTCCGTATCGTAAAACCCTCAAGTTTTCAAGAGTGATTTTTATTATATTAATAAAAAGCATTTTTATATTTTCATTCCCTCCCTCTGAAAGCAAAATTCCATAAGTATCTTCTATCGCTTTGGCACTCTTCTTTTCATAACTCAGCGCAATCATGTCATAAGCAATATTTACAACATCTTTTAATTGATCTTTAACCTTTTCAGTTTCCTCAAAACGATAATTATCAATATTTTCGAGTGTTCTTGAATAAAAACTAAAAATAGAAAAGGCAGCAATAGCCGCTACCGATAGCAGAACTGTTATACTTGTATATAAAGGAAGTTTGGCTTTAATTTTCATTCTAAGGTACTAATTAAACCAGTTGTATTAATACATATTTAATGCCGCATTTTACAATTTTAAGATAATTTTATGTAAAAAGCAAGCAAATTTTGTAAATTATACTTTCCATTTCTAATCATCTCGTTATAATTTTCAAAAATTATAAATTACCAAAGGATAATGAAAGATAAAATTTAATATATTTGCTTTATAAAATTAAAAGAATGTTCAAAGAAGATAATCTTAATAGTATAAGTAATTCCAATAAAGATTTTTTTTATGCAGGTATTGATTTAGGCTCAACTACTGCTAAAATAGCCATTATAGACCAAAATCAAAAATTAGTTTTTTCAAGATATACCAGACATAACACAAAAGTTAAAGAAACGGTAACGGAACTTTTAAATGATGCAAAAAAACATTTTGGTGATATAAATGTTTCACTTAAAATAACTGGATCTGCTGGTATGGGAATGTCAGAAAGTACAGGAATACCTTTTGTTCAAGAGGTAATTGCTTCAGCGGCAGTAGTAAGTAAAAAATACCCTGAAGTCAAAACACTTATCGATATTGGTGGCGAAGATTCAAAAATGATATTCTTTCATAAAAATAAGGCTCCGGACATTCGAATGAATGGTAGTTGTGCAGGTGGAACAGGTGCCTTTATTGATCAAATGGCTTCCCTGTTAAATGTTTCGCTTGAAAAATTTAATCAATTGGCCGGCAATTATAAAAGGATTTATCCCATAGCATCTCGTTGTGGTGTTTTTGCAAAAACAGACGTCCAAAATCTTTTAAGTCGTAAAGTTAGTAGAGAAGATATTGCTGCTTCGGTTTTTCACGCAGTAGCTATACAAACGATAAATACACTGGCAAGGGGTTATGATATTGTACATAAAATTATTTTTGCAGGTGGTCCCTTTACTTTTCTATCTGAGTTATTAAAAACCTTTATCAAAGACCTGAAGCTTAATGATGATGACGTTCAGATAACTGAAAACCCTGCACTTCTGCCATCTATTGGTGCAGCTATTTCAAAAAAGGATGGTATTAATGAGAATTTTAGCCAATTAATTAACAGAATTAAAAACCCAATAAATAAAATTGTTGCAAAAAACAGGCTCGATCCACTTTTTAAAGATAAGCAGGATTTAGAAGAATGGAATAAAAAGAAGGTTAGTTTTCAAGTGCCCCGGATAAAAATAGATAAAATGAACTCAAATAAATGCTATTTGGGAATAGATTCGGGCTCAACAACAACAAAAATTTGTGCTATTGATGAAAACAAAAAGCTAATTTTCTCGTATTATGCCAACACAAAAGGCAATCCAATAGAATCAGCAAAAAAAGGGCTGAATGAATTCCGTTTAAAGCTTAAACATGAAAAAAAGGAACTAGAAATTGTACAAACAGCAGTTGTTGGTTACGGTGAAGATTTAATAAAATCAGCGTTAAACCTTGACCATGGCATGGTAGAGACTATTGCACATTTTAATGCTGCAAAGTTTTTTAATGATAAAGTAAGCTTTGTGCTTGATATTGGTGGCCAGGACATGAAAGCAATTTTTGTTGAAAATGGGTTGATTAACCGTATTGAGTTAAATGAGTCATGCTCGGCCGGATGTGGCTCATTTATAGAAACATTTGGTAATTCATTGGGATACTCCGTACAGGATTTTTCAAAAATTGCTTGTAACGCATCAGCACCTGCTGACCTGGGGACCCGTTGTACTGTTTTTATGAACTCAAAAGTTAAGCAAAGCCTTAGGGAAAATGCGACAACAAATGATATAGCAGCAGGATTATCAATTTCTGTTATCAAAAATGCACTGTTTAAAGTTCTAAAAATGAAAAATTTATCTGAAACAGGCGATCATATTGTTGTACAAGGTGGGGCATTCCGCAACCCATCTATCCATAGGGCATTAGAACAAATGACCGATAAAAAGGTTATCTGTTCAGATATCCCGGAACAAATGGGTGCCTATGGGGCAGCTATTTTTGCATTGGAAAAAACCCTTATTGAAAATAAAAAAACTTTGTTCAAAGGTTTGGATAAGCTTGATTCGTTAACTGAGTATACCACCAAAGAAATACAGTGCAAAGGCTGCGAAAATAATTGCAACATTAGCAAATTTAAGTTTTCTAACGATAATATTTTCTTTTCGGGCAATAAGTGCGAGAAATACTTTTTTAATAAAGGAAGTAATACCACAAAAGGTGAAAATTTGTTCGATTTTAAGTATAAGCAGTTGTTTGACAGGGGAAACAGTTCACAGTCTACAGGCAGCAGTCAGCAGTCAATTTCTAATTACCGGTTACCAATCATTGGGATCCCACGTGTTTTAAATGTTTATGAAAATTTTCCTTTTTGGCATGCACTTTTTTCTACCTGTGGGATAAAGCTTGAGTTATCTGACCCCTCGACCGTTTCATTATACGAAAAAGGGCTTGGCTCGGTTATGTCCGATAGTATTTGTTTTCCTGCAAAGAACGTACATGGGCATATAAATAACCTGATCGGGAAAAAAGTGGATAGGATTTTTTTCCCAATGGCTATGTATGAGAAAAATGAATTCCCCGAATCTGACAATACATTTAACTGTCCACTGGTAAGCAGTTATGCAGATGTGGTGAAAAGCAGCATGGATCCTGAAGGCAGACACAATATACCCGTTGATGCACCCACGTTTAACTTTAATGATGAAAAATTACTTCAAAAAGCTTGTATTGGCTATTTAAAGAAATTCAATATAAAAACGGATATTATAAAAAAAGCGTTACAAAATGCTTTACAGGCCCATATAGATTTCAAAAACACTTTACAAAATGAAACAGAAAAGATAATTAAGGAAGCAAAAAAATCAAAACGGTTAGTAATTGTTTTAGCAGGCAGGCCCTATCATACCGATCCATTGATTAATCAAAAAACACCTGAGGCCTTATCCGATATGGGTGTTGATGTTATTACGGAAGATGCTTTACCGTTGTGCAAAGAAAATAATTTATCCGATCTGCAAATAATTTCACAATGGAGTTATACCAATCGAATATACAATGCAGCACAGTGGGTTGCTCATCAAAATAATTACTTTCAACTGGTTATGCTTAACTCCTTCGGTTGTGGTCCGGATTCTATTGTTATTGATGAAGTTACCGAAATATTAAAAGCCAAAGGTAAAGCAATGACACTTATTCGTGTGGATGAGATTAGCAGCACAGGTTCAATAAGGTTACGGTTAAGGTCAATGATCGAATCGGTACAAATGTTGGATATGAAAAGGCTGTTACAAGAAGAAAAGCGCATAAATACGCCTGAATTTAAAAAGGAAGACAAAAACAGGAAAATTATCGCCCCGTATTTTGGCGAGCTTTATGGCGAACTAATGCCGGCACTTTTCCACCTTGCGGGTTATGATATGATAAACCTGCCAAAACCCGACAAAAACTCTGTAGAGTATGGATTAAAATATGCCCATAATGAAATTTGTTTTCCGGCAACAGTAGTTGTCGGCGATATATTAAAAGCCTTAGATACAAACAAATACAAAAGAGAAGATGTTGCAGTTGCCATTACTCAAACAGGTGGACAGTGCCGGGCTTCAAGTTATCTTTCTTTAATAAAAAAAGGAATGATATCTGCTGGTTTTGATGATATACCAGTAGTTGCTTTAGGTACATTTGGTAAAAGTATTAATCCACAGGAAGGATTTTCAATTGAGTGGAAAAAAATATTAAAAGTAATTTTTCTGTCCGTTTTATACGCTGATTCTATTGCAAAAATATATTATTGGACAAGGGTACGGGAGAAAAATAAAGGTGAAACAGAAAAGTTAGCCAACGAATGCATCAAAGCCATTATTCCATATATAGAAAAAAACGAACCTGAAAAAATATATGTTGAACTGGAAAATGCTGTAAATAGATTTAATAAAATTGATATAAAAGAAGGTATTTATCCCACTATTGGAATTGTGGGAGAAATTTATGTTAAATATAATGCATTTGGCCATCAATTTATTACTGACTGGCTTGTAGATCAAAATATTGAAGTAATTGTTCCACCATTAGTTGATTTTTTAATTCAGGAATTTGTAAATATTGAAGTAAATAAAAAATCTAAATTAACTAAAGCCTCTATATCAGATATAATGGTGTATTTTCTTGAAAAAAAGGCAAATAGATATATAAAGAAAATAGAAAAAATAAATGCAAAATTCAGAAATTTCCGTCCTTTTCATAACATTCGTGATCTAGCTGATAAGGCATCGCCCATATTAAATCTTGCAGCACAATTTGGTGAAGGTTGGTTAATTCCTGCTGAAATTGCAGCATTTGCTGAGGATGGTGTAAATCATGTAGTTAGTGTTCAGCCTTTTGGTTGTATTGCTAATCATGTTGTTTCTAAAGGGGTCGAAAAACGTATTAAGGGTTTATTCCCAGATATGAGCTTGCTATTTCTTGATTTTGATGCAGATACTAGTGAAGTAAATGTACTTAACAGGTTACATTTTATGGTGGAAAATGTTTTTTCTTTTAAGAATTAATTAAAAATCACTAAATTAGCACCTAATACTATTTTAAAACCTTAAAATTAATGAAGGGCTATTCAATTTTTATCTTATCAATCATTATTTCTCTAATGAGTTGTGAAAAAGAATCAGAAAACATCATTGGTTCAGGTGTATCATTTAAATTGGCAGAATCACGTAAAGAGATTATTTCTGATATTAATTACCAATTATTGTTTTCAATACCTGATTCTTTAGATATGCTAGTTGAAGGAAAGGTAAAGATAAGTTTTCAGTTAAATAGTGATGACAATGATTTAGTACTCGACTTTAATACAAAAACGGAAAATGTAAAATCAGTTATTTCAAATACAAATAAAAAAAAGTATAAATTTGAAAACGGACACATAATAATTCCTAATAAAAGTCTAAAGAAAGGTTTAAATCAAATTGAAATAGAATTTGTTTCGGGAAATAATGCTTTAAACAGAAACGAAAACTTCTTATATACTCTTTTTGTCCCTGACAGGGCTTCAACTGTTTTTCCTTGTTTTGACCAACCTGATTTAAAAGCAACCTATAGTTTAGAGCTAGATATACCAAGTGACTGGATTGCCGTTTCTAATAGTGCTGTTTCTGAAATTAATAACAAAAAAAAATCAAAACTATACAAATTTGAGAAAAGTCCTTTAATAAGTACTTATCATTTTGCATTTGCAGTGGGTAAATTTAAAAGACTAACACGGACAAAAAATGGTCGTACTTTAAACTTCTATCACAGGGAAACCAATAAAGAAAAAATAGAACTTAGTATTGAAGAAATTTTTAGCCTACATTATAATGCCATTGATTGGATGGAAAATTACACAGGGATACCATATCCTTTCAAAAAATTAGACTTTGTTTCTATTCCATCATTTCCATTTGCCGGAATGGAGCATGTTGGTGCCATCTTCTATAGAGAATCTAAATTGTTTTTGTCAGAATCAGCAACACTTAAAGATAAGTTATACAGAGCCACATTAATTAATCATGAAACATCACATATGTGGTTTGGTAATTTGGTAACTATGAAATGGTTTGATGATGTTTGGTTGAAAGAAATATTTTCTAGTTTTTTACCAACAAAAATGGTTGGTCCGATTTTTCCGGAAATTGACCTGGATTTAAACTTTATTAATTCACATTTTCCCTGGGCCTACCTCATTGACCGTACTGAAGGAAGCAATCCTATTAAGCAAAAACTGGATAATTTAAACTATGCCGGAACACTTTATGGTAAGATTATCTATGATAAAGCACCCATTGTATTAGCAAAATTAGAACAACTAATAAGTAAGGACAGCTTGCAGGAAGGTTTGAAAGAATATTTAAGAAAATATGAATATGGCAATGCTGATTGGAACGATTTGATAAAAATTTTAGATACAAAAACCCATATTAACTTATCAGATTGGAGTAAAACCTGGATTGAACAAGCAGGAATGCCACATATTTCGTGCAAATACTCACTTTCTGATGATAAAATCAGTTCATTTTCAATTTTCCAGGATGATACTTATAAGAAAGGTCGTTTATGGGAACAAAACATTGAAGTGATCCACTCAAAAGGCGGAAAAGTAACCCGTTATCCTGTTTTTATCGATGCAAAAGAACAAATAGTTAAGGAGCTGGAACAAGTAGGTAAACCAGATTATGTATTACTAAATGGTGGAGGTTTTGGATATGGGTATTTTGAGCTGGATTCATTAAGCCGTAACTATTTATTAAAGAATGTATGTGAAATAAAAAATGCTGAAATTCGGGCAATTGTTTATATAACTCTATATGAGGATTTATTAAATTATAAAGTAACACCTGAGGATTTTATTGCATCAATTTCCTGTTCATTAGAAAAAGAAAATGAAAAACTAAATATCCCATTATTATTAGATAATTTAACGACTACCTGGTGGTATTTATTGGATACAAGAACTCGCTTGGATCTTTCACATAAAATAGAAAATGAATTATTTACATTGATTAAAAATGAAAGTGATAATGAAATAAAGGCACTAATATATCAAACATTGTCAAGCATATTTGTGAGTGAAAGCAGTACTGAAAAGTTTTATGATATTTGGAAAAACCAGAAATCACTTTATGGCTTAAAACTAACGGAAACCGATTATACAAATTTGGCATATGAACTTATTGTTAGGGATCATAAAGATTACCAACTTATTAAATCAGAACAATTAGCACGAATTCAAAATACCAGTAAAAAAAGGAAAATGGAATTTATATTACCTGCTGTATCTATTGACCAGGAAACACGGGATAAATTTTTTGAAAGCCTTAAGTTTTATGAAAATCGCCAACATGAAATATGGGTTCGTACAGCCTTAGGGTATTTAAACCATCCACTAAGAGCAGATAAATCAATAAAATATTTAAAACCCTCGCTTGCAATGCTTGGTGAAATACAGCAAACTGGAGATATCTTCTTCCCTAAAAACTGGTTGGTTAATACGGTTGGTAAGTATAATAATGCTGAGGCTGCCATAATAGTAAAACAATTCCTTAAAGAAAACCCAGACTATAATGAAAACTTAAGAGCAAAAATTCTTCAGTACTCTGACATACTTTTTAGAGCCGAAAAGATCATAAGTAAATAATAACCAGAATAATAGTAAGAATTTGTTTTGTTAGACCTGGTGGTTTTAAAAACCTACTAATTATCTTTTACTACAATTTTTCAATCTAAAAATTAACGTATTATTATGTACAAAATAATCCTTCTCATTTTTATTTTAGTTTCAATATTTGCATGTGATAATCAAAAAAAACTTGTAGACCTAAAAGAAAATGAAGCCTTTGTTGAGGCAATGACTGAAAGCAAAAATAGCTTTTATTACATAAATACTAATTCATATCCAAGCAATCGAAAAAAATTACCCATAGGCATTTTTGATTCCGGAATTGGCGGTTTAACCGTTATGGATGCAATTATTAATTTTGACAGATTTAATAATACAGATTTATCCTATGGCACTGATAGTTTGAAAGATTTTATTAATGAACAATTTATATATCTTGCCGATCAGGCAAATATGCCTTATAGCAATTATGCCGAAGTAGGAAAAGAAAACTTATTGGCCGAACATGTTTTGAAAGATGTACAATTCTTAATGGGAAACAAATATTATTCATCAAATAGCTCAAAAAACTATGAGGCAGATAAACAAGCCGTTAAAACAATTGTAATTGCCTGCAATACAGCTACTGCTTATGGCAAAGCTAAAGTTGATGAACTAATTAACATAACCGGACTCAACATTAAAGTAATTGGTGTTATAGATGCCGGCTGTCAGGGTGCAATTGATGCTCTAAAAGATGGAAAAAATGGAATAATAGCCATTTTTGCAACACCTGCTACAGTAGCTGCAAATGCCTATCCCAAAACCTTGCAAAAAGTTTTACAAGAAAATGGCTTTAACGCAAATATAAAAACATATCAGCAGGGCGGAAAAGGACTTCATGAATCAATTGATGAAGATTTACAATTTATAAACAAAGAGCTAACAAAACCAAGTTTAGATTATATAGGCCCATCCTTACAGAACGATAAATATCCCTTAAAAAAAGAATTATTAACTTTTTATAACTTTAACACAGCTAATAATAATCTCCTTTTCAATAAAGAAAATCTAGGTTCATCAGATACCATACAAATTAATTCTGTTGAAAATTATGTGCGATACCATATTGTTAGCCTACTGGAAACCATTAGGGAAAAGGATGCAAACATGCCACTAAAATCAATAATTTTAGGATGTACACATTACCCCTATGTGGTTGACACTATAAATACTGTTCTAAACGAATTAAGACAATTAAAAATTAATGGTAAGCAAGCTTACAAAAACATTCTGGTAAATAAGGTGGAATTAATTGATCCGGCACAAAATACAGCTAAAGAATTATTTGAGTATCTGAAAGAAAACAAACTGCTAAATACAGAAAATGAGCAAATTATAAAAACAGACCAGTTTTATATTAGTAAAGCCAACCTGAATAATCCAAAAGTTGAAACAGAGAATGGAAAACTTACCTATAATTACAAATATTTAGTGAGAGAAGCTAATGATATTCAGGAATATATAAAAGTTGTCCCTTTTAACAACAAATCCATTTCAAATGATATTTTATTAAATATTAAAAATCAACTACCTGAAACATATAAAAAAATTGAAGCTTATATTGAAACATCAAAAAAATGAAACTCCCAACAATACAAATTAATTTAAAGGACAAATCTGTATTAACTCTAATT
>Ga0164315_10001158_pt1 | contig 19631 bp, 17 predicted proteins | sample GuaBasSedimGuay6_FD_113737 | JGI IMG/M metagenome (GOLD analysis project Ga0164315, IMG submission 113737) | Subseafloor sediment microbial communities from Guaymas Basin, Gulf of California, Mexico - Guay6, Core 4569-2, 0-3 cm | ecosystem: Environmental > Aquatic > Marine > Hydrothermal vents... | reverse complement strand
TTCCGACAGGGCATTAACTACCGAAACCCCCACACCATGCAGACCACCCGAGACTTTGTAGGTATTGTCGTCAAATTTGCCGCCAGCATGTAGCACCGTCATGATGACTTCCGCAGCGGATACTCCCTCGTCATGCATTTCAGTGGGGATACCACGACCATTATCACTCACTGAAACTGATTCATCCGGGTGGATAACAATATTGATCACACTACAGTGGCCTGCCAGGGCCTCATCGATCGAATTGTCAACCAGCTCGAACACCATATGGTGCAACCCGGTCCCGTCATCAGTGTCGCCGATGTACATGCCTGGCCGCTTACGCACGGCATCCAGCCCTTTGAGCACCTTAATGCTGGACGAGTCGTAGTTTTTTTCAGTTCCGCTCATGAATTAACTCTCGATACTGCTTCTATTTATATTCCCCGACCAAATCACAGCGGAGAATAACGTTGCACTGCTCCTTGTTCCACGTGGAACATGGCCAGCTCTCTCGTTTCTGGCCAAACCGTCTCTATATCCTGTAGGTGCACACAAGTTATAAACACCTGCGCTTCCATCGATGCCAGTAGCGCACAAACTAATTGACTGTGTTGCTGATCCAGCTCGGAAGACAAGTCATCTATCAGATAAGTGCACTTTCCCTTACCCATCTCAGACATCAACTCGCCCTGTGCCAATTTCAAGCCGCTTACAACTAATTTTTGCTGCCCCCGGGACAGTGTTTCTGATGCCAGATGTCCGTCGTACATGACTCGTAAATCCGCTCGCTGAGGACCTACATGTGTATATCCCTGCTCCAGATCTGCCGAAGCGCAACTCTTAAGAGCCTCCTCATAACTCAGCTGTTTATCCCAACCCTGCCGGAAGCGCAATTCCAGAGCTGTTAGCGATGGCGCCAAACGGAACATAATCTCTGAAAATCGTGGCTTCAGGAACCCAAAATAGTCTTTCCGGAAGTTATTTATAGCCTCTCCTGAGTCTGTAAGATCACGGGTCCAGACATCCAGCTCCTGGCCGGATATTTTACCACGCCGAAGCAACTTATTGCGTTGTTTTATGCACCTCTGGAAGCGTTGCCACTGACTAAAGAACCGATGTTCCACGTGGAACACGCCCCAATCCAGGTATTGTCTCCTTGCACCCGGGGAGCCCGCTAACAACTCAAAGCTGTCCGCGGTAATCACCTGTACAGGAAAATGCTCTACGAGCTCGGCAACCGTGCGAACAGTCTTTCCGTTTACTCTAATTTGAACTTCGCCCGCAATATTTCTGCGTACACCGAGGGGCAAAGCAGCACCTGCTGCGCTCGAGGACAAGGGGGGGGTCACCAGCCCAAATACAGTACAGTCGTTCTCCCCGTGTGTAATTACGGACTTGATGCTATTACCGCGAAAAGAACGAGCCATACCCAGTAAGTGGATAGACTCCAACACACTGGTTTTTCCACTGCCATTGCGCCCAAAAAAAACATTCACCTGCTGCAGATCTTCCAGGCTGACCTGCTGCAAGTTTCTCACATGATTTATTTGTAAGCGGGATAGCGCCACGTTGGGCGAGAGCCTCAGGCCTGCCGGCCCTTAATGGTTGTCAGGGTGTGGGCGTTGGCGCACCTGTGTTTCATCAAAGACGCATGGGCATAACAACATAAAGGGAGTCACCCTCATCAGATTCTTCCAGCAGTGCGCTACTGTTAGGGTCTGCTAACGAAAGCTTGATCTGCTCACCATTGAGCACCCCCAAAACGTCCAGCAAATAGCTGACATTAAATCCGACCTCCAGCGCCTCGCCCTTATAATCCACCGATACGGTTTCTTCTGCCTCTTCTTGCTCGGGGTTGTTGGCAACAATATCCAGCGTATTTTCTGTCAACTTTAAGCGCACACCCCTATATTTTTCGTTAGACAGGATGGCCGTGCGGGTAAACGCCTGGCGCAGGTCCATACGAGAGCCCTGTATAATTTTATCCGGCGAGCGGGGCAAGACTCTCTGGTAGTCGGGGAACTTGCCGTCAACCAGCTTGGAGGTAAAGGTAAAATCATTGGTAGTCGCCCGTACATGGTTGCTGCCGATAACTATCGCTATCTCAGCGTCTTCTTCCAATAGTAATCGGGCCAACTCCAATACGCCTTTACGCGGCAGGATAACCTGAATATCGCCATCCACACCTACTTTCTGCGGTAGGGTACACATGGCCAACCGGTGGCCATCAGTAGCAACTACCCGAAGCTGCTTGCCAATCAACTCCCATAGCATTCCGTTCAGGTAGTAACGCACATCCTGCTGGGCCATGGCAAAGCTTGTACGATCGATTAAACGCTTCAACTGACCCTGCTTCAGGACAAAATGGTGCGTTCCCATGCTGTCTTCAACATTGGGAAACTCCCTGGCTGGCAGGGTAGACAATGTGAAGCGGCTGCGTCCGGACTTCACTGTGACTTTACTTTCCTGCGCATTAATCTGAATATCACTTCCTTCAGGCAGGGACTTACAAATATCAACCAATTTGCGGGCTGGAACCGTGACTTCACCCGAGTCGCCTGCTGCTGAAAGGTGTACCCGGCCCACCAGTTCTACCTCCAGATCTGTACCCGTCAGGGATAAGCGATCCCCATCCAGCACCATTAATACATTTGCTAATATGGGCAAGGTCTGGCGGCGCTCTACAACACCAGCTACAAGACTCAATGGCTTGAGTAGCGCCTCCCGCGAAATATTGAACTTCATATACGTCTTTTCCCTTCCCTGCTATCGCTACTTAATAATTGATTTCAACAGGCCCTGGCCGATATCCCTGATATAGCCACTAACAATACAAAACTTTCTATTTACACTACTAGGTCGTCAGTGATCTCAACAGGTTTTTATAATCTTCGCGGATATCCGAGTTAGTCTCACGAAGTTCCTTGATTTTACGGCATGCGTGAAGAACTGTCGTGTGATCTCTGCCCCCAAAACTATCCCCAATCTCTGGCAGACTGTGATTGGTCAATTCCTTGGCTAATGCCATTGCCACCTGCCGTGGGCGAGCGACGGAGCGACTGCGGCGCCGGGACATCATATCCGCTACTTTGATTTTATAGTACTCAGCTGCCGAGCGTTGAATATTATCCAGGCTGACCTGCCTGTCCTGCAATGCCAGGAGATCCTTAAGGCTTTCCTTAATCAGGTCAATATCGATGGGCTTACCGATGAAGTGAGCGCTCGCTATTACTCTCTTAAGCGCTCCCTCGAGCTCCCGAACATTGGAGCGAATACGCTGAGCAATAAAAAAGGCCGCGTCCGGAGACAGATCCATGCGCGCCTGAGTAGCCTTTTTCATTAAAATAGCAACCCGGGTCTCCAGTTCCGGCGGTTCCACGGCCACTGTTAGACCCCACCCGAAACGTGACTTCAGGCGCTCTTCCAACCCATCGATTTCCTTGGGATAACGATCACAGGTCAGTATCATTTGTTGCCCCCCTTCAAGCAGGGCATTAAATGTATGAAAAAACTCTTCCTGGGAACGCTCTTTTTTGGCAAAAAACTGAATATCGTCGATCAGCAATGCATCAACAGAGCGATAGTAACGCTTAAAGTCGGTGATGGCGTTAAGTTGTAAGGCCTTGACCATGTCCGCAACAAAACGCTCAGAGTGCAGGTAAACAACTTTTGCCTGGGGATTGTTCACTTTCAGCGCATTACCCACCGCATGCATCAAGTGCGTTTTACCAAGACCAACACCGCCGTAAAGAAACAGGGGGTTATAAGAATCTCCAGGGTTCTCAGCCACTTGCCGAGCCGCGGCCAGTGCCAGCTGGTTGGATTTACCTTCAACGAAATTGTCAAAAGTGTAGTTCTCGACCAGGTGGGACTGATGTCGCAAGGAGCCCTCTACCTCAACACGGCGGGACATTTGCTTCCGTGGGGCCGCCGGTTTGATCGGAGTGACCTCGGCGGTGCCAGAAAATCCGGAAATTGCCGCACCGGACAGACCGGGCTGCATACCGCTTGGCGCTGCGACAGGTGTCGAACCGCGCGATTCCACACTTGCCGATGTGACGGCAATATCTCGCCCTGTACTTATTTCCAGAACCACATCCGTCGCATTGCCTGGCTCCAGTTCCCTGACCAGTTCTGAGATGCGTTCGGCAAATTTATCCGAGACAAAATCCTTTATAAACCGGTTCGGGGCCAATAAAGTGAGCATCTGCCCGTTCATAGTGGCCTGTAATGGTCTGATCCAGGTATTAAATTGTTGCGAGGGTAGTTCGTCCTGCAACCGGCTGACGCACTGCTGCCATACTGCTTCGGGCAAAGGAAACCCCTCAAAGATGGGAGAAAAGCCCAACTTTTCAAAAGTAATGTAGTGATAAAAAATTCTTATTCGCCGAGCCTTTTTTCCAAGCCAGCAAATTTATCATACTCTCAAACCCGCGAGTTATCCACAAATAAAAGAAGAAAAAACTATTTATTATAGTCGTTTATAATCAACAGGTTAGCTCTTTTTTGCTTACTAATTGTACGCTTTTTATAAAACATAGGTTGAATAACCTCAGCTGTGGATAACCTGTTAATATCTTTTTAGGAAGGTGTGGGAAAATGCTCAAATTGCCTTTAGCTGCTGCCTTTACTCTTTTTCTATTCATGCTATTACCGGTGACTAAGAACTAAATAAAATTAACTCCTACAGATAGAATCTAAGGCGGAAAATTACCAAACCCTCGATTAAATCTGGAAACTGCTACTGGATCGCAAAAGTCTATGGTTTCCAGGTTGAATTAAGTGCCACATTTCAATAGAATGGGCCCCTTTTTCTGACCGGGAACCACATTAACCCCGATGGTTATATGTGGTTTTCAGCTTACATATATCTGGAACATGACTATGAAAAGAACATTTCAGCCCAGCGTCCTGAAACGCAAGCGTACCCATGGTTTCCGCGCTCGCATGGCTACCAAGGGTGGCCGCCACGTATTGAACCGCCGTCGCGCGAAAGGTCGCAAGCGCCTGTCAGCCTAAAGTGGTGTGATTGGGTGAGCGAGCAATCAGCTAACGCCAGTTTCGGCAAAGCCAGGCGCCTACTCAATGCCAAAGATTACAGCCGGGTTTTCGACGGCGCCGAGGTGCGAGCCTCACACAAGCACTTGTTGCTTCTGGCAAAAAAAAATATCGGGCCCTGGCATCGTCTGGGTTTGGTTATAGCCAAAAAAAATGTTCGACTAGCTGTACAACGCAATCGAATAAAACGGGTAGCTCGGGAGTTTTTCCGTACCTTGCCGCCGAGTGAGACGCCCCTGGATGTTGTTTTCCTTGCTCGTCGTGGTATTGGCCAGTTGGATAATTCCGAGCTATCTACTATATTGCAGCAGCAGTGGCAGAAACTGGTTCGCCACGCTTCCAAACTAGAATCGAGCACCAACCGGGACTCCTAATGCGTCGCTTGTTTATTTTTCTGATCTCCTGCTACAAAGCCTGCCTGAGCCCGTTCCTGGGTAACAATTGCCGGTTTTATCCAAACTGCTCCACCTACGCCCAGGATGCAATTTCTACGCACGGAGTACTAAAAGGAAGCTATATTGCACTGCGCCGACTGGCCAGATGCCACCCCTGGCACGAGGGCGGTATCGACCTCGTGCCCCCCTGCCCGCACTCACACTAAGAATACATAGACACTATTATGGATTTGCAACGCTCTCTGCTCATCGGCGCTATTGCCGTACTGTCCGTCATGCTGCTCACCGAATGGGTGAATTTCAAGGACGCCAAATCTGTAACTGCGTCCCAGGAAACATCCCGCTTGACAGGCAACATAGGCGATACGCCACCCCCAGTGTCTGAGCTGGAGGTTGAAACACCAGTGGCCATAGAAGATATACCATTGGGGCCAGAGGCGGCCGGCACAGCCAACGACACGCTGGAAACCCCGGTGGCAAACAGCGGCCATATCATTCAGGTGCGCACCGATGTGCTACAACTGGCCATTGATTTACAAGGTGGCGATATCATCGAATTAGCTCTGCCCAAATACCTCGAAAAGCAAGACGACCCCAATGTCCCCTTTGTACTTCTGGAGCAAAACCAGCTACTCACCTATATCGCTCAAAGTGGACTTATCGGCACTGATGGTATCGATAAAAACGCTCGTGCTACCTACACTGCAAGCGCGCCACGCTTTGATATGGGTGATAGTGATGACTCACTTACAGTAGACTTGATATGGCAGGATGACACCAACGTGAAAATCACCAAGCGCTTTACCCTGCGCCGCGGTGACTATCTGATTGATGTTGACTACCTGGTAGAAAACAATAGCAGTGCCGGATGGCAGGCAAACCTATTCGGTCAGATCAAGCGCGGCAGCGGCCCGCCACCTTCTTCCGAAACTACCAGCATGGGTATGAAACCCTTCCTTGGGGTCGCTATTACACAACCAGACGATCGCTTTACCAAATTTACTTTCAAGGATCTTGAGGAGGAACCGTTCAAGGTGAAGTTACCGGGTGGCTGGATAGCCATGATCCAACACTATTTCCTCAGCGCCTGGATTCCTAACCTGGAACAAACCCACTCCTTCAGTGGCAGAGTGACCCGTGGCGGTTTCAATATTGCCGGGTTCACCACCCCGGCACTGGTATTGGACCCTGGTCAATCGGGAACGATTGGCGCCGGGTTCTATGCCGGCCCCAAGGATCAGTACCGCCTGGAAGAAATATCTCCCTACCTGGAATTAAGTGTTGATTACGGTTGGCTGTGGTGGATCGCTCAACCGTTGTTCTGGCTACTAACAAAAATACACGCACTGGTAGATAACTGGGGTGTCTCTATCATCTTGCTAACAGTACTGGTCAAGGGTGCCTTCTTCAAGCTCTCCGCAGCTAGTTATAAATCCATGGCGAACATGCGCCGCGTACAACCGAAGTTGACTGACATCCGAGAACAGTTCACCGATGACAAGCAGAAACAGTCCCAAGCCATGATGGAGCTCTACCGCAAAGAGAAAATCAACCCCATGGGTGGTTGCCTCCCCATTCTGGTGCAGATGCCGGTATTTATCGGGCTCTACTGGATGTTGATGGAGAGTGTGGAATTGCGCCATGCGCCGTTTATATTGTGGATTGAAGATTTGTCAGTGATGGATCCCTATTTCGTACTACCGCTGATGATGGGTTCCAGCATGTATTTCATGCAAAAACTCAACCCTCCACCCGCGGATCCCATGCAGGCCAAGATCATGCAGTGGATGCCGGTGATGTTCACTTTCTTCTTCCTGTGGTTCCCGGCGGGGCTGGTTCTGTACTGGGTTGTTAACAACCTGTTGTCCATGACCCAGCAGTTTGTCATCACGAGGCAGATCGAGGCAGCGGCCGCCAAGTCCTGAAAATACCTGACTGTGTATTGCAGGAGAAGGTTTTTTTCGCCATGACCCAACCCTCCGCTCTCGATGGAGATACCATTGCTGCAATTGCCACCGCTCCAGGGCGGGGCGGCGTTGGTATCATCCGTATTTCCGGCGTGATGGCCCAGGAGATTGGCGAAACGATCACCAGACAGGATCTCAGCCCTCGCCACGCTCATTTCTCCTCTTTTCATAACGCTGCCGGAAACCTGCTGGATTCCGGCATCACCCTGTTTTTCCCCGGTCCCCATTCTTTTACCGGGGAGGACGTTGTGGAGTTACAGGCACACGGCGGCCCGGTGATTCTGGATCTATTATTAAAAGAAGCCTGTAGGCTGGGCGCACGACAGGCCAGGCCCGGGGAATTTTCACAACGGGCCTACCTCAATAACAAGATCGATCTGGCCCAGGCAGAAGCCATTGCCGACTTGATCAACAGCACCACAGAAAAAGCCGCACTCAATGCCAGCCGCTCTTTGCAGGGCGAATTCTCCCGCAAGATCGATGAGCTGGTCGCCAGAGTAACCAGGTTGAGAGTTTATGTGGAGGCCGCTATTGATTTTCCTGAAGAAGAAATCGACTTCATTGCAGATGGCGAGGTGAAGGAGCAACTACAGGGCATTATTGATCAACTTCAAGCCGTATTAAAAGAAGCCAGGCAAGGCAGCCTGATGCAGGAGGGGATGAAGCTGGTGATCGCCGGGAAACCCAATGCAGGTAAATCCAGCTTGTTAAATGCCCTGTCCGGCCAGGACACGGCCATTGTGACGGCAATAGAAGGTACGACACGGGATGTGCTACGCGAGCATATACAGATCGACGGCATGCCCCTGCATATCGTAGACACGGCCGGCCTCCACGACAGTACTGACGAGATAGAACAGGAAGGTATCCGCCGCGCCTGGCGGGAGATAGCGTCTGCAGATCACATCTTACTGGTAGTGGATGACAGCACCACAGCGGGCCGGGACATGCATGCCAACACCATTTGGCCAGAAAAGGACCAGCATCTCACCAGGGATATCCCGGTTAGTATCGTTCAAAATAAATGCGACCTGTCCGGGTGCGAACCCGTTATCGACAGTAGCCAGGACTGCACGATTATTCACCTTTCGGCAAAAACAGGGGCGGGTATGAAGCTGCTGACACAACACCTTAAATCCTGCATGGGTTATGAAGACAGTGGTGAGGGCAGCTTTAGTGCCCGGCGCCGTCACCTGCAATCACTAGAGGGCGCGGGAGACTACCTGCAAGCGGGTCAGCGTCAACTATTACAGGCGGGAGCGGGTGAGTTATTGGCTGAAGACCTGCGTCTGTGCCAGAGCAGCCTGGGAGAAATTACTGGAGCTATCAGCAGCGATGAACTACTCGGGGAAATATTTTCCAGCTTCTGTATTGGCAAGTAAATCTTCCTACACCGCATACCCTTAAGACACTCACTGCCTATCCACAGCTAATCCATGATTTTCCCATTTATCGACAGGCGGATAAGAATTAATCCACAGGGCTTACCCTGAAGCACCTGCTACTGGCAGCTCTTGTGGAAAAATCCTGCAGAGGTATTGTATGAACGCAGGGATAAATCTGCTTTAAAATTGCTTTTTATTACACGCGATTAATCTATCCACAAATCAGGGGTATTTATCCACGGGAAAAACACCTCTTTTCACCGTCGCCTACAGGGTTTCTGCACCCACTTATACTTGGCGTATCTCGTTGTTTTTAAAAAGAAAATAGATGATGTACACAGAGGAAGAGGGTACTAATAATAATAACAACAATAATCCTTATATATATTCATATATATATACTTACTTAAGGAAACCCTAATTAATGTCATTCCCGATAACGCTCTCTTCGCTGAAGGAAGCGTAGTGATTTTACTGTTTTGCCATTAACCCCACGCTCCCCACTTTCTTGAACACATCGCGTGAGACCGTGATACGCTGTTTAGCGGAAATCGACTGAAGATGTGTGAAAACTCGACCAGTGACGGAGGAGACAGTGATGCCCGACCCGAAGTCTAGTAAGACTGCCGTCTTTCTGAAGATAACTCCATGGTAAAAACCTCCACTCACTATGTCGCAGCGCTAGTTCGTCACGCGCACCGTCTCGGTTTGGATGTGGACAGCCTTCTTGTAGAGGCACAAATCCCCCCGGAACTTGCTGATATTGAGAACCAATGGATCGACAATTGCCGATTGACTGCCCTGTTAAAAATATTATGGCGAGAGACCAACGACGAGACTATCGGCATCGGTGTGGAGCCGATGCGTATGGGGAGTTGGGCGCTGGCATGTGATTATATGTTGACAGCGGAAAATCTTGGGGAACTGTATCGACGAGGTGAGCGTATTTATTCCTACATTCCCCCGGAATCCATGGGCATTGAATTCTCAGTTGAGGAGGATACCGCTACAGTGGCAATAAGTTGTTATACCGGGGATCGAGATCCGGATCGCTACCTGGTGGAACTCATGGGCGTTGTCTGGCATCGCTTTCCCTGCTGGGCAATCGATGAATATATTCCATTGCAACAGGTATCTTTCAGCTACCCGGAGCCCCGGCACAACTGGTTTTATGAGGAATTATTCCAGTGTGACGTAGCCTTTGGGCAGCCCTTCCACGGATTTACCTTCAACAGGAAATATCTTGCCAGACCAATCCGGCGTGGCAAAAAAGAGTTGGAGGCCTGGCTGCGGGATTCCCCGGCGGATCTGTTGTATCTGCCGGGCCGGGACGCCACGGTAAATACGTATATCAGGCAGGAGTTGATGCAAGAGTTGCAGGAACGTATGCGATTTCCTTCTTTTGATGATATTTGTGAGTCCCTGCACATGAGCTCACAGGTAGTGCGTCGGCGTCTGGCAGAAGAGGGCACTTCCTACCAGAAAATCAAGGACGGGGTACGATCCGCTCTCGTCAAGGAGCTATTGGCCAAGCCTGATGTGGCTATTTCTGGTATTGCCGAGCGAGCCGGTTTTACTGAACCGGCTGCCTTGAGCCGCGCTTTCAAGAAGTGGACTGGCCTTACACCTGCCCAGTACCGCGAATACAAGATCAACAAAACCACCCACCGGTAATACTTTAAGCTTCCGGAAATCGCGGTATCACTCTGTAATGTCAAACGGGTCCTGGTATCGAGAGTCAGTTAGCCGCTTTATCCAATTAGCGTATCCAGAGTTTTTTCCAGTAAACCCATGCTTTCCCCGATTAACTCATCAGTGATGGTCAGCGGTGGCAGGAAACGAATCACGTTGCCACGGATGCCACAGGAGAGCAGAATCAATCCATTACGAGCGGCTTCATCCACCACCGCCCTGGTCAGCTCTGGGTCGGGCTGGCTGGCATCACCTTTGTGAACCAATTCCATGGCAATCATTGCGCCCAGATTTCGGATGTCGCCAATTTTTTGGTGGAACCTCGATTGTAATGTATTGAGTCGGGAAACTATGCTCTCTCCCACACGGATAGCGCGCTCGCATAATTGTTCTTCCTCGATGACCTCCAACACTGCCACAGCCGCCGCGCAACTGATGGGCGATCCACCGTAAGTACCGCCCAACCCCCCGGGATGAGGGGCGTCCATTATCTCGGCCTTGCCCACCACAGCGGCAAGGGGGAAACCGCCTGCGATCCCTTTGGCCATGGTCATTAGGTCTGGTTCGATATCAACGTGCTCACTGGCGAACATTTTACCTGTACGAGCAAAGCCGGTCTGGATTTCGTCACAGATCAACAGGATACCGTGCCGGTCACAGAGCCTACGCAGTGCCTGCATGAAGTCCGCAGGAGCCTGGTAGAATCCACCTTCGCCCTGGACCGGCTCGATAATAATTGCAGCAACCCGGCATGGGTCAATTTCAACGGTGAACAGCATGGATAGGCTCTTAAGAGACTCCTCTATAGACACACTGTGATAGGCATTGGGAAAAGGGACATGGTAAATTTCACCAGGGAACGGCCCAAACTGCGCCTTATAAGGTGCGACCTTGCCGGTCAGTCCCATAGTCAAGTTAGTGCGGCCATGGAAGCTGCCATGAAAAGCTATCACTCCTGTACGGCCGGTGTGGGCACGTGCGATCTTGATACTGTTTTCCACGGCTTCAGCACCAGTTGTAAGCAAAATGGTTTTTTTGGGCGTGTCTCCGGGAGTGGTGGCGTTGAGCTTTTCCGCCAGTTCCACTGCGCAGGCATAAGGCGTTACTGTCAAGCAGGTGTGGCTGAATTTTTCCAACTGGGCCTGTACCGCGGCTTGAACCCTGGGGTGGTTGTGGCCAGTGTTAACCACTGCGATGCCGCTACCGAGGTCAATATAGCGGTTACCTTCCACATCCCAGAGTTCGGCGTTCAGGGCTTTTTCGATAAAAGCGCTGGTAATAGTACCCTGGCCACGCGCGAAGGCTTTATTTTTTCGTGCTTGCAGGGATTTGTTGTTCACTGGTGTACCTCGTCACTCTGTTTTCTGATGAACTACGCCCATCTCTCAGAAAGACTTGAATTCCATCTGGGACAATTGGAAAAACTCTTCAACGATCTTCAGCGCTTTGTTTTCGTCGAATGCTTTACACGTATAAATAATTAAAGAGATAAAGCCAGATAACTCCCATGTGTATAGCGCAACACCTGACTCAATCAGCGGTATGAAGGCCTCGATGCCCTGGTTTTCCGGTTTACCTTGCCCAATTGAGGAGTTGACTATCGCATCACCGGCGGCGTTTGCTTCTAAACCGGACAATAGCGCGTCAAAGAACTGGTGAACCGTTTCGACGTGCACTTCAATTTCGTACTTTCCCTCAATTAATAATCTCTGGCGGAATACTTCTGGCGCCAAGTTTTTCATCTATCTCTCCTCAATGTAACCGGCTCCATTAGCAACCTTAATTGGAGTCAGGTATCAGAAAATGTGCCCTGGCGATGGCATTGGGCTTATCGCTCTGTTCCTGCCAGGCATTGATACTGATATTGGCTATAAGCCGGCCCTGTCGGCTCAGTGTGCATTGTGCGTAGGTATTGCGCAATCGCGCAGGGCGCAGATAATCCAGGGAGAAGTTGATGATCTTGGGTACTGAAGGATCATCCATTTTGGCTATTAGATGAAAGATGGCCGCCTGCTCCATAAATGCCCCCACTACACCGCCGTGAATAGCCGGCAGGACCGGGTTGCCGATGATTTTTTTGTCTTTGGGCAGGATGAACAGGATCTCGTTGCCGTGAACCTCCGCTTTGATGCCGAGGTAGGCGGCGTAGGGCACCTTCTTCAACCACAGTTGCAGTGAGTCGGCATTGGGCTCGTGGAGTATCAGCTCTGACAGTGTCATTGTTGCTGTGCCCCGGCCTGATCTATGGGCGCTATCTCATCGAATTCCAGTTTCGGTATCAGTAGCCAGCTGCCGGTGGCTCTGGCGATGGGTTTTTCCCTGGATTCACAGTAGGCAAAGCCTTCGACGAACAACACTCTGCGGGTTACTTTATAAACTCTGGCCACGGCGAAAATATCTTTGCCTGGAGGCGCCGTACCCAGGTGATCGATGCGCAGATCCAGAGTTGGTATCAAGGCGGGGCCCAAAGAATCATGACAGATGCCTGCGGTACTAAGAGTCTGGTCCAGCAATACAGTAAGTGCACCACTGTGGATTGTCCCGGTTTCGGGGTTACCCACCAGTTCATCCCGGTAGGGAAGGCGCAGGGTCAGCTCTTCGCCGTCGATACTTTCCAGGCAGATTCCCTGAAGCACCCCGTGAGGAATTAATTCACACACCTCATTTATCATCAGGGCTTTTTTACTGGAGGAGTGCTTCGGCAAGAGAACCTCGGTATTCTAGGTAACTTTCAATAATAACGATCTGGAAGGAAAATGCTAATAGATGGGAGGGGATTGGACCCTCTGGGAGATTAACCCACTCCCGGAAAACCCCTTTTTGGGGTTCCCGGGGCAGGTTTGTAAGTACCTACAGCAGTGGGGCGATCACCAGGCTGACGATAGCCATCACATTGATCAGAATGTTCATGGCGGGGCCGGAGGTATCCTTGAACGGATCGCCCACGGTGTCGCCCACGACAACGGCAGTGTGAGTCTCTGAGCCCTTGCCTCCCAGATTGCCTTTTTCCACGTATTTCTTGGCGTTATCCCAGGCGCCGCCGGCGTTGGCCATCATCAGTGCCATCAGGACACAGGCCAGCAGGGCGCCAGCAAGCATACCGCCCAGAGAGGCGGCGCCGAGGCCAAAACCAACCACTACCGGAGCCATGACCGCAATTGTGCCGGGGAGAATCATGCGGCGCAGGGCGGCGGTGGTGGCGATATCGACACATTTGGCCGTATCAGGCTCTGCGGTGCCCTCCAGCAAGCCGGGAATTTCCCGGAACTGGCGGCGGATTTCATTGATCATATCGAAGGCCGCTTCACCCACCGCGGTCATGGTGATAGCAGCGATCAGGAACGGAATGGTGCCGCCGATGAACATGCCCACCAACACCGGGGGGTCGGTTATCACCAGTGAGAAGTCCGCATGGTGCACCTGCACGGTTTCCACGAAGGCGGCGATGATGGCCAGGGCCGCCAATGCGGCGGCGCCGATGGCGAAACCCTTGCCGATGGCCGCGGTGGTGTTCCCCACCTCGTCCAGGCCGTCGGTGATGGCACGGGTCTTTTCCCCCATACCGGCCATTTCGGCGATACCGCCGGCATTGTCCGCTACCGGGCCGTAGGCATCGATTGCCATGGTGATGCCCACAGTGGCCAGCATGCCCACCGCGGCGATGCCCACGCCGTACAGGCCGGACAGTTCGGTAGAGATATAAATAATGGCGGCGAGGCACAGGATGGGCAACACGACAGATTGCATACCCACCGCCAGCCCGGTGATCATTACCGTGGCCGGGCCGGTTTCACCGGATTTGGCGATCCTCTTCACGGGTGTGGAACCGGTGTAGTACTCAGTGATCAGGCCGATCGCGACACCGCCCACGGCGCCGCTGACTACCGACCACCAGACGTTGGAGGGCAGGCCCATGGCGTCGATCAGGAACCAGGCGGCGATAGCGAATAGCACCGGGGCGAGCAGGGTGCCGGCGCGCAGGGCGGCCTCAGGAGCGGCGTGGGACCTGGCGCGCACGATGCCGATACCGCAAATCGACGCCAGCAATCCGATGCTGGCCAGGGCCAGCGGCAGGAACATCATGCCGGCGCGGGATTCTATACTCATGGTGGAGGCGATGGCGATGCAAGCGATCATGGCGCCGCAGTAGGATTCGAAAATATCCGAGCCCATACCGGCGATATCGCCGACATTGTCTCCCACATTGTCGGCTATGACGCCGGGGTTGCGCGGATCGTCTTCCGGGATACCCGCTTCTATCTTGCCTACCAGGTCGGCGCCGACATCGGCGCTCTTGGTGAAAATACCACCGCCGACTCGGGAGAACAGGGCCACCGTGGACGCCCCCATACCAAAACCGTGGATGGCGTGGACGGTTTCCGGGTCACCGCCAAAATACCAGTACAGGCCGCCGAGGCCGATCAGACCCAGTGAGGCGACCAGCAGGCCCATGACAGAGCCGCCGTAGAAGGCGATGGACAATGCCTCACTCTGGCCGTGATTGTGGGCCGCCACAGCGGTGCGAACATTGGCCTTGGTGGCGGAGAACATGCCCAGGTAGCCGGCTGTGGCGGAGGACACTGCCCCTACCACGAAAGCGAGGGCGGTATTGAAACCCAGGGGTGATACGAAGATGGCCACCACCAGCACCAGGGAGAAAATGCCCAGCATTTTGTACTCGCGGTGCATGAAGACCATGGCGCCGAGTTGTATCTGGTCGCCGATTTTTTTCACCACACCGTCGCCAAAGTTATGGCGGCTCATGATGTGATAGATGATAAAAGCGACGGCCAGACCGGCGAAACCCAGGATGGGAGGTATTATAAAATAGTCGTGCATGGGTGATCTCAACTCGTTATTAATGGACGGTGTGCATGCTACCTAACTTCCGGTGACAAGGGAAATCCACTAGCAATGGGCACAGCTTTTACCGAATGCCGTTGTGGCCCTGTCTCCGGTGACTGGCTTTATGTTGGAGCACTAGCCTCAAACACAAAATGGATAGTGATGCTATGCTGGGCGCAAATGGTACACATGTTCTGTCCCCGACTCATAGGGGCTTGTAACGGCAGGGATGAGGTCGGGAAATTTATTGAGAAGGTAGACCGTATTTTTACCCAAGTGGGAATAAAACTATGAAGAAGCGGGATGGCAACTTTTCAAGAGATACAGGTCTGAGTATCTACTATCACTACTGGGAGCCGGATGCCCGGCCCAGGGCGTTAATCCTGCTGGTCCACGGCGCCGGTGAGCATTGCGCCCGCTATGAACACCTTGCGTGTTATTTGACAGATCATGGCTATGCGGTCGCCGCCCTTGATCATCCCGGGCACGGCAGGTCCGGGGGCACCCCTGGTCACGTGGAGAGATTTGACGACTACCTGGAAACCCTGCACGCATTCCATCAGCAGGTTGTGGCAGATTTTTCCGGTGTACCGCAAATTCTGCTGGGTCATAGTATGGGCGGGTTGATCAGCAGCCTCTACCTGTTGCAGCACCAGGAGGACTTCATCGGCTGTATCCTGTCCGGGCCGGCCATCAAGACGGACATAGAGCCCGGCATACTGCAGATGTACCTGATCCGTTTTCTCTCAGCGGTGCTGCCACAAGTAGGCGTTTTACAACTGGATGCCACCGGCGTCAGCCGCGACCCCGCCGAGGTGGAGAAATATGTGAACGACCCGCTGGTGTTTCACGGCAAGATGTCGGCGCGCAAGGTGTCCGAGCTTTTCAAAGCGATGCAGCATATCCAGGCCAACGCAGGAAAAATCACCTTGCCCATGTTGTTACTGCACGGCGGAGATGATGCCATGGCTGCAGCGGAGGGTTCGCGTTTCCTGCACAGCCGAATCAGCTCCACCGATAAGATCCTGAAGATTTATCCCGGCCTATACCATGAAATTTTTAATGAGCTGGAACAGGAGGAGGTATTCGCCGATGTACTGGCCTGGTGTAATGAGAGGATGGCGGCGGCCTGAACGACCCAGGAAACAGACGGCCCCGGAATCACTCGTCGCAGTACACCAGGTTCACCAGCGCATCGAAACGACGACACCGCCACCCTTGCTGTCGATCCAGGGCACCAGCTGTACCTTGTCATTGAAGGCATCAGTGAAAAACCAGCCACTGAGCCCACCAATTGCTGCACCGGCGACCACGTCGTACCAATGGTGCTGTCTGGCGCGCTCACGTGCAATGCCGGTAAGTGTGGCTACAGCGTAAGCCGGGAAACCCGCCTGCCAGCCATAGCGGCGATAAAGGGTGGTCGCCGAGGCAAACGCGTTGGCGGTGTGCCCGGAGGGGAAGCTGTCGTCATCACTGTTGTCCGGGCGCTCCTCGTCCACCAGGGTCTTGCCAACCAGCGTAACACCCGTGGCAGTACCGATGCTGTAAGCCGCCTGGCGCATGCCCTCCCAGTCATTACGTGCCGCTGGTAGCACCAGGGCCGTACCGATCAGGCTGATTACGCCAACATCACTGATGTCTTCCCAGGAGTTGTCGCTTATCGCATTGGCCGAAGGGGTGATACCTGTTGTCAGCAATAGTGCTGTTAATAAGTGATGAAATTTCATGGTCATGTCCTTCATCGCAACTAAAGATATATCAAGCGCTTTTGGCCGAATTAATGCGACCAATACCGTATGGTCGCATTAATTCGGTCCTACATTTCCCTGTGGGGCGGAATACATTCTACCTCGGACAAAAAGGAACTAGGCTCTATGACCTGTCATAGCCATGCTCAGTTAAGGTCTGTGTTACCGCCGCTTTAGCTGCTGCCACTACCTCGGCCAATGGCTGGGTGGCATCAATTTCAGTGATGGGGGCGCCATTGAAAGTCAGCTGTGGTATGTTCCTGATTTTCCTTTCGAGACCTTCTCGGCTATGATCCGGCTTACGAGCAAAGGCGGTATCGATGTCGACATTGAGCCGAATCACAAGGTCGGGTCGGTAACTGGTCATCCACTCGAAGGCAGCCTGCTCGCGTTGGGCCAGCCACCTCACAAAACGATTCCCCTGTGCTGCCACAGACATGTCGGTACTATCGGAGGTGCCGGGAATATCCAGCTGTGGATAACGGTCTGCAATGATAATCAGGCCTTTCTGCCGTAACGCCATCATCCGGCGAAAGCGCCGCACGCGCTTCAGCGTGAATGCAGACATCACAATTGCGGGGAAAGTGTCAGGTGCTTTATTTACAGTGCGTGATTTATGGACGGTAGAGGCTTTGCGCGCGATGAAGCGCCCGAGAAATTTGCCGACCAAGGGCAGTTTGGAGATCGAGCGGCCGGTGTTGCCCTGCTGCTTTCCCAGGTGGGTAATTGCGGCAGGCCCGTAGCCCCTGGCCCAGGCCAGAATCTCCTCGCTGACGGTGGATTTTCCAGACCCATCGCAACCGACAATAGCGATCAGGGGCGGCAGTGTTGAAGGTTTTACTGGCATTGGGAAATCCCACCAAAAGTGTTGGGCTCGCGGCGCAAGCTGCTGTGGTTGATCGTCTATCCTAACATCGATACCGCCTGAATGTAGTACCAGACCAGGCTGTTGGCAAGCCTCTTTCATGGCGAGTAAAGCTGAATAAAAAACCGTTGGTGTTCTGTATGTGGTCATTGTGTGTGCGTGGAAAACTGTCGTAAACTGGCCGCCCGGTATAAGGCTCTTGGTTGGCAGGCGTGCGACGTTCATACCCATTACCCTCACAACTCCTTCCCCGTGTTATTGCCGTTACTGGTTGTGATGGGGCGGGTAAGTCGACATTGAGTGAGGATTTAATCACTCACTTGCACGACGAGGGGCCTATCGAGTGGCTCTACCTCGGGCAGTCCTCGGGTAACATCGCCCGGTGGATAAAAGCCCGGCCGGTCATTGGGCCAGCGCTGGAGCGCTACCTGGTTGGTAAGGCGGACCGGGCCCACAGTGTGAAGACCACGGCCCCGGACACCGCTACGACACTGGTAATCTATATACTTTCGCATTGGCGTGCGCACAAATTTCGCCGCATGCTACGGCTCAATCGTCGTGGTGTTTTGGTCATTACCGATCGCTACCCGCAGGCCGAAGTGCCGGGTTTTCACTTCGATGGTGCGGGCCTCGGTGCGGTTAACGCTGAAAGCTGGCTTGGGCGCAAGCTGGCGGCGCGCGAGCAACGACTCTACCAGTGGATGGCAAGCTATGTACCGGCACTGGTTATCCGGCTCAATATCGACGCTGACACCGCCCATTTGCGCAAGCCAGATCACAAGCTGTCGATGCTGCGAGACAAGGTAGCCGTACTTCCAGGCCTGCACTTCAATGGTGCACGCATCCTTGATCTCGACGGCCGGGACCCCTACGAACAGGTATTGGATACAGCGTTGAGCACTGCCAGGGCGGCTCTTAAGATACCCGAGCGCTGATCCGGCATTTTTGGGCAACATTTCGTGCCGCCATCATGCTAGACTCATGCCATAATATCAATCTGAGGGCATCATGCCTGAATTCATTGCCCGCACAGGTGAGCAGCAAGTTCGGCTTACCGGGGTTTTCGCAGTTGTTGGTTGTGACGGCACCGGCAAAACAACACTGACAGAAGATTTGCTGGCCAGGCTGCGCGACCAGGGCCCCGCAAAACGGCGTTATCTTGGCCTGGTTTCGGGCGAAACTGGCGACAAGATCAAAAGCCTGCCTTTTATAGGGGTCAGGCTCGAGAATCATCTTCATACCAAAGCGAACCGGGCACTGGATATGGAGAAGAAATTACCCGGTACCGGCACAGCGCTTATCATGTATATGCTTTCATTGCTGCGCACGGTGCGGCTATGGCGGATCATGCGTCTCTCGCGGCGCGGTGTACAGGTCATCGCAGACCGCTACCCGCAGGTGGAGGTCCCCGGTTTTCACTACGACGGTCCGGGTCTGACTGTCAACCGCACCGATAATTGGCTGGTGCGTAACCTGGCGGTACGTGAGCAGAAGCTGTACGAATGGATGGCAGCGCAAAAACCCACGCTGGTGATTCGCCTCAACATCGATGCCGATACTGCACATGCACGCAAACCCGACCATGATATCGCTGAGTTAGTTGACAAAATTTCGGCGATATCCCGCATGAACTTCAATGGCACAAAAATTTGTGAAATTGACGCCTGTAACCCTTATCCACAGGTACTGGAAGC
>Ga0164315_10001157_pt1 | contig 19662 bp, 29 predicted proteins | sample GuaBasSedimGuay6_FD_113737 | JGI IMG/M metagenome (GOLD analysis project Ga0164315, IMG submission 113737) | Subseafloor sediment microbial communities from Guaymas Basin, Gulf of California, Mexico - Guay6, Core 4569-2, 0-3 cm | ecosystem: Environmental > Aquatic > Marine > Hydrothermal vents... | reverse complement strand
TTAGATTTTAAAAACAAGTATATTAAAAACAGAACTAGAGGCAAGAAGCCCTGGCCAAAAAATAAAACAGATATAGTAGTGTTTAGTTGGACGGATAATAAGTACTGGATTCTTAATCCAGAGATTGTTAGTAAACTAACTCCACTAGCAGAGATACTCAAGAATAGAGGCCCGGAACTGTGAAAACTTATGAATCAAAACAATATGTAATAGGTTTACGCAGATGTATGAAAAAACCTATTCCTGTACACGCAGTACAAGTAAACGAAGAATTTAGAGTAGATTCTCTAGAGGGTGATTATGCACAAGGGAAGCCAGGGGACTATTTAATGCAAGGAATACAAGGCGAACTATATATCTGTGATAAAGAGATATTTGAAGCTTCGTATGATTTCTTATGAAAACATATTTAGACTGGGCGGCACAGAAATATTATGAGGGAGAACCCGTCATGCCAGACGATCATTGGGATTATTTGGCTGATGTTCATAACTACAATAAAGTAGGCGCTGAAGTTAAAGGTAAAATTATTAAACACTTACACCAGCTTTATTCGCTTCAGAAATTTTATGAAGACGATAAACTACCAGAGTTACTAGACTTAGTAAAAACCCCTAAACTAGATGGCTCTGCTATTTCTCTAACTTATGTACATGGGGAATTAAGCACAGCAGTTACTAGAGGGGATGGGAAAGAGGGGGAAGATGTAACAGAGAATTTTAGAGCTTGGTATCCAGTAATTCCAAAAGAGATAAATAGACTAGAAGTAATACAAATCATCGGAGAGATAGTAGCTCCAAAAGAAGTACCAAATTCTAGAAACTATGCAGCAGGTGCAGCTCGATTAAAAGATCCAAAAGAGTTTTTGACTAGAGATATAGACTTTGTTTGCTATACTGTACATTTACCAAAAGAGTTAAAAAATACACTCTATACTCAAGATTTAGAACAATTAAAAAACTGGGGGTTTAAAACAGTAAAAGAGGATTGGCTAGAAGATGTTTACCCAACGGATGGTAAAGTTTATAGAGTAAACTCTAATACTGATTTTGTATCCTTAGGGTATACATCTAAACACCCTCGTGGAGCTTACGCACTAAAGAATACTAGTGACGTAATAGCAGTACACACAGAACTTTTGGATGTAATTTGGCAAGTGGGAAAATCTGGTAAAGTAACCCCAGTAGCTATCTTTGAAGAAATAGATATAGAAGGAGCTAAGATTAATAGAGCTACGTTGCATAACGCAGGATTTATTGAGAACTTAGACCTTAACCTGGGAGATACGATTATAGTTACCAGGGCTGGTGGGATAATACCTAAAGTACTCGGAGTAGCGTAATAAATTTACCCCTGCACCGACCACCAGAATAACTACTTAAAACTATTTTACATGTCTGTCGGTCTATATATTAGACCAAAGAAAAAATAGTTCTTGACATTCGCTCGATAAATTGATATAATATATAAACAAAATGAAAAAAGTAAAGATATTAAGTAAATGCCCATCATGCGGGTTCCCCTTACAAAGGGTTAAAGATCAATTGTTCTGCCGTAATAATAATTGCGGTGCTACACAATCTAAAAGAGTTCTTCATTTTATTAAGACCATGAAGATCAAGGGGTTGGGAGAGAAAACAGTTGAAAAATTAGGGATTGATACCATTGAAGATGTCTATAATTTATCAAAAGAGATAATGATAGATGTTATGGGAGAAAAAATAGGTGAGAAACTATTCATTGAAATAGAAACATCCAAGGAAACTAATTTAGAGAAACTACTTCCAGCATTTAGTATTTCTCTTATAGGAAAAACAGCAGCAACTAAGATATATGATGTTGTTAATAAAATGGAAGAAATTACTTTCGACATTTGTAAAAGTGCAGGATTAGGTGATAAAGCAGCAAACTCATTAATGAATTGGCTAGATCATGAATATCCTGAATTTAAAGATTTACCTTTGCAATTTATTGCTAGGACTAATTCCATCGTAACGAAATCGAGAAACATTAAAGTATGTATAACTGGAAAACTAAACGATTATTCGTCTAGGGAATTAGCTTCTAGCTTCTTAAAGAGCCAAGGAATAACTGTAGTAACTGGAGTCTCAAAAACTCTGGATTATTTAATAAACGAAGATAATAAGCCTTCTAGCAAATTATCTAAAGCAAGTACTTATGACATTCCTGTTATAAGTATTAATCAATTAATTGAGGAAATTTAAAAATGAGTGTTCAAAAATGGACAGAAGATAGAGTAGAAACTCTAGTAGGAATCGTTGGTACAGATCAAGCCAGTGAAGTAACTGCATCTTTGCAGGAAACCGGAGCTGATAAGTTAGAAGTATCTATTCGCTCTATCGCTGCAAAGCTTAGAAATTTAGGCTACACTGTAGCATCTACTGCTGCAAAGCATGTAGCTAAATATACAGAAGCACAAGAAGAAGAACTACGTGCTTTTGTAGAAAGTAATGCAGGTCAATTTACTTATGCAGAAATTGCTAGTCAAGTTCTAGACGGTGTTAAAGATGCTAAGCAAATTCAAGGTAAGCTCTTATCGATGGAACTATTTGATAAAGTTAAACCTACTCCTAAAGTAGAAGTAGCAAAAGTATATTCTGACAAAGATGAAGTTAAATTCGTAAAAATGATGAAAGCAGGCGCGTTTCTAGAAGAAATTTCAGAAGCTATGGGACGCCCTCTAAACTCAGTACGGGGTAAAGCGTTGTCTCTTACTCGTTCTGACGATACCCTTTCAATGCCTAAGCAAAAAGAAAGTCATGCAGTTACTAAGATTGACGCTTTTGCAGAACTAGGTGATGTATCAGAATTGACAGTAGCAGAAATCGCGGAGTCTCTTGAAAAGACTGAACGTGGTGTTAAAACTATGCTAACCCGTCGTGGTGTTACAGCCAAAGATTATGATGGTGCTAAGAAAGCAGCTAAAAATGCGGCCTCTAAAGACTAGTCTATAATTGTCAAAACCAAGCCCAGTGATGTAATATTGCTGGGCTTTTTTAAGCCCGGAGGAAAAGTGTCAAGAACGGTAACTATAACATTTGATGACGATGCGTCATTGACTAGTCAAGAAATCAAAGATAATCTATCAGCAGTTTACGGAATTAATGCAGACATAGAAGTCTTTCCAGGTTCCACATCCCCCGCCGCTTATATTCAATACGGAATATCAGAATTATTAACCCCAGATCAAGCACACGTTTTCTTTGACGAACCAGAACTCTATGATAAGAAGTTAAAGGTTTTACGAAAAGCTTTAGTAAAGAAACTTTTGTATATTTTAAATGATGTTATAATGGAGAACGAGGATAAGTTTTCTAACTGAGGATAATATATGTCGGATATCAGAGGAATAGTACTGCAAAAGATACTATTACAAGAGGAAGGATTTCTTGATGCCTGGTCAAATTTAAAATTATCTTATTTTGGAACAGAATACGCTCCTGTTTATAGAGCAGTATCTAAATTTTATATCAATCATAGTAACTTACCTACGTTTGAAGATTTAGATCTACACAATAGAAACCCAGTACTAAGACTTTCAGTAGAAGCATTGAAAGTTACTGATCCTATCGATGTAACTCTAGAGTTAGCAGTAGAAGCATTAATAAACCAATACACACAGGAAGAGGTTCTTAAAGAATTAGATGTCTTCCTAGACGAAATAACCTTTCTAGGTTCTTCAGAAATTAAACAAGAACTTGGAAGTCTTTTATTAAATATAGAAGAAAAAACAATGTCGGCAGAGGAAATTATTCTAATGAGCGACATACAGTATATAAAAGAACCAGAGCTATTAGGATTAATGCCTCTTGGTTTAAACAATACTTTTGATGCTAAGTTAGGTGGAATGGCCCCAACTGAAGTACTGGGTATTGGTGGAGAGAGGGGTTCTGGTAAATCTAACGTATGTACTAATCTAATGATTAATCAGTATTTAAGTGATAATTCTTGCCTATACTTTAGTATCGAAATGCGTGCTAGAGAAGTATTTAATAGGATGTTGTCCTTACTTAGTGGTGTGGACTTAGCTAGGCTTTCTTTAGCTGAATTAAATAGTACTGAGCTTTTAAAAATAGCTAAAGTTCGATCTGAAATGTTCATAGAGTCTAATGATCTATACGAACAGTATATAGAGCATAAAGATTATGAAAGATTCGAAAGAGAGTTAGTACACGTTAAAAAACTAAAAACAGATAATCAAATGGTTATAGTAGATAATCAAAGTTTAACATTAGCAAATATAGACCTAACAGTACATAAGTACAAAACTCAATTTGAAGATAAATTGAAATTAGTAGTAGTAGACTATATCAACCAAATTGATATGGAAGATAAATATTCATGGAAGAATCAAATTGAAATGTCTGCTCAGTTAAAAGCTATAGCTAGAAAATATGAGATTATACTAGTAACACCATATCAGATAGATAAAACGGGTGAAGCCAGATTCTCTAAAGGAATTTTGGACTCTATGGATATTGCTATGGTTCTAGAAAAGAATGAAGGTCGTATAGACTTTAAATCCACTAAAACTAGAAACAAACGAGCATTTGAATTTGCTTCTCCAGTTAATGAATTAACTATGAGAATAGACGCAAATGATTTTGATCTTCCACCTAAAGATAGTGATAAACCAAAAGAAGGGGAAGAACCTAAAGAAAAAGACAAGGATTTGCCATGGTAATTTGTAAGAAGTGTGGTACTACAGATTGTATTTCTTCCAAAGAGTATAAAAAACATATAAAAATATCTGGAGCAGGAGTACTTTCTATATCCTCTGCTATTCTTATGAAATCTTGTAAATGGAGACAACAATTAAATAGTTTAATAGAACTAAGAGAACTAAGAATAAAATGCAAGTAGAAGAACTGTTAAACAGAGAAAACTTAAGATTTAAATCCGCAGGTAAGGATGTATTGATTAGATGTTTAAATCCCGAACATTTAGATAGTAATCCGTCACTGAGAATAGACCGTATAACTGGAGTTTTTAATTGCTTCGGTTGTGGCTTTAGTGGCAACATTTTTACCCATTATAATGAATCAGTTGACACCTTGGGGATAAGAGTGCTACAATTGAAAAAGAAAATATCAGGAATAGTAAATAATGAAATGTTATTACCGTTGGGCCGCGAGCCGTTTAAAAGAGATCACCGAGGAATTTCTGGTGAGACATACGAATATTTTGAAGCTTTCATCCATGACAACTATGATGGGAGAATTGTCTTTCCTATTCGCGACATTACTGGGCGTTTATTATCGTTAATGGGCAGGTATGCTTTTTCAGATGCTAGTCCTAAATACTTAGTAGACCCGCCACATGCAGAACTACCTATTTATCCACCCAAACCAGAAATCTATAGAGACTCTATTATTATAGTAGAAGGGCTTTTCGATATGCTAAATCTGTGGGACAAGGGTATTAAAAATGTAGTATGTGGTTTTGGTAAGGGACTTGGCGATGCTAAGAAACAGAAATCCAGAGCAAGAAATATTCAGAAATTTCTACCAATTAAAATTCAAGGCGTAAAACAAATCTTTATTCTGTATGATTATGGAGCTGAGAAATCAGAAGAAAATCTAGCAGACTTACTTCAAGATTTGTTTATCGTTACTCCGCTTAAATATCCTGGGTTCAGTACGAATAAAGATGTGGGTGATTTAAATCAAAAAGAAGTAGACGAATTAAAGGAATTCATTTATGAAAGCTAAAATATACAGTACTGATTGGTGTGGCTGGTGTCAACAAGCTAAAGAAGCATTTGAACAACTAAATTATGAATATGAAGAGATACTATTAAATACAGATAAAAATATAGAAGCTTTTAAAAAAGATTGCCCAGGGTTAACTTCAGTACCTCAAATATTTATAGATAATAAATTTATTGGGGGCTACACAGAACTAATGGAGTATATATACAAAAATTTATGAAAAAGATAGCATTAGTTGATAAATATGATAGAGGAATAAATTATAACAATATATTTCCTGACATGGATATAGATAAGTACCATCTTAGTAGTGTAAGCAAGAAAAAGTTATTAAAAGCAGATAAAGATATTCAAATAGAAACAGATGATTATGATTATGTAATTCTAGTAGGGGCAGAAGCTACAAAACATTTTACTACAGCAGCTGTATCTTCGCATCAAGGTTACTTAGTAGACGAGAAGTTTTTGCCTCTAATAGAACCTGCAATGTTAATATTTAAACCTTCTATGAAAGATTCTTTTGAGAAAGCTATTAGTAATATCATACAGTATATTGAAGGTACAAAAAAGGAACAAATTCATAGGGATTCTGTAGGTATTGAAGATACAGATCAAGCTATGAAAGTACTATCAGAAATGTTAGAGCTTAGTCCTAGACCTGTCGCAATAGATACAGAAACCTCAGCATTATACCCTCGAGATGGAATAGTGCTTGGGGTTTCTATTGCCATTAGAATAGACCAGGGATTTTACATCTCAGCAGATATATTGGACGATGACTGTCTTTACATTCTACAACAAATAATTAACAAACATACAGTAGTATTCCAAAATGCTAAATTTGACATAAGTTTTATGCAGTATCATTTAGGCTTAGACTTCGGAGTTAAAGATGTTACAAATTCTAATTCTTTCGAAGATACAATGCTTATGCATTACATCCTAGATGAAACTACGGGTACACATGGCCTAAAGGATAATTGTATTAAATACACAGATCTAGGTGATTATGATAGAGATCTAGAATTATTTAAAAGAAGTTACTGTAGAACACACAAAATAAAAATAAGCGACTTTACTTATGACTTAATTCCCTTCGATATTATGTATCCGTATGCTGCAATAGACGCAATGGGTACACTAGAACTTTACGGAATATTCAAACCATTAATAGAAGGCACTAGACTGGGAAATGCATATCGCATGATTCTATGTGGTGCAAAACTGTTAATTCAAATAGAAAATAACGGTGTACCTTTTGCTAAAGATAGACTAGAGAAAGCTCAAATATTACTAGCAAAAGAAATATATGAGTTAGAACAAGATATTTATAAGGTACCAGAAGTAAGTCGTTTAGAGAAAGAGTTAAACGTTAAGTTTAATCCTAACTCTACAATGCATTTAGGTCATTTATTCTTTAATATCTTAGGCTTACCTTCGATAAAGAAAACACCTACAGGTGCTCATTCTACAGATGCCGAAGTATTAGCTGAGCTAACTAAGCTGCATCCTATAGTAGCTAAGGTTTCAGCAATTAAGAAAGCTAAGAAAATTAAGTCTACGTACATTGATAAAATCCTGGTAGGAATAAATCGAGATAATAGGTTAAGAACTTACTTTAATATACACACTACCACATCGGGAAGGTTAAGCAGTAGTGGTAAACTTAATATGCAACAGCTACCTAGGGATAACAAGATAGTAAAAGCCTGTATCATGGCTCCTGAGGGTTATGTAATAGTATCCCAGGACTTGGCAACTGCTGAAATGTATGTTGCTGCTGTACTATCAAAAGATAAAGCATTAATGAAAGTGTTTGAAGATAAGCAAGCTGGTACAGGTGCTGACTTTCACTCTACTATCGCTCACATGGTATTTAGATTACCTTGTAGGCCGGATGAAGTTAAAGAACTATATCCGCACTTAAGACAGGCTGCTAAAGCTATCTCGTTTGGTATACTATATGGTTCGGGCCCGCAGAAAGTAGCAGATACAGTTAATGAAGAAGGTAAAGGTACATTTACGTTACAGGATGCTAAGGAAGCTATAACTAAGTACTTTGGAACATTTCCGAAACTTAAGAAATGGTTAACTGATAATCAAAACTTTATTAAAGCGAATGGATTCGTTTATTCCATCTTTGACAGAAAAAGAAGACTTGGCGATGTATTCTCTAGAGACAGGACTGCCTCTGGACATGCTATTCGTAGCGGAATTAATTTCCTAGTGCAATCTGTTGCTTCTGATATTAATCTGAAGGCTTGTGTTGAAATTCAGGATTATATTAATAAATCTGGTATAGATGTAGAGTTATTTGGTTTAGTGCACGACTCTATCTTAGCTGTAGTTAAAGAAGAAAACTTAGACGAATATCTAGAAATAGCCGCTAAATTAACTCAGAAAGACCATGGTGTTATGATTCCTGGTTGTCCTATTGGTATAGACCAGGAAGTAGGTAACGATTACTCATTTAAGGAAGGAATATTTGATGAAGCTGCATAAAGGTAAGGGTTTATTTAGGAAAGAATTTTATTCTATATGTTCGGCACACCAACATTATGATACTAACTGTCATATGTGTAGAACTGGAGTTTGGCATAATATATACAAGAGTAAAATTAGTAATGTTATTTTTAAAAAAGTTCCTAGTTTATGGCGAGGGTGGTTTAATAGATGATCAGATGGCCTATTTATGAAATACGCAATCATAAGAAACTATGGGAAGATAATAAAGTACTCTACATTGAAACGGATTTCAATGTAGAATATGTAATAGACAATAAGAATTTAAAAGGAGATACATTAGGAAAGCGAAGGATTAGACTAGCTAATGTTGATGATATAAAAGTATACAAATTGAAACAGATTTGCTATACCTGGTACGAAGTATTTAACGCTAAATCGAAAGACTTTATAGATAGTAATGGGATTTTACTTAAACTAAACAAAAAAGAAACTAAACAGTTAATTTATAGGCGAGTATTAAATCATAAAATAATAAATAATAAAATGTACTGTAAATGTGAGGATATCTTTAGAATAATAGAAATACCTTTTATTCCTAAAGTTACACCTAAATATCTAGGATTAATGATTATGTATGGAGATCATGAATTATATGAATTATCTAATCAATGGAAGAAAGATACATGGAGAAAATGGTAATGCCAAAAGGAGTTATTAGTAATAGAATATATTTACCAAAGACACCAGAACTATTCGATCATTGTTTAAAAGAATTAACATACCAAATTCCTAATCCAAGACCTATGGTTCCCCCCGAAATTTATAATGATTTATCCTTGATTAGTCCCACAGTATTCTCAATACCCGTAGGTAGAAGAGACCTAGTACCCGACAACTTAGAGTTAGTTGATAAGCGGGTGCTTGTGCCTGTTGATCTACCTGCGCCTACCGTCGAATTACGAGAAGACCAAGAAGATATTTACGCATTAGTAGAAGATAATTGTCTTATAAATGCAAAGCCTGGGTGGGGTAAAACCTTTGTGAGTTTACTTATCGCCCATAAACTTGGGCAGAAGACCTTAGTAGTAGTACATAATACAACTTTGAGAGATCAATGGGTTCAAGAAGTAGAAAAAGTATTTGGGTTTGAGCCAGGTATTATAGGAACTGGAAGATTTGAAACAAAAACTCCTATAGTTGTTAGTAATACACAGACTTTAACTAAACATATTCAAAAATACTCAAAAATGTTTGGTACTATGATAGTAGACGAATGTCACAGAATTCCAGCAACAACGTTTAAAAATATAGCAGATGCATCCTATGCACGCTATAAGATAGGATTAAGTGCTACAATAAGAAGAAAAGATAATAAACACGTATACATACCTGATTATTTCAGCTTAGATAGATATATACCTTTAGTAGATACAGCAATGAAGCCTTCTATACTATGTATATATACTAATCTAGAGTTAAAAAATAAACTAGGACATTGGGTTAAAAAGATTACAGATTTACTTAGTAATCCAGAATATATACAACTTGTCTGCGATATAGCAGATATAAAATCAAATGTAGAAAAATATAAAGTATTAGTAGTTGGGGATAGACTAGAATTTCTAGAAGAATGCTCAAATAGAGTAGCAAATTCTAGATTAGTAACCAGCTACGTGCCAAATCGTATGGGAATTCATCAAGAAATCATAGACGGTAAGGCCAATAGTATTTTTGGAACCACTAGTATATACAAAGAGGGAGTTAATATACCTCCTCTTAGTTGCTTAATACTAGGAAGTCCCATTAATAACGATCCATTATTGGAACAAATAATTGGTCGTGTAACGAGACCCTGTCCTGGAAAACCACAACCTTTAATAATTGATTTGGTTTTAAAGGATAGGACTAGTCGTAGACAGTTTGGCCAAAGGTTAAACTACTATATATCCAAAGGATATAAAATCAAGGAGGTACATCTTGATTAGATATGACTGGAACAAACTAAGAGAATATCCAATAGATACAACATTGAAAGTATTGTTCGCTTTGACAGACACAAAATTGTTAAAAGAACAACCACGAGAAATATTGTATCCTATAAGTACTTTTAGAAGTCCTTCTTCCTTTCTGGTTAATCCAGAAGATTTAGTTCTTAATAGGAAGAAGTATACTAGTGCGGAGATTTTCTTATACTTAGAGTTAGCTTCCCAACGAAGCTACATTAAATACAAAAAAACAGGAAGTGTAAAGCTTCCAACATACTTTATCTTAAATAAAGATATTATGGATGCTATTATCTTTAATAACTTATTAGATAAGACTAAAGAAGAGATAATCTTCTTATACGAGGAAAAATAAAAGATGGCTAAAAGTTTTGGTAATACAGCAGGTGCTGCAAAGAAAGGTGGAGAATACTACAAATGGGTAGACGGAGAACAGACTATTCGATTGGTGGGAGACATAGTCCCCAGATATGTATACTGGAAAACAAATTCAGAAGGTAATAATATTTCTGTAGAGTGCCTAGGTTTCGATAGAGACTTAGAGAAATTTACAAATATTGAGAAAGATTGGTTCAGGACTCATTTTCCTGATCAGAATTGTTCTTGGGCTTATGTAGCTAGATCAATTCATCCAGAGGACAAGGAGAAAACTATCCTTATTCCTTTGAAGAAAAAAATGTATCAACAAATTATGGACGTAGCTGAAGAGCTAGGAGATCCTACAGATATTGATACTGGATGGGATTTAGTTATTAAACGTGAAAAAACAGGGCCTCAAGCCTTCAACGTTGAATATACTCTTAAACAACTTAAGTGCAAAACTCGTGCACTAGAAGACGATGAAAGAGAAACGGTTGATAAGATGCCTCCTATTGACGAGTTAGTTCCTAGACCTACTCCTGAAGAACAGAAAGAACTTATTGAAAGAATGTTCTTTGGTAGTACAGAAGATACAGAAACTGACGATGATGCAGTAGACGACGTAGAAGAGTAATCTTCTATTATTCGGCGCGATGCCTCCTCACGGAGGTGTCGCGCTTATTGGAGAAAAATTATGAAAATTAAACATATATTAGACGAAAAAATAGGATTAAAAGGTAGGAAGATATTAGATCAAGTAATGCACTTCTCCTGGGCCCTAGTTGCTCTACTCCCTATACTACTTATAGAAGGAGTAACTGGTGGTGCACTTAGTGGGCTTCTTTTAGCACTGCCTAGAGAATTAGTAGACCAATGGCCTGTAGGAAACTGGAAAGACACTATAATTGATCTTGCTTTCTTCGCCCTAGGAGGCGCAGTAGCTGGTTCATTATTCTAATGCAGCTTGAAGATTGGGTAAAATTATCAAAAGGTTTGAAATGTCCAAGCTGTGACGATACAGGAAGTTTTCCTGTACCTAGTGACTATGGCGGTTGGGAACAACAACAATGTGAATTTTGTTGGACGTGTCCAGAAAGTATATTTAGGAGATTAAAAGATGAGTTGTGAACCAGCAATAGCTTATAAGGATAAGCATAATCAATTCCATTGGACTAAAGAAGAATGCTGTGCAGCTAACAAAGAAATAGACAGAAAGGAGTATGCTGACAAAATGGTAACTGTCTATTGTAAAGAGCTGAATAAGGTATACAAAAATTCTATGATGTATCACCACGATTGTGTTATTCGGGATATATATTTTCAACTAGCATACGCAGGATATGATATAATTAAGGTAAGAGATTATGGCTAAGATTCTCTTTAGCGCAGACTGGCACATAAAATTAGGTCAAAAGAACGTACCTAAGGACTGGCAAATTAATAGATTCAGAATGCTATTTCAAGAAATTAGGGAACTTGAAGAAAACAATAAGATAGTTGCACATATTATAGGCGGAGACATATTTGATAGTAGTCCGTCTTTAGAAGAAATCAAATTGTTTACGGAGTTCGTTATAAAAGTTAAAGTACCTACATTTATATTCGACGGAAATCATGAAGCAACTAGAAAAGGTAAAACATTCTTTGAACATCTTAAACCGGTATTCGAAGGTATAAATCATAAAGTAGTTATATTACTGGGCATAACAGATTTAATGGGTATGAATATTATTCCGTATACTGACTTAAAAACATTTAACCCTGCTAATTTCAAAAAAGACATCCTTATAACTCACGTACGTGGAGAAATTCCACCACATGTGAAACCTGAAATTGATTTAGATAAACTTAAACGTTGGAAATTAGTACTAGCAGGCGATTTACACTCCCATAGTAACTCACAAAAGAATATTGTCTATCCTGGCAGTCCGATGACTACTACATTTCACAGAAATAAAACAAAAACTGGAGTTATCATATTTGATAATGAGACTCTAGATTATGAATGGATAGCTCTAAAGTTACCACAATTAATACGTAAGACAGTAGAATCAGAAGATGAGATGGTGCAGACCTCGTATGATCACACTATTTATGAGTTAACTGGTGATGCCCAGGAACTAGCAAAGATACAGAAATCTAATCCTTTGTTAGACAAGAAAGTAGTAAAGAGACAAGTAGAATCTAAGATTGATTTTAGTAACACAGAAACGATAGCAGAAGAGTTGTTTTTATTTTTGAAAGAGGTAAAAGGAATTAAGAATATCGATAAACTAATGAAAACATATAATGATTATATTTAAGGAACTTAAGTGGTCAAACTTTTTTAGTTATGGTTCTGAGAACATATTAGATTTTACCGAAAATCCAGTATCTCAATTAGTTGGTTTAAATGGAGCAGGAAAAACTTCTATAGCTTTAATGGTTCAAGAAATTCTATATGGAAAGAATGTTAAGAGGATAATTAAAGCCAGTTTAAAAAATAGAAACAGAAAAGGAGATATTACTGCCGAATTATTGTTTAGTGTAAATGATAATGAATACTTGGTTAAAATGCGCAGAGGAACAAAATTATTTGTTTCTTTCTTTATGAATGGTGAAGATATCTCGTCACATACCGCAGCAGAAACTATGAAGACAATAGAAAATGTTCTTAATATAGATTTTGATACATTTTCACAATTAGTTTATCAAAGCAGTAAAAACAGTCTTCAATTTCTAACCGCTACAGATACTCAACGTAAGAAATTTTTAATTAGTCTATTCAATCTAGAAGAGTATATTATCATCTTTGAGAAATTAAAAGGTATCCTAGTACAAGTTAATAAAGAAGTAGCAGAAATTCAAGGTAGATATTCTGTATACGAGAAATGGATTAAAGAACACAAAAATGCTGATCTAGATGCTCAGGATACATATGCCGAGCCAGAACTCGATGATGAACTAATTGAAGAGTTAGGAACTTTAGAAGGGCAGAAAGCAAAAGCTGGTATTCTTAACAAAGATATCAACAAGAATAATTCGTATAAACAACAGCTTGGAAATATAGACAGTGATCTATTAACTAAAACGTTACATAATCCTGAAGGGATTAGCGAACTGGCATCTACGAAAATTTCTGTAACTACTCTCATCGCAGAGAAAAAGAAAATTTTAAAAAATGTAGATGGAGCAGAGCCGTTCTGTCGCGTATGTAAACAACCAATTGATATCGCAGATAGCGTAAAATTGGCTGAAGAATGCAGAAGCGAAATAGATGATCTAAATTTAAATTTGACAAATACCATTACACAGCTTCAAATTTTGAAAAATCTAGAGGCCGAAGACAATTTGACAAGAAATGCTACGAAAGAGTTCGAAAATTTAGCCAACTTAATAGACCCTGATCTGGCAACTGATATAATCGATGTCAATGAAGTATCTGAAAAAATAACCAAAATATCAAAAGATATACAAAATTTGAAGAAAGAAATTACTAGTATTCAAACAAAAAATAAGATTATAATAGCTCATAATTCCAAAATTAAAGTAATTAAAGAGCAGTTAGATGAATATAATGTCAAATTACTAGAAGAACTTAATAATCTAGAGGAGTTATTTGATAAAGTAGCCCAGGTAGAGGTTCTTAAAGATGCCTTTAGTACCAACGGTTTAATTAGTTATAAATTAGAGTACTTAGTTAAAGATTTAGAAATAGTTATTAATGAATATCTGGAAGAACTTTCTCGTGGTAGATTTCAACTTAACTTCATTCTTAAAGAGGATAAGTTAAATATTGAAGTATCTGATGAAGGTAATATCATTACTATTAATGAATTATCAGAGGGCGAATTATCAAAAGTAAACGTTTCTACACTTCTAGCGATTAGGAAGTTAATGCAGAATCTTTCTAATACTAAACTTAATCTATTGTTCCTTGATGAAATCATGGGAGTCTTAGATTCTTTTGGTAGAGATGACTTAATAAACGTATTACTAGCAGAAGATTCCTTGAATACTTTTCTAGTGACACATGAATATACGCATCCTTTAGTACCTATACTAAATGTAGTGCAAGAGAACGGAGTGAGTAGAATAGAGAATGGATAAGATAAAAATAGTAGTAGAGTTTGATCCTAATACAGGTTATATATACGATAAATTTGGTGCAATGTATATGACAATAATGAGCCCTATAGAAGGTACTTTTGAGCTATATAAAGAACCTAAAAATATAGTATCGGATAGTGCTGCATTATCTAAAGCAATAGATAAATATACAGCGGCAGAAGTAATCGCATTAAAAAATGGTGGTGTACTATAGTGGATAACGAAGTAATAAAAGAATCTATAAAAGCACTAGAAAAAGATATGGTAACCGCACAGAATAAAGTAAGAAAATTAGAAAGGGCACTAGATGCTATTAGGCTTCTTTGCCCCCACGATGAGCATCCAACAGGGCATGGACATAATTATACAGTATATGAATGTTCTATCTGTGGGAGAGAAACCCATTGGTAGATTCTCGACAAAAAGGCGCGAGAGCAGAAAGCGCTATGGTTAAACTTTTAAAAGAAGAGACCGGCTTAAACTGGAAGCGCGTACCTGGCTCTGGTGCTCTACACGAAGATCACGGATTGAAGGGAGACGTTTATATCCCAAACGAGCATAATTATTATGCTTGCGAGGTTAAACATTACAAAGATTGTCACTTAACAAGTCAAGTACTAACAAGTAAAACCCCCCAACTATTAGAATGGTGGACACAAGCAGTTCGTCAAGGAACTCAAACAAATAAAAGACCTATATTATTTTTTAAGCACGATAGAAGTAAATGGTTTGTTATGATGAATTTGCATGATCCAATGCAACTACCTTTAGAGCATCTTAAATGTATAGCACTATATCCTGAAAAGGTTATAATATTTACATTTGACGTTTGGGTAAATAACGTGTTATTATATATAGAGTGGATAAAAGAATGAAAAAATTTATGTATAAAGTAGTTATGATACTATTTCTGGCCCTAGTACCTTTTGCAGCCGTACTAGAATCTATTTTTGAAAAGAGGAATTTAAAAGTAACGATGCGTAATAATTTTAGAGCCTGGAGGTATTACTGGTGAATATAAAAGAAAGAATAAAAATAATGAAGGAAAAACACGCTAGACAAAAAGAAGTCATGTCTTTAAATCACGGAAAACAATTAATGGCTCTGTACAACACATGTGAGCATAATAATGAACGAAATCAATTCCTAGGGTACGATGTATTAAAGTGTTTAACCTGTGGTTATACGAGAAGAGTAAAGAGAATATGAGTAACATATCACATATTAAATTAATAAAATTACTAGATTATGATTCAAGTACAGGATTCTTTATTAATAAAATTACTAGAAGTAGTATGTCTAAGAAAGGCAGTAGAGCTGGTGGTTATAGGCCCGATGGCTATCGAGTACTAACTATCGATAAAAAACAATATTTAGAACATAGATTAGCTTGGTTTTATACTTACAAAGAATGGCCCAAAAATCAAATAGATCATATAAATGGTATTAGAAAAGATAATTTTATTAATAATTTAAGGGAAGCAACATTTACTGAAAATAATAGAAACAAAGAAGCAAAAGGTTTCTATGAATATAAATATGGCTTCGCAGCCCAGATAACTTACAAAAATAAAAAAATACATTTAGGAACCTTTGATACAGAAGAAAAAGCCCGTAAAGCGTATAAAGAAGCAACTTTAAAATATTTTAAAAAGTTTGCTAGAAAGGAGGAACAAAATGTCGAAAAGTTTTAAGGATACCATCCCCGATAGAAATAATTTACTTATTGTGGATGGTTTCAATTTAGCATTCAGGTATAAACATGCTAATAAAAGAAACTTTGCAGCAGAGTACGTTCAGACTGTATTGAGTTTTGCACATAGTTATAATGCTAAAAAGATAGTAGTGCTATCCGATGGTGGTTCTAACTATCGTCAAGCTATATACCCAGAATATAAAGCTTCTAGAAAAGAATTGAGAAAGAATCAAACTGAAGAAGAGAAACAAAATTTTGAATTATTCATGGAAGATTGGAAAGTAGCTTTTCAGTTATGCGAAACAGTGGGAATTACAATAAGATATAATGGTGTTGAGGCTGATGATATAGCGGCCTATATAACTTTAATGGATTCTGTTAGAGATAGTTTTGATCATATATGGTTACTTAGTACTGATAAAGATTGGGACTTATTGGTTAGTGATAAAGCTTCTAGATTCTCCTATAGAACTAGAAAAGAAATTACTATAGAGAATTGGAATGAACATTATGGTTACGCTCCTCAGGAACATATTAGTATTAAGGTTTTACAAGGAGATAAGTCAGATGATATACCAGGAGTTACAGGCATTGGCGAAAAACGTGCTGCTACTTTGGTAAAAGAATACGGTTCTGCTTATGATATACTCATGAGCTTACCCATACAAGATAAGAAAGTTTACATACAGAATTTAAACGCATTTGGAGATCAAATACTAACCAATTATGAATTGATGGATTTAGAAACTTATTGCGAAGAAGCTATAGGACTAGTAAATAGGCCGTCAATGGAAGAAAAATTAGGAGAAATAATAAAATAATGAGTTTCGAACAAACATCAAACCCACAGTATTCAGAATTTATAGCACTTAGCAAGTATGCTAGATGGTTACCAGAAGAAAACCGTAGAGAAACATGGGCTGAAACAGTTGATAGATATATCAATTTTTTTGATGATCAAGATGATAGAAGGGAAGTACCAAAACTAGACAGAAAAACAATAAGAGACTTACGTAATGCAATACTTGGTCTAGAAGTAGTACCTAGTATGCGTGCTTTAATGACCGCAGGGCCTGCACTGGAACGTGATAATGTGGCAGGCTTCAATTGCGCTTATCGCCACGCATCTGGTAGTGGTGAAACCATAGAAGTATTAACTAAAGCTATGGTTAAAGCAGGGATACAAGATCCCGTATCAATAGTAGTAACTAAACCAATTGCATTTGATGAAATTATGTACATACTTATGTGTGGTACAGGTGTAGGTTTTAGTTGTGAAAGACAAGTAATAACAAATTTACCAATTATAGGACATAAATGTTCTAGAAAAATGTACGCACCAATAGAAGAGAATTATCCTGGAGTAGAAGAAGGAGAGTTATCTTATATACAAGATAATATAATTTACGTTATTGACTCTAAGTATGGTTGGGCCTCTGCATTAAGAATACTAATAGTAGAGCTGTATAATGGTAATTTTAAAGTTAATTGGGATTTATCTGGTGTGAGACCCGCAGGTGCCCCATTAAAAACCTTTGGGGGTAGAGCAAGTGGACCTGAGCCTTTGGATGACTTATTTAGGTATATTATTAAACTTTTTAGTTCTAGCAATGGCCGCAAGCTTACCTCTATTGAAGTACACGGCTTGGTCTGCAAAATTGCTGAAATTGTCGTGGTTGGTGGTGTTAGGCGTAGTGCTCTTATATCTCTTAGCAATTTATCCGATGATCGTATGAGACATGCCAAATCTGGCAATTGGTTCTATAAGAACCCTGAGTTCTCTCTAGCTAATAATTCTATTGCTTATTCAGAAAAGCCAGATATGATGACATTTATCAGAGAATGGACAGCCCTAGGAGAAAGTAACAGTGGCGAAAGAGGAATATTTAATCGTCAAGCTAGCTATAACCAAGCAAAGAAAAATGGAAGAAGAATTCCAGTAGATGACTACGGAACTAATCCTTGTTCTGAAATTATATTAATGAATCAACAGTTTTGTAACTTATCTGAAGTTATTGTTAGAACTAGAGATACATGGCATGATTTACAGAGAAAAGTAAGATTAGCAACTATACTAGGAACATTACAAGCATCTTTGACAGATTTTAAATATATTAACCCTTCTTGGAAACTGAATACAGAAGCCGAGGCTTTATTAGGGGTTTCTTTTACGGGTATAATGGATCATCCAGTACTAAGTGGAATGGAAGGAGAACCAACTTTAGAACTGTGGTTAACTTCATTAAAGAAAATAGCAATTGATACTAACGAAGAGTGGGCAGATAAATTAGGAATTAAAAGAGCAGCAGCTATTACATGTGTTAAACCTTCCGGTACAGTATCACAATTAACAGATACTGCTAGTGGAATACATCCTAGATATTCAGAATATTATATCAGAACAGTTAGAGCAGATAAGAAAGATCCTCTAGCACAGATGATGATAGATTATGAATTTCCCCATGAAAAAGATGTAATGAATCCTAATAATACATTAGTATTCGCCTTTCCAATGAAAGCCCCACACACAGCCATATTTAGAAATGAAATGACAGCTATTGATCAATTAGAGCATTGGTTATTATTTCAACGTCATTGGTGTGAACATAAACCTTCAATAACAGTATACTATACTGAGGAGGAATTTATGGACGTAGGTGCTTGGGTTTGGGATCATTTTGACGAACTGTCAGGAGTTAGTTTCTTACCCTACGATAATGGAAGCTATAAACAAGCCCCCTATCAGGAAATAACAGAAGATGAATATGAGGATTGGCTAGAAATATTTCCAACTAATGTAGATTGGTCTTTAATACACGAATACGAGGCGCAAGATAATACTACGGGAAGTCAAACTATGGCTTGCGCCGGAGGTGCTTGTGAAATAGTGGATTTAATAAAATGAGAGAATATGAATATTTAACAGAAATGTTAAATTTAACTATATACTTAATCCCTAGAGAAATATATACAAGAGATTTAGGAACGGCTATACATAAATATAGATATAAAGAAATAAATCAGTTTACATGGACTTTCGCAGAGAGGGAAGCATTTACAGAAATGTTAGCTAATGAAAATACAATTATATTGAGGTAATATGTTAGAACCAAGCGTAGAAGGGATGTTAAAAGCAGGAAGAGATTGTGGTCTTTTAATGGTAGAAGAAGCTTATAATAATTATATGCTTCATTATGATATGTTTTTTCTTATAGAAGATTATACAAATCAATACATTAAATTTGTGCAGGATTTAAAAGAGGCTAAATTATTAAAAAAAGATATGACTTTAAGACATTGTTTAATTGAAGATGCT
>Ga0164315_10001156_pt1 | contig 19682 bp, 18 predicted proteins | sample GuaBasSedimGuay6_FD_113737 | JGI IMG/M metagenome (GOLD analysis project Ga0164315, IMG submission 113737) | Subseafloor sediment microbial communities from Guaymas Basin, Gulf of California, Mexico - Guay6, Core 4569-2, 0-3 cm | ecosystem: Environmental > Aquatic > Marine > Hydrothermal vents... | reverse complement strand
TTCGATTCCAGCCATTCAAAACCCTTAATTAACTAATTACGTTGGTGCTCAATGATATGAGGAACATTCCTAAAAAAATACAACAAGCTGGAAACCTCTCATTTCTAAGGGTAAACTAAATGCAAGGCAACGGAATGGGGGGGGAGAGTTATGGCCTCATTACCGAGCGGTATGCAATGCATGGATACATTGCCAAAGTCGCACAACCAGGGAAGATATTATGAGCCAGGAACAGTTGAATACAACAACAGAGAATACTGAAAGCCCGGTCAGGGCAAAACAACTTCGTGTTTTGGTCGTTGATGACAGTGCTACCATTCGTCGCTCGGCAGAAACCATGCTCGCCAACGCGGGTTATGAAGTCATTACCGCAGAGAACGGTTTTGAAGCCCTGTCTAAAATCACCCGCCACCAGCCCGACCTTATATTTGTCGATATCATGATGCCGCGTCTGGATGGTTATCAGACTTGCGCCATCATTAAGAATAACGCCGAATTCCGTGACACGCCCGTTGTCATGCTTACCAGTAAAGATGGATTATTCGATATGGCACGCGGCAGGGTTGTCGGCTCAGACCAGTATCTGACCAAACCATTTACACGTGAAGAGTTGCTGGGTGCAGTCAAGCAGCACGCGGCAAGCTGATCTCAACATTAACCGGCATCACCGGGACAATGAATAATAATCTACGGGGTCACGACTCATGAGCGCCGTCAATGCATCGTTTGAAAAACTGCTGGATTACGAGCAACGTAGCCAGGCCTTTGAGCCGGGTCAGGCTGGTAGCCAGGATCAAAGCGACGAATGGGCAGGTGTTATTTTTCGCATAGGTGATGCCCGTTTGGCCTGCAGCATAGAGCAGGTGCATGAGTTTTTACCCATCCCTGTGTTCACACCGGTGCCTGGCTCCAAGCCGTGGATACTGGGTCTGGCCAATGTACGCGGCGACCTGATGACCATTATTGACCTGTCCTGGTATCTCAATGGTGAGCGCTCCGCCGTCACCATGAAAACACGGCTACTCTCTGCCAGCCTGCGGGGCCGGCCTATAGGGTTGCTGGTCGATGAAGTGTTCGGCCAGCGTCATTTCGTCAGCGATGAGGGCAAGAAACCCCGGCTGGCGAAAAACTCCCCGTTGAAAAGTTTCGTGCACAGGCAATACCGGTCCGGCAATGACGTCTGGCAGGAACTGGATCTCAACTCCCTGTTTGGTACCACCGAATTCCTTAATGGCGCAGCGGCCTGAGCAAGCGCAGAGATAATATGAAAACCCAGCACACCAACTCAAATGGCCAAAACACAACATTTCTTTATCTGGCAACGGGCCTGTTGATCATATCGCTGGTATTTGTCGCCATTACGTTTTTCATGCTTGCCCGCCACGCCCAGCATGAACAGGAATGGGTATCAATAACCACAGATGTCCAGGTCACCTCGCAGCAACTGGCCAAATCTGCCGGTGAATCCGCTTCGGGCAACCTCGATGCTTTTGTTGAGCTTGGACAATCCCGCAAAAAGATAGCCGACGCCATGGACAAGTTGCGTTACGGCTCTGAACCAACCAATTTGCCTTCAACACCTTCATCAGTTGAGTTACCGATGACACAACTCAACCTGACCTGGAATCGCATGACTGCCAATGCGTCCAGCATCCTTGATCGCGAAACATTGATTCTTGAACTGGCAGCAGCGCGAAATATCGTGCAGGAAAACATTCCCGGCATGCAGAAGAGTACCGATGCCACTATCCGTTCCCTCATCAAGAGCGGCGCGCCAACCAACCAGATCGTATTTGCCAGCCGTCAACTGGTATTGGCGGACCGGATTTTGCGCCGTGTATCGGAAGTCCTGCAAGGCGGCAGCAACGCTGTCATTGCCGCCGAAAACCTCAGCAAGGACAAGGATCTTTTCAATCAAGTACTAGGCGCGCTGCTGCGCGGAAATAAACGCCTGGGCGTCACCCGCGTGAGTAATACCCAGGCATTGCGATCACTGGGTGAAGTCCGGTCACAGTTTGAGACAATCAAGCCGCAGATCGATACTATTCTCAACTCTTCCAGCGACCTGTTTGAGGTTCGTGGTGCTGCGGACGAAATTTTCCTGGACAGTCACGACATATTTAACCAGGCAGCCAACCTCAAGAACTCTATCTCCACTCTGCCACAAACCCGCTTATGGCCATCGCAAACAACTGCAGCGCTCGGCCTGATAGTGATGGTATCTCTGGTCTGGATGCTGGTGTACTCATTCCTGTCAGCGGAGCGTCGACGAGCGAGAATTGCGGCCAGGAGCAACAAGAAAAACCAGGAGGCCATCCTGCAATTGCTGGATGAAATGAGTTCATTGGCCGATGGCGACCTGACCGTGCAGGCCACGGTCGGCGAGGATATCACCGGGGCAATCGCGGACTCTGTCAATTTTGCGATTGAGCAACTTCGCGAACTGGTCAAAGGTATCAAGTACACCGCCCAGGAAGTTGCCAGCTCCGCCATGCAGACACGCGGTTCCACATCGGATCTGGCCAAGGCAGCGGTCGTGCAAGCCGAACAGGTTGGTGCAGCAACAGCAACCGTTCAAAAAATGGCCGTGTCATTCGACACCATGGCCCGGCGATCACGTGAATCAAGTGACGTGGCCCGCAAGTCCGTTGACATTGCCCATGTGGGTGGTGAAAAAGCCCGTGAAACCATCAGTGGCATGGACACCATACGCGATCAGATTCAGCAAACCTCCAAACGTATCAAACGACTGGGTGAGTCCACCCAGGAAATCGGTGACATCGTAGAACTGATCAATGGTATTGCTGAACAAACCAATGTACTCGCACTCAACGCGGCTATACAGGTCGCCTCTGCCGGCGGTACCGGCAAGGGCTTTGCCGTGGTCGCTGATGAAGTTCAGCAACTGGCAGAAAGCACCACCAACGCCACCCGCAGAATAGAAATGCTGGTACAGACGATTCAGGCCGACACATACGAGGCCGTTATATCCATGGAGTCAACCACATCCGAGGTTGTCAGTGGTGCCCGCCTGGCTGAAGATGCAGGAACCGCACTGGAACAGATCGAGTCCGTATCCAAAGACCTCTCAAGCTTGATTGCCAGTATCTCAGATGAGGCCCAGAACCAATCCACGACCGCCACCGAAATTTCCGAGCTGATGAAAGGCGTGCAGGAGATCTCCATCCAGGCATCTGAAGGTAGCACCCAGGCAGCAACGTCCGTTGAAGAACTGGCAGAACTGGTCATGCAGCTCAGTGACTCGGTCACCGACTTTAAATTGCCGGAAGATGACTGAATGAAAACGGCAACTACAATGTCGATCCTTTATCACAACGTGGAAAGTGCGAGGGTGAGCTGATGCTATTGGATGGTTCAAACGTCAGCACGGTATTGAACTGGGTACGCCCTGATCTGGACAAACATCTGGACCAGATCCGAAACCAGATCGAGCACATTGCCGGCAGTACTCACATCGATGATGGAATTGAGACGACTGCCACACATCTTACCCAGTTAAAGTACACATTCGAGGCGTTGGTACTACAGGGAGCTACCCTCGTGGTCGATGAAATGATCACGGTTTGCAGTGAACTCAAACGCAACAACGTTCGCGACAATCAAAAAGCGTTCGGTGCCCTGATGGATGCCATTGTCGTTCTGCCGTCATACCTGGATCGCCTGCAGGCAGGCCACCATGATCTGCCCATTTTGCTGCTGCCGGTTATGAACGAGTTGCGGGCGGCTTACAACGCCAATATCGTCTCAGAAGCCACCTTATTCACTCCCGACCTGGATATCGCCTTACCCGAACTGGAACGCGAACCAGGTGAAATGGAGCCCGCATTTGATGAGTCATTCCCGGTATTTGCCATGCGTATGCGCAGGCAATGGGAATCCGCTCTGCTGCGCTGGTTACAACACCAGGAAAATGTTGAAATGCTGTCGCCCCTGCACTCGGTCTGCGAAACCTTCCAGCGCAGGGTGGAAAGAATTGATCTGCGCCGTATGTGGTGGATTGCCGCTGAAGTTATTGGCGGCCTGCTCGACGATGTAACTGATAATGACGTACACCTGCGACGCCTTTTTGCCCGCCTGCACATGGTCATCAAGACGCTCACAGAAGGTGGGGAAGATGCCACTGAAGCCGAGTCAATTGATGCCGTGTCCCAGGCCTTGCTGTTCCATATCGCACAGGCCAAAACAGGCAATGCCGGCGTTGACAATCTCAGGGATCGCTTCCACCTGCAGGAACTGGTTCCTGACCGGGAAGCCCTGATCCGTGCACGCGGTGCCGTTACCGGTCGTAACCGTGAGTTATACATTTCCCTGGGTGCGGCTGTTCGCGATGAACTTTCCCTGGTCAAGGACGCGCTTGATCTTGAGCTTCGAACCGGCGAAATAGAACCCGAAAGACGCCGCCAAAGCCACAAGGCACTGCTTAGGCTTAAAGACACACTAAAAATGATGGGGCTGGGTGATTCTGCCGAGTCCATTGAAAAACTGATACCGGCATTTGAAGCCAGTGAAGACCCCGAACACGATCCGGATCACCGCTCACGTAACTCGCTGTTGATGGGCCTGGCAGGAAAACTTATACAGGTCGAGTCTGTTCTGGAAGAGCAGATCACAACACTCGGTGAGCCATTAGACGAGGATCAATCAGCAAACTATATCGACCTGCCAGGACACGAACAGCGGCGCATTCGCTCACATCTTCTGAACGAGACAGTCATCAGCCTTCACCAGGTACAGGACGGTGTACGGCGGCATTTTGATGGAGAGCAAAATGCTGATTACAGCACTCCAATAGAACATATTGCAGGTGCCCTGGAGCTAATTGGCGAGTCTGACACGGCTTCACTGGCACTGAAATTGCGCAACGCACTCGGCAACCTGCTGCGGGTGGCCCGGACGGAAGCCGCCATGGATCCCGATAAGCTGGAGACTGTCACCGATGCGGTGGCGGCATTCGAGCTTTACCTGGCTGGCTGTCGTGATCAGCAAAGCAATCGCGAACGCTTCCTGGATATACTTAAAGAGCGGCTTGAGCGCTTGCCGATAGGTGAGATGGAGGTCGTCAAACCGATTGCTCCACCACCAACGCCAACCGAAGTATCTGCAGACGAGGCCGAAACACCCGGGGCTTCAGAAGCCGCCCAGGCATCTACACTTGACCCCGAATTACGGGATGTATTCCTGGAAGAGTACGAAACTGTTGTTGCCATGCTGGGTGAAACAATCCCCCGCTGGATGCAGAACCAGGAAGATGTTGAACTGATGACCGACATCCGACGTGGTTTCCACACGCTCAAGGGTAGCGGACGCATGGTGGGCGCGGATGAGATAGGTGATTTTGCCTGGCATGTCGAAGACCTGTTCAACAATCTGCTGGAAAACAACATTGAAGCAAGCAATGACGCTGGCCTTGTTGTAGGCCTGTCAGAAGCCATGCTACCTGCAATGAAGCAACGTCTGCTGCAACGACCCGCGTCACTGGGTTCTGCCGCGATTGAAGCAATCAGCCAGTTGACTGACAGAATTACCGCGGGACACCCGGCTGACTGGACAAGCCTGAACGGATTATTGCCGGTGTCCTTTGCCAGCCTGTTACCGGACGGCATGACCTTCGCAGCCGAGCCGGAGATTGAGCCCGAAGCGGTCACAGAAGAACCTGCCGAACCCACCTTGAAAGACCTGGTACGCACGGAACTGGCTGAGAAACTAGCCATTCTCAAAGGCCTGATGGACAACATCTCGAAGGATCGCAAGTACGCCGCCAGCGATGATGAAATTATTGCCATCCACACCATTGCCGGCACTACTGCACTGGAACCTTTAGGCCGTGAACCCGACATTGCCAAGGCCCTGGAGGGCTTTCTTGAAGTACAGCGTGAAGGCGGCAAGGCATTCAACGACACGGCAATGTGGGCCGTCGCTACCAGCCTGGCATATTTCGAAACCTGCCTGGCCATACATGAAGGCGATCCGGAAGCAGCATTAAGCGACGATGAAGAGCAACAGATTGAACAGCTGATTGCCTTGACGGTTGAGTTTGAAGTTCCGGTAGAAGTGCCTGCAGAAGCGCCTGAAGTAGTTGCTGAAGAAATTGAGCCTGAGGAAGCAGTTGCTGAGGACGTTGCTGAAGATATTGAACTTGAGGAAGTAGTTACCGAAGAGGCTGAGCCCGCAGAAGAACCTGAGCAGGTTCCGGATGAAGCTGCAATCGAAGAACCTCTTGCAACTGAAGAAGAGGCCGTCACCGAAGAAGAGAAGCCGTCAGAAGCCGAGCCCGAGCCGGTTGATACGGAAATCCTCAGTATTTTCCTCGAAGAGGCCACGGAAATACTGGAACGCTGTGACTCGCTGCTTAACACCTGGCGTGATAACCTGCCGGACCTCGAGATTGTCCACAACCTGCAACGCGAGATCCATACCTTCAAGGGCGGCGCCCGCATGTCCGGCGTCAATGCCATGGGTAATCTGAGCCACTCGATGGAGACATTACTGGAGCGCATTGCAGGCCAGTTGCTGCCGCCATCCGTATCGGCCATTGAAGCCCTGGAGCAAGGCTGCGACCAGCTGAATACCTGGGCTGAACAGGCGGCGAAGGGCGTTATGCCGCAGGCCGGCCAGGCGCTGGTCCTGTTTGAGCAGCAGGCTGAAGCACTGACGGCTGTACCAGTACAGCCTGCAGCTGCCACGGAAGAACCCGTCAGCATTGATGCTGAGCCTGAAGATCTGCAGGAAATCCCGGACATCGTGGTTCCCGTGAGCGAACCGGAAATAACCGAAGAACCTGGCACCGAAGAGCCCAGCGGGGAAGCCACAGCTTCACAACAAATACGTGTGAATGCAGATTTACTGGATTCACTGGTCAATTCAGCAGGCGAGATCAGCATCTTCCGCTCACGCCTTGAACAACAGGTCGGTCACATGCGTGACAACCTGAAAGAGTTTGATGAGACCGTCGCTCGCTTGCGGGAGCAGTTCCGCAAGCTCGAAATTGAAACCGAGACCCAGATTCGCTCACGCTATCAACAGGAAGCGCCGGAAGGGTCAGATGAGTTTGATCCGCTGGAAATGGATCGTTTCTCTTCCATGCAACAACTCTCGCGCAGCCTGTCCGAGTCCGTGGCTGATCTGTTGAATCTGCAAGAATTAATGGATGATGCTGCACGCAAATCCGAAGCTCTGCTGGTGCAGCAATCCAGGGTAAGCACAGAACTGCAGGAAGGCCTGATGCAAACCCGCATGGTGCATTTTGGCAGCATCGCACCGCGCCTGCGCCGGATCATCCGTACCTCAGCCAGCGAAATAAGCAAGAAAGCCCGTCTGCAACTGCGTATGGCCGGTGGCGGTGACCAACTGGACCGGAATGTACTGGAGCGAATTACTGCACCACTGGAACACTTGCTCAGAAACTCCATTGTGCACGGTATTGAGAAGCCGGCAGCGCGACGCAAGCTGGGCAAGCCGGAGGAAGGCAAGCTCAGTATCACCGTCGCCGCCGAAGCCACCGAATTCGTGGTACGTGTAGAAGACGATGGTGCCGGCATGAACCTCGAAGCCATTCACAAGCGTGCCATTGCAATGGGCCTGCTTGACAAGAAATCCGATCCGCCACAACAACAACTACTTCAGTTTATTCTTCACAGTGGTTTCTCCACCTCCAAGACCGTTACAGCGCTTGCCGGGCGAGGTGTTGGCATGGATGTTGTCAACAGCGAGATAAAACAGATTGGCGGCTCCGTGGAAATTGCTTCAGAAGAAGGTAAAGGCAGCTGCTTTACTATCCGAATTCCGTTCACACTGGCGGTCATGCAGGCCATCGGCGTTATGGCCGGTGAACACCGTTACCTGATTCCAGTGGCCAGTGTTGCCGGTGTAGCACGTATGTTGCCCACCGATTACCAGGCCTTGCTGGAACAGGAGAAACCGGTATATGAATTTGCCGGCGAGCACTATTCCGTACTTGAACTCGAACCCCTGCTGGGCGAACCGCAAACCCCGTTGGGTGATGACACCATTTCAATCCTGATGATCAAAACCGGTGACCAACGCGCCGCTTTCCGGGTACCGGAGCTTCTTGGCCACAGGGAAATTGTCATCAAACCGGTTGGGCCGCATATAAGCAGCGTTCCGGGCATTCTTGGTGGAACGATTACCGGCGACGGCCAGGTGGTCATTATTATTGATGTCGGACCTTTGATCAGGCAGGCATTGTTAACCGGTGCACGCCCTGCACCTCCGATGGAGAACATCGATATCCGGCCCAAGAAGACACTGGCGATGGTCGTGGACGACTCCATCACCATGCGCAAGGTGTCAAGGCGTGTACTGGAAGGCCGCGATTTTGAAGTGATCACCGCGAAAGATGGTGTAGATGCTACCGAGCAGATGCAAGAATGCATACCCGATGTGATATTACTTGATATTGAAATGCCACGCATGGACGGGTACCAGGTCGCTGAATACGTTCGCGCCGATGCCAGGCTCCGACACATCCCGATCATCATGATCACCTCACGTGCGGGTAAAAAACACCGTACCCGGGGCAAAAAAGCCGGGGCCAACGCCTATTTGTCCAAGCCCTACAAAGAAGCGGAATTGATCGAAGAAGTTAACAAACTGCTGGACAGAGAGCCGGAACAATAATGGCTGATAAAGAAATTCGCACCATCATGGCGCCACTGACAGCAGGTCATGTACTGCTGCCAAACACTGCCGTGGCCGAAATAATGGCATTTGTCAAACCCGAACCCTTCAAGGAGGCTCCTGCATGGTTACTGGGTGAACTGGCCTGGAATGGCTGGCAGGTACCTGTTATCTGCTACGAGCAGTTAATCGATAAGAAAAGTGGCAATGCCATCACGCCGAAAGCACGTATCCTGATCATCAAAACACTGGGCGAATCTACACAGCTCAATTACATTGGCTTACTGATACAGGGTTTGCCCAAACTCAAAAAGGTAACGGCAGATTCACTGCTTGAAAAACAGACGGACGGGTTACCTGACACCCTGTTCAGCAGAGTAAGCATCGATGATGTGGAAGCAATGATCCCCAATATTGGTGAACTGACACTCATCGTAGAACAAACTGCATACGATACATAAGAATACTCTTCACTTAAAACTCGCCCGCTCCAGCCTGCAAAATGGTTATAGCCGCCGGTCCGGCCGTTTCCGTGCGTAAGATTCTGGTCCCAAGAGAAACGGGCGTTACGCCCATTGCCTGGACATCATCCAGTTCCTTGCTGTCAAAGCCGCCCTCAGGGCCAACCAGCACGGATATGGCATGACCCACGATTGGCAATGAAGATAGTTTAAGGCCCGCCGCCGGATCAAGAACCAGCCGCTGGCAATCATCAAGCTCTGCCGCCCATTCAGCCAGGCTCAGCGGCGATCTGACCTCGGGCACGACAGCGCGTCCACTTTGCTCGCAGGCAGAAATCACCACGCCCTGCCAGTGGGCAAGGCGCTTGCTCAGCCTCTTTTTGTCAAGGTGCACCTCAACCCGCCGGCTTGTCACAGGCTGAATACAATACACACCCAGTTCCGTGGCCTTTTGCAGGGAATAATCCATTCGTTCGCCCCGACTAATGGCCTGTACCAGTGTGATCTTCAGCGGTGACTCATTACCGGGTAGCCGGCTTCCGAGTAGCCTGACCGACACAGATTGACGCTGGATTTCATGAATCTCGCCCGCATAATCCCTGCCATCACCATTAAACAGTGTGACCGGGTCACCCTCGGACAATCTCAGAACACGCGCCAGGTAATGACGGGAGGATCCCTTGAGCTCGACGGCGTCTACCGACGATAGAGTATGCGTCGTGTAAATACGGGACTGGCGCATCAGTATTTCAACTCCGATGCAGTGTGCTGCAGCACGACAAAACCAGGCCGGTGATTTGCTTCATTCTTACCTGTATCCATGATCCCTGAATTAGTTAGAAAGCCCCGTGAGTCTGGTATGATGGAGAGTCGTGGTCAGCCTTGCAAGGCCGTACCGTACATCAACACAGAATTATGCAATTCACCAATCACCAGGTAACCAAACCAGGCCGCAGTCATCATGACCGAAACCAAGCTGAAAGAGTTCCTGAGCACCGCATTACAAGCCGCAAAGGCCGCGCGCGAGCTTATCCTGTCTTACTATAACGGCGACTTCGATATCGAGATCAAGGCCGATCAGACTCCCGTCACCGTAGCTGACCGGGGGGCCGAACAGGTCATTAGAAAAACGTTGAGCAGCGCTTTCCCTGATCATGGCATTTTTGGTGAAGAATACGGTGCAGACAACAAGGACACCGAATACCTGTGGCTTGTTGATCCAATTGATGGCACCAAGAGTTTCGTCAAGCGCTACGGGATGTTCTCCACCCAGATTGCACTCATGCACAAGGGGGAGCTGATCCTCGGTGTTTCATGCGCACCGGCAATGGATGAACTGGTCTGGGCGACACGCGGTGGTGGCGCATTTGATCAAAACGGACAATTGCACATCAGCAAGGTGGATTCCATCAAGCAGGCCAGTATTTCTACCGGCAATATCCAAAGCCTCGCTGCAAGTGAACGCTGGAACGCACTTGGCCGGATATTGGCAAACACCAACCGAACCCGGGGTTATGGCGATTACTACCATTACCACCGCCTGGCTGCCGGACAACTGGATGCAGTCATCGAATCCGATGTGAATATCCTCGACATCGCTGCCCTGTATGTCATCGTCACCGAGGCCGGTGGCATATTCACAGACCTGGATGGCCAGGCACCAAACCTGGATACACGCTCTGTTCTGGCTGCGACCCCGGCCCTCCATGCCAAGTTATCAACCGTGCTTAACCCGTCCTGATATGGCAAAGCTTCCCAAAATCCATGCCAGGCGCTTACAGTCCCCCGGTGACTTATTCAAAGTTGAAAAACTCGACCTTGAATTCAGTAACGGCAATAAACGCACCTACCAACGGCTTAATACACGCGGATTGGGCTCGGTCATCGTGGTTGCGATGCGCGATGACGATACGGTACTGCTAATCAGAGAGTATGCCGTTGGACTGCATCACTATGAACTCGGGCTGGTCAAAGGCCGCCTTGAGGAAGGCGAAACCATACTGGAAGGCGCCGAAAGGGAACTCAAGGAGGAGGCCGGGTTTGGTGCAAACAGCCTGGTTGAACTAACGGAACTAAGCCTGGCACCAGGTTATATGACCCACATCACCCACGTGGTGCTGGCACGCGACCTCTATCCCGAAAAACTGGAAGGTGACGAGCCGGAAGTGCTGGAAGTCGTACCCTGGCCAATCGCTGATCTGCACAAACTTGTACAAAGACCGGACTGCACCGAAGGTCGCAGCATCGCCGCCCTGTACATCGCCCGCGACTACCTGCAACAGGAAATAACATAATGTTAGATGGAAATCTGGAACACACACTCGAACAACTGGTAGACATCAGCCGGCGCGCCGGTCTTGCCATACTCGAGTGGTATGACGGTGACATGGGAATCACCCAAAAAGCCGACGACTCGCCACTGACCAAAGCCGATCTTGCCAGCCATGAGCTGATCAATGCAGAGCTGACAAGACTTTGGCCTGAAATCCCGGTTTTATCGGAAGAATCTGCTGATATTCCATGGGAAACCCGCCGGAAGTGGCAGCAATACTGGCTGGTTGACCCGTTGGATGGCACCAAGGAATTCATCAATCACAATGGTGAATTTACCGTCAATATCGCCCTGATCAGCGACCATCAACCGGTGATGGGCATCGTGCACGTACCGGTCACCGACATCAGCTATTTTGGTGCCCGGGATAGCGGCGCATGGCGGCAGGAAGGTACGGCAGTAGCAACAGCCATCGAAGTCAGGCAACCGGCGGCAGAACCATCTGTGATTGTCGGCAGCCGTTCGCACGCCAACCCCGAGCTCGCAAGCCAACTCAATAAGCTTGGTCCCCACGAACTCACCAGCATGGGCAGTTCGCTAAAATTTTGCCACGTTGCAGAAGGCCTGGCCGATTTTTACCCGCGCCTGGGACCCACCTGCGAATGGGACACAGCGGCAGCCCAGGCAGTGGTTGAAGCCGCCGGCGGCCAGGTGGTCAAGATCGATGGCTCTCCACTCGGGTACAACAGCAAGGAAATCTATCTGAACCCGCATTTCTTTGTTTTTGGCGACCCGGCAAGAGAATGGCTATGGCCGTTTCAGGACGTGACCTGACTGAGCACCAGGGTAGAAAATGACAAATTTTGCAGGCATGTCGTGACTGGAGGATATTGGAATGTTTTGTCTGAGCTTGAGAAGCTTTTATCCAACAAATACCTGCGTCAACTTGACGCAGGTGGCTTCAGGGAGTATAAACTGCACAACCAACCTGTTGGGGCTTGCCTAAAAACTATAACGATTGAAAAAAAGTATAATAAATTACAGGAACGTGAGCGGCTTCGGCCGCTTTTTTCTTGCCCTGAAAACATTCGCCCGTAAAGCTATTGGCCCATAAAACTTATAGTAAATCATGACTTATCCCAATCTTCCAAAATGGCAAAAAATCGCGGTACCCATCGTGGCCATCATGCTGGGCATCTTTTATTTTGCCAAATACTTCGTGGCCGACGAGTTAATCTACGCCAACTACATGGTCGAGGCCCTGGAACAGGACCTGCAAGCCGCACTCAACCAGTATGATGCTGAAAATGCCCGCGCGACCGTGGCCGAGCGCGAAGTCGATGTTGTCCGGCGCGCGAATGCATTATTACGTGCGTCTGAACGCGAGCGTCAGGATGAAATTGCCAATTTACAGGCCGACCTGGCATTTTACCGTCGCCTCGGTGGTGCCAATGGTTCACAGGCCCCGTTGGCTGTGCACTACCTGGAATTGCAAACTACACAATCCCCACGGGTATTCCGGATCATATTCACACTGACACAAAACCTGCGCTGGGCTTCAGTTATTTCAGGTCAAATCGAGTTGGGTGTTGATGGCATTCGCAATGAGGTAGCCCAACACCTGACGAGCAAACAGCTTCTGGCTGAATCAGCAGAACCTTTGAAATTTAATTTCAAATACTTCCAGCAACTCGAACGTCTGATCACATTACCTGAAGGTTTCGAAGCAAGCCGGCTAACCATACGTCTTAAGTCAGGTGGCTTGCGCACCGCGGTTAAACAGTCAATGGAATGGCAGGAGTTGTTTAACCAGACAGAGTCCGGCACCCCTGAAAAAGAAACCCTGGTACCGGCAACAGATGATTGAAAAAGCCCCACCAAACCGCCATAGTTAATGGTTACACAGACAAACAGAAATCAGATGCAAAACGAAGTCCCAACAGACGCAATCAAGTTCACGGACGCCGCTGCCAGAAAGGTGATGGAACTGATCATGGAAGAGCACAACCCGGAGCTCAAGCTACGCGTATATATTTCAGGTGGCGGCTGTTCAGGCTTTCAATACGGCTTCACATTTGATGAGGACAACGCCGAGGACGATATCGCTATCACCAATGAAGGCGTTACTCTTCTTGTCGATCCACTAAGCTTTCAATACCTGATGGGTGCCGAGGTGGATTACAGCGAAAACCTGCAGGGTGCGCAATTTGTAATCCGTAACCCCAATGCCACGACCACCTGTGGTTGCGGTGCATCTTTCTCGGTCTGATCTGAATGACCGCATCCAGAATTGACCACCTTGCGCGCTCTAGACGCAACCAGTTCACTGCTGTACGACTTAACCGCGACGTAGAATTACGCGACGATACCCGCTGGGTTGCCGAGATGCTGAGCAGCCCAAATACCCGCTTGGTGCCACTGTGGCGTAGCCGCAGCCTGCTGGAACGTAGCGCCGATGGCACGACAGCAATTTACCTGTCTCCAGCTGAACTCGCCGAACCGGATCGCATCCAGCCACCAACCCTGCTGGGTAATGATGGCGAGCGCGAATATTTTGCTGTTTCAGTTACAGACAGCCAGAAAGATGCCATCCTGGAAAAATTCCCTGCAGCCCGCTTTACTGACCTGCGCAGGGCATCGCTGGATATGGCTGCCAAGCACGCGGGCATACTCGCCTATGCCAAGGCCTTGCACTATTGGCAGCATCGCCACGCCTTTTGCGGTCATTGCGGTGAACCAAACCTGTTGCGCTCGGCCGGTCACCGCATGAAGTGCAGCAACGATGAATGTGCCCGGGAAACCTTCCCGCGTATCGACCCGGCCATTATCGTACTGGTAACGCACAAGGATGCCTGTCTTTTAGGACGCAACGCCAAATGGCCAGCCAAACATTTCTCCACCCTTGCAGGCTTCGTTGAGCCGGGTGAAAGCCTTGAAGATGCCGTGGTTCGGGAGGTCTATGAAGAGGTCCAGGTAAATCTGGAAAATATGCGTTACGTCTCATCCCAACCCTGGCCATTTCCAGCCTCCGCTATGTGCGGATTTTATGCCGAAGCGGTGGATCGCAGTAGCGGCACCAGTGAAGAAGTTGAAGAAACCCGATGGTTTACCGTCGAGTCATTGACACAGGCTGTAATTGATGAGGAGGTCCGCCTGTCGCCTCCCGTTTCCATTGCTTTCAGGCTGCTTGCAGACTGGTTCCGGAAAAACGGCGGTGGCGACCTGGAAGAACTGGTACGCCGGCAGCGGGCACTGAAAAGAACCATCTCAAGCTGTTAGAATAAAGCCATGACCATTATCTCGATACTGATCGCATTCGCACTCTGCCATTTTGTACGTGAATTGCGCCGTCTGCGCCGTTTTGAATGGGTTACCTCGTTTACAAAACACTGCAATGACAGCCTCAATAAACTCCCGGGCTGGTCGGGACCGACCGGCTTTCTGGTTATTCTGGGCCTGCCGCTGCTGGCGGCCTGGCTTGTAGACAGCCTGCTGTTTTCGATCCTCGGCCATATCGGCGAGTTTCTGTTCGCCATTGTCATGCTGATTTACACTTTTGGCCCCCGCGACCTTGATATTGATGTTCGCAAAGTCATCCACGCCGACGATGATGAAGACCAACAGATAGCCCTGGAGGCTTTGCTGGGTGAGCCCATACCTGGAGATAAGGAAGACTGCCAGAGAGCCGTAATTGACGCCGTTTTCAGTAAAGCGCTGAAACGCTGGTTTGCGATTATTTTCTGGTTTGCAGTACTGGGTATTTACGGCGCCCTGCTCTACCGGCTCGCAACATGGCTCACCGATGGTGACTATGGGCTTTATGATGAACAGAAAGACCTGATCACACGTCTGTGCAGGGTCATGGAATGGCCTGTCGCCCAACTCATGACGCTTTCACTTGCCGTGGCCACAGATTTTGATTCTGTCTATCGAGCCTGGAAGAAATATCACGACGAGCGCGGCCATGGTCTGTTTGATCCCAATAACGAATTCATGCTGACCAGCGCACGTACCATCGTCAAGACCGGCCACGCCGAAAACGACGGCTACGCCGACCAGTTACAGGGTCCGATGGCGAGCGTCAAACTGTCCATGGATCTGGTCTGGCGGTCACTGGGTGTCTGGGCTACCATACTGGCCATACTGTTACTGGTGAACGTGATCGCATGAAGCAACCCCCGGCCCGGGTTGTTCTCAGCCGGCTTCTATTTACCCTTGTTGCGTCTGTCGGGCTAAGTGCTGCCCGGATATCTTGTGCTGATATCACATTGCCCCAGGCAAATGGTGAAACCCTCACCCTGACCGCCCCAGCCAGTCGCATTATTACCCTGGCACCCAATCTCGCCGAGCTGGTATTCGCCGCCGGCGCGGGCGAGCGCCTTAAAGCGGTGGTTGAATACAGTGATTTCCCAGAGCAGGTAAAACAAATCCCCCGCATTGGCGATGCATTCCGAATCGATCTTGAGCGTATTATTGAACTCGAACCAGACCTGGTCATCGCCTGGAAATCAGGCAATCCACAGACTGCCCTGCAAAAACTGGAGCAACTGGGTATCAAGGTCTGGCAGCTTGAAATAACCCGTCCTGAAGAAATTGCCGATGCGGTAGAAAACATATCCATTGCCGCCGGTAGCGAAGCCATTGGCCGGGATGTTGCCGGGCAGCTGCGCAGCAAGCTTGCGCGCGTCCAGCAACAAAATGCGAACAAGACCCCGGTGAGTTACTTTTACCAGATCGCGCCGCGCCCGCTGTATACCATCAATGGCCAACACATCATCAGCCGTAGCCTGGCGGTTTGTGGTGGCACCAATGTCTTTTCAGAATTACCGACACTGGCACCGCAGATCAGCCGTGAATCCATCGTCATCACTAACCCACAGGCGATGATAGCCCCGAAAATTTCAGGTGACCCACCTGCACTGGCTGTCTGGCAGGACTGGCCCCAATTACAAGCCGTGCAAAACAAGGCCATGCTATACCTGCCCGCTGACGAAATCAGCCAGGCAACACCACGTTTACTGGACAGCATCGAATTAGCCTGTAAGCTTCTGGATCAAGTGCGCAACTAATACTGGTCAATGGAAAAACAATGGACTCAACACTAATCTCATCTCCAGCCGGCGTCATGACCGTATTAATTGCAGTTGTTACCTTCTGGTTCTGGTTGGAAGTACGTAGCCGCTGGAAACTATTTGAATTCCTGCCACCACTGGTATTCATCTATGCCACACCGGTACTGCTATCAAATTTCGGCGTCATTCCATATAGCAGTCCCACTTATGACTTCCTCTTCAAGTACGGTCTGCCCATTTTTATCGTGCTGATGTTGATAAAGGTGGATGTGCTCGGTGCAGTACGCATCATGGGCAAGGGCGTGTTCGTGATGTTGCTTGGCAGCATCGGTGTTGTGGTTGGAGGCGCCATAGCCTACAAACTGGGGCAAACTCTCCACATTGGTAATTCCTTACCGCTGGAACAGGACAGTTGGCGGGCTTTTGGTACGCTGGCTGGCAGCTGGATCGGTGGCACCGGTAACATGGCAGCCGCCTATGCAGGTCTGGAAGGCGAGCCGAGTCACATGACCATGGCTGCCGCTGCCGACCAGATGGTGTATCTGATCTGGCTGCCAATATTACTTGGCTCCAAGGCATTTGCAGACCGTTTCAACCGCTTCATGAAAGTACCGGCAGATCGAATTGAATTGATGGAGCAGGCAGCGGGCAAGTTTAATACCAGCGAAGATGCGCCCAGCATGACCGGCTTTTTATACCTGGGTTTACTGGCCATCGGCTTTACTGCAATAGCGCGGAGCTTGTCTGAGATTCTGCCACCCGTGGTTATCGCCGGCACCACGGCCATCACTGCAGGCACCTGGCTGATATTGCTGGTCACCACTTTCGCGCTGATCGCATCGGTCACACCGGCCCGAAAATTACCGGCTGCACAACCAATTGGAATGGCCATCATCTACGTCTTTGTAGCCCGTGTTGGTGCCACTATGGACCTGAGTGTGGTGGACTGGGACAAGATGATCGGCTTTATTGCCATGGCCTATGTCTGGATCACCATCCACGGCCTGTTCATCCTCACCGGCGCCTGGCTGTTCCGCGTGGATATCCATACCGTGGCGATCGCATCTGCCGCCAATATCGGCGGTGCTGCGTCTGCGCCCATCGTGGCTGCACACCACCGTGCCACACTGGTACCAGCATCCATTCTGATGGCTTTGATCGGTTACGCTTTGGGTAATTACCTGGCCATACTGACCGGGCGCATAGGCCAGTTTCTCAGCTAAAAGAAAGAGCCTACCCCGCCGCCATTCAGCTGCCATTGAACGAAATTCAGCACCCAGGCAAATAACAACCACGCAGCCACCGGCATCATCAGGCTGGAGGCTTCGGATTTTATTGCCCGAAAGGTTCTGATCACGATCAGTACTGCCACCAGCCAAAGGCCCATGACAGCCAGCGCCCAGCCAACGCGGTGCAGACCAAAATACATCCACGACCAACATATACCGAGCAACAACTGCAGACCCCACCAACCCAGCGCAACACGGGCGAGACTGCGCATGGCATCCCATACCATCCAGGCAGACACGGCCATCAGTAGGTACAGGACCGCCCACACCGGGGCCATCACCATCGCGGGTGGATTCCAGGAAGGCTGATGCATGGCCTGGTACCAGTCACCGCCAACAAATTGCCCACCTACCGCCGCCGCGATAACCACCAACAATAAAAATACAGCTAAAGAAACCAATCTGTGCATGGTCCGTCCATGGTGTGAGTCGATAAGCCATGCTACCTCAAACACGTGTTTCTCACCAAGTCCGGATCATCACATTGATCTGTAGTTTTCCTGCCGCCTAAATCGGTGTAATCTGTCTATATCCACTATTTATACCCTTTTTGTGACCGCATCATTGCGAAGGAAGCCAATCAAAATGAAACGCATGATATTTGATGAAGACCATGAGATGTTCCGTGACTCGGTACGCCGCTTCATGTTGTCCGAAGCTGCCCCCCATGTTGAACAATGGCGTGAGGATGGTTGTTGTAATCCTGACATATTCTTAAAAGCCGGTGAACAAGGGCTGCTGTGTATGTGGGCCGGCGAAAAATACGGTGGGCTTGGTATCGAGGACTTCCGCTTTGAGCAGGTTGTCATCGAAGAAACCATCAGGCACGGCGATATCGGCCTGTTTATGTCGCTACACAGCCGCCTGGTCGGTCCATACATCGGCCACCTGGGTAGTGAAGAACTCAAAGCGAGACTGCTGCCCAAGTGCATCAGCGGTGAAACCATCCTTGGTATTGCAATGACGGAACCCAATGCCGGAAGTGACCTGGCCGGGATTAAATCTAAAGCCGTGCGTGACGGTGATGACTGGATATTGAGTGGCTCAAAAACCTTTATTTCCAACGGCATCAATGGCGGTGCTTTCATAGTGGCTGCCAGGACTGTTCCGGATAAGCCACACGGCATCGGCCTGTTCGTTGTTGAAAGCGACATGGAAGGTTTCAGCCGTGGCCGCAACCTGAAGAAAATGGGTTTGAAGGCCCAGGATACCGCTGAACTGTTTTTCGAAAATGTCCGAATACCTGCCGCCAACGTACTTGGTGACCCGGAAAAAGGTTTCTACAGCCTGATGCATCACCTGGCCGAGGAACGGTTGATCAGCGCCTGCCAGGAAGTCGCCCATGCCCAGGTCGCATTTGACCTGACCCTGGACTACATCCTCGAAAGAAAAGCATTTGGCAGACCTATCGGCGCCTTTCAAAACAGCCGCTTCAAGATGGCCGAAATGCGCACTTCACTGGATATTCTGCAAACCTTTATCGACCAGTGCGTACTTCTGCACAACGATGGAGAACTAAATGCAGAACTGGCCGCCGAAGCCAAGCTTTTCGCCAGTGAACTTGAATCAACGGTGATGGACAACTGTGTACAACTTCACGGTGGTTCAGGCTACATGAGCGAATACCGAATTTCCCACATGTTCACCGATGCCCGCGTTTCACGTATTTACGCCGGCAGTTCCGAGATCATGAAAGAGATCATCGCCCGCAGCATTGGCCTTGATGAACGGAAATTAATGGGTGGCAGGTAATCGCAAGGGCTAATGTGTGAAGGGTGCCTGCAACGCTATTGGGTAACGCAGGCATCTCTTTTCTCTCTTCAAAGAACTCCGGTCACAAGCGCCACACCAACCCCGAACAACAGCACGCCAACCAGGGTTTGTATGCTGGTCATTTTCACTTTATGCAGGTAACGTTTGCCCAGTAATA